>Ga0105237_10005977_pt1 | contig 13634 bp, 10 predicted proteins | sample KBSC24metaG_FD_81520 | JGI IMG/M metagenome (GOLD analysis project Ga0105237, IMG submission 81520) | Corn rhizosphere microbial communities from Kellogg Biological Station, Michigan, USA - KBS C2-4 metaG | ecosystem: Host-associated > Plants > Roots > Rhizosphere > Soil | place: Michigan, USA...
CACCGCATCGCCGACCACGTCGACGATGTCGCCGCCTTCCTTGGTGATCGGCGCGAACACGACCTGGAAATACTGATTGAGAAAGCGTGCAAGCTGCGCCGGATGCATGCTTTCGGCGAGCGTCGAGAAACGGTCGGCATCGGTGGCCATGCACACGCTGTGGACCGGCTCGGTAACGGTATCCAGCTTCTCGCGATTTTCCAGCAGCGCCTCGATCACGCGCTCCGGGACGAACTTGCCGAACAACAGGCGCAGCTCGTCGCGCTTGCGGCCCATCTCGCGGTAGTGGTGCACGACGGTATACAAGACGCCGGCCGGCGCTTGAATGATCAGCGGCACGAGCACCGGCAACCAGAGTGCATCGAACCGGAACAGCAGCAGTGCCACGGCGAGATAGCCGGCCACGAACACGCTGGTAACCGCGAGGCCGCGCAGTGCGGGCAGTACCAGGAGAATCAAACCCAGCGCCAGGCCGAACGCCGCGGTGATTGCTGCGCGCAGCGCGGGTAGCGGTGCGATGACGCTGTTGTGGCTTGCCAGGTTTGCGATGGCGGTCGCGAGAATCTCGGCGCCGCTGAGCTTGACACCGTCGCTGGTAGTGTAGACCGTGGGATAGTGGTCGTCGCGTTGCAACGGCGTGAAGTCAGCATAGCCCAACACGACGGTCTTGCCGCGTAATTGCTGCAAGGCGGGGCCGCCGCCTGCGGTCGCGCCTTTCAAAACGTCCGCGTAGCTCACACTCGGGAACGTTCCCGGGTAGCCATAGAAGTTGAGGTAGCGCAGCGCATCGCCGGCATACACGTCGACGAACGCACGCAGCGCTTCGCGTCGCGTCGCGGGCACATCGGCGCTCTGACGGCCGTCGACCGTATCGCGCAATGCGCTGGCTACCTTTGGATCGGCTCTTACCAGGTATCGGATGGCGAGCGAAGTCGCCTGCAGGGGCCGTGTCCTGATCAGCTCGTCGGTCGTGCGCGGAAGGAGCTCGGCATTGTCCGGGCTGACCTTTGCGAGCAGCCGCACGAAGTCCGGGTGGACATCGGCTGCGGCCAGATGGAACGCCAGCACCGGCAAACTCGCGATTGGAACTTCCTCCTCGCTGAACGCGGCGAAGCTGTTGACCCGTCCCGACAAGCCCCAGGCAAGCCGCAGAGGTGCGGCGCCGAGCGCGGCGGATGCGATCAGCGGGCTGATGCGGGCCGGCCGCTGCGGCGAGTTTCCAGCGGCGCGTTGGCGGCTCAGCTCGATCGGATCGAGCCATTGTGCGAGCAACACATTGCCCGCCGAGTCGATGGCCTGAGCCAGTGTGCGGTCCTGCTCGTCATCATCCAACTTCGTCTCCGACGGCGACGACGAGAACGGGCGAAACGAAATATCGAGCGCGATGACGCGTGCGCCGGCTCCAGCCAGCGCGCGTACCACACGTCCGTGCAAGCAGCGCGGCCAGCGCATCACGAGATGGGGCGGCGGCAACCGTTCGTAAGAGGGCGGGGCCTCTCCGACCTTAAGATCGAGGCAGCGCGCGCGCGCGTCCGGGTTGGCCGGAAGCGCGATGCGGTCGGACGATTGCTGGTCGATCGTGACCAGCACGATATCGTCGGGCGGTGTTCTCGGGCCGCGCAGCTTGAACAGAGCCCAGAGGTCGAAGCTCTCCTGAACAGCCCAGAGCCACGGCGACGCGCTCAGCGCGCCACCGAGTATCGCGATGCCGATGCCCGCGATGAGACCATGCTTCCAGGCGGGCCACGGGGCCCCCAGAATGGCACGCGGACTCATCCGGAAGGTCTGGGTGCGCGCAGCTTATGCGCGCTTGTTCAGTGCAACCGTGTCTGATCGTCGCGCAGGCGCCGCGAGATCAACTGCATCACGTGATACGCGAACTGAGGATTCTCGAAGAACAGGCGCTTGGCGCGCTCGGCCGTCAGACAAAACAGCTGCGCATCGGTTTCGCAGCGCGCCGTGCAAGTGCGCGTTTGCTCGGGCACGAAGATGCCGATCTCACCGAACAACGCGCCTTCGACCATCTCCTTGCGGATCTCCGGCAGCGCCACCGTGCCCTGCTGGATGAAGTACAGCGCGCGCGCCGGATCGCCTTTGCGGAACAGCACTTCGCCCTTGCGATGAGCTTCGTGCGACATGTGCGGCAGCAACCAGTCGCGCAGCGAGGCGCCCTGCTCGGCATCGTCGAGCTCCATGTTGCGCACTTGATCGAGGCGCTCGACGATGCGGATCGCCTGCGCGCGGTTCTCGACGCCGAGCTTCTTGTACGAGTTGCTGAGATGGATCTTTACCGTGCCCTCCGTAATGCCGAGGCGCTTGGCGATGTTCAGGTTCGAGCGGCCTTCGCAGACCTGGGTCAACACTTCGAGCTCGCGGCAGGTCAGGCTGTATGGGTTACCGCCGCCGCGGCGGCTGCGCTCCGCGTCGGCTCTCGGTGCGCCCTCGTGCGCTTCCGGCAAGCCGGCCACGGCTTCGGACTGCGGTCGATGGCTGGCGCCCTGGAGGACGACCTGCAGCACGCCGAGCGCCTGCACTTCGCTATAGCTCTTCGGGAGATATGCCTGGGCACCGGCATGCATGATGGTGGCGATGAAGTTCTCATCGAGCGCACTCGCGAGCGCAACCACCGGCGCGGCCGCGAAGCTCGTGTGGAAGCTGCGGACCAGGTTGACGGCCTGACCAGGGACGGCATCGGCATCGACCACCACGAGACGGTAGCCGTTCGCCGGATCGGGCTCCTCCATCCGGTCGGGGTCGCAGCGCTGCACTTCGACTTGGGGTGCAAGCTTGGCAAGCGAGCCGCTGAACGCATCTGCGAACAACCCCGGGTGAGCCGCCAGCAAAACCTTCATGAGTCCCGTCCCCTTGCGTGCGGCCGACATCTTGCGCCCATTTTTGGACGCTGTCATGGGGTCTGCGCTCACTTTTGCCGGTGGAAACGGCAGTCCTGCCAGCAGGTAGTTGCAGGCTGGCTGGGAGGTCGGCGTAACCGTTTCGGTATCGTCTACGACTGGGTCGTGTGAGGGGAGCATGGGTGCCTCTAGCAGAGGATCTCGATGTGGGAATTCGGAAGCGCTTACCGCGGCTTTGGGCGGGCGGGATCAGAAAAAGGACAGATGGTCCGGCGCCTGGAGACATCCGGACCATCTGCAACAGGAGGGGCCTGATCGGGCGCCCTCCTCCTCAGGAGATTCGAAGATGGTGCACCGCGCCGCAGTCTAGCGGCGCTACGAGGAACGGGGATGACTGGCGGCCGAAGGCCGGGAGCCTGAACCGACGGGTTGCTGTGCATCGTCGTCTCCGTTTCAAGTGCAACATTCACTTGACCGCGAAGATACGTACAGCGAGTTATAGATTGAACCCGGCGAAAGTTATAGATGCTGAGCTTCCGTGGGTGGCGGGAAGGACTCGTTCGGCGCCGGATTCAAGGGGCGGGTTACTTGAACGTCTCTTTGGCTTCTTTCTTGGTCCTTGCCGCGCTCTCTTGCATGGCGTGGCCGATTTCCTTGACGGTCTTTTTCGTGCCCTCGCCGATAGCTTTGCCAGTCTCCTTCGCGGCATGTGCTGCCTGGTGGGCCGCAGTCTTGGCATCGTGCCCGACCACCTTGGCCGCGTGCTTGAAGCCGTTCTCCTTCTCTGCCGGCGGCTTGGCCTCATCGGCAGCAGAGGCGGGTAGCGCGAGGCTCGCGATCACCAAGGCGGCCGCGATCTTAAATACGATGCGGATTTCAAATGCGATGATTTCAGATGCAGCGATTTCAAATGCAATGGCGGGCTTCATGCGCTGGGGTCCTTTATTTGAGAGCAAAGTCCGCGCGGGCGGCCGGCTTGGCGTCACCGCCGGCCGGCTGAACCTTCGGCGCCAGCAGAAACACGCGATCTACCGTGACCTGCGCGTCGCGCGTAACGAAGTCCTTGGCAACCTGCGCGCGTTGATTGGCGAGCTGGATCAGGTCATCGTCGGTCACTTTGATGTTGGCAAGCATGAGCTTTTCCATCTCTTCCTTCGGCAGATCCTTGGTGAAACCAAGCAAATTGCGTGGCTTCGGAAATTTCGCCTCTTTGTAGGCGCGCTTGAGATAAGACTCGTATTCTTCCGGTTCGATCTTGATGTCGTCTAGAGACGACGTCACCGATGCCCCCTTCTTGACCATATCCTTCAGTTTCTGCGCTTTTACGAGCTCGTCGAAGCGATGTTGGCGCAGGCCTTCCCGGTCCTTGTCCGGGTCAGCGTGCCCGGTGATGTCGAGCTTGAGCTTGGGTCGATCGACCAGCGCCTTCTGCAGCTTGTTCATTTTCTCTTCCCCGCCCCCCGCGAGCACAGCGCGACCGGTTTCGAAGTCCACGTACGAGAGCTCCTGTCCGCTTTCGCCGAACATCGAGCCGATCAAGGCGAACGGAGCGGTGACGGCCTTCTCGATCAGGTTGAAGATGATCTGCAGCACGATCCCGCCGATGCTGAACTTCGGATCGTCGAGCGAGCCCGAGATCGGCAGGCTCACGTCGATGACGCCGTTGCGGTCGGTCAGCAGCGCCACCGCCAGCAGGACCGGCAGCTTGGTCGCGGTCGGGCTCTCGATCTTGCCGCCGAAGGTGAGCTGGTCCAGCACCAAGCGGTTGGTTGCGGAAAGCTTGCGGTTCTCGACCTTGTATGCGACGTCGAACGACATCTTGCCCTTCTCGATCGCGTAACCGACGTATTTGCCCGAATACGGCGTGAACGGCCCGAGCTCGATGTCGTGTACGTTCGCCTTGATGTCGAGAAACAGGTTCTTCACGAGCGGGTTGACCTTGCCTTTGATGAGCACCGGCGCAGTCTTGGCGAAGCGGCCGCGCAGATCGACGTCGGCGGTCGTGTCGAGCTGCGACGAAAGCCCGGTGACCGAACCGCCGATCTCCGTCAGATTCGCGGAGTAGTTCGGCTTGATGAACAGGTCGGTGAAGCTCACGTCGCCGCCTTGCAGCGTCACCTTGCCTATGGTGATGGGAGGCGGGGGAGCGTTCGCCCGAGGCGCAGCCGCTGATGGCGGTGGTGGCGCCGGCTTGTCTTTGGGCGCGGTCGTTTTCGCTTCTGGCTCGCCGGGCGCTGTCTGATCAGCAGGCGCGGCTGCGCTGTCCGAGGCCGTGATGGTCTGCAGGTTCAGCTGACCGGTCGGATAGATGATGATGCGCGAGTAGAAGTCGGTGAGCGCGATCTCCTGGATCTGCAGCGCGAACGGTTGCGTGGTCGTGTCGATGCCGCCGAGATGAAGCGTCTTCCATCTCAGGAAATCCTCCGACTTGGCTTTGTCGACCGACGCGAAGCTGTTGACGCCGGCTTCGCCTTTGTATGTGACGGCTAGCGGCCCCGCATCCGGCAATTTGACTCCGAGGTCTCCGCGCACCTCCACGTTGCCGCTCGTGACGAGAATGTTGACCTTCTCTCCGAAGTACGGCTGCAACGGCACCAGATCGACGCCTTTCACATCCAGAGCCAGATCGGCCCTGATCGGGTTGATCCCGACCGGACCCGACGCCACCAGCTTGCCGGTGCGATTCATGCCGAGCTCCAGTGCCACCTTGGCTGTCGAATCGCGACGGTTCGACAGGTTCTCTACCGATACTTTGATCGGCTCGACGACCTGCGTGGCTGCCGGCGACGGGACTTGATCGTCGAACGTGACCCCGTAGCGGTCGAGCGCGATCTTCTTCACGAGCCAATGCCAGTCGTCGCCGGACGGCTTGGCGGCATGCGCAGGCGGCGCCGCTGTCTTGTCCGTCGTCTCGGCCGCTGGAGTGAGGCGCGTGAGATCGATGGTCCCATCCTTCTCGCGTACCGCGCGCAGACGGGCGTCCTTGCTCGACACCTCCGCGACTTGCACCGAGCGTTTGTCGAGATCCAGATCGACGCCCTTTATCGCGAGCGCCGGCAGCGACAGGAAGTCGTCCTGCGCACCGCGTTTGCGCAGGCGCAGCTTGGTGAGCGAGACGTCGAGTGCCGAGACGGTGGCCGAGACTTTCTGCTCGTTCTGTGCAACGCGGAAGTGCGTCGACACGTCGAGCGTCCCGTCTACAACGTCGAACAGAACGAACTGGCTGTAGTAGGGGGCATAGTTGCGCGGCTTGACGCCGCTCAACTCGAGGCTTCCATCGACGTTGAGCGGTGTGACGAAAAGCGTGCCGGCGTGCTTCACGCGCTCCCCGAAGCGGGTATCGAATCCCAGCTCGACCAGCGCGGGCTCGGTCTGCGGCACGGTGAATTTCTGTACGGATGCCTCGATACTCTCGATGTCGGTCTTGAATGGCTTGGGTGTCGCGTGATCCTCGAAATGCACCTGTCCCTTCTCGAGCTTGACTTCGGCAACCGCAAACTTGAGAGGCGTCTCCTCGTCCTCGGCGGGTTTTGCTGGCGCCGTCTTCGTTGTCGATTCCGACGACTGCGGCAGAATGCTCATCCAGTTCAGCTTGCCGTCGCGCTCACGCCGCACGAAGACTTCAGGTTCCTGCACCAAGACGATCCCAAGCTTTGCGTCACGCGCAAAGACCTTGACGGAGTCCACCGGTATTTCCAGCTTCTCGAGATTCGCAAGCGCACGGCCGTCCGGTTGGGTCATCGAAAACTTCGTCAACGCGACCTTGCCTGCTACAACCAGCGCCGGCGTCTTGTCGCGATGGCGCGTGAACGTGGCGGTGAGGCGCGCGTCCAGCGTGCCCGACGGGATCTTGAAGCCGAGGTCGATCGGCACGTACTCGACATAACGCGGAATCTGCAGCGCGTAGATGTTCAAGTCGACTTGCGTTTCGAGCGAATCTTCGAACGGCTTGGTACGCCCGTCGATCGCGACCGGCGTGTCGTTCACTTTTGCCGAGAAGGACGGCTGCACATAACGGTCGGCCAGGTAAGGAAGGCTGGACAGAAACGGGATCGCGATGTTCAGATCGGTCACCGTGTGCTGCGCTTTCTTGGGCTGGTCGTCGAACAGCACCTTGCCGGCATACACCTGGATGTTGTTCAGCGAGAAGCGTAAGGGCGCGGACTTTTCCTTCGGCGGCGGCTCCGAGCTTGGCGTAGAGAACTTCTTCACCAAGTCGGTGAAGTTGTAGCTGCCGTCGTTGTGGCGGACGATGTGCGCGTAAGGACGCCCGAGCCGGATCTCGTCGAAGATCGGTCCTCGGCGGATGATCGACTCGGCCTGCAGATTGACGAACAGCTCCTCGAACGAGACGAACACTTCCGCGTTGCCGTCGGGCTCCTTGATGACGAAGCCGCGCACCGTCACGGTCATGCTGAATGGGTTGACCTTGATCTCCTGGATCGCCACCGGACGGTTCAGCAGCTCCGAGAGATTCTTGACGAGATAGTGCTTGGCGACCGGCGGCACGACGAAGAATCCAACCACCGCAAACAGCGCCACGACACCCACGATCCACAATCCAATCTTGAGCAACGTTCTGCCGTGGCGTTGGACGCGGGCTGTCAGAGGCACAAGCCCGACACCGGCTGCCCGGCCGACGGAACGGCGGTTGAACAGATCGCGTAGCTTCATTTTGGCCTTCTGAGGAATATTCTGCCGCAGCGCATGCGATGGATGCGGCCGTCTCGCTTCGATTATGAGGGAAACGGGAATTGGCGGAATAGCACGAACTTGGTTCTCCGGTGTCCGCCCTCGACGTTACGCGTCCCGCGCCTCCGCGCTTTGATCTGCATCAGGATTCGCCCTGGCTTGACTTGGGGTTGCGACCTGAACAACCATACCGGCGGCGCGGGGCTCACGGCGGCCGGCGTGAAGATTAAGGCGATGTTCAGGGAGATGCCCAAAGATCAGGGCGCTGTGCCAGTCGCCGCCTGTCCCGCGTTCTCTCGCAACTACCGCAGGTCGTCCTGGAACTGCGCTCCAGGGACTCTTGCGGCGCACAGCCCAGCGACATGTCGAATCCCTACGAATCGGCTTATTCCAGCGCGGCGCTCGAAGCGCTGACCGAGCATTTCGATCTGGGCGCCGACCTCTACAAGTTCTGGGGCAGCCCGAGCTCGGTGCTGCGTGCGCTGACGCGTGGCTGGGCCCACGCTGATCATCCTTCGCACCTGCACTATGCGTGGGATCTCGAGACGGCGCCTTCGCTGGACCACGCCATCCTCGAGACCACGCGGCAAGCGATCGCGGCGCTCGATCTGCATGGCGTCCAGGCTCCGCGCCTGTTTGAGCCAGGATGCGGCATCGGGGGCGGGGTCAACCAGGTAGCTGCGATGCTGCCGCATGCGCAGGTGACCGGGCTTTCTCTGGTAGAGCGCCAGCTGGAGATCGGGCGCTCGATGTCGCGGGCGCGCGAGCTCTCAAACACCGAGTTCGTCCAGGGCAACTACCTGTCCACGCCGTTCCCTGACGCGAGCTTCGACGGCATCTTCGCGATCGAAACGCAGGTGTATACGCCGATCGCGGAGAAGCCGGCTCTGTGCCGCGAGATGTTCCGGCTGTTGAAGCCGGGCCGCACGTTCGTGTGTTTCGACGGCTTTCGTCCGCGTGACGCGATCAACGAACAGGAGCGTGCGTGGGTGCAGGACGTGCTCGACGGATGGACAATGCCAATGCCGGCAGCGCCGCAAGAGTTCGAGGAGGCCGGGCGCTCGGCCGGCTTCGAGATCGTGCGTGCCGAGCATGCTACAGGGCACATATACGCGTCGGCGCGGCGTATTGCGGCGATCGCGACGTCGGTGCTGCTGCCGTTGTCCGCCGTGGCGTCCATCCCGTTGCTCGGCGGACTCGTGAAGCCGCTGGGATTCCAGTCTCCGCAACACGCTCGCCGTTTCGTGAACGCGTGCCGCTCGCAGCTGCGCGTTTTCGATGCGGGCCTCGGGGCCTACTACGTCTACGTTTTTCGCAAGCCGCTCTGACGATCTTTGCTGCCCTGAGGTCGTGGGCACAGGTGGCGCATCTTCCGTTCCTGGAAAAGGACGGGATTTTCACGAAGGACGTGCAATGTCGGCGGCAACCGAGCGCGTCGTCGAAGCTGCGTCGATCGACTGACGCAGTACCCGAACAATTCGATCACCGCTTCGCGGCAGCGGATACCATGAGGAGGCGAGCATGGCCCTGGTTTCACTGAGGCAGCTGCTGGACCACGCCGCCGAGCAAGGCTACGGCGTGCCGGCGTTCAACATCGACAATATGGAGCAGATCCAGGCGATCTGCAGGGTCATTTCGGCTCGATGAAACGCAGCAGCTCGTCGTGGAAAGTATCCGGCGCTTCGAGGTGAGGGACATGACCCACGTCGGGTACGAGGACCAGCTTGCAGTCGGGCATCGATTGCGCGGCTTTCTTCGCGAGCTCGGGATACAGGCCGAGAGTCGCGCGGACCTCCGGACTCACCCGCGCCCGGCCTATCGCGGCGCGGTCCTTGTCGCCGACGATCAGCAGCGTCGGTATCTTGATGGACGGCAGCTCGTAGAGAACCGGCTGCTCGTATGCCATTGTGTACGTTTGCGCTGCCGTGCGCGCCACCAGCTCGGACTCGGGCCCGAGCATCCAGCGGTACTGCACATCCGCGAAACTCTGGAACTCCGGCTTCCAGTTCGCAAAGTAGCCTTTCATGAACGTATCGATCGCTGCGCGCGTCTGCTTGCGAGCCTCGCTGGCGAGCTCGTCGCGCGTCGCGAACGGTACCTTCAGGCGGTAGTCTTCGAGTCCGATCGGATCTTCGAGCACCAGGCGTTCGACCTGTTCGGGATACATCAGAGCGAAGCGCGCCGCCATCATCCCGCCGAGCGAATGCGCGACGAAGATCGCCCGTTTGACCCCGAGATAATCGAGCAGCTGCCTGGTGTTGTACGCGTGGACATGCAAGCTGTGCGGAACGTCGGGCTTCGACGACTTGCCGAAGCCGATCTGGTCCGGCGCGATTACACGGTAACCCCGTGCGCTCAGCAGGTGGATCGTGTCCTTCCAATAAGCGCTGTAGAAATTGCGGCCGTGCATCAGCACTACCGTCTTGCCGTTCGGCGCGGCCCCGGCCTCAACGTCCATGAAGGCCATCTTCACGTCCTCGCCTTCCATGCGCAGCAGCAGGTACTGCACGGAATACGGATACGCGAAGCTTTCGAGCCCGATGCCGATCGGCTCCTGATCGGTCGACGCAGTCTGCGCAAAGGCGGTTATCGAAATAAACAGCACGCACGCGGCGAGCAGCAGCCGGATTCGAATGCAATGGATCATGCGCAGCTCCTCCATCTTGTGGCGTCCATTCTGGCACACCAACTTGAATCGGACGTGTCATCTGCAACAGTTGCTTGACGATGCGGGATCAACCGGCAGTCGACCGGTGCGTTGTAAGCAGTATGAAATGGATCGTTGTTCTCACCATCGGATGGCTCCTGTCTGCGCCCGTTCTAGCGGCGCTGCATCCGCTCGAAGTGCACCAAGTCATCGAGGAACCGGCGCTCGAGCGCGACAAAGTGGCGGCCCTGACGCTGGACGCCTGCGGAGGTCGATTCGACAGCAGCCTGATCCGGTCTCTGATCGCGCATCGTATTCCTGCGACGATCTTTGCGACGAAGAAGTGGCTCGATCGCAATCCCGCAGGCGTGGCGCTGCTGCTCGATCACAGAGACCTGTTCGAGATCGAGGATCACGGCGCCAATCATGTGCCGCCGGTCGTCGGCGCGGGGCGCAGCGTCTACGGCATTCGAGGCAACCTGGACGTTGCGCACCTCGAGCAGGAGGTGTCGGGAGGCGCGACCGCGATTCAGGCCGTGACCGGAGCGTTGCCGCGCTGGTATCGAGGTGCGACCGCCGCATATGACCCGGCTGCGATCCAGGTGATCAAAGCGATGGGATATCAGATCGCGGGCTTTTCGGTGAACGCGGATTCGGGCGCGACTCTGCGTCGCGCGGCGATCGTTGCACGCCTGCAGGCCGTGAAGAGCGGCGACATCATCATCGCGCACATGAACAAGCCGGCGTCGGACACCGCGGAAGGTCTCTCGGCCGGTCTCGATTACCTGATTGCGCGCGGCTTTCGGTTCGTCAAGCTCGACGAGGTGCAGGTTCGTCAGATCCGCTGACCTGAGGGACGAGGGAATAGGGGCGAGGGGCTAGGGGCGCGGCAAACCTAAAAACCGAATTCTTCCTGGCCCGGTTCCGCGGCCGCTGCATAGGACAGCTTGCCGTCAACGATGTGCGCTGCTGCGGTCCAGGGATGCGGCTCGGTGCGGCCGTGGCCGAGAATGTGGATCACTTCGATGCCGCGGGCCTTCACGAAATCCGAGATCAGGCCACGATGGCACTGCTGCCACGCCTGTTCTGCACACATTATCGCGGTGCGCTTGACCCGCGCGCGCTCGAGGAGCTGCGCGACTGCGAGCTGAAACGGCTCGGTCTCCATGTAGTCGGCGTAACCTCGAAAGCCTGCGTTGCGCCACACCGTGTTGTGCGAGTCCTTGCGTGGCGTCCGTCGTCCGCCGAGCTCCTGCATCCAGACGTACTCGATCGAGCTTTCGGGCAGCGACAGCTCCAGCGCGTCGCGATTGAACTGCGGATGCCGGCGTGATGCCGGGTAGCGGCGCACATCGGTCAATGCCTCGACGTCGTTCTCGTGCAGCAGCGAGACGAGCTCTTCGAGAGGTCGCGTCGAATGGCCGATCGTGAGGATGGTGGGCGCGCGGTCAATGCGATCCGGTAGGAGATGAGATAAGGAGTCCAACATAATCGGTGAACAGCCGTCTGCACGCTTCGACTCTGCAGCTGTCGCTGCGACGCTCTCAAGAAACAGCATCGCCTGTCGACTCACAACAGACCATGGCACGACGCCCACTTCCCCCTTTGAAAAAGGGGGACCGAGGGGATTCGATTTGTCGTGAACGCCCCGGATCAATCCCCTCTTACCCCCCTTTGCCAAAGGGGGGGAAGTTTCTTCACCTCGCCTTGCCTCGCCAGCGGCGCGGCTCAAGTGGCCTCAGCGGGAACGGGTTTTGGGAGCAGCACTTTCCGCTATGCTACTCTCAGGTTGGCGAGCGCGGATCGATGCGCAGCCAGATCGTGACCGGCCCGTCGTTGGTGAGTGTGACCTGCATGTCGGCACCGAACTGGCCGCTCGCCACGGGAGAATGCGTTGCCTGCGCCCGAGCCAGCATGTGATCGAACAGAGCGCGCCCGAGCTCCGGTGGCGCGGCCGGCGTGAAGCTTGGCCGATTGCCTCGCTTCGTGTCCGCCGCGAGCGTGAACTGCGGCACGAGCAGCAGGCCGCCGCCGACGTCGCGGACGCTCAGGTTCATCTTGCCGTCAGCGTCCGAGAACACGCGATGGTTCAGCAGGCGCTCGAGCAGCCGATCGGCCTCCACCTCGGTATCGCCGCGCTCTGCGCAGACCAGCACGAGCAATCCTCTGCCGATGGCTCCGACGGCTTTGCCGCCGACTTCGACGCGTGCCTGCGTGACGCGCTGGAGCAGGCCGATCATGTGGCCGGACGGGTTGTCACGCGGGTGGAAGGATGCACTCGCATGCCGCGCATTCTAAGCCGCGCGCAGCGCAGGAGGCGGCCCCGAAGTATCGGGGCCGCAGACGAAAGACCGGTTAGATCTCCCCGCCGGCGAAGATCGCCTTCTTGACGATTGCGTGGATACCCCAGTTGCCATCGACGACCTGGGTGACGCCGAAGTCCACGCCGATCGAGAGCAGCGACACCGCTTCGTCTTCGGTCAGCCCTTGGGTCGTCATCAGGAAATGGCGCATCTTGCGGAAGGCGTCGCGCATTGCCAGATCGGTCGACGACTTCGAATAGATCTCCGATTGCGCCTTGGCGCCAAGCTCCGCGAGATAGTTCGGAAAGCTGAAGCCGTGCACGACGAACTCGTCTTTCGTCTCGAGCAGCGGATAGCTCAGGCTCTCGAGCGGCCCGCCGGCCAGCGTGCCCTTCTTATGCAGGATGAGCTGGAACGTCCCGGTCAGCGAGCATTCAATAGCGGTGCCGCAGAGCTCGGAGTCGCCCTGCGACGCGTGCGGATCGCCGACCGACAGCAAAGCGCCGTCGACCGACACCGGGTAGTACATGGTGGCGCCCTTGCCGATGCGCCAGTCGTCGATATTGCCGCCGGTGTAGCTGGGCGGGATCGAATCGACCATGTCGGCTTCGGCCGGCGCGAGACCCATGGTGCCGAAGTGCGGGCGGATCGGCACGCGCACGTTCTTCAGCACGCCCCAGTTCTCCTTGATCGTGCCGTGGTCGACCGGCACGCCCGGGTAGTCGATGATCTTGTGCACGACGCCGAACGGATCGGTCTGCGGCGTCCAGCGGAAGTTGTACTGCGCTTTGGCCCAGTTGCGCTCGCCGCCCGTGTCCACTTCGTAGATCGTGATGACCTCGCGCTTCTTCGGCTCCTCGATCATGTCGTTGTAGTGGTAGCCCCACCATGCCGCGGCGTTGCTGCCGAAGCTCTTCCCCTTGAACTTCGGGTTCGCGCACGGGCGCGGCTTCACGTCGAGAATGCGCACCTCGAGGATGTCCCCCGGCTGTGCGCCCTTGACCGCGACCGGCCCGGTGACCCTGCCTTGGTTTCACGTACATCAGATTGTTGGTACATTCTGATGAACGGAGCGCGATATGAGCAAGAAGGAAGTGGTTGCGAATCGGCAGTACACGGATGAGTTCAAGATTGAGGCTG
>Ga0105237_10005978_pt1 | contig 13634 bp, 10 predicted proteins | sample KBSC24metaG_FD_81520 | JGI IMG/M metagenome (GOLD analysis project Ga0105237, IMG submission 81520) | Corn rhizosphere microbial communities from Kellogg Biological Station, Michigan, USA - KBS C2-4 metaG | ecosystem: Host-associated > Plants > Roots > Rhizosphere > Soil | place: Michigan, USA...
GAGTGGATCGATGGATACACAGATCCAAAACCGGACGCCCGCTATCACGCGGGAATGAAAGCCGGGGAACTGTCCCAGACCGGGATCATCATGCTCCTGCTCCTTCGCTCACTCGCGGAACGGGGCACCTACGACCAGGCCGATTTCACCCGGCTCCTGGACGCGGAGCTGTTGCCGAAATTGAACGGTGAGCCCTTTGCAGGACCGGGAGGATACACCAATCACTCGTTCCGGCAGGTCTGGCAGGCCCGTGTGAAGGAGGGGAAGCCGTGGGGCGAGACGGGTGGAAACGCGGACACCTCCGAGGCCGCCGAGCGCGTCTCGTTGATCGCGGCGATGTTTGCATTGGATCCGTTTGCGGCGGCCAGTCATGCGTTGGATTGCTGCCAACTGAGCCAGACCGATTCGCTCGTCGCTCAACACAGCGTGGCGTTCGCCTGCGTCGTCGCGGCGCTCGTGCGCGGCGAGCCGTTCGATGAACACATCTCGGACATACTGATGGACCTGGTGAGGGACGGGACGATCCCGTTCGTCGCCAAAAGTTCGATCGCGGCGTCGGGCGCCCGAAACCAGTCCTTTGGCTTTGCATCGCCGGATGCGATTCTCCTGCCATCGTGGATTGTGGAAGCCGCGCGCGATCCCGCGATCCAAATCGACCCGCCGTGGAAGGTCTCACAGGTGTATGGCATGTCGTGCGCGATTAACGTCGTGCTGCCCGGCGCGTATTACCTGGCGGCGAAGTTTCCCGGCGATTTCGAATCCGCCGTGCTCCATGCCATTAATGGCGGGGGACAAAACATGTCGCGCGCCTGTCTTGCCGGAGCGCTGGTGGGTGCGCAAACCGGCCTGAGCCGCATCCCGTCGCGATTCATCGAGGGCCTCGCGGAGGGTGAGACGATCGTGCGCCTGGCGCGGGAAGTGGGGGCGGCGACGGAGGCTTTTCGGGTCGTTCAGCCGTAACAATGCCGTCGTTGCGAACGCCATGAGGACGGCCCCGGATTGGGGCATCGGGAGCAACCGTTTCCGTGCTGTCTCTGCGGCCAGAGGGGCGTCGTGAAACGAACCGAATGCGAACCATTAGAAACCAATTATCCCATGAAAATCCAATCCTTAATCAAAACCGTAATCGCGACCGCCGCCTCGCTCGCTCTGCTCGGATCTGTCACCGCGCGTGCGGCGGATGCGGGAATCGATAGCGCCGACAAATCCTTCGTGAAGAACGCCTATGAGGGCGGCCTCGCGGAAGTGAAAATGGGCGAACTGGGCCTGGCAAAAACCGCGAACGCGGATGTAAAGGCTTTTGCCAAAAAGATCGTCGATGACCACAACAAGGCGAACGGTGAACTCAAGACGCTCGCCGATTCGAAGAAGATCAGCGTGGCCTCCAGCCCAAGCATGGTCGCGCAAGGCAAATCCAAAATGATGGACGCCAAGTCGGGCGCCGATTTCGACAAAGCCTACGTCGACGCGATGGTGAAGGACCACGAGAAGGACATTAAGGAATTCGAGAAGGCGGCGAGTGATTCCAAGGATGCCGACGTGAAGGCCTTTGCCGCGAAGACACTGCCCACCTTGAAGGAACATCTTTCGATGGCCCAGGCGCTGCAAGGCAAAGTCGGTAAATAATTGCCGCTATTTGCAGGGGAAGACGCTCGAAGCAAGCAGGGTGAGAAGCAGGCCGGTGAAGCTGATCACCGAGACGACGACGGTCCAACTTTGGAGCGTCTCCTTCTCGGTGAAGCCGCTGAGCTTGCTCACCGTCCAGAATCCGCTGTCGTTCATCCAGGAGAGCATCTTCGAGCCGAAGCCGATCCCGAGGTAGATATACATCGGGTGGTAGGGAATCGCGCCCGGAGCGCTGATCATCGGATAGAGGATGCTCGAAGTGGTGATCATCGCCACGGTCGCGCTGCCTTGCGCGACACGGATGACTACGGAAACGGTCCACGCGAGCAGCACGAGATTGATGTTGCGCCCTTCGGCGAGCGTCTTGATGGCATCGCCGACCCCGGCATTTCTCAGCATGGAACCAAAGGCGCCGCCGGCGCTGGCGATGAGGATGATTACTCCGGCGGTGGCGAAGGGCGGCCCGATGATCTCAGTGACTTTCGCCATGTTCCAGCGCCGCCGCCGCATGAGCAGCCAGATGGCCAGGGCCGCGCCGATGACGAGGGCGATGTTACGATTCCCGAGGAATTCCACCGCATCGAAGAGCAGGGGGAAATTTGCCCGGTGGCCGAGGGTGTCGAGGAAGGATGCGCTCCCGATGAGGATCAACGGCAACAGAATCGGCGTGAGGGACGCAGTCAGGCCGGGAAGTTCGTCTTCGCGGCGGGCGACCATCGCCTCGAGTTCCGCCAGCGAAACGCCGCCAGTTTCACGCATCGGCGCATCGAGGCGGCGGGCCAGAAACTGGGCGACCAGCCAGCCGACCCCGGCAGGAATCATTCCCGCCATCACGCCGAAGACAATCGTGTGTCCGAGATCGAGATGGAGATTTTCCGCCATGGCCAGGGGGCCAGGATGGGGGGCGATGAGTGAATGGGTCACGGTGCCGCCGCAGCAGATCGCGAGAACGAAAAGCATGTAGTTCTTGCCCGTGCGGACTCGCAATGAACGGGCCAACGGCAGGAGCAACATGAAAAACGCCTCGAAGAAAATGGGGATGGAGATGATATAACTGCTGCAAACGAATGCCGTGCCCGCGCGTTCTTCGCCGAAGACGCGGAGGAAGCGCCGAACGATCTTATCCGCCGCGCCGCTCTCGACGAGGCAAGTCCCGATCACCGAAGCAAGCGCGATGACGACGCCGATCTTCCCGGCGGTCTCGCCAAATCCTTTCGTCGTGAGTTCCGCCGCCTGAAACCAGTGGCCGTGTTCTTTCTCCGGAGGCTTGGGTTTCGTGCCGTATTCTCCGGCATGCTGCGTATGGGCCAGCCCACCGGCAAGGATGGCGGCGACGATGAGCGAGAAGAACGCATGCAACCGGACGACGCTAATGAGGAAGACGATCGTCGCCAGGCAGATCACCAGGACCACGAAGGGCCAGAGCGTCTCGAAGGTGATGGGATTGGTGGCAGTGGCGAGCAGAATGGGGAGAGGCACGGGTGGGCGGTAGTGCGTCAGAAATGCGCGCGAGAGGCAAGCGGCGGGAGGGCGGAGGGGAAAGTATTCAGTGTTCCGTATTCAGTGTGCAGTCAGATTCCAAAAATGGCGCGCCTTAGCAGCTCCTTACTGAACACTGAATACTGAACACTTCCGCCGCTACGCCGCATTCGACGATGCCAGATGCGCGATCTCCATCCCGAGGAAGCACACATCGTCCGCAAAGGCGCGGCCTTCCGCGAATTGCTCGATCTCCTGGAAGACATCGTGCACGAGTTGATCGGGAGGCATGCCGGCGCGCGTCTGGATCGATTGGCGGAGCCGGTGTTCGTTGAAGGATTCGTCGTGCTGGTTCTCCACGTCGAAAAGTCCGTCGGTGAAAAACAGGATCAGGTCGCTCGGCTCCAGCGCTCGCTCATGGATGGCGTATTGCGCGTTCTCGAAAATTCCGAGAGCGGGGCCGCTCCCGCGCGGCGGGACGATGGGCTCCACCGAGCGGGACGAACCCCGGACGAGCAAGGGGCTCGGATGACCCGCATTGGCGAAGGTGATGCGCGAAGTGGCGACGTCGGCCACGACATAGCAGGCCGTGGCGAAGAGATTCGTTCCGGAATTTCGGAGGATTTCCCACAGCGTGCGATTGATTTTGGTCAGCAACTCGCCCGGTTGATCAGCCGTGCCGCTAAATTGCTCGCCGAGCGCGCGCATCATCGCGGTGACGAGCGCGGCGCGGACACCGTGTCCCATCACGTCGCACATGAAGACACCCACAGCGGTGTCCGAGAGTGGAAACACGTTGAAGAAGTCGCCCCCCACGGAATGCGTGGGCTGATACATGCTGCAAAACCGGATGGCGCTCTCCCTCGTGCCGGCGCCCCTTGGGAGAGTCGGGAAGTGATGCGGCAGCAGCGCCATCTGGAGTTCGCGCGCCATCTGCAGTTCCTCTTCCATGAGGGCGTTCTTCTGCGTCAATTCCCGGGTGCGTTCGGCCACCCGTTGCTCGAGTTCCTCGTTCATGCGCTGGAGATTCACCTCCGCCTGGCGGCGGGCGCGCCGCTCTTCCGCCTCCCGCAAAGCGCGCCGCACTTTCTGTCCCATCCGCCCCATGCGGTCTTTGAGCACGAAATCGGTCGCTCCTTGCTTGAGCAATTCGACAGCGGTTTCTTCTCCCACCGTTCCCGAAACGATGATCACCGGCACATCTGGGCAACGATCCCGGGCAATGGCCAGCGCCGTGGCGCCATCAAAGGAAGGCAACTTGTAATCGGCGAAAATCAGGTCGGGACGGAATTGGTCGATCCCTGCTTCGAATGCGGCCCTGGTCTGCACGACCGACCACTCACACCGCAGACCGGTCTGATCCAACTCGCTCATGGTCAATTCCGTGTCCAGTTCACTATCTTCGAGAAGGAGGATACGGAGGATTGGATTGTCTTCGAAATCCATACGACGCCGGAGATTAGCGCCTAACCCTCTGGATGAATCAAGAGATACGTACCGGAATTGCTAATCTCGTTCCGGCGCGCCATTGCACGAAGGCGCACTAAGCGGTCGTGCATTGTGGACGCCGCACCAGCGCCCGGGAGCGAGGGAATCCCAGGACGGGGAACAAACGACCACCACGACAACTCGGACAGGCGGCGGGTGCGGGTTGCGGACCGAGGAACCCGATTACCTCACCGCAACTCCGGCAACACCACGTATCGGATCGAATTTCTGACAATGGAGAATCGCTCGAGGGGGCGTGGGCGTTGAACATACGCACACAGGTTCGACTGGCATTCGGGCGGCGCGCGTATCGATTTGCGCCAATTCCAAGGAGCCGTTTGCGGTTCGATTCCCGATTATTCGGGCGAGAAAAGGGATCTCCGGGGAGACCGCTTCTTGGCCTCCTCGATCGACCGCTTCAATTTCGCCGCGAAATCAGAGTTCATCGCCAGGCGAATCCGTAGTTCGCGGGATTTTTTAAGCAGCTCGGCGAGTGGCGGGGAGGAGCGAAGGCTTCGCATGCTTACGTGAATAAGCGTAGACTGGGCCATCTGGTCGGATTTTTTTGCGATTTTGGAACGGGCCGGACCCGTAAGATTGTGGCCGGTGTATGTGGGCTCTGATTTCGCGAGGCAGACCCCGAAGGGCGACGCGCAAGGTTTCCTATGTGCCGCGGACCGGATCTGACTCGCCACGACTGCCGGAGACCCGTAGAAAATCGATCCATGCGCTTGATTTCCGTTTTCATCTGGCTGCTCACTCTTGCGTCCTCCTTTGCCGAGCGGACAGCGTGGAAGCCGGAGAAAACCTGGGTCTTCGCGGTCGGCATCCTGCGCTTCGAAGGGGCGGCCTTGCACGGCTGGCCGGAGGAGGGGCGCATGGATGTGGTGATGCTCGACGCCTTGCGCAAGCGGGGGGTGCCGGCGGACCACATTCTGTTCCTAAAGAACGAGCAGGCGACTGCTGCCCAACTCGGCAAGAGCCTTGCGGATTTTGTGAAGCGGCCCGGTCCCGATGATACGCTGATTTTTTATTACGCCGGGCATGGTGGGCGCGATTACTCCGACCCGGCGCGAGCGGTGCACCTCGTCCCTTACGACTCCAAAACCGGTTGGCCGACGAAGTCGGTTCTCGACACCATCGCCGCAGGCTTCAAGGGGACGCGCGTATTGTTGACCGCCGATTGTTGCCACTCAGGTGGACTGGCCGAGGAGGCAGCGCGGCATCCGGGAAAGATCAGCTTTGCCACGCTGACCAGCGCCCGCTCCAGCGCGACCAGCACAGGCAACTGGACATTCACGCAATGTCTCACCGACATCTACAACGGCAACCCGCTCATGGATCTCGACCATGACGGCGTGATCACTTTCGCCGAAGCGGCACAGGCGGCCGATCTGCGCATGGCTTTCCGCGAGGATCAGCGCTCCACCAACGCCATCACGGGTAACATTCCCGCGGATTGGGTGCTGGCCACGGCGGTGGGCCCAGCGTCCAAGCTGCTTCTGGAGGGCTGCGAAGGGCGTGAGGGTGGAAAATGGTACAAAGCAAATATTCTCTCGGCGCACGATGGAAAGTACTTCGTCACGTGGCCGGGTTGGGACAGCTCCAGCAATTCCTGGGTGGCCTCGGAAAATCTGCGCCCCGCGGGCCGCAAGCTGCCGGCGGAGGGCACAACGGTGGAAATCGAGTGGGACAAAAAATGGTATCCTGGGAAAGTGGTCCGCAGTGAACTGGGGCTGCTGCTCGTCCACTACGATGGCTACACCGCCGCCGACAATGAATGGGTGCCGCCCGAGCGCGTGCGGATGCCGCAGTGATACAAAATCAATACATCGATTGTGATGTGATAGACGGTTGTATGAAGGAATAGCGCTTCAGATTTGGCAAAAGAATCTTGGCTTTGAAGCGACCGATTGCGAGCGTCCCACGAAAAGTGGGTATGCCGCCTAGAAAAATTCCAATCCGCAAATCCACGAAATTTCCGAAAGCCCCGACGGGAATTGCGGGCCTGGATGAAGTCACGGGCGGAGGATTGCCCGCCGGCCGTCCCACGCTTGTTTCCGGGAGCGCCGGCGCCGGCAAGACGCTGCTGGCTGTCGAGTTTCTCGTGCGCGGCGCCACGGAGTTTGGCGAGCCGGGAGTGTTTATGATGTTCGAGGAAAGCGCGGAGGAACTCACCGCCAATGTCCGCTCGCTCGGGTTCGACCTCGAACGCCTCGTGGCGGAAAGGAAGATCCTGCTCGATCACGTCCACATCGAACGCCGCGAAATCGAGGAAACCGGGGAATACGATCTCCAGGGACTGTTCATCCGGCTCGGGCATGCCATCGAATCCATCGGCGCGAAGCGTGTGGTGCTCGACACGATCGAGGCGCTGTTCGCCGGACTGCCGAATCACGCCATCCTGCGGGCCGAACTGCGCCGTTTGTTTCGCTGGCTGAAGGATCGAGGCATGACCGCGCTGATCACCGGCGAAAAAGGAGATGCCTCGATCACGCGCTACGGGTTGGAGGAGTACGTTGCCGATTGCGTGATCACTCTCGATCACCGAGTAAACGAGCAAATCTCCACGCGGCGTCTGCGCGTGGTGAAGTATCGCGGCTCGGTGCATGGCACGAATGAATATCCCTTTCTGATTGGAGAGCATGGCATTTCCGTGCTGCCAATCACCTCACTGCGGCTCGATCACCGCGCCTCGCATGAGCGCATCCTGACCGGCATTCCGCAGCTCGATGAGATGCTGGGAGGAAAGGGCGTCTACCGCGGCAGCAGCGTGCTGGTCTCGGGTTCGCCCGGCACGGGCAAGAGCAGCATCAGCGCAAAATTTATCGATACCACCTGCCGTCGAGGCGAGCGCGCTCTGCTCTTCGCCTACGAGGAATCCGCGGCGCAGATCGTGCGCAACATGCGTTCCATCGGAATCGATCTCGAGCGATGGGTGAGAAAAGGGTTGCTTCAGATTCACGCCTCGCGCCCGACTTTGCACGGCCTGGAGCAGCATCTCGTGACCATGCACGATATCGTCGTGGCCTTCCGCCCGGAGGTGGTGGCCGTCGATCCGATCAGCAACCTGACGATGGAGCGGGACGAGACGGAAGTGAAGCCGACGCTCATGCGCCTGATTGATTTCCTGAAGAAGGAGCAGATCACGGCGGTCTTTACGAGCCTGACCACCGGTGGGTCCGCCACGACAGCTCCCGAGGATTCGCAGGTGGGCGTCTCCTCGCTGATGGACGTCTGGCTGCTGCTGCGCAACCACGAGCATAACGGCGAGCGCAACCGCACCCTGTACGTATTGAAAGCGCGGGGCATGGCCCATTCAAACCAGGTGCGCGAGTTCATCCTCAGCGATGCCGGAGTGGATCTCGTGGAGGTCTATGTCGGCGGCGGCGGTGTCCTGACCGGGACCGCGCGCGCCAGCCAGGAAGCGCAGGAGCGCGCGGCGCGCGAGCTTCGCGTGCAGGACAACCAGAGAAGGATGCGGAAATTCGCCAGCCAGCGCAAAGCGATCGAAGCGCAGATCGCCATGCTCCAGGCGGAAGCGGAAGCGGAAACAGCGGAGATGAATTTTGCGGAGGCCCAGGACGCGGCGCAGGATACTGCGGCCCGGCAGAGCATGGATGCGCTCGCCCGGTTGCGCGGCGCCACGGCCTGGAAAACAAAGACCAAGGCAAAACGATGAAAAAAACTCCAGATCCCGGAAAAGGGCCGCGCAAGGCAGACGGGCCCGCGACGTTCGAGTTACGGCTCTATGTGGCCGGGCAGACGGCGAAGTCGCTGGCCGCCTTCTCCAATTTAAAACGAATTTGTGAGACGCACCTGGCAGGCCAGTATCGTATAGAAGTCATCGACCTGATGAAAACCCCGCAACTTGCCGCTGGAGACCAGATCCTCGCCGTGCCGACCTTGGTGCGCCGGTTGCCTGAGCCGATCAAGAAGATCATCGGAGACCTCTCGAATGAAGAGCGCGTGCTGGTAGGCCTCGATGTCCAGCCAGTGGCTTAGGAGCCTTCATGAAAGGCCGCGCCAGGGAAAGATCGGATCTGGAGGTGATGGAAGAGGCGGCGGCGGCGGGTTCGCGGGCTCGTTACGTTCTGCGCCTTTACATCACGGGAGCGACGCCACACTCGGCCCGGGCAATCGTCAACATTCGCAAGATTTGCGAGGACCATTTGCAAGGCCGATACGATTTGGAGGTTGTGGATATTTCGCAAAACCCAACCCTCGCCGCCGGCGAGCAAATCATCGCCGCCCCCACATTGATCAAGAAGCTGCCGCTGCCTTTGCGCCGCTTCATTGGTGACATGTCGCAAACGGAACGCATTCTCCTCGGACTCGACCTGCGGGAGAAAACCGCGAGTTAGCGGCGCCAACCCATGATGGTGGCATCATGACTTCGCCTGTAACGCCCAACGAGCAAAAACTCATCGCCGAGAATTCCGACCTGCACGCACGGCTCGATGAAATGCAGGAAACCCTGCGCGCCATTCGGTCCGGCGAGGTGGATGCGCTGGTCGTGCAAAGCCCGGAGGGGCCGCAACTCTTCACCCTGCACAGCGCCGATGCGGAATCGAACCGGGTGCGCGGCGACATCCTCGCCAATGTGAGCGATGCGGTCATCGCCGTGGACAACGAAGAACGCGTTATCTACCTGAACTCCGCGGCTGAGCGGCAGTACGGCGTGACCGTTTCGGAAGCGCTGGGCCGCCACCTGGTGGAGATCTATGAGTATCGCTGGGTGCGGCCGGACGACGAAGACCGGGCCATGGCTGCACTCCGCGAGACGGGGCACTGGACGGGCGAGAGTATCCATGTGAAGCGCACCGGCGAGATGATTTACGTGGAGTCTTCGGTGAGCCGTCTCCTGGGGGCGGACGGCACGCCATGCGGCCTCTTTGCCACGATCCGCGACGTCACCGGCCGGCGCGCGGCGGAGATGGCGTTGCGCTCCAGTGAAGAACGATTCCGTGTTCTTTTCGATCTCGGACCGGTGGCCATCTTCTCGTGCGATCGAGGCGGGATGGTTCAGGATTACAACCGGCGAGCGACCGAGTTGTGGGGCTACGCTCCCAAATGCGGTCACGGTGCGATTCATTACTCTTCGCTCAAGCTGTTCCATAAAGACGGCGGCGCGGCGCTGGGCGAGAATGATCCGATCACGCAAGTGCTCGAAACGGGGGTCACGATCAAGGATGCGGAATTTTATATCGAGAGGCCTGACGCCTCACGCATCGTCGTGTCGGTGACTTTTGCCCCGTTGAAGAACGAACACGGTGGAATCACCGGGGCGATTGTGGCGTTTCACGATATTTCCGAGCGGCGCGAGCTGGAGGACGCGCTCGTCGCGCGGGCCTCCGAATTGGCGCAGGCGGATCGCCGCAAGGATGAGTTCCTCGCCATGCTGGCGCATGAACTGCGCAACCCGCTGGCGCCGCTGCGCAACGGCGTGGATATTCTCAAAGATCCCGACGTGACGGACGAGGATCGCGAGCACGCGCAACGCATCCTCGTGCGGCAGATCGAGAATATGTCGCGGCTGATCGACGATTTGCTCGATGTCTCGCGGATCACAAAAGGGAAGATCGAGTTGCGCCGCGAGCCGGTGGCCCTGGAGGCAGTGGTGGCCGCGGCGGTGAGCACGGTGAGGTCCAGCATTTCGAAGAGCGGCCAGGTCCTTTCAGTCGTACTCCCTCCGGAGCCAATCTATCTGCTCGCGGATGCCACCCGGCTCGAGCAAGTTTTTGGCAACTTGCTCGGCAACGCCTGCAAATACAGCGGCGAGGGAAGCCACATCGAAGTGCGCGCCGAACTCACTTCCGCGGCGGGATCGCCTGAGGTGATCGTGTCCGTGAGGGACGACGGGATCGGCATTGCTCCGGAGTTGCTTCCGCGCGTTTTCGATCTTTTTGTGCAGGCCACGCGCTCGCTGGATCGAGCGCACGGGGGTCTGGGCATCGGTCTCACCCTGGTGCAGCGACTTGTGGAACTGCACGGCGGCATCGTGGAGGTGCGCAGCGACGGACCCGGCCGGGGCAGCGAGTTCATCGTGCGTCTGCCGGTCCTCGAGCATGTTCCGGCGCCGCCCGCGCCTGCTCCAGCGACGGAGTTGGAATCCCCGCGACGCATTCTCATCGTGGACGACAATACCGACTCGGCACGAAGCCTGGCGATGATCCAGCGCCGGCGCGGTCACGAAGCGCGGACGGCATTTTCCGGGCCGGATGCCGTGGCCCTCGCCGCCGAATTCCTGCCCGACGTGGTGCTGCTTGATATCGGCCTGCCTGGGATGGACGGTCTGGAAGTAGCCCGACGCTTGCGTGCGATGCCCGCATTGAACGAAGTCGTTCTCATTGCGATGACCGGTTACGGGCGTGACGAAGATCGCGCCGAGGCGCGGCTGGCGGGTTTCGACGAATACCTCGTGAAACCCGTGGACCTTGGACAACTTCGCGATTTGCTGCGGAAGCGGAGGTAGGTGGCTGAGTCCACGTGCATCATCTCCGTAGAATCGATGATCTTGCATGGGTGATGTCGTGACCTCGCGATCGGACCGAAATCGCGAGACTTTCCACCCTGTCGGATTCTGGTATGACGTCCACCTTACCCATCCCCAAATGACCTCCATGCTCCGATTCGTTCTCCTCCTCCTCATCTCCGCTGTCTCCGCTCTGGCTGGCGACGACGACGGATTTAAACCCCTTTTCAACGGCAAGGACACTACCGGCTGGCATCCGCGGCGTACCGATCGTCCCAGCTTGTGGGTCGTCGAGGATGGGGTGCTCAAGAACAACCTGAAGCCGGGCGAACATGGCGTCGACCTGGTTACCGATGCGAAGTATTGGAATTTCACCGTGCGCTACGAATACATGGTGCCGGACGGCTCGAATTCCGGCTTCTATCTGCGGGGCCGGCACGAGATTCAGATCCTCGGTGACTTCAAGGAAGGCAAGCCAACGATCACCGGCAATGGCGCGATCTACAATTTCAAAGCGGCCGATGTGTGGGCCAACAAGCCGGGCGGGGAATGGCAAACGGTCGAGGCGACGATCATCGGCAACAAGATCACCGTGAAGCTCAATGGCCAGCTCATCCACGATAATGTGGTGTGCGACAAGGCGACGGGGAGCGAGCTCGACAAGAATGTGACGGAGCCCGGCTCCCTCTTCCTCCAGGGGGACCACGGGGCCGTCAGCTTCCGCAAGATCGAGATCAAGGAACTGCCGTAAGGAAAGTTCCGAGAGCCAAGAGTCGAGAGCCGAGCGTTCAGGTGCGACGCGCTGCGTGAAGGCCGCATCGCGTCCGTTACGATCTTCGCACGAGAGCGCTCATGGCTCTCGGCTCTTCCCCGGCAGGCAGAGCACCCCATAACCCGTACACCACAGCAGGCGCAGCAGGGGACGTATCGCGTCGAGCAGCATCACATTCGGTCCGCTGATGCCCGCGGCGGCCAGACACTCCCGCACATTGCGGGTTCCGTTGATTTGCGCGAAGAGCATCGCTTGGGCCGGGGTCAGGGGGATGACTGGGAGTGTGCCGCGGCCGATGGCCCAGGTCCGCGCGCCCGTCCGGTCCACGGCTTGCACGAGATCCACGCAATGCCCGGGAATGCAGGACAGCAATTGGTCCGATTCCCATGGAATCCGATAGTGGGCCGGGTCGCGGTCCCGCCGGCACACGTGGAATTCGTGCATGCGGATCGAGCCGCAGATGATTTCCATCGCGTGCCAGATCTCTTCTTCCGGCATGGCATTGATCCGGTCGCGCAAGGAAGGATGAGCGTGCAGCGCGCCGTCCGGATGATAGTCGAAATTCATGTCCCAGCCTTGAAAGACCAGTCCCGCGGCGGCCACGAGAGCGAGACAATCGGGGACCGTGTAGGCACGATCGCGACCGTGCAGGTAAGTATCCACCAAACCGGCGCTGGTAGTATGGTCCACCGCGCCGCGCAGGTATGCCTGGTGGGGATGACTGGCTGGAAGGATCGACAGCGTCTCGCGCACCACAGAGACGCTTTCGGGGGATTGGTCCAGATCCATGATCCGGAAGAGCCGCTGGAGCGCGTAGACCTGTTCACGGGGATATTTTCCGTAGATGGCCACGCGCATGATGCCATCCTGGGTCAACAGATTTCCCAGAACGCCGAGCGCCATCGCGGGCTGTGCGGTGTGGTGCAGAACGCCCTGGCAGGCGATATAGTCGAATCGTTCGCCGAGGCTGGCCCCGTCCTCGATCGCACATTGCGCGAGCGTCAGGTTTTGGAGGCGGTGCCGATTCTTCAGATTGGTCTCGAAGGCGAGAGAGGCGGCGCTGATGTCGATGCCCACGACGCGGCTTTGCGGATAGACGAAGGCGTAGCAGGCGGCCGCCATGGTCCCGCATCCGGCGACCAGGATGCTCGGATGCTCGCGGGGCTTGCCTGCCGGCCAAAAACGCGGGGTGAAATTGCGCAGGTTCTCATACAGCTTGAGGTACTGCGGCAGCTTCTCGAGGTCGTCACCGAGTGGAGGCGGATACGGCCAGCGTTCGTACTGGGCGCGGACGGGGTCGATGTCGGAATTCACGGAGCGGATGAAGGGGGGCGAGAGGAATATCCACTCTGCCCGCGGATTTTAGTTCGAATTAAACCGCGGCCACCTCGAATTTGCCGGAATAGCCCGCAGGGATGTGGAACTCACGGAAATTGAACATGGGAAGACCTGAATGGGGAGAGAGAGCTTAGAGCGTGTCATGAACTTTGGTGGCACGGTTCTGGATATGCCGAGGGCATTGAATAGGACAGCCCAGCGAGGAAGCGGAGGGGAGTACGAGTGTTCCGTGGGTGGGCGAGAAGATTGCCGAGCTTGCGAGACTACGCCGAAGGCGTTTGATAGTTCAGCCCAGGGTTGCCGAGCTTGCGAGGCTACCCTGGGTAGCAGAGCGCGCAGCGCTCAACCCTGCAATGGGTTTCACGCCGTGTGCGCAAGGCTGCACCGGTAATTCTGCACGAGGACAGATGGACAATCGGAGGAGCTCCTTGAGAACCCGCGTGATAATCACCTCCC
>Ga0105237_10005980_pt1 | contig 13633 bp, 11 predicted proteins | sample KBSC24metaG_FD_81520 | JGI IMG/M metagenome (GOLD analysis project Ga0105237, IMG submission 81520) | Corn rhizosphere microbial communities from Kellogg Biological Station, Michigan, USA - KBS C2-4 metaG | ecosystem: Host-associated > Plants > Roots > Rhizosphere > Soil | place: Michigan, USA...
GACGCGCCGTGCGCGGGTCGGCATCGTCGGCCTCGGTTACGTGGGCCTGCCCCTCGCCGTGGAATTTGCCAAGGCCGGCTTCACCGTGACTGGCATCGATATCAGTCTCGAAAAGACCGCGCTGGTGAATGCCGGCGAATCTTACATCGGCGACATCCCTACCTCTACACTGCGGCCCCTGGTGGAATCCGGCAAACTCCGCGCCACCACCGACTTCTCGGCCGTGTTGGAACTCGACACCATCAACATCTGCGTTCCTACGCCCCTGCGCAAGACCAAAGATCCCGACATGAGTTTCATCGTCTCCTCCTGCCAGGAGATCGCCAAGCACTTCCATGCCGGCATGCTCGTCATCCTGGAATCCACCACCTACCCCGGCACCACCGATGAAGTCGTGCTGCCGCTGCTCGCGAAATCCGGACTTGAGGTGGGCACCGATTTCTTCGTCTGCTTCTCGCCCGAACGCGTGGACCCAGGCAATCCCAAGTACCAGACTTCCAATATTCCCAAAGTGGTTGGCGGCTGCACTCCCGTCTGCACCGAAATGGGCCGTCAGTTCTACTCGCAGGCTCTGCAGCACGTCGTTCCGGTGAGTTCGACGCAGGTGGCCGAAATGGTCAAACTGCTCGAGAATACTTTCCGCATGATCAACATCGGGTTGGTCAACGAGATCGCCATGATGTGCGACCGCATCAGCATCAATGTGTGGGAAGTGATCGACGCCGCCGCAACCAAACCCTTCGGCTTCATGCCCTTCTATCCGGGCCCCGGATTAGGGGGTCACTGCATTCCGATCGATCCGTTCTATCTCTCCTGGAAGACCAAGCAGGCGGGCATTGAAGCGCGCTTCATCGAGCTGGCCGGCTACATCAACGGCCAGATGCCCCACTTCGTGGTGGACAAAATCCAGAACGCCCTCAACGACGCCGGTAAGCCCGTCAAGGGCTCGAAGATCCACATCATGGGAGTGGCGTACAAGCGCGATATCGACGATATGCGCGAGTCCCCCGCCCTGGATGTGATGCTGCTCCTCAGCCGCCGCGGCGGCATTATCAGCTACAGCGACCCACACGTCCCGGTGCTCAAAATAGAAGGCCTGGATCTGACCGCCGCCCCCGAATCGGCTGCCGCCGATGCCGATTGTGTGGTCATCGTGACGGACCACTCCTCCTTCGACTACAAGTCACTGGTGGACAATGCTTCGCTGATCGTCGATTCGCGGAATGCACTGAAAGCTTTCCACTCGCCAAAGATCGTAAGACTGTAGGTGAGTTGGGGCGTCTTGCCCCCCCAAATCGTTCAAGCATTCCGGCGACGTTTAAACACGAGAATGTATTTTGTCGTGTTTAAAAAAGATGGCTGAAAACGGTGCCCATCTGGGAAACTATGAACCGCATCCATCGCGATGTTGTGAGTTTCTTGATCTGCTTAGTTAGCGTCGTTACCCTCTCTGCTTGCGCAGGATACGGGGATCGCCGAAATACGATTCCATGCCGTGGCAAGTGATCAGCCCTGGCGAGCCGCTCGTGGTCAATATGGAGATTGAGAATCTTCTCACCGAGCCGATCAACATCAATCTCGGCCAAGGCCAGAGTTCGGGCGTTCAGGCAACCGTCATTCTACCTACCGGATTGAGTATTCCTGTCCAACGGGTGCCTAGCGATCGGAACAAGTGCTGCGGTATGTATTTCGGTCCAGTTCCGATTGTTACCCTTGAGGGCAGACAGGTCCTGAAACAACAGATCCTCTTCGATGGCTGGTATAGAGCCCCTATTTACGACAAGTACACCGTCCAGTCGAATCTGTTGAACCCGAACGTCCGTTCTGCTTCTGGGCGACTGGTGCAACTTGCTCCGGGCAGGCCGGTTGAATTTACCGTCACTCCTCGGAACGTCCCGCACTTCGCGACCGGTGGGATGCACTCCAGGGGTTGATTGCGAGTGGAAGCAACCCGGGTGCTCGCATTGACGCGGCTTTGGTTTTAAGTCAGGTATCGGATCCTATCCGAACCTCCAATATTCGGAAAATTATGTAAACTGTTGCCCTTTCCCCGGGCCGCATCCATCGCATCAATCTCAACGGCACTTCGCGTTGTCGGAGGTACGATGGGGGATGAGGTGCCTATGGCGACGCTAGATTGGTCACAATGCCCAGCGGTAGAAAGCATTCCAGGCAAGGTGAGCGGCGCGTGGGTGTTTCGCGACACCCGCCTGCCTGTGGCAACGGTCATCGAAAATCTCGAAGACCTGAGTGTCGAAGAAGTGATGGAACAGTTTGATGTTACTCGTGAACAGATTGCGGCCGTTCTTGATTTTGTGGCGCAGAGCTTAAGAACGCCGCAGCCTCCGCCCCCTGTTGATGCTCATCCTCTTTGACCACGGAACACCACGAGGCCTCGCCCACGCGTTGATCGGTCATGCGTCGATTACGGCCTCTGCGAAGGATGGGAACGCCTGAGCAATGGTGCCTTATTGAAGGCTGCCGAGCAGGACGGAATCGACCTGTTGCTCACGACGGACAGCCGGATCCGCTATCAGCAAAACCTCAAAAATCGACGAATTGCCATTGTTGTTTTGACGGGTACTACAAAATGGTCACGCGTTCGCTTGCACATGGAACAAATTGCTGCCGCAGTGAACGCTGCGTTGCCAGGTAGCTACATCGAAGTTGCAATTCCGTTTGCCAATCGGCAGTAACCATCCGTTTTTAACTCTCCATCGGCCCGTTGCCACAGATTCGACCACGGTGAAGCCATACGTCTGAAACGGTCCGTTATTCTGACCGGGAAATCGGCTACAGTGAGTTTCGTGAAACGCGCCCCTCTAATCGTGATCTTCACCTTATTGCTTGCCAGTTGCGCAAAAAACACGGAAAGCAAGGATATCCTGGCCATTGTGAAAGCAGGATCGCTGCCGTCCACCACAAAGAAGATTGGCGAGACCTTCGATGCTGCGTTTCCAGGCGGCACATGGGACGCGGCCACAACCGGCATGGGTGAGGGCGAGATGCTGACAGAATTCCACTCCACTACAACGGCTGAGGCGCTCGAAGCGAGCGGCGTTCCCCCCATTGACCGAAAGGACTGCATGGACGGAGTGAAAAGTCCGTGCCGGATTCGAGTGTCTTTTCAATTCACGCTGGCGCCCGACTTCAGGACCATCACTCTCGCCCGGGTAGAAGCACCGGAACCGATGAAATCGGGAGAACAACTGGCCGCTCTCCTGCGTTTCGTCTATCGGTAGTATTCCCGCGACCGCATTCTGCTAATCTCAGGAATTCGGAGTTCCCCATGCCAGCTAAAACTGCCAAGCCCCCTGTCCGTCCCAAGCGCACCAAGACCGAAGTCCAGCGTGAATTCGAGGAAATTCAGGAACAAGCCGCAAATGCCCGCGAGTCCGCCGACCCCAAGATGGAAGAGGCTTCCCGACGCCACGAAGGCGAAGTGCGTGAGGCGGTAGAAGCGGTCACCGTCGAGTCCACGGTCCAACGGATTTCCGGCCTGGGTCTCGAAATATCGAAAGCGCTCGCCGGCTTGTCGGCCAAGTTGACGGATGAAGTCCAGCTTCTCGCCACGGTGCGCGAGGCCGTCGAACTTGAACGCAAGGAGATCGATCGTCTGCACAAGATCGATGTCGCCGCCACAGCGGTCGATCAACTGGTCCAGGATTACGGACGCCAGAAACAGGAGCTCGAAACCGAAATCACTGCCCGGCGCGCCGAATGGGAAGCGGAAACGGCGCGGGTGGAGCGCGATCGCAAAGAACAGGAAGAATCCCTCAGAAAGCAACGCCAGCGGGAAGCCGAGGATTTCGAGTACAAGAAGACGCAGGAGCGGAAAAAGGCCCAGGACAAGTACGACGAAGAGATCCGTCTCCAGGAAAAGAAAAACTCCGAAAAACAGGAAGCACTGGAAAAGAGCTGGCAACTGCGCGAAGCCGCGTTGAAAGAACGAGAAGAGGAACTCACGCGGCTACGCAAGGAAGCCGAGGCATTTCCGAAACGGCTGGAAGCGGAAGCGAACGCTGCCGCCGAACGGGCGCGCCGCGAATCGGAGGCGCGGCTACAGCAGGAAATCCTGATCATGAAGAAGGACGCCGAAGCCGAGAAGCGTTTCGGCGAGCTGCGTGTGAAGACGCTTGAAGACACCGTGAGTCATCAACAGGCGCAGATCGCGACTCTGGAAAAGCAACTTGCCGATGCCAAGCAGCAGGTGCAGGACATTGCGGTGAAGGCCATCGAAGGTGCGAGCGGTGCCAGGGCGCTCTCTCACATCAATCAAATCGCGATGGAACAGGCCAAGAACCGGCCGCAGGGATAATTTTGGAGGGCCTTCCGTTTTGCGGTGCGCCCCTAATTCTCTACCGGCACCTTCTCCGCATGATCGACCACCACCGTATCGACCAGCCCTTTCTGCGTCTCCAGCTTAAGACCCAGCGAACTCAGCGCCGACGCGAACATGGAAGTGTCACCTTCCAACTCGCGCTTTTCTAAATTGCTCTTAAGCTCCACCATGTTGTCGGCCAGCTTCAAATCGAAATCGTACCTGCCCGGCAACTCCGTCTGATCCACCACCGGCCGTCCAATCCCAAAGGGCCGTGCGGGCAGCCGTTCCGCCAGTTCCGCCATCGTCATATTGCGAAATTCCAACGCCCCGCCATTCGGCTTCATCACACCCGGACCTTCGCCTTTCGCCGGTTGCAGCTTCGGTTTCTTTCCAGCTAACAGTGCATACATCGACATTTCCTTCGTCTCGTGGTGCAGCGTCAGCTTGAATCGCTCCGCCAGCAACGATTGCATCATCACGCGAAGTTGCTCCGCCGCCACCGGACCCGCCGACTTCGCAACGATGTCGTAGCGGTCGGACTCCATCCAGCCTGGTGTCCCTACCTGAAATGGCTTCAATCCGTAGGCCCACTGCACGCAGAAGCGAAGCGTTACGTTGCGCATCGAAACGCCGCCTGGATTGATGGTCAGATTCTCGCCTTCGCCTCCCTTCGCCCCCACGGGGCTGACCCGGATTGTGGCGGTATCAAAAGAAACGGCCTGCCCGTGGGCGGCCCGCAAGCACGTTAGGAATAAGACGGTAAGAAGGCGCTTCGAAATCATGGATCCCTCTTCAAAGGGAACGCCGCCGCCGGCACGTTTGTGACAGCAATGACTGCCAGAGTCTAATCCTCCTCGTCGTCTTCATCGTCCTCGGAGTAAGCGCCCATCATCGATAACGCTTCGTCGGCTGCATCGGAAATCTCTTCGTCCTCCGAATCCAGCAGTTCCACCAGCAGGGGTTTCGCTTCTTCCGGACGGATCAGTCCTATTGCGCCAATCGCGGCAAGTAGTAAAGGCTTCGGTGTATTGTTATTTTTCACGAGTGCGCTGACATGCGCCCAAGCGGCCTTTATCTCGCTAGAGCCCGCAGCCTCCACCGCCTCCATATGGATCTCCGGGTCTTTGCTGTTCAGCGATTCCAGAATCTGCGCGTTGAAGCCGCGCACATAACGCATCGCAAAGACCGCCGTCAGCACCCATTCCTGGTCGCCGCTCGCGTAGGCTTCGCGAATCGCAGCCGGATGCCATTCGTCCGGAGCACGAACAGATCCTTCCACCGCCCGTCGCCGCACTTCCTTCGGATTACTGGTATCGAGATAGGCCTCATGCAGGGCCTTACGAATCGTCAGGAACACAGGTTCGCTAATGGGCGGCGGATCCAGATCCATCAAAGGATCGTCGAATCCCTCCAGGTCGGTCTGTTCCAGAACCGGCCCCATCGAAATAGCGGCCAGACCGCGCAATCGTTCCGGCGCCTTCTTATCCCGCAGCACGGAAAGCAAGGCCGCCGCCATCTCATCGCTCATCGCGACAATGTTACCGGCCAATTCAACTGCTCCCAGTCGCTCAGACTCCTTCGCCTTCTCATCGAGCAGGACTCTTCGGATCGTGGTTCCCGCATCTTCGGGCCATTCCCACGGAGGTGTATCGAGCAAAGCTTTTATGTCCATTTCGTCTCTAGCATAGCGAGGATAGATACACTGGGTTGAGGGGGTTCCGTTTGCGCATTGCGCTGCTTCAGACCAATCCGACGGCCGGCGATATTAGTGGTAATTCCGCGCTCATCGTGCGCGGCGTCAAACAGGCGCAAACGCTCGGCGCCGACCTGGTGGTCACACCCGAATTGTCCCTCATGGGATACCTGCCTCGCGACCTTCTGATGAGCCGCGGCTTCATCCAGCGTGGCGCTCAAGAGCTCAAGCACATCGCCGCCGAACTCGCCGGAGGCCCGCCCGTATTGGTCGGCGTCGCGACCCTCAATCCCTCCGACATGGGCCGTCCGCTCTTCAACAGCGCGGTTCTCGTACAGGATGGCGCGGTCGGCCATGCCTATCACAAGACCCTCCTGCCTACCTACGATGTCTTCGACGAAGACCGCTACTTCGAGCCCGCCCACGGCCCGCAGATCCTCGACCTGAAGGGCTGCCGCCTGGGCATCAGCATCTGCGAGGATGTCTGGAACGATCGCGATTTCTGGAAGCGCCGCCGTTACCATCAGGACCCCATCGAAATCCTCTCCAAAGCGGGAGCGCAAGCCATCGTCAATCTCTCCGCTTCCCCATTCAACGTCGGCAAGCAGGCCCTCCGCGAGGACATGCTCAGCCACATGGCGAAGAAGTATCGCCTGCCCCTGATGATCACCTGCCAGGTGGGCGGCAATGACGACCTGATCTTCGATGGACGCAGCGCCGCCTTCACCGCCGACGGCCAGCTCTTCGCCCGCGCCAAGGGTTTCGAAGAGGACATCCTCATAGTGGACCTCTCCGCCGGAACCAACCCACCCAACACCATCGCCCCGGACGATTTTGAGCCCGAAGCCGAGATCTGGAACGCGCTCGTACTCGGCGTCCGCGACTACGCGCGTAAGACGCGCTTCCGCCAGGTGCTGCTCGGCCTCTCCGGCGGCATCGATTCCGCACTCACCGCCGCCATCGCGGCCGATGCCATGGGACCGGAAAACGTCCTCGGCGTCATGATGCCTTCGCGCTACTCGAGTCGCGGCAGCGTTGACGATTCCGTCGAGCTCGCCCGCCATCTCGGCATCCGCACCATGGAACTGCCCATCTCGGGAATCATGGAGACCTACGAATCGACGCTCGCCGATGCCTTCCGCGGCCGGCAGCCCGACGTCACCGAAGAAAATATCCAATCGCGTATTCGCGGCAATCTGCTGATGGCGCTCTCCAATAAATTCGGTTCGCTGCTCCTCACCACCGGCAACAAATCCGAAATGTCGGTAGGCTACTGCACCCTATACGGCGACATGAATGGCGGTCTCGCCGTCATTGCCGACCTGCCCAAGATGATGGTGTACCGCGTCTCGCGCTGGCGTAATCGCCGCGGCCTGGTAATCCCTGAAAGCACCCTCACCAAGCCGCCCTCCGCGGAACTGCGCCCCGACCAGACCGATCAGGACAGCCTGCCGCCCTACGAACTGCTCGACCAGATTCTCGAGCTGCACGTCGAGCAATCGCAATCTGCAGAAGAGATCATCGCGCAAGGTTTCGACGAGCAGACCGTCCGCCGCGTCCTCCGCCTGGTCCGCATCGCTGAGTTCAAACGCAAGCAGGCCGCCCCCGTTCTGAAGGTCACTTCGCGCGCCTTCGGCACCGGCTGGCGCATGCCCATCGTGCGGCAGGATTGACGATGGTCACCTCCGACAGCGAGCGCCAGTTTTACGATACGCAGTACGCGCAATTTCTCGCGCTTCCCGATCACGCGCTGCGAATCGATCGCAAGGTTCTCGAAGGCAATCTCGACAACCCGTCGCATCCCTTCTATGAGCGTCGCTGGCTGTACCGTGCGTCCATGCAAGCCCTCGAGTCCGAACCGCTCGCCGGCAAGCAGGTGCTCGACTACGGCTGCGGCCCCGCCGACTTCGGTCTCTGGATGGCCACCGAAGGCGCTCGCGTCACGCTGCTCGATCTCTCCCCCGCCGCAATCGAGCTAGGCTTGAAGCGCGCCCAAGCCTCCAATGTAAGCGTTCGTGGCGTCGCCGCCGATGCGAGTTCTCTGAGCATGATGGGCACTGCCGAGTTCGATATCGTTTTCGCCTGCGCCGCCTTGCATCACACCTTGAAATACCCAGGCGCCGTAGACGAACTCGTACGCATCATGAAGCCCGGAGCGCGCCTCGTGCTCTGTGAAACGTGGGGCGGCAACCCGCTCCTCAACACCGCCCGCAAACTCCACGCCGCGATGATCGGTGAAGCTGCCGAGCAAGGCGAAGAGATCATCATGTCTCACGCCGAATTGCAGGTGCTCTCCCCCTACTTTTCCGACGTGCGCGTAGAAACGAAAAATCTCTTCGCCATGGCCAAGCGTCTCCTTCGCGGCCGCTTCGAAAACTCCTGGGCAAGAGCCACCGTCCGCACGTTAGAAGGAATCGATCGTGCCATCCTCGCCGTCGCCCCGCCCCTCCGCAACTGGTGCGGAGAAGCCGTCATCACCGCCCGCCGTTGCGGGCATGCGCCTCCGCCTGCCCGGCCGTGATCCGATTGTCTTGGCACTTTCCAACCGGCTGCCCCCCATTGTGTTATCTTGTGTACACAATATACAGATCCATGCGAGCGCAAAAAGTTGGCATTAGAGAATTTCGGGAAAGGTTGGCTACGTTCCTCGAGTCCTCCGCTCCGGTAGCTATCACTCGACATGGGGAAACGGTGGGCTATTACATCCCCGCCTGCCCTAATAAAGATTCTGCCCACTTGGCAGCTTTGCAAACAGCCGCTGCTAAGCTGGACGCCCTGATTGCAGCGAGCGGAGTAACGGAGGAGGAGGTTGTCGCCGAGTTTCAGGAGGCACGTCGTAGCCGCCGAAAGGCCCAAAACTTGAAATGATTGTCTTGGACGCGAATATCCTCATTCGCGCCGTGCTCGGCCGCCGCGTTCGAAAACTCCTCGAAACTCACTATAAGAAGGTGCGATTCTTTGCCCCCGACTCCGCCATTTCCGAAGCTCGCGAGCATCTTCCGAGTATCTTGCGAAAGAGGAACATTGACCCTGAACTCACAGTGGCAGTTCTCGCTGAATTGGCAACATTAATCATGTGTGTCGATAGCGAAATCTATGGCCCGTTTGAGATGGCCGCCCGCCAGCGCCTGAAGAAGCGTGATGAAGAAGATTGGCCCGTACTGGCCGCCGCTCTCGCTTTGGAATGCCCCATCTGGACGGAAGATTCGGACTTCTTTGGCTCAGGTGTCGCGACCTGGACTACCGATCGTGTCGAACTGTTGCTTGCAGAAATCTCATCCCGCGAATCTGACGACTTAACGCCCTAACAAACCCCGCCCCGCCAGATACTCCACAATCCGCGCCGCATTCTGTGCCGCTGTAACTCCCGTCGTCGACAATCGAATCTCCGGCGCGAGGGGAGCTTCATAAGGGTCATCCACCCCCGTGAAGCCTTTAATCTTCCCTTCCCGAGCCTGCGCGTAAAAGCCTTTCACATCGCGGCGCTCGCACTCCTCCGCCGACGTATCGATATACACCTCGACGAAATGCTCCATCATCCCGCGCACCTCGTCGCGCGTCTTCCGGTACGGACTCACGGCCGCGCAAATCACCGCCCCGTGATGCCGCACAATCTCCGCCGCCACAAACCCCACGCGCAGAATATTCGTATCGCGATCCTCGCGCGAAAAGCTCAAGCCCTTCGACAAATGCGTGCGCACCACATCGCCATCGAGCATCGTCACTTGGCGTCCATGCTCCATCAGCAGCGTGATCAGCGCTTCCGCCACCGTGCTCTTCCCGCTGCTCGGCAACCCCGTAAACCAGATGCAAAACCCCTGTCTGTTTTTCGGAGGATGCGCCTCCGCCAGAATCTCCGCGATCTCCCGCCTGGTATACCACTCCGGCAGCAATTCGCCCCGATCGAAATATTCATTTTCCGAAAGCAATGCCGCCGGTGCACGATAAGGCAACAACTCGCGAGCCCCGTAATTCCGCGCTACCAACTCCTGCAGCCCTTCGCGCTCCGCATCGAGCGGCACCAAATTCAACGCCATGCCCAGCGCCTGGTACGTCCGCACGCGCGTGTAGTGCGCCATGTCCCCTGGCCGTACCGCACCCACAGTGGGCAGCAACAGCAGAGCCCCTCCGGCCTCTTCAGCAGCGCGGCGAAGCATTTCCTCCTCCGCCCGATGAATCGGTCCCCGCGGCATATAGGCCACCGCGTTCTCTCCGATCAACGCCCGCACCTCCGCCGGAGTTCGTCGCAGTGCAGGAAAATCCGGATGGCGCGGAAGTTCGATCACGCGAAGCTCCCCGCTCAATGCGTGCCTGCCTTCCCAGTCGTACACCTCTTCCACCGCCATCCACGCGAGCAGATTATTGTGGGCACTCCGAAGCGCGATCTCCTTCGCCGCAACTACATTCGCATCGCTCGTCGTCAGCACCACCGGAGCCGGGAAACGCGCAACATCCGCCTTTCGCATGAATCGATCCAGCGGCGAAAATGCCCCCGTCGCCAGCAATTCCAGATCGCAAAGCTCCCGCGGCGAAAGTTGCAGCGAAGGCAAGCCCGACGCACGACGCGCCCACTCGCTCTTCTCCTCCGCCTCTACGATTAAATTCACCAGTCCCATGAGGCTTCATTATCGATCACGCAGATTCAAATCCGCCGTGACAAAATAGGAGGAGCACCATGGCAGAAATTAACGCCTTCTCGACTGCCGGTCCGGCTTCCCGTCAGCTCTATCAGGATCTCCTCGCCGCCTTGCGATCCTTCGGCCCCTTTCACGAAGAAATCAAGAAAACGTCCGTTCACCTGGTTCGCAAGGTGGCGTTTGTCGGCGTGCACCCGCGCAAGCAGCACCTGCTGCTCACCATCAAAGCCAACGAGCCCCTGTGGGACCGCCGCATTCTCAAATCCGAGCAGGTATCCCGCAATCGCTGGCACCTGGAAACCAAGCTCTCGAGCGCGCAGGAGATCGATGAGCAGTTGCTCGCCTGGGCGCGCAATGCCTACGACCTCTGCGCCTGATTCGCCGCGTCTGCTGGCGCCCTACTGGTACACGCCCGCCTTCTTGAAGTCCCCCGCCTTCACGTAGATCATCGCCGCCGGATCCACATGCTTTCGCAGCGCATCGGAAACCTGCGCTGTCGTCAAACTCTCAACTTGTTTTTCGAGCGCTTCGTCAAATTTCAACGTACGATCGAACCGCGCACGCGCCGTCAGCATGCTCGCCATCGTCTGATCCTGCGACCGTTGCACGAACCGCTCCTGCAGCCACGCCTTCTTCGCCGCGCTTACTTCCTCGTCCGTAAACCCGTCCTTCAGCGTCTTCGCGATCTCATCACGGAAGCTCTCCTCCACCTTCGGCGTATTCTGCGGCGCGCTGATCGCTAATCCCATAAACGTTCCGCCATCGTCCTTCGTAGGCGCTCCCAAACTCGACTGCACCCCGTAGCTCAGCCCTTCCTTATGCCGGATCCGCGTCACCAGCCGCGCCGAAAAACTGCCGCCCAGAATATAGTTCGCCAGCAGCGCCGCCGGATAATCCGCATCCTCGTCCGACATCTTCGTATTCATGCCCGCCAGGAACATCGCATTCTGCTTATCGGGCGTCTCGATCTTCTGATTCGCCACCTCCGCTTTGCGATAAGGCGTCAGCAGCCGCTTGTAAGGCACCGGCGCCTTCCAATTCGCGAACAGCTCCGTCGCCAGCTTCTGTACTTCCTGCGGATCGAACTGCCCCGATACGGCCAGTTCGCCTTCCGAAATCCCGTAGAACTCCTGGTAGAACTTGCGAGCCTCGTCGATCGTGACCTTCTTGAAATCTTCGATTTGCTCATCCGCCGTCGAAACGTGCCGGAGATCTCCGCGCGGATAGTCCACCAGCCGCCGTTGCAGCGTTACCACAGCCAGGGTCTGCGGATCGCTCTTGCCCTGCTCCATGCTCGCGATCCTCTGCTGGCGGATCGTTTCAAATTCGCTATCGGGGAAGGAAGGCTCGCGCAGAATCTCAGCCGCCAACCGCATGGCGCCCGCCAGATTCGCGCTGATCGTTTGAATCGTCGCACTCGCATTATTCGCGCCGCCCCCCACGTTCACCTGCGCCTTCAGCTTATCGGCCGCGTCCTGAATCTGCTGCCGCGATTTGTTCTTCGTGCCGCGCATCAACATCGCCCCCGTCATCTGCGCCGCGGGCGACTTTCCGAACAGTGACTTCTCATCCCCAAACCGGAATGTCATGAACATCGACACCGTACCGCCGCGAGTCTTCTTCGGCAGCATCACCAGCTTCATCCCGTTCGGCAGCGTCGTGCGGATCACACGGCCTTCGATATTCGCCGGCGAAGGATCGAACACCTCGCCCTCCGCGACCGCCTCGCCACCCTTGAAATCCTTGAACCGCGCCGTCAGGTCGGGTGTCTCCGGAATCTCCGCCCGGTCCGGAGTCTTCTCCGGAATGAATTGACCGATCGTCCGGTTCGAGGGCTTCAAATACGCCTTCGCCACCCGCAGTACATCCTGCTCAGTGACTTTCTTCAATTCATCGCGGCCAAGGAACAGCAACCGCCAGTCCCCATCCGCCGCCGTCTCGCTCAAGGCCAGCGCCACCTGCTGCGAATCTGCGAAATACAGCTCAATCTGTTTCAGAAATTTGGTCTTGACGCGCTCCACTTCCTCTTTCGTCGGAGGCTCCTTCACCAACCCTTCCACGGTATCCACCAGAATCTTGCGCGCATCGTCGAGCGATTGCTCCTGACGCAGCCGCACGGATGCGATCATCACGCCCGGATCGTGCAGCGAAATCGTATCCATGCTCGCCGACACGGCCTTCTTGTTGTCCACCAGCGCCTTGTAGAGCCGCCCCGAAGGCGTATCGCCCAACACGCCCGTCATCACATCCAGCGCCGCCGAATCGGGATGTGTCGCCGCCGGCATGTGATACATCATCACTACCGACTGCGTATCGCCGACGCGCCTCAGCGTCACGGTTCGCTCGCCGTCCTGCGTCGGCTCTACCGTGTACGTCTGCTCCAGCTTGCGTTGCGGGCGCGGCACTTTCCCCAACGTTGCCGCGATCCACTCCAGCGTCTTTGCTTCGTCGAATCGTCCCGCCACTACCAGAAGGGCGTTGTCGGGCTGATAGAACTTCTGATAGAACGCCGCCAGCCGTTCAATCGGCACGCGCTCGATATCGGACCGGTTCCCAATCGGAAGATGCCCGTAGTTGTGCCACAGGAATGCTGTCTCCAGCACGCGCTGCATCAGGATGTTGTCCGGGCTGTTCTCGCCGCTCTCGAACTCATTCCTCACCACCGTCATCTCGGTATCCAGCAGCGCCTTCTCGATCCGCGTGTTCACCATCCGGTCGGCTTCGAACTCCAATGCCCAGCGCAGATTCTCATCCGTCGCGTTGAGGGTTTCGAAGTAATTCGTGCGGTCCCACGACGTGGTGCCGTTCATATTCGCGCCGTGATCGGTCAATTCCTGCTTCATGTTCTTGCGCGTTTTCGTCTGGATGAAATTCATGTGCTCCAGCAGATGCGCCATCCCCGTCTCGCCATACCCTTCGTGGCGCGACCCTACCAGGTACGTGATATTCACCGTGACCTTGGGCTTGGAAGTATCCGGA
>Ga0105237_10005983_pt1 | contig 13627 bp, 9 predicted proteins | sample KBSC24metaG_FD_81520 | JGI IMG/M metagenome (GOLD analysis project Ga0105237, IMG submission 81520) | Corn rhizosphere microbial communities from Kellogg Biological Station, Michigan, USA - KBS C2-4 metaG | ecosystem: Host-associated > Plants > Roots > Rhizosphere > Soil | place: Michigan, USA...
TCGTACGTCGTGAACCGCGTGATCCACTCGCCGACGGCGCCGCCAGCGGTCGGCGCCGGCAGCAGCGATGACAGCGACTTCGCCGTCATCGTCACGATCAGCCCGTTCTTGTCCTGGCGGATGCGTGCGCCGGTGAGGTCGAGATTGGCGCCGGCCGCCGTACGCGTCGTGTTGGCGCTGTAGGCGTCGTCACCGCTCGCGTCGGAGACCGAGTCGTACGGCGCTCCCGGCCCGCTGCCCGCGCCGTGAATCGTGCCGGAGATCAAGCTCGGGCCGCTGGTCTGCCGGACGATGACGGTCGGCCCGTTCTCGGCCACCGCGCCGGTCGGACCGGTCGTGTAGGTGTTCGACGTGTCGTCGACGTACGACAGCAGCAGCGCGCCCTGCGCGTCGTGGTTGACCTCGAGGAAGTCGCCGAGGCTGCGGTCACCCATCGAGATCGTGCAGTTGAGGCCCTGGGTGCAGATCGGGCCGTACTTCACCGGGTGCTCGCTGACCGTCGCGACGCTCCAGTGCGGGTGCGACGACAGCGCGTCGATGCTCTCGCCGACCTGCACGCTGATCTCCGCGTGGGTGAGGTCGTCGAGCAAGTAGTGACCGTGCTCGTTGGTCTCGTTGGCGTGGTACCACGCGACCGCCACCCGGCCGCTGCTGCCGGCGTTGACCCAGGAGAACGCGTTCGAGCCGTCCCGGCTGACGAGCATCGGCTTGCCCCAGTGGTCGCCGTCCTTCGAGGCGACGACGAACGTTTGGTACGGGCCGACCGGGTCGCCGGACGCGTTGGTCTTCTGCGACGAGAACGCGACGTAGAAGTGACCGGCGCTGTCTTCGGCGATCGTGGCGAAGTTGGACGCGCCGCAAGTGCCGAGGTTCTTGCTCTTGTCCGGGCAGAGTGACGCGTTGACGACCATGTGCTTCCAGTGCGCGACGACCTGACCGCCCGGCTCCGTCGTCAGCTTGCCGCGGCTGACGACGACCTGGTTGCTGTCTTCGGTGGTGTGCGCGATGAGCAGGTCGCCGTTGCGCGCGAGCACTTGGTTGCCGGAGATGCCTTCGTTGTCGGTGACGCAGTTGAGCTGGCCGCCGCCGATGCAGTTGTCGTCGACCTTGCCGTCGAGCAGGGTGCCGTTGAAGACCGGCGTGAACGTCGTGCCGTCGTGGCTGACCGACTCGACCAGCTGGTTGGTCGGCGCGTTCGGGTCGTTGGGGTTGGTGCCGGACGCGGCGGCGTCGTACTCCTCGTAGATGGCGAAGTCGGAGTCGCCGAGGTTGCCGTGAACGGCGTACCACATCCGGTCGACCGGCGAGTTGGGCACCGACAGGCAGCTGGTCGACCAGGTCGCGCCGTGGTCGGTGCTGACCGAGTTGGAGAGGTTGGAAAGGTTCTGCAGATCGGAGAAGAAGAGGTCGCCCTTCTTGTCGATCGCCGTCTCGGTGTCGCCGCCGCCCTGCGGGCAGGTCGCCGGCTTGCCGAGGCCGAGCTGGCCCGGGATCATCTGGAAGCTGTTGCCGTGGTCGAGCGACTGCCAGATGAAGCTGTGCGCCTCCGACGAGCCGTTGGGCACCGTCGTGTACATGCGGCCCGCGTTGTCGATCGCGATGTCGGGCTCGAACCCGGCCCGCTGCTCGTCGACGACGACCTCGTGCGAGAACGTCATCGCCGGCTTGGCCGTCGCGGCGGCGTCGGCGCCGACGACGAGTGCGCCGCCAGCGAGGCTGATCGAACCGGCAAGAGCAAGGGCGAGGGTCATCCGCGACATGACAGAAGGAGTTCGCGGTAAACGGCCGTGTCTCCTGCCGCGGCTTATCCGCGATCCCTTCACTAGCCCCGCCCCTCGACTTTGCTCGCGGGTTGCTGTTTTCGGCGGGAGATTCATGCCTAGATATCCGGTCTCGCCAGCAAAGACCGAGCAAAGTCGGCCTACCGGGGTTCGAACATATGTTCTAATCTCAGTGGATGGCCTCCGCGGTGGCGCTCCTCCGGCCGGACGTCCTCGCCCCGCCGCAGCCGCCCGCCGTCTTGCCGGTCGCCGCGCCGCTGGATGCTCTGTTTCCTTACGGCGGGATGGCCCGCGGCAGCATCGTCGCGGTCGACTCGCTGACGGTCGCGCTCGCGTTGCTCACTGCCCCCAGCGCCGCCGGCGGTTGGTGCGCCGCGGTCGGTCTCCCCGATCTCGGTCTCGCCGCGGTCGCCGACGCGGGCATCGACCTGGCGCGGTTCGCCGTCGTCGCGGCGCCGGCCGAGCAGTGGGCGGTCACGGTCGCGACCTTGCTCGACGGCGTCGGGGTCGTGCTGGCCCGCCCGCCTGCGCGGGTCGCCGCCGCAGACGCGCGCCGGCTCGCCGCGCGCACGCGCGAACGTCGCGGCGTCCTGCTCGTCTACGGCGGCTGGCCCGAGCAGGTCGATCTGCGGATCACGCTCAAGGCCAGCGAGTGGTCCGGCTTGTACGGCGGGTACGGCCGGCTGCTGCATCGGCGTATCGGCCTGGTCGCGAGCGGTCGCGGCGCGGCCGCGCGAGAACGGCGGGTGACGGCGTGGCTGCCGGGATGAGCAGGACGCCACGGTTGCTGACGCTGTGGTGCCCGGACTGGCCGGTCGTCGCGCTCGACCTGCCGGCCGACGTGCCGGTCGCCGTCGTCGTCGGCGAGGACGTGTTCGCCTGCTCGCGGGCGGCCCGAACCGAAGGGGTACGGCGCGGCCTGCGCCGGCGCGAGGCGCAGCGACGTTGCCCGGAACTCCATGTCGTCGACCGCGACGAAGCGGCCGAGGCGCGCGCGTTCGAGCCGGTCGTCACCGCGTTGGCGGCGGTGTGCCCGACGGTCGAGGTCACCCGACCCGGCCTTTGCGCGATGCCGACCAGAGGGCCGGCGCGTTACTTCGGCGGCGACGACGCTCTCGTGCACGTCGTCACCGACACGGTCCGCGACCGGATCACCGACGGGACCTACCGGGTGGGCGTGGCCGACGGGCGGTTCGCGTCCGCGCAAGCTGCTCGCCGCGGCATCGTCGTGCCGCCGGGGAAAGCCGCTGCGTTTCTCGCGCCGTTGCCGGTCGAGTTGCTGGAACGACCTGCGCTGGCCGACCTGTTCGCGCGGCTCGGGTTGCGCACGCTCGGCGATGTGGCGGCGTTGCCGTCGAAACAGGTCGCGTCGCGGTTCGGCGCGGAAGGCATCGCCGCGCATCGGCTTGCCCGCGGCCTCGACGAACATCTCGTGCTGTCGCGGGCAACCGCGCGCGAGATCGTCGCCGAGGAGGAGCTCGATCCGCCGGTCGAGTCGGTCGAGCAGTTGGCGTTCGTCGCGAAACGACTGGCCGATGAGTTGGCCGCCGAACTCGCCGCGTACGTGCTCGGCTGCGGGCGCGTGCTGATCGAGGCCGAGACCGACAACGGCGAGACGCGCAGCCGGCTCTGGCGATACGACGGCGCGTTCACCGCGGCCGCGATGGCGCAACGCGTTCGCTGGCAAGTCGCCGGTTGGCTCGAAGGCCCGGTCGCCGAACGGCCGAGCACAGGTATCGCTCGGCTGCGGCTGGTGCCCGACGAGGTGCATCGCGGCGCCGGTCAGCAGTTGCGGTTGTTCGACGACGCGACCGGCAGCGTCGAGGCCGACGAGCGGGCAGCGACCGTGCTGGCTCGGTTGCAAGGGCTGCTCGGCTTCGACGCGGTCAACCTCGCCGTGCTGTCCGGCGGCCGTGGCCCGACCGAGTGGGCGCGCTTGACGCCGTGGGGCGAGCCGCGACCCGCGCCGTACGACGCGACCCCGCCGTGGCCCGGACGGCTGCCGGCGCCGCATCCGACGGTCGTGCACGATCCGGTGCTGCCTGCGCGGGTTGTCGACGGCGCCGGCGCCGACGTTCGGCTCGATGAGCACGGCGCGATTTCCATTGCGCCGCAACGACTTTCCGTCCGCGGCGGCCGCCCGGTGGCGATCACCGCGTGGGCCGGGCCGTGGCCGGTGCACGAGCGCTGGTGGGACCCCGCCGCGCATGTGTCGCTGGCGCGATTCCAGATCGTCACCGCCGACGGCGTCGCCCGGTTGATCGCGACCGGCGAAGGCCAGTGGTGGGTCGAGGGGACCTACGACTGATGGGCTTCTCGCACGGACCCGACATGAGCTGGTCGACGATCGAGCAGTTGCTCTCCGATCGCCGCCCGCCTGGCGCCGACGGCGGCGACAGCCCTGCTTGGTCGCGCAAGCGGCCGCCGTACGAACCTCGCGTCACGCGCCTTCCCGGCGCGGTCCCGTACGCCGAACTGCACTGCCACTCCAACTTCAGTTTTCTCGACGGCGCCTCGCATCCGGACGAGTTAGTGGAGGAGGCCGCGCGGCTCGGGTTGGAGGCGCTTGCGCTCACCGACCACGACGGTTTCTACGGTGTCGTGCGCTTTGCCGAAGCGGCGAAAGCCGTTGGCCTGCCGACGATTTTCGGCGCCGAGCTCAACCTCGAGCTGCCTGCGCCGCGGCAAGGTCCGCCCGATCCCGACGGCAGGCATCTCGTCGTCCTCGCCCGTGATCCGATCGGCTACGCGCGGCTGGCTCGCACGATCAGCCTGGGCCAACGAGCCGGGGAGAAGGGCCGGCCGGTCTACGACCTCGGCGACCTCGCCGGCGTGGCCGACGGGCACTGGCTGGTGCTCACCGGCTGCCGCAAGGGGTTGGCGCCGGCGTCGCTGCCCGGCGCTGCGTCCGGGGCGCTCGGCCTGCTCGTCGACGCGTTCGGTCGCGACAACGTCGCGGTCGAGCTGTGGGATCACGCGACGCCGTGGGACACCGAACGCAACGACGCGCTGTCGGCGCTGGCCGACGCGCATCGGGTCGTCACGGTCGCGACCAACAACGTGCACTACGCGACACCCGCGCGGCATCGGCTCGCGACCATGCTCGCCGCGGTCCGCGCCCGGCGCGATCTCGACGAGATCGACGGCTGGCTGCCGGCCGCGCCGACCGCATATCTGCGTAGCGGCGCCGAGCAAGCGGCGCGCTTCGCCCGCTGGCCGGGCGCGGTTGCCCGGGCCGCCGAGCTCGGCCTTGCCTGCGCGTTCGATCTCGACCTGATCGCGCCGCGGCTGCCCGACTGCGCGGTGCCCGACGGGCACACCGAAGCGAGTTGGTTGCGCCAGCTGACCTACACCGGCGCGCAGCGACGCTACGGCGTACGGCGACCGGAGAGCGAAGCGGCGTACGTGCAGATCGAGAAAGAGCTCGCGCTCATCGAGCAGCTCGAGTTCCCGGGTTACTTCCTGATCGTGCACGACATCGTGCAGTTCTGCGTTCGCCACGACATCCTCTGCCAAGGGCGCGGCTCGGCGGCGAACAGCGCGGTCTGTTACGCGCTCGGCATCACCAACGTCGACTCGGTCGGGTTGAAGTTGCTGTTCGAGCGCTTCCTCTCGCCCTACCGCGACGGGCCGCCCGACATCGACCTCGACATCGAAAGCGGCCGGCGTGAAGAGGTCATCCAATACGTCTACGACAAGTACGGCCGCGATCACGCGGCACAGGTCGCGAACGTCATCACGTATCGCGCCCGATCGGCATTGCGTGACACCGGCCGGGCACTGGGTTACGCCGTCGGCCAGCTCGACGCGTGGTCGCGGCAGGTCGACGGCTGGGGCCGGGCGTCGGAGTCGGCCGACCCCGACGTGCCGGCGCAACTGATCGAGATGGCCGATGAATTGCAAGGATTTCCACGGCATCTCGGCATCCACTCCGGCGGGATGGTGATCTGCGACCGGCCGGTGATCGAGGTGTGCCCGGTCGAGTGGGCGCGGATGGCCGACCGCAGCGTTTTGCAATGGGACAAAGACGACTGCGCCGCGGCTGGGTTGGTGAAGTTCGACCTGCTCGGCCTCGGCATGCTCACCGCTTTGCACGACACGCTCGACCTCATCGAGGACAGCACCGGCAAGCGGCTGGAGTTGTGGGAGCTGCCGCAAGAGGATCCGGCGGTCTACGACATGCTCTGCGCAGCCGACTCGGTCGGGGTGTTTCAGGTCGAGTCGCGCGCGCAGATGGCGACGCTGCCGCGGTTGCGGCCGCGCACGTTCTCCGACCTCGTCATCGAGATCGCGATCATCCGGCCGGGGCCGATTCAAGGCGGATCGGTGCATCCGTACATTCGCCGCCGGCACGGGCTGGAAGAAGAGGCCTACCTGCACGAGTTGCTTCGACCGGCGTTGAAAAAGACGCTTGGGGTGCCGCTGTTTCAAGAACAGCTCATGCAGATCGCGATTGACGTCGCCGGCTTCTCGGCGGCCGAGGCCGACGAGCTGCGGGTCGCGATGGGTTCGAAGCGATCCCGCGCGCGAATGGAAAAGATGCACGACCGGCTGTGCGACGGCATGGCGGCGAAGGGCATCTCGAGCGACATCGCCGAGCAGATCTACGCCAAGTTGCTGGCGTTCGCCAACTACGGCTTTCCCGAGTCGCACGCGGTGAGCTTCGCGTTCATCGTCTACGCGAGCGCGTGGCTCAAGCTCTATTACCCCGCGGCGTTTCTGGCCGGCTTGCTCAACGCGCAACCGATGGGCTTCTACTCGCCGGCGTCGCTCGTCGCGGACGCCCGCCGGCACGGCGTCGTCGTACTCGGACCCGACGTCAACGCGTCGCGCGCGACGTGTCATGTCGACACTGATGGCGCGGTCCGGCTCGGCCTGTCGTCGGTGCGATCGGTCGGCGACGCGGTCGCCGAGCGCATCGCGGCCGGCGCGCCGTACTCCTCGATGGCGGAGGTCGCGCGACGGGCCGGGCTGAGTCTCGGGCAGACCGAGGCGCTGGCGACCGCGGGCGCGTTCGGCTGCTTCGGGGTGAACCGGCGCGGCGCGTTGTGGAGCGCGGGCGCAGTCGCGCCGGTGTCGGAGGCGCAGCTCGACGGGACCGGCGTCGGCGTCGACGCGCCGGAGTTGCCGGCGATGACGGCGCCGGAGCAGACGGTGGCCGATCTCTGGGCGCTCGGCTTGTCGCCGGACAGTCACGTCCTCGACTACCTGCGAGCGGAGTTGGCGACGCGCGGCGTCATCTCCGCGGCTGCGTTGCGCCAGGTGCCGAGCGGGCAGCGAGTCCTCGTCGGCGGCGCCGTCATCCACCGCCAGCGTCCGTCAACCGCCGGCGGGACGACGTTCGTCAACCTCGAGGACGAGACCGGTCACATCAACGTGATCTGCTCGCGCGGGGTGTGGCAGCGCTATCGCCGGGTCGCGCGCAGCAGCGCCGGACTGCTCATCCGCGGCAAAGTCGAGAACGTCGAAGGCGTTGTCAACGTCATCGCCGATCGCATCGAGGCGTTGCCGTTGCTGCACGCCGCCCGCTCCCGCGACTTCCGCTGAGCGAGCGCGCCGAAGCGAGAAGTCAGCAGCCTTGGTTGCAGTCGTTGCGCTCGGTCAAGTCGATGACCTCGTCGGCGCCGTCGGGGCAGGGATGGCCGAGAACCCACTCCCAGCCCTGCTCGGCATCGGGGAACCGCTCGGTGGCACCGCACTCGCAGCGGGCGAGCCATACGCCGGCGGCGACAGGGACGACATCGATCACAGATCCAGAATTGACCGAACCGCAGGCCGGATCGACCGCCGGGCGCCGCAACTTTGGTTCCCCCGGATGGAGTAGCCCGTTAACTACGGCCCAAGATGACCCGATGACTAGGACGGTTGGCGCAACGTGAAAGCTCGATCTGTCTCGATGGTGAGGACATGAGCGACAGACTGACCGCCGAGGAAGACGCTGTCCTGCGTCGACTGCACGCGCTCGCGGAGTTGGGGGTGCTCTCCGAGGCGGCCGCCGAGATGTACGAAGAGCTGCGCGCTCGCGATCGTCGTACGACGGTCCGGCCGGTGAGCGACGTCGTCGTGCCGGAGCCGCGAGTGGCGCGCGACCCGGGTCCGGTCGTCTCCCGCCACTGAGCGGGTAAGCCTGCTGTCGGCGGCGTTGTCCGCCGGCGGTGTAAAGGGCGCGATGGCGTGGGTAAGTGTCGGGGGTGACCCTTGCCCCCTCGACGCTGCTCGGCGACCGCTACGCGCTCATCGAACGGCTTGCGATCGGCGGGATGGGCGAGGTCTGGTGCGCTGACGACTCGGTGCTCGGCCGCGCGGTCGCGATCAAGATCCTGCGGGACGAATACGCCGGCGACGAGACGTTCCGGCAGCGGTTCCGCGCCGAGGCGCAGAATGCCGCGTTGCTCGTGCATTCGAATGTCGCGCAGGTCTTCGATTTCAACGAAGGTGATGACGCCGGCGGCACGCCGCCGTGGCTGGTCATGGAACTCATCCGGGGCGAGCGGCTGGCCGATCTGATCGCGCGCGAGGCACCGCTGCCGGCGGAGCGAACGTGGAGCATCGTCGGGCAAGCCGCGTCGGCGCTGGCGGCCGCGCACGCGGCCGGCGTCGTGCATCGCGACATCAAGCCGGCCAACCTCTTGCTGTGCCCCGACGGCACGGTCAAAGTGACCGATTTCGGCATCGCCCGCGCGATCGGGTCGTCGTCGGTGACGTCGACCGGCGTGATGCTCGGCACGCCGCACTACCTGTCGCCGGAGCAGGTGGCAGGTCGGTCGGCGACGGCGGCGAGCGACTTCTACGCGCTCGGCGTGGTCGCCTACGAATGCGTGACCGGTCACCGCCCGTTCCAGGGCGACCCGATGGCCGTGTTGGTCGCGCATCGCGACGAAGAGCCGCCGCCGGTGCCGGAGTCGGTGCAGCCGGCGCTTCGCGACCTCGTCACCGCGCTGCTCAGCAAGGATCCGGAGCGCCGGCCCACTGATGGCACGGCCATTGCCGCGCAAGCAGAGCGAATGCTCGGCCGTGATTCGAGCGTCGCGGTGACGGACGCGCCGGCCGTCTCGCCGGCGCCGCCGACCGGCCCGCAGGTGGCGTATCCGGACGAGCCAAGCCCGTCGACCTCGGTGCTGTCGGTGCCCATGTCGCCGCCGACGCCAACGCCAACTCCGACGTCGATGCCTACGCCGGCGCCGGCGCCCGCGCGGGAGCGCCGCCCGCAACCGCCGGCGTGGATCCTTGCGGCCGCCGCAGCCGCGGTGTGCTTTGCCGCCGCCGGCATCGTGGCGTGGACTCAGATCGGCGGCTCATCGACGCCGCGGGCGCACGCCGCGGGGCCGGCGAAAGGCTCGTCGTTGACGGCCGTACATGTCGCTGCGGCTCAGCCGTTCAGCGGCGGGGGCGGCTCGTCGGATCATCCAGAGGAAGCCGCGCTCGCGATCGATGGCGATCCGTCGTCGGCGTGGTTCACCCAGCACTATGCGACCGCGTCGTTCGGCGGGTTGCGGTCCGGCACCGGACTGGTGCTGGACCTCGGCGCGCCGGTCGACGTGAAGCGGTTGGTCGTGCAACTCGCCGTGCCCGGCACGGCCGCGGTCGTGCACGCGGGTGACGACCTGGCGTCATTGTTGTCGGCGACGACGGTCGGGACGGCTCCGTCCGCGCCGTCGACGTGGACGCTGCGACCGGGCGTGAAGGCGCGCTACTGGTTGATCTGGTTCACCCGTCTCGCTCCGTCGGATGGCGCCTTCCGCGCCGGCGTGGCCGACGTGGCCTTCGCCCGCTGACCGGTCTTCGCGTTCGCGCGTTCGAGCGCTGCCGCCATCGCTTCGAGTTGGTCGAGCAGGTGTCGTTCGTCGATGTCGAGTTCGGCGCGGAACGCGCGGATGGCCCGGCTGAACCCTTCCTCTGCTTTGTGCGTCAGGCGATGACCCTTGCCGGTGAGCTCGAGCAACACCGAGCGGCCGTCGTCGGGGTTGGGGACGCGGCGAATGTCGCCGAGGTCCTCGAGCCGGCGGATGACGTACGACAACGACGTCGGCGGGACCCCGACGATCTCGGACAACCGTGACGGCGTGATGCGTTCCTCGACGTGGATGACGCTGTAGATCGCGAACTCGTTCGGCGTCAGGCCGGATCCGGCCATGTGCTCGGCCATCAGCCGGCCGGTGAGTTGCGAGATCGCGTGGGTCAGCAGGAACGGACCGCGATACAGCAACGCCACGGTCACGATCGTATTGCGACCGTAGACGATACTACGAATCCGTACTAACTTCTCGGCGCATGAGTCGTGGTCCGTTGAGCAGGGTGATCGCGATCGCGCTGGTGGTGACCGGCTGCACGTCCGCGCCGGCTCGGCACACCGCGGCTCCCACTTCATCGCCGTCGTCGTCACCATCCACCAGCGCGCCCCCGCCGTCGTACGTCGTCGGCCGGGTCTCGCTGGGCAAGAAACCATGCGCAGTCGTCACCGGTTTCGGCTCGGTCTGGGTGGCGATGTTCGGCGACGACACGGTGGTGCGCCTCGACCCGAAGACGCGGCGAGTGCTCGCCCGCATCACCGCCGGGAGCCGGCCGTGTGGGATGGCCATCGGTGCCGGATCGGTGTGGGTCGAGGACTACGGGTTCGGCACCGTCACGCGGATCGACGGCAAGACCAACGCCGTCCTCGCGCAGCCGAAAGTCGGCGGGCAACCGTACGACGTGACGTGCGCGTTCGGCGCGGCGTGGGTGACGAACCACGCCGACAACACGGTGTCTCGCATTGACGCGGCGACCGGCAAGGTGCGCACGATCAAGGTGGGCCAGTTGCCGACCGGCGCGGCGCAGGCCGGCGACGCGGTGTGGGTGACGAACAAGGGCGACGGCACGGTCTCGCGGATCGATCCGGTGACGCTGCGGGTGCGGAACGTCTCGGTCGGCGACGGTCAGCCGACCTGGGTCGCGTACACCGGGCCGTCGGGTGCGGACTGGTGGCAGGCGGACGGCCTCTCGGACTACGTCGTCGAGCTCGACGGCCGGACCGGCAAGATGCTGCGCAAGCTGCGCACGAGCTCGCCGCCGAACGACGGCGACGTCGTGGATGGGGTGGTCTGGGTCCCGACGTTCGCCGGCGATGTGTTCGCGTGGTCGGCGGCGACGGGCAAGCCGGTCGGACGCGGCTCATGGCCGCTGCCGGACGTCGGAAACCCGTTCGTCCTCGTCGGAGGGTTCGGCCGGCTCTGGGTGGTCGACTTCAGAGGGACCGACCTGCTCGAGCTCGACCCACGGGCCATGATCGGCGGGTAGCCGGTAGGCTTGACGGCGGCTCTCCCGCTGTGGCGGGCCATGCGCCCGTAGCTCAACGGATAGAGCATCTGACTACGGATCAGAAGGTTAGGGGTTCGAGTCCCTTCGGGCGCGCAATTTATCTAGCAGGTCGTCCGGCGCCGGGGAACAACCTTTGCCACGCCGACCCCCTTATGGAAGGTTGGCTCATAACCTTACATACAGCCGAGCCTTATTAACGATTGCGGGCCAGCGTGTTGCGCCGTATCCGGAAACCCAGCTTGTGTCGCCCACCGCGCTTACTTGGCGGCGTGGGACTCGTCATCGTCCTCGTAGAAAAGTCGAGCCCGCTTCCGCTCGTCGGCCACGGCTACCAGCAAGCACCCGGTAAGCAGCACGAAGAAGACCACGATGCCGACGATCGAGCCGGTGCCCGCGAGCGCAAACATGCCGATGAGCAGCGCGGCGTAGATCAGGCGGCCGGGGGTTGACCACACGGCTGGCCTTGGTCGCCGTATCCGCTCCCACAGCGGGCGATCGTCCGGGACGGGACGACCAAAAACGCGGTTGTCGAGATCGCGCGCCCAGTCACTGAAGCTGCGCTCGCGATCCACGGGCGTGAACGTACCCATCGACGCCGTAGAGCGACTCACCCTCCGTCGGGAATTCGCCGGCCCGAGTCTCGCCAGTCGACCGCGGCATGGAAGCCGTCCGACTCGGCCAACGACTTGAACCAATTCCCTTCGGGTGTATGCCGGGCGATGCCGTCGAACAACGTCGCGAGCAACTGCGTGCCCGGCAAGCCCATGTTGTCGTAGGCCTGGTTGATCAGCAGCTTTTGCATGACGAGCTGGTTGATCGGCGCGCCGGCGATGCGGTCCGCGAGCCGTTCGACCGCCGCGTCGAGATCGCGTGCGGGCGCCGACTCGATCGCGAGCCCCCACGCCGCCGCCGTCACGCCGTCGATGGTGTCGCCGGTCAGCAGCATCCGCTTCGCCCGCTCGGCCCCGAGCCGGTAGACCCACATCGCGGTCGTCGGGCAGCCCCATACCCGCGCCGGCGGGTAGCCGATGCGTGCGTCGTCGGCCATGACGAGCAGGTCGCACGACAGCGCGATGTCGCTGCCACCCGCCACTGCGTGGCCGTGCACTTTGGCGATCGTCGGCTTGAGCGATCGCCACAACGTGAAGAAGTCGTCGGTGTTGCGGCGCATCTCGCGGTAGTCCCGCACCGGATCCCAAGCCGTCGAGTCTTGCCGCCATCGATCGCCGGCGTCACCCTCGGCGAATTGCTTGAGGTCGTAACCCGCGCAGAACGCACGCCCCGCGCCTTGTACGACGATCACCCGCACGTCGTCACTCGCGTTCGCCTGCTCGACCGCCGCCCGGATCTCGCCGGGCATCACGTCGTCGATGGCGTTGAGCCGTTCCGGCCGGTTGAGGGTGAGGTAGGCCTTGGCGTCCCGTTCCTCGTAGGTCAGTGTCGCGAACGTCGTCATCCGCACATCGTCCCCGCACGCAGCGGACGACCTCGATGCGTGGGGTCGGCTCATGAGTCGGCCCACACGCATGCCCCAAACGGACCACTCCTCCGTTTGGCGAAGGCGATCCTGCTTACGCTGCATGGTCAACTAGTTACTGAGAGACACGTGAACAGGCGCCACCTAGTGCCTTGTAGGCAAATCTGACCAACACTCTGGATTGTTCGGCGACATCCGCCGATGGTGGTGAGCGACCAGGCTGAACACAGGCCGGGTTCTGGACCGAACGACCCGGGGGGAACCACCACATGTCACCGCGACTGAAGCTGCGGCGCGCAGCGTCGTTGACCCTTGTCTGCGGCGTCCTCACGACCGCCGGCACGGCGCCCGCCCAAGCCAGCTTGCTCGGCGGCGGTGGCCTGCTCGGCGGTCTCACCGGCACCGTCGTCGGCGTCGTCACCACTGCGGTCGACACCACGACTGGCTTGCTCAACGGCGCCGACTGGGGCTACTCGGCGTCGCAGACGCCGATGAGCCTGGTCAACCAGACGATCGGCGCCAACTCGATGGCGGACCTCGGTTACACCGGCAAAGGCGTCGGGGTCGCGCTGATCGACACCGGCGTCGTGTCCGTCCCTGGTCTCACCTCCGGCAATGTCGTCAACGGCCCCGACCTCTCGCTCGACAATCCGTCGTCGCAGTTGGCGAACGTCGACGGCTTCGGTCACGGCACGCACATGGCCGGCATCATCGCCGGCAACGACGGCACGTCCAACGGCTACAAGGGCGTCGCGCCCGGCGCCACGCTGCTCAACGTGAAGGTCGGCTCGACCGACGGCGCCGTCGATGTGAGCCAGGTCATCGCCGGCATCGACTGGGTCATGGCGCATCACAACGACAACGGCATGAACATCCGGGTCATCAACCTTTCTTACGGCACCGACGGCGCGCAGAGCTACCAGCTCGACCCGCTCGCCGCCGCGGTCGAGCACGCCTGGCAGCACGGCATCGTCGTCGTCGTCGCCGGCGGCAACAACGGCACGAACATCCCGTCGCTCGACAACCCGGCGACTGACCCGTACGTCATCTCGGTCGGCGCCGACGACCCGAA
>Ga0105237_10005989_pt1 | contig 13616 bp, 12 predicted proteins | sample KBSC24metaG_FD_81520 | JGI IMG/M metagenome (GOLD analysis project Ga0105237, IMG submission 81520) | Corn rhizosphere microbial communities from Kellogg Biological Station, Michigan, USA - KBS C2-4 metaG | ecosystem: Host-associated > Plants > Roots > Rhizosphere > Soil | place: Michigan, USA...
AACCGCTCGCTGCAGAGCGGCGATGCGCATGCGGTCGTCGCGAACTATGCCGAACACTCGATCCTGTTGCCCACTGTGTCAAACAAGCCACGTGCCACGGCAGCAGAAAAAGAGGACCTGTCATTTGCCAATATCGTTTGCAAACATCTAAAGTCCAATGCTATCGCGCTGGTTAAAGACCGTCAGTTAGTGGGCAAGGGTTGCGGACAGACCAGTCGCGTCGACAGTGTTCGTCAGGCCATCGCAAAGGCAGGGCAGTTCCAGTTTGATCTGAAAGGCGCCGTGCTGGCCAGCGATGCTTTCTTCCCCTTCAATGATAGCGTACAGATCGCGCATGCGGCCGGGATTACATCATTCATACAGCCGGGGGGGTCCGTGCGGGATAAGGATTCGATCGAGTATTGCGTGGAGAATAAGCTGGCGATGGTGATGACGGGGGTGCGGCACTTCAAACATTAGACATCCCAGAACACCTCTTCTTTTAGAAAAACTTCGTACACTTCGCGCCAGCCGGCGAATCGGGGAGTAGTGCCCAGAAAGGTGTTGTGCCAGATGGTGACCATGAGACCATTGACCTTGCGGATGTGATGATAGTAGTGCATCAATTCTGTCATCGCCTGGGCTGCGGTGAGATGTTGTTCGTAATGAGCATTGGCGTCCATGAAACAAAAAGGAAAGATCCTCAGTGTAGTCTCTTCTTCTTTCTCCAGATCGTACCAATAAAAGGACGAAGCCACCGAAGCGCGGAACCCGTTGATGCTGCCATAGCCCATTGAAAATTCCTGGTCGATGCCATAGAACAGCAGGCGGCGATAGGTATGGGGGAGAGAGAACCGGATATAGTGCTGGCGGCTACGGGTAACGGTTTGGTTTGTAATAGCTTCCATCCATTCGATCTCCTCTTTCAATAGGATGTCGTTGTCGCCGCTGTGCCAGGAAGGATGGATGCCCAGCCGGTAGCCGGCAGCGTGGTAACTGACCAATTCCTGCAAACCGGGACCGGAAGGCGGGATATTTCTGTCCACTCCTTTGCACCGGGCTGCGACCAAAAAAAAATAATAGGGTTTTATACGGCAATACAGGTGCAGCGAGTCCAGCCATTCGTAAGCGTCAAAAGGATCAGGCCGGCGTCCGCTTAATACGTCGATCCTTTCTTTCACCTGTCGCCATTTGCCGGTAAGGAGGTCTTTTGCCGCGGCGCCTAAATTTCTTTTCCAACCTTTGTGCAGATAGGAATAAGCCAGATCGATATCATAGGTGGGTACGAATTTAAAGGCCGGATAACGGAAGATAATATCCGGGTAATGTTTTTGAAGCGTCATTTTGAATTCCCGCATCCAGTAATTGACCAGTGGGATGTCCAGGAACCCTTCTTTCCAGGCCAGCGAGTTGGTGTATGCATACCGGCCATATTCATCTTTTTCGTGGGGCAGGTATTCTTCGTAGCGGCTCAGCAAATAGAAGGCCGCGGCGAGAATGTCAAAGGGAAGGTCGCCGGCGGTGGGGAAGAAGGCCTTATGGCCTTTATATTCAAAACATTTTATTTGTTGTTGGGTGATATCGCTTTCGAAAAGGAGAGGTGTGGGGGCAATGGAGAAAATATCAGGGAGCGGGATATCCGAATAATTGATGCGGGGACCGGGGGCGGCAAGAAACTCGTCTATATCGGTAGTAATACGGAGGGGCGTTTCAAACAGCTCTTTACTGAAGAATCCGACGATATAGCGTAGCCGCGCAGTTATATGAGGGCTGAATAATAACATGCGGGGTTATCCCTTCCGTTCCTCTTTCCATCGCTGGTTGAAGGTTTTGGGGGCAAAATTCAATGCGTCCCGGTGTGCGGTCCAGGCTTTGAATGCCTTATTGACCATCCAATTTTTTATTTGCGCGCTGCCCATATTCATCAGGCTGCGGTTAAGGCTTACCTTTTTCCAAACTTTCCAGGCTATTTTTTCGGAGAGGGTGGCATTTCCTTCTTCAACGGCCTCATGCCGGTTGTCCAGCAGCAATTCGTGCAGGTTGATCTTCACCGAGCATACTTCCGTGCAATTTCCACAGAGCGAAGAAGCAAAACTGAGGTGTTTCCATTCACCCATATCCTTCAGATGCGGAGTGATGACCGAACCGATGGGACCGTTGTAGGTGGTGCCATAGCTGTGTCCGCCGATATTCTTATAGATGGGGCAGGCATTGAGACAGGCGCCGCAACGGATGCAATAAAGGCTTTCGCGGGCTTTTGCATTGGCCAGAATATTGGTGCGTCCATTGTCCAGTAAAATAAGGATCATCTCATCGGGTCCATCTGTTTCGCCGGCTTGTCTTGGACCGGTGATCAGTGTGTTATACACGGTGATGCGCTGGCCTGTCCCGTAGGTGGCCAGCAAGGGCCAGAACAATCCCAGATCGGTCATCGAGGGAATGATCTTTTCAAGACCGGCGATAACGATGTGTGTCTTTGGGAAGGCGGCGCTAAGGCGGGCATTGCCTTCATTCTCCGTTATGGCGATGCCGCCGATGTCGGAGATGATAAAGTTGGCACCGGTGATGCCTATTTCTGCCTGGACATATTTTTTGCGGAGTTGTTCTCTTGCGACGAGGGTAAGCTGTTCGGGGGTGAGACCGGGTTTAGTATGCAGTTTCTCATAGAAGAGTTTGGCAACGTCTTCTTTGCTTTTATGCATGGCTGGTGTCACAATATGATAAGGGGGTTCGCCGTCAAGCTGTTGAATATATTCACCCAGATCGGTCTCTACGCTTTCGATGCCATTTTCTTCGAGGAAATGGTTGAGCTTCAGCTCTTCAGTGACCATGCTCTTGCTCTTCACGATGGTACGGCATTTCTTTTCCTTGCAGATGGTCAATATCTCTGCAAGCGCCTGGGCGGAGTTTTCTGCCCAGATGACCCTTCCTCCCCTTTTGGTAAAGATGGCTTCAAACTCTTCCAACTGTTGGTCCAGCGTTTCGATGGCGCGCCACTTGATGTTCTTTGCCCGTTCGCGTGCAAGGTTCAACTCTGCAAATTGTTGTTTGCCTTGCGGGACCGCGGCGTTGTAACGACCAATATTGAAATTGATCTTTTTCCGGTGATCCAGGTCTTCCGCCTTAACCGTGCTGCGGGCGATAAAATTGGCTGCCGTATCCGTCACAGATGAGATTTTAAGATTACTGATTTTTCTTTTCTGCGAAATAGTTTTCCGCGACCTGTTGCAATACGCCGTAGAAGTCTTCTCCGTATTTGCGGATGATCGCCTCTTTCAAAAAGACATAAGCGGGCACTTTCAGCTTTTTCCCCTGGATGCAGCCGGGACGGCACATTGTTTCGCGCGGTTCGTAATTGACGACTTCGCCTGTCCTGGTCTTGTTGATCTTGATGGGATATAGATGACAGCTGATGGGTTTTTTCCAGGTGGTCTTACCATCATAATAAGCCTGTTCTATTCCGCATTTTATGATACCTTTTTCATCTTTAAATCCGTAGGCGCACATTTTTCCTCCGATGGTAGGGGTGACCCAGCCAAATTCCCGGTCATACTGATACCGGCCGTTCTTCTCGATCTCTTTGAGACCGGCGGGTGTGAGGTAAGGTTTGACGATATCGAAAATGGCGTTGAGGTGGGTCATTTCTTCCTTTTCGAGAGGGGCGCCGGCGTCGCCGTCTTCGCAGCAGCCTCCTTTGCATTTCAGCAGGTCGCATACAAATTGTTCTTCGACGACGGCATCGCTTACCAGTATATTATCGATTGCTATCATTATGTATACAAATATAAGTCGCTTTGGTGGACCGGGGGGGTGTGGCGGCTTATTTTTTGGCGGCAGGCGGAGGTGTGGCTGCGCGGATGGGGGTGGTTGCAGGGGCCTGGCCGGCAGGGTTTTTCCAGCGAAAGGTATTGATCAGGTGGGCCATATCTTCCTGGATAAAGGTGTTGACAGGAGAGAGGGAATCCTCGTTGGGGGCAGTGTCGAAATAAAGTGCGCCCCGCAGAAAATGGCGGATCGAGTCGGTGACGAAGAATTGTTTGGCGGTAGCGGCATTCCCACCCACTTTAAAGAAGATGCCGCTGACGCCATTTGGCGTTCTTATCACCGAATCTTCGATAGAGCTGGCCTTATAGGTGTGTTTGAAGGTCATTTTATACGCGTCATTCCTGAGTTTGTCAAAGCTGTTCCTTCCTATCTGCTTATAGCTGATATAGATGCGGGCGCCAAACCGGGGGAAATCGATATTTATCCAGTAGGGGTTTTCGGGTATGGTATCGAAGTAACTGCTGTCCCTGATGACGTTGGCATATACGGGGTATTCGAAAGTATAAGGGAAGTCCGGACGATCGAAGGACTGGTACTGGTGCGGCGGAAAATCTATTTTGAAATATCCTCTTCGTTTGGGCGAATAGACGTCATTGCAGGAGTACAGGGCAAAAATGACCAGGAGCAGGACAATGGAACAGAACAGGCTTATAGGTTTCAACACGTGGTCTTATTTTAGGATATTTTCTGTATAGTTACTTTCACTTTCTTAATGCGGCTGTTGTCGGCATCCAGAACAGTAAATTGGAAGTCGCCACAGGGAATGACGTCGTTGATCTTAGGGATATCCCCGGAAATTTCCAGGATAAGTCCGGCGAGGGAGTCACTGTCTCCTTTTACTTTATCAAAGGTGTCGACAGAAATGTTCATCGCCTTACAGACGTCGTTAAGCATGGTCCTGCCTTCAAAGATAAAGCTGCCATCGTCCAGGCGGCGGTTACCGTTATCTTCTTCATCAAATTCGTCCCGGATATCACCGATGACCTCTTCAATGATATCTTCCAGCGTGACGATGCCGCTGGTGCCGCCAAATTCGTCTACGACAACGGCAAAATGGACCCTTTTCTGTTGGAATTCCTGCAGGAGGTCTTCGATGAGTTTGTGTTCGTGAATGAAATAAGGGGGTCGCAGAAGTGTGTGCCAGTCAAAATTGTCGGATTCGTTCAGCCAGGGGATGAGGTCTTTGGTATTGATGATACCGGCCATTTCATCCAGGCTCCTTTTATATACCGGCAGACGGGAGTAATTTAATTCTACCACTCTTTGTTTCAGCTGTGCAAAATTGAGGTCATAGGATGCGCCGGAAACATCCGGGCGGGCGCGCATCACCTGGCGGACGGTGATGCTACCGAATTTGGCAATTCCGTTCAGGATATTCTTTTCTTCCTCGGAAGATTCGTTTTTAACGGATTTGTCTATCTGGTAGCGTAATTGTTCGCCTTTCTGTTTGCGGCCGAGGAATTTTTCCAGTCCTTCGGACTGGCTGACGGCCCAACCGCTGACACGCCGGAAGAGCAGGTGTATCAGCTCGATGATACCGGAAGTATAATAGGCAAACTGCAGGTTATTCTGGGTAGCCCATATTTTGGGCATTACCTCGCCAAAGAGAAGCATGACGAAGCCAACGAGCAGTACTTTTATGATGAATTCGAATAACCAGAAGTTTTGTTTGAGCAAGACCATTTCATCGATAAGGAAATTGGCGAGAATGATGATGGCTATATTAATGATGGTATTGGCGATGAGCATGGAGGCAAGCAGGGAGCCGGGGTCCTCCAGCAGGGAAACGATGCGTTTCCAGGATGCATCCTGTTTGGTCTTCAGGATATTAAGGTCTTTATAGGTAAGCGAGAAGAAGGCTACTTCCGAACCGTTGAGTACAAAAGAAAGGATAAGGAGAAAGAGAATGACGATAGCCAGGACCGTAGTAGCCTGGGGATTAATGATCAGCAGCCCGGGAGGTACAATATTTTCCAGCAATCTGATTAAAGGGAACTCCAAAATAAACAGGTTTCGTTAATAATGCGAAGATAAGGGCAAGTTTCTGCCCGCCGGGAGGTGTTTTCCGGCTAAAATGGCAGGTCTTCGGAAGGCTCGCCAATTGGCGGCGTATCTGAATTACCCAATCCTTCGATGCCTTCCTGGTGAATAGGGGGATGAGGGGCTCCACCGCCGGTGTCCGTACGTTTGTCGAGCATGATGAGATTGTCGCCTACTACTTCCGTGGCAAATTTCTTGTTTCCTTCTTTATCTTCCCAGCTGCGGGTCCTGAGTCTTCCTTCTATATAGACCAGGCTTCCTTTGTGCAGGTATTTTTGTGCCAGTTCAGCCAGTCCGCGCCATAGTACCACTGTATGCCATTCGGTTTGTGAGATCAGTTTGCCGGCCCTGTCTTTAAATGTTTCAGTAGTCGCTAATGAGAACTTGGCAACGGCAATATTTCCCTCCAGGAATTGAACATCTGGATCTTTTCCTAAATTCCCAATGAGCATCACCCTATTTACGCCTCTCATACAACTGAGTTTGATAAAGTTTATAAATCGTCTTTTGGATTAAATTCCTATTAATTGGCTCCGGGCTCATGGTATCCCGGAGTTGCACTAGTGTAAATTAGCTTTTTTCAGCCAAAAATGATAAAAATTTCCACTGGCTGGTCTGCTCCGGGAAAGCTGCAACCCGTTGACAGTCTGATTGGATCAAAACAAGCTTTGTGCCGGGCTTGGGTCCAGAAGCCAGGTATTGATAAATTTCGGAAATGGATATTCGGTCAATTGCTGCTTATCGATCAGGAGCCAGTCTTTCAGGGTGGGCAAGGTCTTTTTACAGCCAACTGTAATGAATTGTCCCTGAATCGTCTGATGGCTTAGCTCCTGCCGGTAGACGCGGGAGATATGCCTGACTGTGAGTGTTTGCGAGCCAAATAGCTGCCGGGCAAAATCTGACCCGAGCAACTGATCGCCGTATAGGGGCTGGTTGGTTTCCCAGTTGACGAATTCGTATAACCCTTCCCAGATGTCCTTTCCGGTGCGCTGGCGAATGTAAACCTTATTGCCGGGTATTTCTATTATAAAATAATAGAACCAGCGTTCTTTTTTCAGAATGCTTTTCTCTTTTACGGGTAATTGTGTCGTACGATCGTCCAACCAGGCGCGGCAGTCGTTGTTTTGTATACAGTCTGAGCACAGCGGGCTGCGTGGCAGGCAAACTGTAGCTCCAAAATCCATAATAGCCTGGTTGTAAATGTCCGGCTGGTCTTTATCCAGCAATTTACCGGCCAGTTCGGTAAAGAGTTTTTTGCCGGGTGTGCTGTCGATGGGTGTTGCGTTCCCAAAATAGCGGGCGAGTACGCGGGTGACATTACCGTCTACCACGGCGTGCGGGAGGCCGAAGGCGAAAGAAGAAATGGCGGCAGCGGTATAGGGGCCGATGCCTTTGAGGCCCAGTATCTCTTCGTAGGTAGAGGGGAATGTTCCTTTATATTCCGTAGCGATCTTTTTAGCCGTAGCGATGAGATTGCGGCAGCGGCTATAATAACCGAGACCTTCCCAGAGTTTGAATACTTTTTGTTCCGGAGCGTTGGCAAGATCGCTGATAGTGGGAAAGGCTTCCACGAACTTTTCGTAGTAGGATCGGCCTTGTTCGACCCTCGTCTGTTGTAGGATAACCTCGCTAAGCCAAATCTTGTAGGGGTTCTTTTCCCCTTTCCAGGGCATTTGCCTATTATTTTTACTCTTATGCCACTTTAGCAAGAGAGAGGTAAAGCCGGCTTTTTTTGGTGCCATTTTTGTTAAAAAAAATTCACAATCAATATTTTAGAGAATTCTTGCACAAACAAATGAAATCCAGTATTTTGATACCCAAAACTAATTTTTTAGGGCAATGAGCGTGAATTAAATATTTTGTTATATATTTAAAATCAGAAACTTATAAAACTTAATCCCCATGAGAAAGGCAGACCTTGTTAACCAAATATCGGAAAAAACGGGTATACCTAAAGTTGACGTCCTGGTGACGTTGGAAACCATGTTTAAAGAAGTGAAAGAAACTCTGTCGCAGGGTGAAAATATTTATATCCGCGGATTTGGGAGTTTTATCACTAAGAAAAGGGCTGCCAAAATCGGCCGTAATATAAAGAAGAATGTGGCTGTACATATCCCGGAGCACTTTATTCCTGCATTTAAACCTGCTAAAGAATTCGTTGCAGAAGTAAAAAAATTGCAGTCCGTGAAGGAAGATCAGCCAAACCCGGACGAAGAGATGTAATTTTGCGTCTCTAATTATCAGCATGAAGAGACAGCAATATCTGGTAGCTGGCACCGGGGTGCTTTTACTACTCGCTCTGTATTTTTTTGGAAACACCGTTCCTCCTCAACACAAACCGAACGCCACTACCGGTGGCGCTCCTGGGACGCCTCTTGTTAAATCCATTGGTTTACAGGAAATTCTACAAGCATCTCAAGCTCGTTTAACTCCTGCTCAACTATCTTATGTGAACAGGCTGCAGCAGTCCGTCGTACGTGGCGATGTGAAAGTTCAGCAATTAAATGCCTACCGGCAACTGGCTGTTTTCTGGCAGGATTCGGTCAGTGAGGGCTTTTTATTGTATGCCCATTACATGGGTGAAGCAGCTAAATTGGAAAATTCTGAAAAAAGTCTCACCTTTGCTGCCCAATTATTTTTGCAAAGCTTGCGAGGGCAGGATAATCCGGCGCTGAAGGGTTGGATGGCCACAAGCGCTAAAGAGTTGTTTGAAAAGGCATTAGAACTGAATCCGGGGAATGATTCGACAAAAGTGGGGTTGGGCGCGAGTTACATTTTTGGTAGCCAGGCCGATAACCCGACGGAGGTGATGCAGGGGATCCAGCGGATATTGGAAGTAGCGCACCGGGATTCAACCAATATGTATGCTCAGTTGATGCTGGGATTGGGTGGGATAGAATCGGGGCAATTTGATAAAGCTATTGAGCGTTTGACAACTGTTGTTCGACATCAACCTGCCAATATCGAAGCGATACTCCTTCTGGCCGAAGTCCACCAGCAAAAAGGCGACAAAGCGGATGCCATCAAATGGTATGAGGCTGCAAAAAAGTTGATCGGTAATCAGGAGATGATCCAGGCGATCGATCAGCGTATCAAGACCTTGCAATAGAAATTTCGGGTTGGTAATTGCGGGTCCCGCCGGCGGGCGGCCGCGGTGATCGATTGCGAGGCGCGCGGTGATCGGGTGCGTGGTGATTGTGGTAATTATTTTTTAACTATAAAAATGCATTGAGTATGCCTTGTGGTAAAAAGCGTAAGCGTCATAAGATCGCGACGCACAAGCGTAAGAAAAGACTGAGAAAGAATCGCCATAAGAAGAAGAACAAATAGTTTGTTTTTTACAGGACGGTCCGCCTTCCGGCGGACCGTCCTGTAGATGCCGACTAAAACCGCAGGAAGCGCTTGAATAAGGAACTAATCATAAATGCTACTCCGCAGGGTGTTGAAATAGCCCTGTTAGAGGATAAGAAGCTGGTGGAGCTCCACCATGAAAAGGCTGATGCTAGCTTTGCAGTTGGCGATTTATACCTGGGAAAGGTGAAAAAACTGATCCCTGGATTAAATGCCGCATTTGTAGATGTGGGTTTCGAGAAAGACGCCTTTCTTCATTACACCGATCTCAGTCCCTATGCCCGGTCGCTGCTCAAGTTCACGCAACAGGCGATGAATGATACCAGCGCCGAGGGGTTTGATTTTGGTGGTTTCCAGGTGGAACCGGAGATCATCAAGACGGGTAAGATCAATGAGGTGTTGAATGGCAAGCCGCATATCCTCGTACAGATCCTTAAAGAGCCGATCGCGGCAAAAGGTCCGCGTCTGAGCTGCGAGATATCCCTTCCTGGCCGGTTTGTCGTTATCACTCCTTTTAATGATATAGTCGCTGTTTCAAGAAAGATCCATTCTTCCGATGAGCGCAAGCGGCTGCAGAAGATCGTAGAAGCGATAAAACCCAAGAATTTCGGGGTTATCGTGCGTACGGCCGCAGAAGGAAAGAATACGGCCGAGCTGCATGAAGACCTTACGGAGCTGGTGGCTACCTGGAAAACGATACAGCACAACTTAAAGGGTGCGGTGGCGCCGGCGAAGATCCTCAGCGAGCAGACAAAGACCACGAGTATGCTGCGTGATCTGTTGAATGAAGATTTCAATAAGATCGTCATTAACGACCGGAACATCTTCAACGACACCAAGAGTTATATTCAGCGGATCGCTCCTGACAAAATAGACATTGTCTCCTATTATCATAACGGTTCGCCTATATTCGACCAGTTCAGCGTCACCAAACAGGTGAAAGCGGCTTTTGGAAAGACCGTGAATCTGCCCAGCGGCGCCTATCTGATCATCGAGCATACCGAAGCGCTGCACGTCATCGACGTGAACAGCGGTTACAAGAGCGTCAGTAACAACCAGGAGCAGAATGCCCTGGAAACCAATCTGGAGGCGGCGGAAGAAATTGCCCGGCAGCTGCGGCTGAGGGATCTGGGCGGCATCATCGTAGTGGATTTCATCGACATGAAGCTGCCCGACAACAAGCGGAAGCTGATAGAGGCGATGGAGAACTTCATGCGTACGGACAGGGCCAAACATGCCGTGCTGCCTATTTCCAAATTCGGGCTGATGCAGATCACCCGGCAGCGGATGAAACCGGAGGTGACCATCAATACCCAGGAGGTTTGTCCCACCTGTAATGGCACCGGAAAGATATCTTCTGCCCTGATATTGGAGGATGAAATAGAAAAGAATTTAAGCTATCTGATCAATCACCAGCATAAAGACCTGATATTAGCGGTACACCCCATCATGCATGCCTATCTCACAAAAGGCGGTTTTCTGGGTGTCGGTTCCCGGCAATGGAACTGGAGATGGAAGTACAAACAAAAGGTCCGCATTCGCGCTAATACGAATTACCACCTGACGGAGTTCCACTTTTTTGACAAACAGGAAGACGAGATAAAATTGTAGTCTGACCACCTGCGGTGATCAGACAAAAAAAATTGGCCCGGGTAGAAACCCGGGCCGTCTTTCACTGTCAACATTGAGTCACACATTCTTACAATAGATTCGAAATTTTATCATGTGTAGTAGAGCTCCTTTTCGTTGTTCCCATTTCTAAAAATTCGGATTAACCACGGCGGCGCTGCCGGCTGCGGGAGGGTTCAATACCGATTCGTCGGCGGGAACATCCCAGTAATCCAGAAAATTATAGTTCATAGTAACATTGGTGTTCAGTACGTCGGAAGTCGTCAGCAGCTTGTTGCCGTAACTACCTCCGCCATTGGATATGGCATATGTCCAACCCCATCTCCTGCTGTCGTAAAAGGAAAGCCCTCTGAAGACCAGGGCAACCCTTCTTTCACTGGTGAGTTCGGTCAATGCCTGTGCCAGGCTGAGGCCGGTGTTTGCCACAGCTGCGACGCCGGAGCCCTGGCTGCTGCGGACCGCGTCTACGTAAGCGAGACCTGCGTCGATGTTGCCCAGCCGGATATTTGCCTCTGCAAGCATCAGCTCGTTCTCTTCATAGCTACCGGCAATGAACAGCTCATATTGTCCGACGAGGGTGCCTCCGTAAACATAAGTGGTGGAGCTGCTAAGGCTGTCCTTTAGACTATAGCGTGTCCCGCCGAAAGTAGAATGGTAATTTCCACCCATATAGAAGTTGCTGCTTAGCCTTGCGTCGCCTGGTTTGAAATTCTGGGTGAATCGTTCGGTGATCTTAAACGCAGTAGACTGATTGGGGCCTGTCGTCATCGATGCGACCGTGCCGCCGCTGGCGGTGATAAATCCATTGGAAGCCACCGAACGTCCCGTAAATACAAAGTCTCCTTTTTTAATTCCGTTGGCAGCCAGGGTCAATACGTTATTCCAGTCGCCGGAAGACATCGTACCCGTGGAAGACTTCGTGATCGTCGCGGCGGGATCATTGTTTACAAACGGCGATAACTTGTTCAGCAGGATATTGCGGGCCAGCATGGTGTTGATGTTCCTTATCCACATCGCGGTAGTAAGCACTCCTCCATTACCCGACTGGCAAAAGGTGGGGATCAGCTCGCCGAGGATCGTCGAATAATCGCTTGCGCTGGTGATCGATGACAAAGTGGAAGAGGCCAGATTGTAGTAGTAGTTCGAGCGGGACAATAAGGAATCCTTGAGCAGGTATTTATTGCTCGCACCATTAACCGAATCGATGATAAGTCCCGAATAATACATAGTTCCAATGGAGGCATAGGCATATCCTTTCCACCAGTAGCACCAGGCTTTTATCGTATTTGCCCTGGACGCCGCATCCCCCGAGAACTTAATGTCCGGAACCAGGCTAAGCACCAGGTTACAGGCCGAGTTCAGGGCATACATATTCAGCCAGTGGTAATAAAGGACATTGTTGCCTGCCCCGGTGGAGGGCCTTGTATTGTAGGTCCTGATGAGGGCGATCTGGGGAGAAGGATTGGGCACCTTCGTACCGTCATCCAGAATAGCATAGTCGGGCAGTCCTATTACGCTGACCTGGTTGTTAGAGGCTTCGGCGGAGACTACATCGGCCATTGCCTCCTGGTAGCCCCAGGGCAGGGAAAAATAGCTGTCGCCCAGCCAGCTGTCGCCGTTGTCAAATCCGTTGGTATAAACGCCGCCCTTTGCGAGAGAGATAAGACCGGCCTCGGAATTGACATTAGCCTGTAGTGTGGGCGAATTAGGGTTCCCCACGTTGAGCTGTTTTTTGCAGGCGGCAGCTGCGATCATCATTACCGCGGAAAAAAGAAAGTATAAAAAATTATGCTTGTTCATGATCTTCATTTTTTTGGTAAATAATCCCGACTTAGAATCCCACGTTCAATCCTACCTGGTACGATCTGATGTTTGGTAGTGTACTATGGTCAACGCCCCTGTCGAAGGCAGAGTTGACAGTACCCGAGCTGACTTCGGGGTCATAACCGCTGTATTTGGTAACTGTCAGGATATTCCTTCCCGTTAGCACCAATTGTAGTTTCTTAAAATAAGGGATGTGTGCGACCCTGGCGATATCAAAACCCAGCGAGACATTTCTCAGTCTCAAAAAAGAAGCTCCTTCATAGAAGAAGTCCTTTGTGGCGTTGTTGCCCGAGCCGGATTTGCTGCCCCAGAGACCGTAGTAAGCGCTGGCCCAATATGCAGTGTATGCGCCTGTCTGACCGTTGATGGTGACCGGTTTTTCAAAATCGCCATGAATACCATCCCTGTACATCCATTCTTTTGTCTGGTTGTACAGATGACTTCCGTATATCCAGTCGAACTGGAAAGAGAAGGTCAGGAAATCCTTATACGTGAATGCATTGATAAAAGACGCGTTGAATTTGGGGTTGCCGTCGCCCAGGGAATAGATCTCGCCGGTGAACATGATCCCTTTGGTTGCCGTATCGACCAGGGTGCCATTAACCACCTGGTATTTGCCTGCATCAGCCGCAGATATATAAGGAGTCTTTCCATCCTGGTAGGTGGCTGAAGTGTTCCGGAGGGTTTTATAGCCATAGATCTGTCCGATCTTATGTCCCTGGGACAGGGCTTCCCCCGTGCTGCCCGCCTGGGAGGTGAGAATAATATCCTGGCCGCCGGAGATCCTGTCAACCATGCTGGTCTGGTGGCCGAAATTGGTGGTAAAATCCCAGGTAAAGTTCTTTCCCTGCACGACCGGCAGGTTCAACTGGAATTGTACGCCGTTGGACGACAGATCGATCGCATTGTCGAGCAATCCGCTATAACCCGAGGAAGGCGGAAGGCTGACGGTATAGATGACATTTTTA
>Ga0105237_10005992_pt1 | contig 13611 bp, 16 predicted proteins | sample KBSC24metaG_FD_81520 | JGI IMG/M metagenome (GOLD analysis project Ga0105237, IMG submission 81520) | Corn rhizosphere microbial communities from Kellogg Biological Station, Michigan, USA - KBS C2-4 metaG | ecosystem: Host-associated > Plants > Roots > Rhizosphere > Soil | place: Michigan, USA...
AAATTCTTTGGCATCATTTCCAACAAGGGCATCGCCCTGGGCATTAAAATGAACCACTGAGGGTACCAGAAGACCTTTGCCCAGGTCATTGATCACTTGCGGATGTTTCTCAGGATTGATAAAAGCAACCAAACTATTTGTTGTTCCTAAATCAATTCCAACGATGATCTCTTCTTGTTGTAAAGAACCTGTTGCCAGGTTAATGGATATTTTTGCCATAGTCTGGCAAATCTAGGAATGTTTTTAATGCTTTTCTTATTTAAACCGCTAATTTGATGTTTTGGTGATGAAAGCCCTCTGTCTTATTTTAATTCTTTCTCGTGGAAATTATATACCCAGAGTACAATATCCTGGTAACTGTTTAAGCCTTTCTTCTGATTGTTTAATTTTAAAAAGTTATCAAAGGCTGCCCCAAAATAATCGACCATGTCGCCATTATATTTTCTCCAGAATTCCCGGTCCTTTTTGTAGTTCAGCAGTACACCGGGGTTAATGGTTTTATATAAGACTTTGTAATCATCGGGAGATTTCATGCGGATTTCGAACAATACATTTCTTAATATAGAATAATAGCCGGAATAGCGAAAGTCAGGATTAGTACTGCTGGTGGAAACCAGGTAGCCCACCAGGTTGGCTTCATCTTCTCTTGCTACTCCAATCTGATGCGCAATTTCGTGGCAGGTGATGAAAGGCAGTTCGGTAGGGGGAATACGCATATTCACATTGGCTTCTCCGGAAAGGGGACTGTAATAACCTTCAATTCCAATCTTTGTAATGACCCAACTGTTCAGTACAGGCTTTACCGAAGGACGGGTATAATTGAAAAATCCTTGTTTCTGCGCCAGCAGATCGTAGGCCTGTTTGGCACCTTGCCGAAGCTCTTCGATCGTGTAAGTTGTTTTGTGACCAGCAGGCCGGTGGTCTTTCTGCTGTTGCAATGCATTGATCCGGCCGATCAAAAAATTACCAAGCATCACCAGTTCTTTTACATTGTATTTTTTATGGCCAATGGCCAGAGTAGAAGATACAGACGGTCTGGAATAATTCAGGCCCCAAAGAAGTTTAAAAGCGATATAAAGGATCAGCAGAAAGTTCAGGAGTTTTAAGGGAATCAATACCCGGTGTTTGTGCTCAAGCTGTTTTCTGTATAGCGTTTTAATAAAAAAACAAAGCTTCCAAACTATATAGCCAATCAGCAGCAGGTACAAAAAATCGCCCAGTGCAAACGGAAAAAGAAAGCTTATTGACCTTAAGGCTACGGAAACAATAGGATAAAGGCCACTGGAATACCAGCTCTCGGTTAAACTGCTGCTCAGGCCCCAGGTAAAAATTAAACCTGCCAGGACAAGTTCAATAAGAAATTGCCTTAAAGCAGGTTTATAGGTTTTATTCATTATCTGTTAAAGGTTAAGCGGCGTCCTTTCTCATTTGTTGTGAACTTTCCCTTATGGTAGGCAAGGTTACCGGACACAAAGGTATGCGTAATGTCTGATTGGAATACCTGACCTTCAAAAGGTGACCATCCGCATTTGTACCACAGATTTGCACGGGTTACTTTAAAGGGGTCATTTAGGTTAACCAATACGAGATCTGCCCAGTAACCCTCTCTGATAAAGCCTCGCCGGTCAATATTGAAACAAGTAGCCACGTTGTGTGCTGTCTTTTCAGCGATCTGTTCCAGGGTTATTTTCTTCTGATGATACATCTCTAATAAAGCAGGGAGCGCATGTTGCACCAGGGGGCCACCTGAAGGCGCCTGCAAATAGGGTTGTTCTTTTTCTTCAATGGTATGAGGAGCATGGTCAGTAGCAATAATGTCAATATGGCCATCCAGTACACCTTTTAAAATGGCATCTTTATCCTGCTCTGTTTTTACAGCCGGATTCCATTTAATCCAGTTTCCTTTTTCGGCATAGTCCCGGTCATCAAACCAAAGGTGATGTACACAGGCTTCTGCAGTAATTCTTTTATCTTTCAAAGCGGTCTTGCTGTCGAACAGCGCAACTTCTCTGGCGGTGGAAATGTGTAAGATATGTAATCGGGTATTGTGCTTTTTAGCCAGCTCAACGGCCATAGAAGAGGAGATATAACAGGCCTCGGCACTTCTGATCAGCGGGTGCATATCGATGGTGATTTGATCTCCATATTTTTCCTTATAAATGGCCATGTTGCGGCGTATGGTCTGTTCATCCTCACAGTGGGTGGCAATCAGCATAGGCGCCTCTTTAAACAGGTTCTCTAAAACTTTTGCATTGTCTACCAGCATATTGCCCGTTGAAGAACCCATGAATACCTTAATGCCGCATACATTTTTAGGATCTGTTTTAAGTACCTCTTCCAGGTTATCATTTGAAGCACCCATAAAGAAGGAGTAATTGGCCAGTGATACATCAGAAGCTATTTTATACTTGTCCTGCAGCAGTTCCTGGGTTAATGTATTTGGAACTGTGTTGGGCATCTCCATAAAGGAGGTGATGCCTCCTGCAACAGCAGCCATGCTTTCCGAAAAAATGTCCGCTTTATGCGTCAATCCGGGTTCCCTGAAATGCACCTGGTCATCAATCATTCCAGGAAGCAGATGTAGCCCTTCAGCATTGATCTCCAGATCAGCACTTTGGCTGATCGAAGGAGCGATCTTTTCAATAAATCCGTCTTTGATCAGGACATCGGCAATAAATATCTGGCCCTCATTGACCAAAGAAGCAGCTTTTATCAGAATGGTATTCATATGCTCCAAAATTAGGAAAAAAATTAAAATCAATTCTATAAATTCAGGCCGATGATGACTATGCAGTTTTATCGGCCACTAAATAAATTTTGACTATTTTTGCAAAATGCCCAAAAAATTCGAAGAGTTTAACCTCAACCGACAGATCCTGAACGCCGTAGAGGACGCGGGGTTTACTGTTGCCACCCCAATACAAGAAAAGGCCATTGCACCGGTACTCTCCGGGCAGGATATTTTTGGAATTGCCGAAACAGGAACCGGAAAAACTGCTGCCTATGTTTTACCTATGCTTATGCAGTTAAAATATGCACAGGGCGATTCCGCAAGGGCTTTAATTCTTGCTCCGACCAGAGAACTTGCTATGCAGATTGCTGAACAGGTACAGTTGTTTTCTAAATATACCGACCTCCGCTCTGTGGTGATCTTTGGCGGAATAGGCCCTAAAACTCAGATAGAGAAGCTCAAGGGAGGTGCCGATCTGATCATTGCCACACCAGGAAGATTTTTAGATCTTTACCTGGCCGGACATATCAATACCCAATATTTGAAATTCTTAGTGCTTGATGAAGCTGATAAAATGATGGATATGGGCTTTATCGGTTCCATCCACCGGATATTGGAAGTGGTTCCCCGCAGAAGACAGAATTTGTTGTTTTCGGCTACGATGAGTGACCTGGTTCAGAAAATTGCGGGAGATTTTCTGAAACATCCCACCATTATTGAAGCTTCGGCGCAAGCTACACCGGCTTCAACGGTAACCCAGTCTCTGTACGAGGTACCCAATTTCAAAACCAAGATCAACCTGCTGCAGTTCCTGCTTAAAAATGATGAGGAAGTCAAAAGGCTCATCATCTTCTGCAAAACTAAGACTGTGGCCGATAATATTTTCAGCTTTATTGAGCGCAGGTTCGGACCGGAAGCGGTTCGGGTGATCCATGCCAACAAAGGACAAAATACGCGGATTAACTCTATCAACAGTTTCAAGGAAGGAAATATTCGTGTGCTTGTTGCCACTGATGTGGCCTCCCGGGGAATTGATGTCAGCGAGGTGAGCCATGTGATCAATTTTGATGTACCTATTATTATCGAAGATTATGTACACCGTATCGGACGTACAGGAAGAGCCTTTGCAACAGGTGAAGCACTCACTTTTTGTACAGAAGCTGAAAAATATTACATCCGGAAGATAGAAAAATTGATCAGACAACAAATTCCTGTTGTAGCTTTGCCGCCTGAAGTTTTTGTGGAAGAAACACCATACGACGAAAGACAAGCCATTGCAAAGGAAATAGATCTTCAAAAAAGAAAGGATGACCCTGATTTTAAAGGTGCATTCCATGAAAAGAAGAAAACATTTCCGCCGGCCGGAAAGAAAAACGACAGGACACCTCCATGGAAGAAAAAGAAGTTCAAAAAGTAAAGCATTCTGCCATCCGGCTTACACCGCTTAATGTACTTGCTGCGGGAAGCCTGGTTGCTGCTTATTTTTTTCTGACAGGAGATGCTTCAGGAGCTGGGATCGAAAAGAAAGTAAACTGGCTGTTTGCTGTACTTTGTCTATTTGCCTGCCTGGTGGCCATCATTTCAGATCTGATCTTCCGGAAAGCTATTCCCTCGCTCAAAAAGCTGTGGGTAGTAGAGTGTACCCTGATCTTGTTTACCCTAGTTTTGATACTTATTATAAAAACCATCATATTTTAAAATGAAGAAAGCTGAAATAAAAATCACCGTAGAACTGGATGATAATAACGTGCCCGAAAACCTGCTGTGGGAATCAACCGATTCAGAAACTAAAGAGCAGGTTGCGGTAAAATCTATGATGCTTGCCCTGTGGGACCACAATTACAAAAACTCTTTGAGGATTGATCTCTGGACTAAGGATATGCCGGTAGATGAAATGAAAAGATTTTTTTATGAAACGCTGCAAACCATGGGAGATAGCTTTCTGAAAGCAACCGGCGAAAAATTAATTGTAGAAGACCTGCGGGATTACTGCGCTCATTTTGCAGATAAAATGGGGATTACACAACAATAAGAAATGAGGATCCAGGGAATTTTAGGTGCAGTAATTATGGCTGCTGGTGGGTTATGTCCGCTAATCAGAGTGCCCATCATGGGCAACTGGAACTATTTTGATATTGATCAGACGCTGGCTACAGTATTCTATTGCCTGGTGACCATAGCGCTCATTGGGGCTTTGCTCCAGAAAGCGGGACTGATCCGTTTTGCTGGTTGGGCTGGTATCGGGCTGGTCATCATTACCTTGGCAGGGGTGTATTTTAAGTCTCACGATTATTTCAGCTTTGTGCATTTCAAGAAGATCATCAACTTTGCGGCCGGTATGGTCAAATACAAATGGGGCTGGCTCGTTATTTTTGCGGGCACCTTATGCCTCATCAGTGTCAGGAAACCCAAAATATTTAATACAGAACAGGCGCCAGTAATCTAGCGCCTGTTTCTAATTTAAGCCACCCAGGGCTTTTCTCTTTTTCTTTCTTTTGTACTGCGTATGTTTTAGTGAGCCTTCTCCACTGATGACACTGATATTGCCATCGGCCTCCAGAATGGCCAGTTTAACATCTTTGTAACGATCTACGCCATGTTCCCTGCAGGCTTCCTGTAATTCTTCGTTGGTGATGTCCAGTGCACTCAATTTGTCAAAATCTAATTTTCCATCGTGGATCAGGATCTCCGGTTTTTGCAGAACCAAGTCACGAAGGCGTTTGTTTTTGAACATGAATTTCTTTAAGACATAGTTAAGCAGGAACAGCACTGCAGCGGCACAAAGACCACCCAGCAAACTTGAATCTGACCCGACCATTGCATTTTGAACCGCATTACTAATTAAAAGGATCAATACTACATCAGTGGTGTTTAATTGCGAAAGTTCTTTTTTCCCGGTCAGACGGATGGCCACCAGCATAAAGGCATATACAGCCAGGCTTCGCAGTGCAATATCTAAATAAGGGTTCATTGCTCCATGTTTTTGTACTCTGCCATATTTTATCATGGCAATACAATATTATTGATATTTAAATTACAAAGGGCGTTAATGAATTAAAAATAAGTGATTAAAAATTATCTTTGCCCCAAGATGCATTTATTAAACCAGGTAAAATACCTTATAAAAAAAGAAATACTATTGGAATGGCGGTCAAAATATGCCATAAATGGTGTTTTATTATATGTAGTGTCATCGGTATTTGTGTGTTTTCTGTCGTTTATTACCATTGACAACAAAATCACCTGGAATGCCTTATTTTGGATCATTATCCTTTTTTCTTCCATTAATGGTGTTTCCAAAGGTTTTTTGCAGGAAACCAAAGGCCAGCAGTTGTACAGCTATATCGTGGCCAGCCCTATAGCTATTATCCTGGCCAAAACGATTTATAATATTTTACTGATGCTGGTCCTGACGACCATAGCACTGGCTGTATACACGACCGTTTTTAGTTATGTACCCGTGGACTTTTTGATGTTCTATGTGGCTGTTGTATTGGGGAGTTTAAGTTTTTCTACCATTTTTACCATGGTTTCGGCTATCGCGAGTAAGGCTGGCAATGGCGGAATGCTGATGGCTATCCTGAGTTTTCCGGTCATCATTCCAGTACTTATTGTATTGATCAGGCTGGCAAAGAATGCCATTGACGGGCTGGACAGAAGTGTGAGCCTGGATGAGATCGGTATCTTGCTGATGATTAATGTAATGGCCATTTGTGCATCTTTATTGTTATTTCCTTACCTTTGGCGCGATTAAATATGAACGGATTTATGTACAAAAGTTGGTGGAAGATCTTAGGATCTGTAATTGTTATATATACAACAGTGGCCGGTTTGCTGTTGGGCGTACCCCATCTGCCGATTTTAAATGAGACCATCAGGAACCTCTATTTTCATGTGCCTATGTGGTTTGCCATGCTGACACTTTTTTCCATATCCGTTTTTTACAGTATTAAACATTTGCTGACCGGCGACCAGGCAGATGACCTGCGGGCAGTAGAGAGTGTGAATGTCGGTGTGGTTTTCAGTTTACTTGGACTGGTAACCGGCTCTCTTTGGGCCAAATATACCTGGGGGCAGTACTGGAGTTTTGACGTTAAACAGAATTTTACTGCTGTGGCCATCCTCTTGTATTTTGCCTATCTGATTTTAAGGAACGCGATTGATGAGCAGCAAAAAAGAGCTAAGATCTCTGCAATTTATAATATTTTCGCTTTCCCAATGATGATTGTACTGATCCTGGTTTTACCAAGGCTATCGGATTCCCTGCATCCGGGTAATGGCGGAAATCCGGGATTTAACAAGTATGATCTGGATGAAAGAATGCGGATGGTGTTGTATCCTGCCTTTATTGGCTGGTCTATCATCGGTTACTGGATTTATACCATCCGTTTTAGAATCCGTTCCATAGAAAACCAACAAAATTCATAACATGAAGAAGTTTATAGTGGCTTTGGCCCTTTTGTTCAGTTCGGTACATCTGTTTGCTCAGACAGATAGTGTAGAGATGGCCGATGTGCTGCGCAGCAATGGGAAAATATACGTTGTCGTGCTCTGTATCGTGATTATCCTGGCAGGACTGCTGTTTTATCTGTTTTCGCTGGATCGCAGATTAAAAAAAATCGAAAAAAAATCTTCTGGTAAAAACTAATTTTAAACTGTTTAAGGCCAGTTTTTGCTGCATTTTAGCTGTGGTGTTGTGCATACACTAAGTGGTTTTTTATTTGCATTAATCACTTTTTTTAATGCAATTTTGCACCAAAGAATAAGAACTTATTTCAAATTCATAAAAAACAAATAATGGCTAATACAGCAAACGAGACCAATTTTTTTACAGATGTTTGTAAAAATTTTGACAGTGCCGCCCAATTCACCTCCCATCCGGAAGGTTTACTAACCCAAATCAAAGCTTGTAACAGTGTGTATCGTTTCCAGTTTCCAATTCGCAGAGGAAACGGATTTGAAGTTATTGACGCCTGGCGTGTAGAGCACTCTCACCATATGAGCCCAACCAAAGGTGGTATCCGTTACAGCGATATGGTAAACGAAGATGAGGTAATGGCACTGGCGGCTTTAATGACCTACAAATGCGCCATCGTTAACGTACCTTTTGGAGGCGCAAAAGGAGGGATCAAAATTAACCCTAAAAACTATACTACAGGGGAACTGGAGAACATTACCCGTCGTTATACCACAGAATTAATTAAAAAGAACTTTATCGGTCCTGGTATTGACGTTCCCGCTCCAGATTATGGATCCGGCGAGCGTGAAATGAGCTGGATCGCAGATACCTATATGACCATGAACCCTGGTCAGCTTGATGCCCTGGGTTGTGTTACCGGTAAGCCGATTGCCTTACACGGAATCAGAGGCCGTAAAGAGGCCACAGGCCGTGGCGTAGCTTATGCGGTTAGAGAATGTGTAAGTGTAGCTGAAGACATGAAGAAAATCGGTCTGAAAGCAGGTTTAGGTGATAAAAAAGTAATTATCCAGGGTTTAGGTAACGTAGGTTACCATTCAGGTAAATTCCTTGCAGAATTCGGTGCAACCATCGTTGGACTTTGTGAATTCGAAGGTGCCATCTACAACGAAAATGGAATAAACATTGACGAAGTATTTGCACACCGTAAATTAACCGGATCCATCCTTGGTTTTCCAGGTGCCAAAGAATTTAAAAATTCCATGGAAGGTTTAGAACAACCTTGTGATATTTTGGTCCCTGCTGCTTTAGAGAACCAGATCACAGAAGAAAATATCAGAAATATCAAAGCTAAAATCATTGCTGAAGGCGCGAACGGACCAACTACTCCGGAAGCAGAAGCCATCTTCACTGAAATGGGAGGTATCATCATTCCGGATATGTATTGCAACGCCGGTGGTGTAACTGTATCTTACTTTGAATGGTTGAAAAACCTTTCTCACGTCGCTTTTGGACGTATGGAAAACCGTTATGCAGAAAATTCCAATGCCAACCTGATCAATACACTGGAAACATTAACTGGAAAAAGTATCCCTGCTGAACACCGTTCTATGCTGGTTAAAGGTGCTTCGGAGTTGGAACTGGTGAATTCAGGTTTAGAAGATACCATGATCCATTCTTACCATGAGATCAGAGAGACTTTAATGATCAAACCAGGTGTTCAAACCTTAAGAACAGCTGCTTTTGTTGGTTCAATCGACAAAATTGCTGTTTCTTACATGAATTTAGGTATCTGGCCATAATCAGGTCTTGAACCGATAGGAAAAGCCGCAACGGAACTTCGTTGCGGCTTTTTTATTACACAGGAATGAAGATCTTTCCCTGCTCGCTTTCGTATATTTAAGAAACATGATGATAAGATCCCATCTCCGTTTAATGATACTTGCCTTGCTTTTTCCGGGAGGCTGCACTTCAGGCAAACAAGATTTGGAAAGCCATAACGGGTTTGCCATTCTACCCGTGGTTCAGAAAAATGAAAAAGTAGCCGATTTTGCCGGAGGTTGTTTCTGGGCAATGCAGGAGTGTATGCTGGAACTCAAAGGCGTACATAAAGTGATTAGCGGATACGCAGGCGGGCAGACCATGAACCCGGATTATACTGCTGTTTCCGCAAAAAACACGGGGCATGCAGAAAGCGTGCAGGTCTATTACGATCCTTCTGTAATTAGTTATGAGCAATTGGTTTCTGCTTTTTTTTACGCGCATGATCCAACTCAGATTGACGGGCAGGGGCCTGATCTTGGCCCCGATTACCGGTCGATTGCCTTTTACCGTTCCCCGCAAGAATATAAAATCATCAGAACGGTGATGGATAAGATAGAGCAAAGCCATTATTATACAGATCCGTTAGTTACCGAATTAAAACCTCTTGACGTTTTTTATCCAGCAGAAATGGTACACCAGGATTATTACAGAGCACATTCCTGGGAGCCCTATATCCGCCGTGTTTCCAAACCTAAAGTCTTAAAAATGAGAAGCCATGTGCCTTCTTTGGTCCGGCCAGAATACCTCCATTAAAGCAGCTCTGTTTTTTATTGTTTACTTTTTGTCAGAGAACTATCAATAAAATGTCATCAATTGGAATAGAGGGCTTTCCGAAGTGATTAGGCGGGTATATTTTTTATATTTGTGGTTATTCTTTTAACAGGTAAGTATCCATGAGAAAAAGTGCAATTATAGGCTTAATCACAATCGCGATTTGTGTGGGGTTTTTGGTAAGCTTAAATGCTGACACCAGTAATTATTCGACCTTTACAGAAGCTGCTAAAGATGCCAGAGAATTCCATGTAATGGGCTACTGGGAAAAAAACAAAGGCATGTACTATGATGCACAAAAAGATGCCAATCACTTTGCTTTTTATATGAAAGATTCTAAAGGACAGGTGAATAAAGTAGTTTATAATGGTGCTAAACCTCAGGATTTCGAAAGATCCGAAAAACTTGTCCTCATCGGGGAAATGAAGAACGATACTTTTTACGCTTCTAAAATATTGATGAAATGTCCTTCCAAATACAATGATAACCTGGTGGAAGTGAAGCAGGACGGACAAGTAAAACAATACAACTAACACATTTAATGGATATACAATTTGTTGGAGAAAACCTCCTTCCCGGCAAGATCGGGCAATTTCTTATTGTTCTGGCATTTTCAGCCTCTTTGCTTGCAGCTTTATCTTATTTTTTCGCAACAAAAAATAAAGAACCAGAAGAGCAAAAATCCTGGCAACGTTTAGGAAGGATTGCTTTTGTCATCAACTGGCTGAGTGTTATAGGTATAGGTTCAACTTTGTTTTATCTGATCCTGAACCATTTTAATGAATATTATTACGTTTATTTCCATTCTTCAAAAGCTTTACCTGTTTATTATATTGTTTCTGCCTTTTGGGAAGGACAGGAGGGAAGCTTCTGGCTTTGGGCATTCTGGCAATCCCTGCTGGGTGTTATACTGATCCGGAAAGCTAAAAACTGGGAAAATGGCGTGATGACTGTGGTTGCTTTTTCGCAGGCTTTTTTAACTTCCATGTTGCTGGGGGTAGAGATCTTCGGTGAACGGATCGGAAGCTCGCCTTTCATCCTGCTCAGGGATGCGGTGAACCTGAAAGACATGGCACCGGTTGTTTTTGCCAACCCGGAAAATTTCAAGAATTACCTTAAATTTATTACCGACGGACGCGGTTTAAATCCATTGCTGCAAAATTACTGGATGGTCATCCATCCGCCAACCCTTTTTCTGGGCTTTGCGAGTATGGTGGTTCCTTTTGCTTATGCCGTTGCCGGACTATGGCAGCGAAAATATAAAGACTGGGTTAAACCAGCCATGCCATGGGCTTTATTTGCCTGCATGATCCTGGGAACAGGTATTATCATGGGTTCTTTCTGGGCTTATGAAGCACTGAATTTTGGCGGTTTCTGGGCCTGGGATCCAGTAGAAAATGCATCGATGATTCCATGGCTTATGCTTATTGGCGGAGTACACGTGATGATTGCTTACAAGAACACCGGACATGCCTTTTTTACCGCAATAGTTCTGGTGCTGTTGAGTTTTATCCTTGTACTGTATGCTTCCTTCTTAACCAGAAGCGGTATTTTGGGTGAAACCTCCGTACACTCTTTTACTGATCTGGGCATGTTTGGACATCTGATCCTGTATAACGTGGTTTTCCTGGCCATTCCGGTCTACCTGCTGATCTCCAGATGGAAGGAGCTGCCGATTACCAATAAAGATGAGGAAACCTATTCCAGGGAGTTCTGGATGTTTATTGGTGCCCTGGTGGTTACAGTAGCTTGTATCCAGGTGATCTTCTCTACCTCCGTTCCTGTATTCAATAAAGCTTTTGGAACCAATTTTGCACCTCCAATAGATGCTATTAAATACTATAACCAATGGCAGGCACCTTTTGCCATTCTGGTGACCATTATATCTGGTTTCTCACAGTTCTTGAAGTACAAGCGAACAGATACCCGTAAATTCTACAGCAGCCTGATTGCATCTATTATTATCTCCCTGGTGGTAACCGCCTTGTTTGTTTGGGTAACAGATGTTTATAATAACCTGATGTATATTCTGCTGAGTTTTAGCTGTGTATTTGCCATCTTGTCTAATGCCCGTGTTGTTGTGCAGGGCTTTGGGGGCAAGGGTAAACTCGTAGGCGCTGCGGTGGCCCATGTGGGATTTGCCTTACTGCTGCTCGGGGCTTTAGTCGCTGCTGCGACCAGCAAACCGATCTCGATCAACGACACGAATTTCATTCCGGTAAAGGACTTTGAAAAAGTAGAGAAACCGGGGCAGAACATTGTTTTGTATAGAAATGAGCCTAAAAAAATGGGCAGGTATACGGTTACTTATGTAAGTGATACAACTGTTGCACCTAATACTTTTTATAAGCTGAATTTTAAAGTGATGGATGAAAAGACGGGGGCCATTAAAGAAGATTTCGACTTGAACCCACATGTTCAGGTGAATGAAAAGATGGGATTGATTGCCTCTCCGGATACCAAGCACTACCTCACTTTCGATATTTACACCCATATTACCAGTGCTCCGGATAAACAGGCCGCGCATGCAGGTCATGACGGACATTCAGAGGAAGAAAACTATAAAGCACCAAGGGTACTAAACGTAAGTACTGGCGATACGATCCATACCAGCAGTGGTGTAATTACCGTTCAGAACCTGAACTTTAAGCCTGTGGCGAAAGATCTTAAACTGGATGCCAAAGACGTGGCTGTGGGTTTACCGCTGGAAATTAACCTGAACGGAAAAATCTATAAAACAGAGCCTTTGTTCCTGGTGAAAGGTAATAATACTTTCGATTTTGCAAGGAATATCGATGAACTTGGCCTTCGTGTCAGGTTTACCAAAATCATTCCTGACCAGAAGAAGGTAGAACTTCAGGTATATGAAAAACCGCAACAAGCTAAAGACTGGGTGGTATTTAAATCGATAGAGTTTCCATACATCAATTTATATTGGGTAGGAACGATTGTGATGGTTGTTGGATTCTTTATCTCTATTTTAAGGAGGAAAAAAGAACTAAAACCTTTAAGATGAGAATAGTCTGTCTGGGATCCGGAAATGTAGCCACACACATGGCCCTGGCCTTTAAATCGGCGGGTGCCGAACTCCTGCAGATCTGGAGTAAAACTTTAAGCCATGCGGAGGTACTTGCCGTGCAAACAGGAGCAATAGCAACAGACAAGCTTGAAGATATAGACAGGAACGCAGATCTATATATCATTGCCGTTAAGGACGATGCTATTGCTGAAATAGCGGACGGTTTAAAAGGGATCGAGGGGCTTATTATCCATACCTCCGGTGCAACCTCCATAGATGTATTTATACCTGCTGCGATCAAGCATTTTGGAGTGCTTTATCCGCTGCAAACTTTTTCTAAAAGTAAAACTGTAGACTTTAGCAAAATACCCTTATGTATTGAAGCCGGAACAGCGGAGAGCCAGGTTCTGCTCAAAGAAATTGCAAAAGCCATCAGCCCCCTGATATACGAAGTGAGCAGCGCAGACCGGAAGTTGCTGCACCTGGCGGCTGTATTTGCCTGTAATTTCACCAACCATCTTTATCATCTGAGCCAGGAAATTCTGCAGCAGAGCCAGCTGAGTTTTGATTTGCTGAGACCATTGATCATGGAAACAGCAGAAAAAGTACAGACAGCTTTGCCTTACGATGTACAGACCGGACCGGCTGTTCGTGACGACAAACAAACCCTGGAAAGACACCTGGAATTACTGCAGAACATGCCTGAACTGGCAGAAATTTATAAAACACTAAGCAAAAGCATTAAAAAAACATATCTATAACCGAATTGCCGTTTTTGCTTCTTATTTTTGACACACATTATGAGTATTTTTAAATTAAGAATAAATTTTGAAGAACAAGGTAAAGATC
>Ga0105237_10005993_pt1 | contig 13610 bp, 12 predicted proteins | sample KBSC24metaG_FD_81520 | JGI IMG/M metagenome (GOLD analysis project Ga0105237, IMG submission 81520) | Corn rhizosphere microbial communities from Kellogg Biological Station, Michigan, USA - KBS C2-4 metaG | ecosystem: Host-associated > Plants > Roots > Rhizosphere > Soil | place: Michigan, USA...
GGGAGAGGCCGTCTCGCAGCGCATCGATCTGGCCGAGCAGGCCTTGTTCGACTCGGGCGCCTACCTGCAGGCACCGGCGAAGAAAAGCGCTGCGAAGGCCTGAGCGCGCCACGCCGTGTCGCCCTCGGGCGACTGAAACGAACGTTGCATGACTGTTGACGATCCCATGGTGGATTGCCTAGAATGCAACGAACGTTTCGTATTCTAAATCGGAAGAAACGAACGAACCATATCGAGACGAGCCATCCCGCTCGCCCAGCATCCGAACCGAGGTCGTCCATGAGCAATGTCATCCACCGCTCCCTGCTTTCCACGCCGCCGGTCGCGGCGACCGCCCAAGGCGTGCGCATCACCGACCAGCAAGGTCGCCAGTACATCGATGCGAGCGGCGGCGCCGCGGTGTCATGCCTGGGCCACGCCCACCCCGATGTGCTGGCCGCGATGCATGCCCAGATCGACAAGCTCGCTTATGCGCACACCAGCTTCTTCACCTCCGAAGTCTCGGAGGCGCTCGCCGGCCACCTGGCACGGCACGCCCCGGCCGGCCTGGACCGGGTCTACTTCGTCTCGGGCGGATCGGAGGCGGTCGAGGCGGCGCTGAAGCTGGCGCGCCAGCATTTCGTCGAGATCGGCCAGCCCGAGCGCACCGTCTTCGTCGCACGCCGCCAGAGCTACCACGGCAACACCCTCGGCGCGCTGGCGGTCGGCGGCAACGAGTGGCGGCGCCGGCAGTTCGCGCCCCTGCTGATGGACGTGGGCCGCGTCTCGCCCTGCTACGAATACCGCGACCGGCAGGCCGGCGAGACGCAGGACGCCTACACCCGGCGCCTGCTCGCCGAACTCGAAGCGAAGTTCCAGGAGCTAGGCCCTTCGCGCGTGATCGCCTTCGTCGCCGAGCCGGTGGTCGGCGCGACCGCCGGCGCGGTGCCGCCGACGCCCGGCTACTTTGCCGGCGTGCGCGCCTTGTGCGACCGCTACGGCATCCTCTTCATCGCCGATGAAGTGATGGCCGGCATGGGACGCACCGGCACGCTGCATGCGATCGAGCAGGAAGCCGTCGTGCCCGACCTGATGACGGTCGCGAAGGGCCTCGGCGGCGGCTACCAGCCGATCGGCGCGGTGCTCGCCGGCAACAAGCTGATCGAGCCGATCCGCCGCGGCAGCGGACTGTTCCAGCACGGGCACACCTACATCGGCCATCCGACCGCGGCCGCGGCGGCGCTCGCCGTGCAACAAGTGATTCAACGCGATGGCTTGCTGGCGGCGGTGCGGGAACGCGGCAGCTTTCTGCGCCGCGCGCTGCTCGACCGCCTGGGAGATCACCCGAACGTCGGCGACATCCGCGGGCGCGGGCTCTTCATGGGCGTCGAGCTGGTGCGGGACCGTGCCAGCAAGGCGCCGTTCGATCCCGCCGCCAAGCTGCATGCGCGCATCAAGTCGCAGGCGATGGACAACGGCCTGCTGGTCTACCCCATGGGCGGAACGATCGACGGCCGCAGCGGCGACCACGTGCTGCTGGCACCTCCCTTCATCGTCACCGAGTCCGATCTCGAGCAGATCGTCGACCGGCTGGCGACTTCGATCCAGGCCGCCGTCGACGGCCTGCCGACAGCCTTTCGCTGAGGACATCCGCATGACAGCCGATCGACTGCCGCCGCTGCCGCCCGAGCAATGGACCGACGAGCAACGCGAGCGCGCCGAAGAGATCATCCGCGGCCCGCGCGGCGCGCTGCTGGCACCCTTCGTGCCCCTGCTGCGCAGCCCGGAACTGATGAGCCATGCGCAGCGCATGGGCGAATACCTGCGCTATCGCAGCGCGCTCGGGCTGCGCCTGTCCGAGCTGGCGATCCTGGTGACGACCCGCCAGTGGTCGCAGCAGGTCGAATGGGCCATCCATGCGCCGATCGCGCTGCGCGAAGGCGTGCCCGCGGCGGTCGTGGAAGCCATCGCCGAAGGCCGGCGTGCCGCGGACATGTCGTCGGACGATGCGCTGGTGCACGACTTCTGCATCGAGCTGCATCGCCACCGCGGGGTCTCCGACGCGACCTGGCAGGCAGCGGTCGAACGTTTCGGGGAGCGGGGTGCGGTCGACCTGGTCGGCATCAACGGGTACTACACCTTCCTGTCGATGGTGATGAACGCGGCCAGAACAGCCGTCCCGGCTTCGCCCTGCCCGCCATTGCGCGACCTGGCGGGCTGAAGCGCCGGCCAGCACGCGGCCGCTCCGGAGCGGCCGGCGACCCGCCGGGTGCCCCATTCCTCTCAGCGCAAGCGCCTCACCTCGGCGAACAGCTGATCACGTTGCGCCGGCGTCGGCAGGCTCTCGGACACCGCGGTCAGGAACTGCTCCCGGTCGCTCGACTTCGCCAGCGCCTTCTTCACGACGATCTTCGCGATCGGCCCGATGTAGCGCGCCAACAGGTGATGGACCTGATCGACCCAGGCCTCGTCGAGCTTGCCGCCGGGAACGCTCTTGTCCGGCGGCGTCGTGCTCGGCGCGAGCCGGGTCGCGTCGCTCGACGCCCCGCTGCCGCTCGTGCCCTGCCCGATGAATCGCGCGCGCGCGGCCGAGTCGCCGACGTGATGCGCGAGCGCGGCACGCAGCGCGGCTTCATCGCTGCACTGGCGCGCCGCACGCCGCACCAGCACCCGGGCCACCGGACCGACGTGCCCGGCCAGCGCGACCTCGATGCGGGTCAGCACCGCGGGATCCCAGTCGCTGGGTGCGGCGGTCGTCCACGGCGACTTGTAGCCGCTGCCGGAGCTGCCGTGCGGGCCGTCCTGCGGCCCGGTGTGCGCCTTCACCGGCTCCATGATCAGGGTCGATTCCGCGACGCTCGCGGTCACCGGCCGGTTGGCGGCAGCGAGCACCGCGGCGCGGAAGCTCGCTGCATCCGGATACCGATCCTCCGGTTTCTTCGCCATCGCCTTGGCGACCAGTTCGTCGTAGAAGGCCGGCCGGTCGTGCGGCTCGAGCGTCGACGGCGGCGGCGGCGACTCGTTGAGGATCTTGTACATCAGCGATTCGGCGCTGCCCTGGAACGCGGCGTGGCCGGTCAGCAGCTCGTAGAGCAGCGCGCCGGCGGCGTAGATATCGACACGCCGGTCCAGTGTGCCGCCGCGGTACTGCTCGGGCGACATGTAGCTCGGCGTGCCGATCATCATGTTGGTCTGCGTCAGCTCGAGCGAATCGATGCGCGCGATGCCGAAGTCGGCCACTTTCAGGCGGCCGGTGCGCGTGACGATCAGGTTGCCCGGCTTGATGTCGCGGTGCCAGACGCCTTGGGAATGGGCGTGTTCCAGCGCTTCGAGCAGTTGCACCAGCAGGCTCACGATGTCGTCGCTGGAGAAGCGCACGCCGCGCGACAGGTAGCGCCCGAGGCTCATGCCCTCGACGAACTCCATCGCGATGTAGGCGATCGGCCCGTCTTCGCCGTAGTCGTAGACCGAGACGATGCCCGGATGCATCAGGCGCCCCGCCGCCTGCGCCTCGTTGCGGAAGCGCGCGGCGACCATCGTGCCGCTCTCGGCCGCGGCGCTGCCGTGACGGCGGATCGTCTTGATCGCTACAGGCCGTGCGATGTCCGGATCGAAGCCGCGGTAGACCACGCCCATCGAGCCCTCGCCGAGCACGTCGGTGACGCGGTACTTGCCCAGTTTCTCCGGATGTGTCGCCACGATGCTGTCGGCGAGTGGTTGATCTTGGCAAGTATCGGGCTCAGTCGTCGAGCATCTTCATCGCCTGCACGACGCTACGTCGCATGCGCGTGAATGACTCGACCAGCACGCCGATCTCGTCGCGGCTGCGCGTATTGAATTCCGGCGCGTCGAGCTCGCCGAGGCTGACCTTGTCGGCGAGGGCCGAGAGCTTGCTGACCGGCCGCACCACCAGCAGCCACAGCATCAGGTTCAGCGCCAGCCCGATCGACACGAAGACCGCGATCAACAGGCCCATGAACAGCGTGAACGCACTCTCGGCGCGGTTCAGCGGCAGGGACATCGGCACCGAGACGATCTGCGCGCCGATGACCTCGTTCAGGTTCCAGCCGAAGCCGTTCGCCGGCCCGTATTTCTCGATCATCGTCTTCGGCGCGGCGTCGATCGTGCTGTGGCAGCGCAGGCAGGCGCCGTCGGTGATGCGGATCGGGCGCGAGACATAGAGCGAGCGGCCGGCCGGCGTATCGCGCTGGCCGATGAATTCCTTCATCTCGTTGGTGTTGCGGAACTGGTTGACGATGTCGACCTCCCATCCCGAGGCGCGGTCGCGCGGATTGGTCGGGTTCAGGGTCGCCTCCTTGTAGGCGTAGTCCGGGTACTTCTGGTGCAGGGTGGCCAGCACTTCGGTGGCCGAATACGCCGGCACCGACTGCGGCAGGAAGCCGTATTTCATCTGCGTCTCGAGCAGCGGCGCGATCTGCTTGGCGGTGTAGGAGCGCACCGCGAGCGCTTTTTCCATCATCAGCCGCGCGCGGTCGAGGATCTCCTCCTGTGCATTGCGCTGCAGCATGTCGCGCGCGATCACGCCGGTCGCGGCCAGGCCGATCGCGAACACGAGGATGAAGATCAGGTTGAACTTGAGCAGCAGTTTCATGGTGTCTCGCGCATCGGTCGGTCGACCGTTCGGGGATGAAGGTCAGCGGTACGCGGCGGCCGAGCTGGCGAGCGGGTGCGATGCCGGCTTGGGCGGTGGCGGCGGAAAAAGGATGGGCCGCCATTCGGGGTGCTCGGCCAGATGCGCAACCAGGGCGCGGCGGAATTCCGGCTCCTTGGCGCGCGGCAGGAAGCGGCGCACGAAGCCGCGCCGCAGCGCCGGCTCGGCCGTCAGCCATGGCTGCAGCTCGGCATAACTCGGCGCCGCCAGCGGCCGCGGCTCGGGCTCCTGGCCCTGGAACATCGCCGCGCGCAGCGGCACCGTGTCGCGATAGACACGCGGCAGGCGTTCGAGCATGGCCGGCGTCTGGCGCGTCAGCACACGGCCGCGGTCCGGCCCGTCCTGCACGTAACACTCGCCGCCGTGCAAGGTGATCGACGGCTGCGCCTTGCCGGCGCGCCGCTCGACCAGCCGCACCTCGCCGGACTCGACGAACAGCGTGGACTCGGCGGCCGAGACGAACGCCACCGTGACGCCGGTCTGCTCGACAACGTCGAAAGCCACGGAGATCACTCCGTGCCGCGCCGCGCCGTCGGCGGAACTCAGCTTGGTCCAGCCCTGCAGCAGGTAAAGAGCCGGGCGGGCCTCGGCGCCCTTGCCGAAGCCTTCCGGCGCCAGCAACGCGCGGGTATCCGGGCCGAGGTCGATCGCGCTGCGCTCGGCTTCGAGGCGCAGCAGCGTCGTGTGCGCACCGGTCTCGATCAGGCTGCCGGGCGGCACATGCCAGCCCGCCACGACGGCGAAGCGGTCGAGGCCCTGCAGCACGCTGGCCTCACCCTCGAGGATCGTGACGATGGCCGCGGCACCCGGATCGGGCGCCGGCGTGGCCGCCCTTGCAGCGGCGGAGAGGCCTGCCGACAGCAGCAACGCTGCCAGCCACGCCACCCCCGATCCGCCACCCAAGCTGAACACGACGTAACACCTCCGCCACCGGCCGGCTCGGCCATCGACTCAGTGCGCAAAGCGCGTCGTTCGGCCGGCGATACAGGGCCCGGCGGGCGCCCTCGCACGACCGGACCATGAGCATCCGAGCCATGCTCGCCGCTGTGTCAAAGACCCGCAATGAACGAAAGTCACCTCGCCCGTTCGGGCGTGCGAGCACAGCATTCCTGTTGCAACAGTTCGCCGGCGAGCGGAGGCCTCGCCGGTCTTGGACTCGAAGGCCTCGTCTGCAGCGGCCGCGGAGCCGCGAGGCGGCGTCTGCGTCCGGTCGTCAGGGCCTGGCGGCGCGCTTCGGCGTCTTGCGCAGGCCGACGACGCGCAGCGCCAGCATGCTCAGTTCGCTCACCATCTCTTCGGTGCTCAAGCGTCCGCCGGGCCGGTACCAGGTGTGCAGGAAGCCGGGCAGGCTGCAGGCCGCGAGCGCGGTCACCGAGGTCTCGTTGAAGTCCAGCATGCCCTCGTCGCGACCGGCTTCGAGCAGCGCGTAGAGCTTGGCGTAGAAGTGGTCGAGCAGCCTTTTCTGGGCGGCCTTGTAGTCGGGCCGGTAGGCCTGCGGCTCGAGGTAGGCGAAGAAGGCCGACGGGTGGTTCGCGATCGTGCTGCGAATCAGCTTCTCGAGCCCGACGCCGACCTTGACGTGCGCCGGCCGCGGATCGTCCGGCTCGAAATCCATCGAGGTCAGCGCCTCGACCGCCGGCGGCCAGGACAGCGTCTCGAGGATCTGCTGCTTGTTGTGGAAATAGTAGTAGACGTAGGGCTTGGTGACGCCCAGCTCGGCGACGATCTGATCCATCGAGGTGCGATCGTAGCCCTGCTCGAAGAAGAGCCGCTCGGCGATCTTCAGGATGCGGTCGCGCTTGGCATCGCCGCCCAAGGTGGGCGCCCGCTGGCGCGGCAGCAATGCGGTCTGGCGCTCGGTCATGGGCAGGATCCTACCGTTGAGTAGAAAGTTTCTACCCACCGGTATATATTGACAAGCCCGCCCGGCCCGCGAGCGCGGCATCGGAAACCCTGATGGAACTCCGCCGATGAACACCGATTCGATGCTCGCTCCACGAGCATCTGCGCGCCCACTCGCGGCACCATCCCGACAAACCCGCATTCATCGGCTGCGCCGCGAGATCGGCTGGCGCGAACTCGATGCGGCGAGCCATGCCTTCGCGGCACGGCTGGCGCGCCGTCTGCTGAAAGACGACGGCTGATGTTCAAGACCTTGCTGATCGCCAACCGCGGCGAGATCGCAGTGCGCGTGATCCGCGCCGCACGCGACCTCGGCATGCGCACCATCGCGGTGTATGCCCGCGACGATGCGCAGGCGCTGCACACCTCGCTCGCCGACGAGGCCGTGGCCCTCGACGCCGGCGGCGCGGCGGCCTATGTCGATGTCGCGGCGCTGGCCGGCATCGCGAAGCAGCGGCATTGCGATGCGGTGCATCCCGGCTATGGCTTTCTCAGCGAACGCGCCGACTTCGCCCAGGCCTGCGCAGCGGCAGGCGCGGTCTTCATCGGCCCGACGCCCGAGCAGCTCCTGCTGTTCGGCGACAAGGCGCGCGCGCGCAGCCTGGCGCAAAGCCATGCGGTACCGCTGCTGCCCGGCACCGGCGCCGCGAGCCTGCCCGAACTGCAAGCCTTCTTCGCCGAGCAGCGGGCGCGCGACCCGCACTGCGGGCTGATGCTGAAGGCCGTGGCCGGCGGCGGCGGGCGCGGCATGCGCGCGGTGACTGAGCCTTCCCAGTTGGCCGAAGCCTTCGAGCGCTGCTCTTCCGAAGCGCGCGCCGCATTCGGACTCGGGGACGTCTATGCCGAACGCCTGATCGCGAACGCGCGCCATCTCGAAGTGCAGGTCATCGGCGACGGCCGCCAGGTGATGGCGCTCGGCGAACGCGAATGCAGCCTGCAGCGGCGCTTCCAGAAGCTGGTCGAGATAGCGCCCAGCCCCAGCTTGCAGCCCGCGCTGCGCGACAAGCTGATCGACGCCGCGCTGCTGCTGGCGCGCGCCACCGGCTACCGCAGCCTCGGCACCTTCGAGTTCCTGGTCGACGACGCGTCGGCCGACCTGCCTTTCGTCTTCATCGAGGCCAATCCGCGCATCCAGGTCGAGCACACGGTGACCGAGGAAGTCACCGGCGTCGACCTGGTGCAGGCGCAGATCGCGATCGCCGCGGGGCAGACACTCGCCGCGCTCGGCCTCGATCCGCAGCACCCGCCGAAGCCGCGCGGCTTCGCGGTGCAGTGGCGCATCAACGCCGAGACGCTGGACGCACAGGGCCAGGCGCGGCCGAGCCCGGGCCGCATCACGCGCTGCGACCTGCCGAGCGGCCCGGGCGTGCGTGTCGACACCCACGCCTTCGGCGGTGCCGCGCCTTCGCCGCACTACGACAGCTTGCTCGCGAAGCTGGTCGTCAGCCACAAGAGCCGCAGCTTCGACGACGTGCTGCGCCGCTCGCGGCGCACGCTGGCCGAATGCCGCATCGAAGGCCTGGCGACCAACCTGCCGCTGCTGCGCGCACTGGCCGATGATCCGGCGGTGCAGCACCAGGACGTGCACACCCGCTGGCTGGAGGCGCACTGGCCGGCGCTGCAAGCACGCCTCGATGAGTACGGCGACGGCGCCCCGCCGCATGCCGCCGCACCCGCCGACCGCACGACTCGGCCCGACGATGCGCCGCTCGCCGAAGGCCTGATCGCGCTGCGCGCACCGATGGCCTCGAAGGTCGTCGCCTGCAGCTTGACGCCGGGCGACGAGCTCGCGCCCGGCGCGGACGCGATGGTGGTCGAGGCGATGAAGATGGAGCACGTGCTGTCGGCACCCGGGCGGGTGCGGGTGCACGAGCTGCGTGTCGCGGCCGGCGATTTGGTCGACGACGGCCAGGTGCTGGTCGTGCTCGAAGCGCTCGATGCCAGCGATGCAGACGACGCCGCCGCGCAGGCGATCGACCTCGACACGATCCGCCCCGATCTGCAGCGCGTGATCGACCGCGCCGCGTACACGCTCGACGCGAACCGCCCCGAGGCCGTCAAGCGCCGCCATGCAAGCGGCGGCCGCACCGCGCGCGAGAACATCGCCGACCTCTGCGACCCGGGCTCGTTCGACGAATACGGCGGCTTCGCGATCGCCGCGCAGACACGCCGCCGCGCGGTCGACGACCTGCTGAAGAACACGCCCGCCGACGGCATGGTCACCGGCACCGGCACCATCAACGCGCGGCACTTCGGGCCGGAGCGTTCGCGCTGCGTGGTCATGTCCTACGACTACACCGTGCTGGCCGGCACGCAAGGCATGCGCAACCATGCAAAGACCGACCGCATGCTCGCGCTCGCCCACCGGCTGCACCTGCCGACGGTGCTGTTCGCCGAAGGCGGCGGCGGCCGGCCCGGTGACACCGATCATGCGATCGTCGCCGGCCTGAACAACCACACCTTCACGAACTTCGCGGCGCTCTCCGGCAAGGTGCCGGTGGTCGGCATCGTGCATGGCCGCTGCTTCGCCGGCAATGCGGCGCTGGTGGGCTGCAGCGACGTGCTGATCGCGACCAAGGCCGCCAACCTCGGCATGGGCGGCCCGGCGATGATCGAAGGCGGCGGGCTCGGCGTGTTCCAGCCGGAGGAGGTCGGCCCGAGCGACGACCAGTATCCGAACGGCGTGCTCGACATCCTGGTCGACGACGAGGCCCAGGCGGTGGCTGCGGCGCGCCACTACCTGTCGTTCTTCCAGGGCCGCACCGGCGACTGGCAAAGCGGCGACGCACGGCGCCTGCGGCACGCGATCCCGGAGAACCGGCTGCGCGCCTACGACGTCCGCGCGGTGATCCGCGAGCTGGCCGACAGCGGCTCGGTGCTCGAGCTGCGCGCCGGCTTCGGCCTCGGCATGGTGACCGCGCTGGGACGCATCGAAGGGCGGCCGATCGGCATCTTCGCGAACAACCCGATGCACCTCGGCGGCGCGATCGATCCCGATGCCGCCGACAAGGCCGCGCGTTTCATGCAGCTCTGCAACGCGCACGGCCTGCCGATCCTGTCGCTCTGCGACACGCCGGGCTTCATGGTCGGGCCGGAGATCGAGCGCCAGGCCAACATGCGCCATGCCTGCCGCATGTTCGTCGTCGCGGCGCATCTGCAGGTGCCGTGTTTCACCGTGGTGCTGCGCAAGGGCTACGGCCTGGGCGCGCAGGCGATGGCGGTCGGCGGCTTCGATGCGCCGGTGTTCTGCGTCTCGTGGCCGACCGGCGAGTTCGGCGCGATGGGGCTGGAAGGCGCGGTCAAGCTCGGCTACCGCAAGGAGCTGGAAGCGGCCGCGGCAGGCGTCGAACGGGACAACTTGTATAGACAACTGGTGAGCCAGCAATATGCCAACGGCTCGGCGATCAACATGGCGACGGTGCTGGAGATCGATGCGGTGATCGACCCGGCCGATACCCGTGGCTGGATCGTGCGCGGGCTCGACGGCGCGGCCAGCGGCCGGGCCTCCGGGGGCGCACCGAATCGGTTCATCGACTGCTGGTGACGGGTTGATGACACCCGTTCTGGGCGGATGTCCCTAATTTGTTGCACTGCAACAAAAAACAGCTTGCATCCCGACGATCAGCGACTAGACTGGTTATGTTGCGGTGCAGCAATTCCGCTGCCTGCCAAGCCCCAGGAGAACTTCGATGATCAACACGCCCCAATTCGCCGAGACCAGCAAAGCTTCCGTCGACACCTTCTTCGCCACCGCCGACAAGAGCCTGCAAGGCATCGAGCAGCTCACCGCGCTGAACCTGCAAGTGATCAAGACGTCGCTGGCCGAGTTGTCCGAACTGAGCCAGGCCACGCTGGCCGCCAAGGATGCCGCCGAAGTCGCGAAACTGCAATCGGAAGCCCTGAAGGCCGTGCCGCCGAAGGTGCTGGCCTATGGCCGCCAGGTGCTGGACATCGTGACCAGCGCGACCGCCGAACAGCGCGCCGCCGCCGAAGCGCAGGTCGCCGAAGTGCAGGCCAAGTTCGTGGAGGCCGTCAGCGGCGCGCTGAAGAACGCCCCGGGTGCGGAGAGCGCGCTGGCGCTGATCAAGTCGGCCGTCGCGACCTCGAACAACGCCTATGACGGCGTCAAGAAGGCCTCGAAGCAGGTGACCGACGCGGTCGACGCGAACGTCACGAAGATCACCGAGACGGCCACCAAGGCGATCGCGTCCTGAGCCGCCTGATCCTCCGCCGGCGCTGTGTCGCGGCGGTGGTGGCGCTGACGCTGGCGGCCAGCCTGAACCTGGCCGCCGCGTCGCCTGCCTCGGCGCATCGCCAGGCGAAGAAGCCGCGGCTCGATCACTCGGGCGACAGCAGCGTCGGCATGGCCTCGTTCTACCACCGCAAGTTCAGCGGGCGGAAGATGGCCGACGGCACGCGGCTCGACCCGGAATCCGACAGCGCCGCGAGCCGCAGCCTGCCGCTGGGCACGGTGGCGCGCGTGACGAACCTGAAGGATGGCAGCAGCGCGCTGGTGACGATCCGCGACCGCGGGCCGTATGCCAAGGGCCGCATCATCGACTTGTCGCCGCGCACCGCGAAACAGCTCGGCATCGTCAAGGCGGGTGCGGCCAGGGTCGAGGTCACGCCGCTGCAGGTTCCGCAGCCGGACGGCAGCGTGGCCTCGGTCTACAAGCCGCTGAACCAGTTGTAGCCCTGGTCTTCCCAGTAGCCGCCGGGATTCGTGTTCGTCACGAAGATCGCCGCGATGTGCTTCGGGTTCTTGAAGCCGAGCTTGGTCGGCACGCGCAGCTTCAGCGGATAGCCGTACTTCGGCGGCAGCGGTTCGCCGCCGAAGTCCAGCGTCAGCTGGGTCTGCGGGTGCAGCGCGCTCGCCATGTCGAGGCTCGAGTAGTACTTGTCGGCGCATTTGAAGCCGACGTACTTTGCCGTCGTGTCGGCGCCGATGTGTTCGAGGAAGGTCTTGAACGGCACACCGCGCCAGTCGCCGATCGCGCTCCAGCCTTCGATGCAGATGTGGCGCGTGATCTGGCCGGCCTGCGGCAACCGGCGCAGGCGCTCCAGCGTCCACGGCTTCTTGTCGGCGACGAGGCCGGAGACTTCGAGCCGATAGCTCGACCCGTCGATCTCCGGCACGTCGAACTCGCCATAGAAGGCATTGAACGGAAACGGCGTCGTGATCCGGCTCGGCGCATACGTCGGCGCAAGGCGCTTCGGATCGAAGAGCTTCGCCTGCACGCGGTCGTTCCAGCGCGACATGGCCCACAGGACCTTGTCGACCTGGTCGCCGTCCTGCAGGTTGCAGCCGGAGAGCATCGCCAGCGCACCGACCGACAGCGACGATCGCAGCAGCAGCCGGCGCTCGAGATTGACCAACTGCGGGCGATGATCCGCGAGCTTGATCATGCGTGGGCCTCCTTCGCCGGCGGCGCGCGGCCGCTCAGCATCGGCCACAGGGTGCGCGGCACCAGCAGCACCAGCAGCAGGTGGATCAGCACGAAGCCGACGATGCCGGCCATCGCGATGAAATGGACCTTGCGCGCGAAGTCGAAGCCGCCGAACAGATCGGTGAGCCAGAAGAGCTGCACCGGCTTCCAGATCGAGAGACCGGAAGCCACGACCAGCACGCCGAACAGCAGCACGACGATGTAGAGCAGGCGCTGCACCGCGTTGTAGGCGCCGGGCCGGTGCGGCAGCTCGAAGCGCAGCGCCTGACTGAGGTCGTGCGCCACGTCGCTCGCATGCACCGGCAGGAACTGGCGCTTGAAATGCCCGCCGAACACGCCGTAGGCGACGTAGAGCAAGCCGTTGGCGACCAGCAGCCACATCGCCGCGAAATGCCAGGCGATCGCCCCGCCCAGCCAGCCGCCGACGGTGGCCCACGCCGGGAAGCCGAACTTGAAGAGCGGCGAGGCGTTGTAGATCGCCCAGCCGCTCGTCACCATGCAGACGATCGCGAACGCATTCACCCAGTGCGCGAGACGCACCGGCAGCGGATGGATCAGCCGGCCGCGGGCCATCACATCGGCGGCGTGACGCCGTTCTTGCCGGCCGAGACGAAAAGCGCCGTCAGGCTCGCATCGGCTTCCTTCTTCGCGAACAGCACGACCTTGACACCGGGCGCCAGCAGCGAACGATCGCCAGGGACGAGGTTGACGATCGGCACGTCATCGGGCACCAGCACCTTCTTCTCGCCGCCCTTGTACTGCACGGTCAAGGTGCGGCCCGCGCCGGCGACGACGCTGCCGACGCTGCCGTTGGTCATCGAGCTGTTCTTGCCCAGGTCCCACGGGCGGTGGCCGTCGCCGGTACCGGCCATCTCGGGCGGGAAGACATGCACTTCGAGGGCTTTCAGCGTGCCGTCCGGCCCCGGCGTTGCGGCCGTGCCGATGTAGCTGCCGGGCTTGATGTCGCCGATCTGCGCCAGCGTGACGCCGCGCACCTGCGTGTCCTTCGCCAAGTGGATCGCCAGATCCTGGCCGCGCGTGGTGTGCACGGTCATCGAATCGGCATCGACGGCGCTGATCGCACCGCGCACGCCGACCGGCGGGGTCGCTGTCTGAGCCTGGGCGGCGGGGAAAGCGGCGAGCAGGGCGGTGGCCAGCAGGGCCGGCAGCATCGCGCCGCGGGTCCAGCGGCTCGACAAGGAAGGGATCATGGCGTCATCTCATGGGGTGGCAACGAATCAACCATAGCCAACCCGCGGCCACGCCAGTCTGACCGGCGGATGACAATGCCGTCATGTGGCGGTTCGGCTCGGCTCCTAATCTGCTGTTGCGCAGACACGCCGGCCTTTCGCAAGGCGGCGCGCCAAGGTGGTCGGGGCACTACCGCACCCTCAATGCCATGAGGCAGTCAGCAGGGTCGGCGTCGCGAATCGTTCGCCGCAACAATGGTTACGAGAGGAGCCCGCATGCCCTCCGTCCTGCGGGCCTGTCGTGGTCACGACCGCTTAGTCGGCTTGCTTGCGCAGGAACGCCGGGATCTCGATCTCATCCATCCCGTTGCTGGCCAGCGCATCCACCTTCGCCGCCGCCGTACGGCCATTGCGCCACAC
>Ga0105237_10005996_pt1 | contig 13605 bp, 13 predicted proteins | sample KBSC24metaG_FD_81520 | JGI IMG/M metagenome (GOLD analysis project Ga0105237, IMG submission 81520) | Corn rhizosphere microbial communities from Kellogg Biological Station, Michigan, USA - KBS C2-4 metaG | ecosystem: Host-associated > Plants > Roots > Rhizosphere > Soil | place: Michigan, USA...
AAGCGCGCATTGTAGATGCCGAGATTGTCGCCCGTCTTGTAACCGGTGGCGTGCTCGAACATCACCTTCGGAAACTTCTTGGCGACCTTCACTTCGGCATCCATGAAGCCGAAGGAGGTGCCGAAGATGATCTTGCAGTTCTCGCGCGCCAGGCGCTCGAAAGCACGGTCGGCGTCCGGACCTTCCGACACGTTTTCGAGATAGGCGGTCTCGACCTTGTCGCCGAGCGCCTTCTCGACCTCGAGGCGGCCCTGGTCGTGCTGGTAGGAATAGCCGAAGTCGCCGATCGGACCCGTATAGACCCAGCAGGCCTTGAGCTTGTCGGCGGCCTCGGCGGTTACCGCCAGCGACAGGGCCGCAGCCGTGGTCATCAACGCAATAAGCAGTTTTTTCATTGTGTTACCTCTCTGAGTTAAGCCTTGGAGCTTCCCGTCTTTTTGTTGTTGTCAACGATCCGGAACAAATGGCTGCCCCAACGAAGCCGGCGTGTTCATCATCGTCAGCCGCTTGTTGCGCGAGATTAGAACGAGAACCACGATGGTTGCCAGATAGGGCAGCGAAGAAAGAAACTGCGAAGGCACCGGAATGCCAAAAGCCTGTGCATGAAGCTGGCCGATCCACACCGCGCCGAAGATATAGGCGCCGGCCAGAACCCGCCACGGGCGCCAGGAAGCGAACACCACCAGCGCCAGCGCAATCCAGCCGCGACCGGCACTCATGTTCTCCACCCATTGCGGCGTGTAGACCAGCGACAGATGCCCGCCGGCAAGACCGGCGCAGGCACCGCCGAAGATCACGGCGAGATAGCGATAGCGGATGACCTTGATGCCGAGCGCGTGCGCAGACGTGTGGCTGTCGCCGATCGAGCGCAGCGTCAGACCGGTGCGTGTCTTGAACAGGAACCACATCACCGCCGCGGTCAGCGCGATCGAGATGTAGAAGACCGGATCCTGGCCGAAGATCAGCCTGCCGATCACAGGAATGTCCGTGAGGACCGGAACATAGAGATTTGGCAGTCTTTCGCCGGGTTGGCCGACGAAGCTCGTTCCCATCATGCCGGACAGACCAAGCCCAAGAAGGGTCAGCGACAGGCCGGTCGCCACCTGGTTGGTCGCGAGCGACAGCGTCATGACGGCGAAGAGCAGCGAGAACAGCGCGCCGACGATGATCGCGGCAAGCAGGCCGATCCACGGCGAGCCGGTGAGGTAGCCGGCGCCGAAGCCGCCGACGGCGCCCATGATCATCATTCCCTCGACGCCCAGATTGAGCACACCGGAGCGCTCGACCACCAGTTCGCCGATCGCTGCGATCAGAAGCGGCGTCGCCGCGGTCGCGATGGTCAAAAGGATGTTGACGGTGATGTCCATCAGCGGGCCTCCTCGAGCTTGGGCGCTGTCTCGAGGTTCGCCGCGCCGTTCGGCTTCGTCAGCGCCAGGCCGATCAGGCGGATGCGGTAATGGATGAGCGTGTCGCAGCCGAGCACGAAGAACAAAAGCATGCCCTGGAAGACGCGCGCCACCTTGTCGGAGATGCCGAGGGCGCTCTGCACCGCCTCGCCACCGAGATAGGTCAGCGCCAGCACCAGTCCCGCGGCCACGATCCCCAGCGGATTGAGCCTGCCGAGGAAGGCGACGATGATGGCGGTGAAGCCGTAGCCGGGCGAGATCACAGGCTGCAACTGGCCGATGGCGCCGGAAACTTCCGAGATGCCCGCCAGGCCGGCCAGCGCCCCGGACAGAAGGAAGGTGAAGAACACCATCCGGTTGAAGCCGAAGCCGGCGAAGCGCCCTGCCCTTGGGCTGGAACCCAGCACACGCACCTCAAAGCCTTTCAGCATGCGGCTCATCATCAGCCAGACCAGCACGGCGGCAACCAGTGCGAAGACGAAACCCCAGTTGGCGCGGCCGGCATCGGGCATCAGCTCCGGCAGAACAGCGGAATCGCCGAACTGAATGGTCTGCGGAAAACCGTGGCCTTGCGGATCACGCCATGGGCCGCGCACCAGCCAGTCGAGGAAGAGCTGCGCGACATAGACCAGCATCAGGCTGGTCAGGATTTCGTTGGTGCTGAAGCGGGTCTTCAAAAGCGCCGGGATCGACGCGTAAAAGGCGCCGCCGACCATGCCGAGCAGGAGCATCAGCGGGATCACCAACGGGCCTTCGAATTGCGGGAACAATACCGGGATGATCGAGCCGAAGATTGCGCCGAAAATGAACTGGCCTTCGGCGCCGATGTTCCAGATGTTGGCCCTGTAGCAAACCGACAGGCCGACCGCGATCAGGATCAGCGGGGCAGCCTTGATCGCCAGCTCATGCAACTGCCAGACCTGGCTGATGGGCTCGACGAAATAGATTTCGAACGCACTGAGCGGGTTGACGCCCAGCAATGCGAACATGATGGCGCCGGCAATGATCGTCAGCGCGAAGGCGATGAAGGGCGACAGCATCGAGAACAGCGCCGAGCGCTGCGGACGTTTGACCAGTTCGATGCGCATCATGCCACCTCCAGGCTGTGTTCGGCGTGACCGGGCTCGGCGCCGCCCATCAAGAGGCCGATCTTCTCGAAAGTCGCCTCGGCGATCGGCAGCGGCGTCGACAGTTCTCCATTGTGCATGACGGCGATCGCGTCCGACAGTTCGAACAATTCGTCGAGGTCCTGGCTGATGACCAGGACTGCGGAGCCGCTGCGGGCGAGCTCGATCAGAGCCTGGCGGATGTGCGCGGCCGCACCGGCGTCGACGCCCCAGGTCGGCTGGTTGACGACCATCACGCCCGGCTTGCGGTCAAGTTCGCGACCGACGATGAATTTCTGCAGATTGCCGCCCGACAGCGCGGCGGCCTCTGGATCGGGCGCGCTTTTGCGCACGTCCATGGCCGTGATGATGCGCTGGGCAGCGCTGTAGACGGCACCGTTCTTGACCATGCCGCCCGACCCGACGAAAGCCTTGCCGTCGGTGGCGTGGCGAGAAAGCAGCAGGTTCTCCGAAAGCTTCATGCGCGGCGCAGCACCATGGCCGAGGCGCTCTTCCGGCACGAAGGCGGCCCCCATCAGGCGGCGGCCGGTGATCGACAGGCCTCCGGCGTCCTTGCCGCGAATGCGCACGGAACCGGCATCCTGCTGCAGAACTTCGCCGGAGACGGATTCGAAGAACTCGCCCTGGCCATTGCCGGCGACTCCGGCAATGCCGATCACCTCGCCGGCGCGCACGGCGAGGTTGATGTTCTTGAGCGGGATGGCGAAGGGCGTTGCCGGCTTGCGGGTGAGGCCGCGGATCTCCAGCAGTGCCGGCGCGGTTTCGATGCCTTCCGCCGGCGCACGGACCACTGCCTTCACCTCGCTACCGACCATCATGCGGGCCAGCGACGCGGCGGTCTCCTGGCGCGGATTGCAGTGGCCGACGACCTTGCCGTGGCGCAGCACCGTGGCGCGGTCGCAGATGCGCTTGACCTCTTCCAGCCGGTGCGAAATGTAGAGGATCGATTTGCCTTCGGCGCGCAGTCGCTCCAGCGTTTCGAACAGCTTGTCGGCTTCCTGCGGCGTCAGCACCGAGGTCGGCTCGTCGAGGATGATCAGTTGCGGGGTCTGCAGCAGGCAGCGGATGATCTCGATGCGCTGGCGTTCGCCGACGGACAGATCGCCGACCAGTGAATCCGGATCGAGCGGCAGGCCATAGCTGAAGGAAAGCGCCCTCGCCTTCGCGGCAATCGTGCTGATCGGCGAACCGTCATTGAGCGAAAGTGCGATGTTCTCAGCCGCCGTCAGCGCCTCGAACAGCGAGAAATGTTGGAACACCATGCCGATGCCGAGCTTCTTGGCCACGCCCGGGCTGGTGATCTTGACCGCTTTGCCGTCCCAGAAGATCTCGCCCGAGTTCGGCTCGAGCGATCCGAACAGCATCTTGACCAGCGTCGATTTGCCGGCGCCGTTCTCGCCGAGCAGCGCGTGGATCTCGCCTTTTGCGATGTTGAGATCGATGTGATCGCACGCCGTCAGCGTGCCAAATATCTTGGTAAGGCCACGAACCTCGAGCAGGTTCGCCCTGTCATGATTTGCACTCACAGTGCCTCCCATCCAGTTTCCCGGACATGTTCTGTGTTCCCGAAAGCATGGTATGCGCGGCCGGCTCCCATCGGAAAGCAGCACCCAACTTGAAAGAGCTTCAAGAATTTCAGCGGAAACTCAAGGGCTAAGATACGCCTGTTGAGAATGCTGGCAAATCCGCTGCGGATTTGAGCGCTTGCCGTGTCTTTGGGCACGGCAAGCCGCTGAAAAACAAGGCAGCCGGCTCGAGCATGATGCCGAAAAGTGTGAAGCGGCTTTCGGGCGACATCATGCTCCAGTTTTAAGGAATGAGGATGGTCGTTCCCGTCGTCTTGCGGGCCTCGAGATCGGCTTGCGCCTTTGCCGCGTCCTTCAGCGCATAGCGCTGGTTGATCTTGATCTCGACGGCGCCGCTCTTCACCACGTCGAAAAGAGCTTCAGCCGACTTCACCAGATCCTCACGCCTGGCGTTGTAGACGAACAGCGTCGGCCGGGTCGCATAGAGCGAGCCCTTCTGTGCCAAGAGCGACATCGAGAAAGGCGGGATCGGCCCGGACGACTGGCCGAAGCTGACGAACATGCCAAGCGGCCTCAAGCAGTCGAGCGATGCCGGGAAAGTGTCGGCGCCGACGGAATCGTAGACGACGTCGCATTTTTTGCCGGCGGTAAGCGCCGCAACGCCCGCGACGAAATCCTGCTCCTTGTAGTTGATGACGTGATCGAAGCCATGCGCGCGAGCGAGTTCGATCTTGTCGGCGGAGCTCGCGGTGCCGATCACGGTCGCGCCGAGATGCTTTGCCCATTGGCCGAGGATCAGGCCGACGCCGCCGGCGGCCGCGTGGTAGAGGATCGTGTCGCCCGCCTTCACGGCAAAGGTGCGGCGCAAGAGATATTCGGCCGTCATTCCCTTCAGCATCATGGCCGCGGCCTGCTCGTCGCTGATGCCGTCGGGCACTTTGACCACACGCTCGGCGGCGATCACCCGCTGCTCGCTATAGGCGCCGACATTGACGGCATAGGCGATGCGGTCGCCGGGCTTCAGCCAGTTGACGCCGGTGCCGAGCGCAAGCACGACGCCCGCCGCCTCGCCGCCCGGGATCAGCGGAAAACCGCCAGGCGGCGGATAAAGCCCGGAACGGTGGTAGACATCGATGAAGTTGAGGCCGATCGCGGTGTGCCGGATCAGAATCTGGCCTTCCCCGGGTCGGCCGGGATCGGCATCCTCGTAAGTCAGGACCTCGGGGCCGCCATGGGCGTGAATGCGGATTGCCTTGGACATCGCTCAACTCTCTGAATGGTACGGACAGAATCTGGAGCATGATCCCGAAAAGGCAGAACCGATTTTCGGAAAAGATCACGCCCCGATAGACAGCTAGGTCAGGATGACCATGCAATCAAAAATTATCCTGATCCAGGGTCAGGGCTTCTTGGCGCCCAGACTGGGAAACATCTGCATGACGCCTCCGATGCAGGCCAGATAGAGGCCGGTGATCGTGATGCCGATCTTGGTGAAGTCGCCGACCTGCTCGCCTAGCACGCCGATCTTGTCATAGAAGGCGGCAAGCGCTGCCTGCGCCAGCGCCAGCGCGCCGAAGGCGCACCACAAAAGCGTCATGCCGAGATTGAGCGGCCTCAACCGTACGACGCGCACCGGATGAATGAAATTGATCGGCAGGAAGGTCAAAATGCCGGCAACCACCACCACGGCGAAAGACACCCATTGCCCCGGCTCGATGACAAAGAGCGTGAACACCACCATGTTCCAGACGACAGGGAACCCTTTGAAGAAGTTCTCCTTCGTCTTCATGCCGGTATCGGCATAGTAGATCGCGCTCGAAACGACGATGATGGCCGCCGACAGGAAGGAAAGATTCTCGCCCATGAAGCCGCGCTGATAGAGCGCGAAGGCCGGAATGAGCACGTAGGTAACGTAATCGATGATGTTGTCGAGGAGTTCTCCTGACCATGTCGGCAGGATTTCCTTGACCTCGAGCTTTCTGGCGATCGGGCCGTCGATGCCATCGACGAACAGCGCCAGCCCCAGCCACCAGAACATCGCCGTCCAGCGTTCCTCGCTGGCCGCCACCAGCGACAGGAAGGCCAGGAACGATCCCGACGCGGTGAGCAGGTGCACGGAGAACGCGCGCGCCTGCGGCCACGTCACCTTCTTCTTCGGCAGCGGAAGCCGCTCCGCGATCTTCTTTGCCGCCTTCCTGGCCGCTGTGTTCTTGCTCACGGTCCCCGCCAGTCCAGCTTGCAGATCTCGGCCGATCGGCCGGCGAAATTCCAGTTGCGGCCGAAAGCGCGCATTTTGCTCTTGTCGGACTTCGCCACGATGATTTCCGGCGCGATCCAATATTCGGAATTGGTGATCACCGTGTCCTTTTCGCGGTCCTTGCCGGGTACGGGCGTCACCGCGCCGTCGATAATCCGCGGTATCTGGAAGACGCGCGTCTTGTCACGCGTCTCATAGGTGATCGGCACCTGTTCGACGCCAAGGAATTTTCCGACAAGAATCGACAAGAGCGAGGTGGTGCCGCCGGCCTTGCCGGTGAAGATCCTGGTCAGCGCCTTCACTGCATAGACCGAGGCGCGCTTGTCGATGAACAGGCCGGCCGTCCAGTTGCCGCGGCTCATATAACCGGGGATTTCCATGATCAGGCCGAGATTGAGGCCTGAAAGGTCGACCTCGCCGAAATGGCCGGCATCGATGCGGAAGCCCGCCCAAGTCTGGCAGTAGCCTTCCGTCGGCGGATGGCTGCCGAGCGACAGCACGCAGGGGCAGAAAACCGTGCAATTGCAGGAGAGTACCAGCTCTCCCTTCATTGCCCAGCTTTGGTCGGTCATCGAACTCTCCCCCTCACGCCGAAACTAATAGCAGGGCAGTCGCCCACACAAGCAGTATCGCACCGGCAACCCGGCTGGCCACCCTGCCGGTGGTCTGTTTTTCGATCAGGGTGAACAGGCCGATCAGCGCCATCCAGAAGACGTTCATCGCACCGACGGCAAACATCACCAGCATCAGCGCCCAGCAGCAACCGAGACACCACATGCCCTGCCCCAATCCCAAACGGAAGATGCGGCTCGGTTGCGCGCTCCAGTTGGCGAACAGGATCGAGAACGGGTTGCGGCACTTTTCCAGGCATGCCTGTTTCAGACCGCTGAATTGATAGAGGCCGGCGATGAGAAGCGCGACGGCGCCGGCGAGGCCGACGGCGGGATCGAGCATTCCGCCGGCATTGGCAAAGCTATAGACCGCGAGCGTCAACACCGCGAAAGCTGCGGACGCACCGAGCCACGCTGTAAGATATCCGCCGACAAGCACCAGCGGATGAACGACCGGCTCGCCTTTGATCCTCGCCGTGTCGGCGATTTCGCAATAGGTGCGGATCAACGGCGCCGCCGAAGGCAGCATCGTCGCCACGGCCATCAGAAACCACATCAGCACAAGCGCCGGCGCTTGCAGGCCGGTCGGGCCGGCAAGCGGCGCCGGCGCAAGGCAAAGAGCGAAGAACCGGTCCAGAAAGTCTGGCAATGGCAGGCTCGGCAGATTTTTGAGGAGCATGTCGCCGGGCGCTCCGAAAAAGCTGCTTTCAGCCCCGCGGATTGCCATCGCGCCGAGAAGAAACCAGGCCAGGGCGATGCCGATACCGATCGTGAGCATGACGGCGCGGCGCGGGCTGCGCGCCACGCCAGCCGTCGCGCGGCCCGCGCGGTCGAGATGGCTGAAATCGTGCTGCTCGCCGCTCATGGCAACCGAATGGGCTGAATCGCCGCGTTGATCAAGCCGGCTGATCTGACCTATATCCATATAAACGGCCCAACGGGTCGCCTCTCATCGTGGAAGCCTGGCGTGGAGCACAACGACAAAGCCCGCATCCTGGTTGCCGGCAGCGGTCCGGCCGGCCTGATCGCGGCGCTCGGCTTCGCCGGGGCCGGCTTTGACGTGACGCTGGTCGGCCCTGAGGCCAACAGCGCCGACGGCCGCACAACGGCTCTCATGAATCCGGCGCTGAAAGTTCTCGACCGGCTGGGCGTTCTTGCCGAACTGGCACCGCAGGCCGCGGCGCTCAAGGTGATGCGCATCGTCGACGCTACCCGGCGGCTCATCCGCAGTCCAACCGTAACCTTTCGCGCCAGCGATATCGGCGAGGAACAGTTCGGCCTCAATTTGCCGAACAAGGTTCTTATCCCCATCCTCGCCAAGGCCGTTTCCTCTCATGGCGGCATTCAATGGCTGAAATCGATTGTCCAATCATGGCGCCTTGACGCCGATCAGGCCCATGCCAGGCTGGCCGACGGCAACGAAGTCTCGGCGTGTCTGGCGGTCGCCGCCGACGGACGCCTGTCTCCGGCACGGGAGGCCGCCGGCATTCGCGCCGCCGCGCGGCCCTATCAGCAATCGGCGCTTGTCCTCAATTTCGGCCACCGCAGCGAGCACGGCTTCGTTTCGACCGAGTTCCACACCGAAACAGGGCCGTTCACGCAGGTGCCGCTGCCCGGCAGGCGCTCGAGCCTTGTCTGGGTCGTCAAGCCGGATACGGCAAAGGAGCTTGCGGCGCTCGACGATGCGACCCTATCGGGGCGTGTCGAGGATCAGATGCAATCGATGCTTGGCCGGGTCTCGGTCGAGCCGGGCCGCCAAGTCTATCCTTTGTCCACGGCCTCGCCCGGCCGCTTCGCGCAAAACCGCGTCGCGCTTGTCGGCGAGGCGGCACATGTGTTTCCGCCAATCGGCGCCCAGGGCCTCAATCTTGGCATCAGGGATATCGATGATCTGATTGGAATCGCCGGCGAAAATCGCGACGATCCTGGGTCGCGCAGGAGCCTCGCCGCCTATGATACCAGGCGCCGGCCCGACATATGGGCACGCAGCGGCGCGGTGAACCTGCTCAACATGTCGCTGCTGTCCGACATGCTGCCCGCCCAGCTGGCGCGTAGCGCCGGCCTCAACGCGCTGGGCAGCTTCGCGCCGCTGCGCGCCTTCTTCATGCGCGAGGGACTGCGGCCCGGCAGCGGTTTTCGCGCGATTGCCGGCGGCCTGCGCAAACAGGCAGGGCATTAGAGGCTTGGGCTCCCACGACTTTCGGTGTCCGCCACGAAACCTCTTGCCCGGTCATCCCGTAGCTTGCAGCATGGGCAGTTGCATTGAATTGAGGCAGCGCCCGTGTAAATGGGCAACACCCAAAAGTCTGAGTCGATTTTTGGCGGCAGAGCGCGTAATTTCAAGATGTTAGGGGCTTTTTGCGTCGAGCAAGGACGCCCTGATGGTGAGTGCTATGAAAACGGCCAAATTCGCAATCGGACAAGTGGTTCGCCACAGGCTGTTTCCGTTCCGCGGCGTGATATTTGACGTCGATCCCGAATTCGCCAACACCGACGAATGGTACGAAGCCATTCCCGCCGACGTGCGTCCGCGCAAGGACCAGCCCTTCTACCATCTTCTGGCGGAGAATTCGGAGACCGAGTACATCGCCTATGTGTCCGAGCAAAACCTGCTCGAGGATCGGTCGGGCGAGCCGGTGCGGCATCCGCAGATCGGCGAGATGTTCGACAAGCTGCCGGACGGCCGCTACGAGCCAAAGCGCCAGTCGAAGCATTGAAGCGCTGAGCTGGGCGACTTCGCCACATAGCGGCGACAACAAAAAAGCGGGGCAATTGCCCCGCTTTTGTTTTCCTGAAGGATGCTCCCGCGATCAGTTCGCGGTCTTGGCCTTGTCCTGCTCGTCCTTGAGCTTCTTGGCGAAGTCCTGGTTATTCTTGGCAACGAAGTCCTGCAGCTTCTTCTGCCGGTCCTCGATGTCCGACTGCTGGAGCGGCGGGCCATCATAGGCGCCGCTGAAGCCGGTGAGCGCGATCTTGATCGGGTTCGGCTGGTTCTGGAAGTTGATTGAGGTGAGCGTGATCCCCTGCCCCTTCTTGAAGGAGGCGACGAGCTGGTCGCTCAGCGGCACTTCCGCCACGCAGCGGTCCGGGAAGCAGATCACGTAGTCGAGCTTCTGCGCCTTGCCGGTATCGATCTGCAGAGCGATGCCCGGAGGAACGAGGCGGCCGGTAGGAACCGTGACCTGGAAGACCTTGCGGTTCACCTTGCCCTTGAGCTCGATCAGGCTGACGCCGGTAACGAGCTGGCCGTTGCCGGCGGTGACGATGTTCTGCACATTGCAGATGTCAACGTCTTCCTGCTTGGTGCAGGCCTTGAACCAGCCCTGCGGGATCTGCGGCTGCTGTTGAGCCGAGGCGGTGAAAAGCCCGGCGCCCAGAACGCCGACCACGCCTGCGGCCAGCACCGAAAGGCGGTACGCGTTGATCGTCATATGGTGCACTTTCCTCTCAAATGATCCCGGGGACCGGCTTCTTCGTGCCGTGTGGTCCAGCTACCTGTTGCCCAAATGAGGCAACAGGATGACTTCGGAGCGCGTGTTACACTGCCAGCGGCGTCGAATCCAGCCCGGTTTCCGCGATTTCTTCGCGGTTCCCTGTCCCAGCGGCGAGCATCGATTGGCGATGGAGCGGCAGAACCCGATTCCCATCGGCGCGCCGATTCAATCGGGTAGCGAAATGCTCTAGGGTGCATGGCGAATCACAAAGCCGCCCGGCAAGGAGACGGTCATGGACCGCGTTCTCGTTCGGCTGATCGCCGCGACCTCGTTTCTGGCCTTTGCGCTCCTTCCGGCACAGTCGGAGCCGAAGCACGGCATCGCCATGCAAGGCGAGCCGGCGCTGCCGCCCGATTACCAGCATTTCGACTACGTCAATCCGGACGCGCCGAAAGGCGGAAACGTCACCTATTGCGTCGTCGGCTCCTTCGACAACCTCAACCCGTTCATCCTGAAAAGCCTGCGCACCACTGCGCGCGGCATGATCGATACTGTTTACGGCAATCTCGTCTTCGAGCCGCTGATGCAGCGCAATTATAACGAGCCCTTCAGCCTTTACGGACTGCTTGCCGACAGTGCCGACATGGATCCGGAGCGCAAGAGCATCGAGTTCCATCTCAATCCCAATGCCAAATGGTCGGACGGCCAGCCGGTGACGCCGGAGGACGTGCTGTTTACCTATGACGTTTTCAAGGACAAGGGCCGCCCGCCCTACAGCGATCGCATGAGCATGATCGCCAAGCTGGAGAAGACTGGCGAGCACAGCGTGAAATTCACCTTCAACGACAAGGCCAATCGCGAATTTCCATTGATCGTTGCGCTGACGCCGATCGTCCCCAAGCACGCCTTCGACAAGGACAATTTCGACAAGACCACCCTGAAGCCGCTCATCGGCAGCGGCCCCTACACCGTGGACAAGGTGCTGCCGGGGCAGCGCATCGTCTTCAAGCGTAACCCGGACTATTGGGGCAAGGACGTCCCGTCGAAGCGTGGCTTCGACAATTTCGACCAGATCACCATCGAGTATTTCCTCAACGCCAATGCCAAGACGGAAGCGTTCAAGAAGGGCATCTGCGCACTCGACGACGAGACCGATCCGGTCAAGCGCGAGCGCGACATCGACTTTCCGGCCTTTCGCAAGGGTGATGTGAAGCAGGAGTATTTCGACACCGGCATTCCGCCCGTGGTGACGGGCTTCCTGTTCAACACCAGGCTGCCGAAGTTTTCCAATCCAGTCGTGCGGCGCGCGCTTGGCATGCTCTACGACTTCGAATGGGCCAACAAGAACCTGTTCGCCGGCAAGTTCAACCGCACCATCAGCTATTGGCAGAACTCCGAGCTGTCCGCGCTCGGCCATCCGGCTGACTATCGCGAAAAGGCGCTGCTGGCCCCCTATCCCGGCCGCGTACCGCCGGACGTGATGGACGGCACCTGGCGCCCGCCCGTGACGGACGGCTCGGGCCAGGACCGCAAGGTGCTCAAAGCTGCCTTCGAATTGCTGAAAGGTGCAGGCTTCCACGTACAGGACGGCAAGATGCTCGACCCGCAGGGAAACCCCTTCGGCTTCGAGATCATGACCTCATCCCAGGATGAAGAGCGGCTGGCAGCCGTTTACCAGCGCACGCTGGAAAAGATCGGCATCGACGTCGACATCCGGACCCTCGACGGCGACCAGATTCAGTCGCGCAAGCAACGCTATGACTTCGAGGTGCTGATCGGCACCAGCGGCTTCAGCAACTCGCTGTCGCCCGGCAGCGAGCAGGTCGGCCGCTGGGGGTCCGTCGCCGCGAAAACGGAAGGATCGTTCAATCTCGCCGGCGTCGCGGATCCGGCGATCGACGCGGCGATTGACGCGATGCTGAACGCACGCACCAAGGAGGACTACGTCGCTGCCGTCCGTGTTCTCGACCGGCTGCTGATCTCAGGCAACTACATCGTGCCGATGCAATACAACACGCAGCAGTGGCTCGCTTACTGGAGCTATCTGGAACATCCGCAAAAGACCCCCATATTCGGCTATCAGCTGCCGGCCTGGTGGCGAAAACCCGACTGACGCAAGCCCAACCCGATCGGAACGAGACAGGAGACGAGCATGAGCGCCGAGAACTCCATCACCGTCGATGTGGTGTCGGATGTCGTCTGCCCCTGGTGCTTCATCGGCCAGAAGCGGCTGGACAAGGCCATCGCCGCAGCCGACGTCGAAGTCCATGTCCGCTGGCGACCATTCCAGCTCGACCCGACCATCCCGCCGGATGGCATGGATCGCCGCCAATACATGCTCGGCAAGTTCGGCAGCGAGGAACGCATCCAGCAGATCCACGCGCGCATCGAGCCGCTCGGCGAAGCCGAGGGAATCCATTTTGCGTTCGGCGCCATCAAGGTCGCTGCCAACACGCTGGATGCCCATCGCGTCATCCGCTGGGCAGGCGCCGCGGGTGAAGACGTGCAGAACCGGCTGGTGCGCCGCCTGTTCCAGCTGAATTTCGAGGAAGGCGCCAATCTCGGCGACCATGCCGTGTTGGCGAAAGCCGCCGGCGAAGCCGGCATGGATGCATCGGTGGTCGAGACGCTGCTGCCGACCGACGCCGATGTCGATGCCGTCCGCAACGAGATCGCCACCGCCTCGCGCATGGGCATCACCGGCGTGCCCTGCTTCCTGCTTGAAGGCAAATATGCCGTGATGGGCGCGCAGGATGCCGACACGCTTGCCGACGCCATCCGCCAGGTCGCACAGGCCAAGGCGCGCGGCGAGCTGGAAACCGCAGGCTGACTGCGGCACATTTTTCCTGGAATTGCGCTCCTACTTCGCTGCGACCTTGGCCTTGCTCAGGAAGAAGCCGTGGCCATTGCCGCCCGTGCAGCTTAGTCCCTTCGTCGACGACTGGCAGGAAAACGGCCCCTTGCTCCAGCTGTTGCCGTAGCCAAGCTTGGTCACGTCACTGCAACAGCCCTGCTCACCGGGGTTCTTGATCAGTGTCGCCGGCCCCTTGGGCCCCAATATCACTGTTACGTAGCTCGGTTCGACGCGAGAGCAGGAAAGCTCCGGCCCGCCGTCCTGCGGCTGGTAGGTGCTGGTGCCGCCCTTTGGCGTATAGATGCAGCCGATATTGCCGGACGGCGTGTTGAACTCGACCTGGCCCCCGGCGCTTGCCGGAATGCTCTGGCTGCCGGCATGCGCAGGCGA
>Ga0105237_10005997_pt1 | contig 13602 bp, 12 predicted proteins | sample KBSC24metaG_FD_81520 | JGI IMG/M metagenome (GOLD analysis project Ga0105237, IMG submission 81520) | Corn rhizosphere microbial communities from Kellogg Biological Station, Michigan, USA - KBS C2-4 metaG | ecosystem: Host-associated > Plants > Roots > Rhizosphere > Soil | place: Michigan, USA...
GCAGGAGATTTTCAACCAGGGCGAGCCATTGACGAAAAAGTTGCACGGTCTGCTCCGGCTCGAAATCCGCCTGACCTGGCTCGGCGGCACCAAAATCCTGCGCAAGATCGAGGCGCTGAACTTCGATACGTTGAACCACCGTCCCACGCTCGGCAAGGGCGACATGGCACTCCTCTTTTTCCAGGCCCTCACCTCGTAAATTTTCATGACCGAATCGTCCGATCCCATGCCTTCCCTGCCGGGAAGCGAAGCCATCACCCAGTCGAGCAAATCGAACCTCGCGCTCTCTTTCGCCGCGTTGCCCGAGGCGGAACGGCGTGCCATGTCGATCTTCTACGCCTTCTGCCGCGTGGTCGACGACGTAGCCGATTCGACCGAGCTTCCCCCCGAGGAAAAAAGACGCCAGCTCGGCCAGTGGCGCGAGGAAATCCGCCGCGCCTACCTCGACACCCCGCGTACGCCGCTTGGCCGCGAGCTCGCGCAAATCATCCGTCAATACCTCATCGCCCCCACGCCGCTGGAGGAAATCCTCAACGGCGTCGAGATGGACATCACCATTTCGCGCTATCCCAGTTTCGCGCAGCTCGATCAGTATTGCTACCGCGTTGCCAGCGCTGTCGGCCTCGTCAGCATCGACATCTTCGGCTGCCGCCATGCGCGCACGCGCGACTATGCCGTGGCACTCGGCATGGCTTTCCAGCTGACGAACATCCTGCGTGACGTAAAGAAGGATGCTTCCTTCGGGAGAATTTATTTACCCCAAGACGAGCTCGCCGCCTTCGGCGTGACGGAGTCCGACATCATGGAAGGGCGCTTCAACGAGAAGATGCGACAGCTCTTCCGCTTCCAGCACCACCGCGCGCGCCACTACTTCGCCAAGGCGCACCGGCTCATGGTGCCCTCCGACCGGCCCAAGCTCCTCGCCGCCGAGATCATGCGCGAGGTCTACGAGGGCCTCCTCAACGAAATCGAGCGGCGCAACTTCGACGTCATGAGCTCGCCCGTGAAATTGAGCAAGCTGGAGAAAGCCCGCCTCGTCTTCCGCGCCAAGACCCGCGAACAGCGCGCCCCGGCCCGGCCTCCGGCTCCCAAGAAAGTTGTCGTGCTTGGCGCGGGCTACGCCGGTCTCGCCGCCGCCGCCGAATTGATCCTGCGCGGTCACGATGTCACCCTGCTCGAAAGCCGCGCCCTCCTCGGCGGTCGCGCTCATAGCTTCGTCGATTCCAAGAGCGGCCAAATGCTCGACAACGGCCAGCACATCCTCATGGGCTGTTACCACGAGACGCTGGCGTTGCTCCGGCAACTCGGCGTGATTGACCGCCTCTATTCGCCGCCGACCCTCCAGGTCCCCTTCGTCAGCGAAAAAGGTTCCAGCGTTCTCGCGGCGACATTGCCCGCGCCATTCCATCTTCTCTCCGCGCTCATCGGCTACGGCGAACTCTCCTTCGCCGACAAAAGGGCCGCGGTCCGGCTCGCGCTCAAGCTCCGGATGGGACGCCGTCCCCGCCTGAAGGAAACGGTGGAATCCTGGCTGAAGCGGTGGAAACAGACGCCGAACATCATCCGCGCCCTCTGGGAACCGCTCTGCATCGCCGCGCTGAATGAACCGGTTGCCACTGCCTCCGGACGCCTCTTCGCCACCGTCATCCGCCAATCGTTCCTCGGTGGTGCCGACGACTCGAAAATTCTCCTGAGCCGCGTGGGCCTGAGCGAACTCTTCGCACCCGAAGTGAGCCGCCTGCTCGAAATGTGCCGGAGCGCCGTGCGGCTCCAGGCGCCCGTCGCCGAGCTGAAGTTCGAAGGCTCCATGCTCCGCGAAATCAAGTTGAACGACGGCTCCATCCTCCAGCCCGAGGCCGTGGTCAGCGCGCTGCCGTGGCATGTCCTCCGCGCACTCCTTCCCGCCGACAGCAAGCTGGCCCAGGCCTGCCGCGAAATCCACGATGCGCCCATCGTAAGCCTCCATCTCTGGATGGATCGCCCTATTCTCAAGGAACCGTTTCTCGGACTGCTCGATTCCCCGGTCCATTGGGTCTTCAGCCGCGACCTCATCCACGGTCCCGACGAGAAACAGAACGGCCACGTCATCACCGCCGTTGTCAGCGGTGCGCGCGACCTCATCGAGAAATCGGCCACGGAACTGGAGGACCTCACGCTCCGGGAACTCGAGCGGTTCATCCCCGAGATGAAAGGCGCCCGCGTGCTGCACCGCATGGTTTACAAGGCCCGCAGTGCCACCTTCGCCGCCACGCCCGAGGCCGAGGAGCACCGCCCCGGCGCCAACACCGAGTGGTACAATTTCTGGCTCGCCGGCGACTGGACCAATACCGGTTTGCCCGCCACGATCGAAGGCGCCGTGCTCAGCGGTCGCCGCGCCGCCGAGGCGGTCGACGAGTCGAGCCTAGGATGATTTCTTCAGCCGCTCGATCCGGTGCGAGAGCGGCGGATGTGTATTGAACGTGCTCTTGCTGTCGCCCTTGGCCTGGTAAAGCTGCGTCAGGAAATCGAGCAGCGCATCGCGCGGATAACCCGCCTTCGCCGCGAGCGACCGCCCCGCCTTGTCCGCATCGTACTCGACGTCGGGATCAAATCCTTTCCCCATGAGCGTATTCGAGATCGAGGCAACGCCGCTGTCGAAGGCCGAGACATTCGCGACCGCATCGCCCGTCGTGAAGAGTCCCTTCATGAATTCGTTCCGGGAAATGATCTTCAATGCGTGCCGCCGCGTGATGTGCGAGATTTCGTGGGCCAGCACCGCCGCCAGTTGTCGGTCGTCCTGTACGGAGTTGTAAAGCCCGCGCGTGATGAAGACGTAGCCGCCCGGCGCGGAATAGGCGTTGATCGAGTCCGAATCCAGAATGCCGAAGCGGAAATTCAGCTCAGGCCGCGTACAGTAGCTGCTGAGCGACTTGCCGATGAGCGCCACTCGCCGCGTCATCGCCTCGTCCTCCACCAGACCGCCGTTGCGCGAGACGATGTCGACCGCCACCGCGCCGCCGATCTTGAGCTCGTCGGGCAGCGAAATACCTGAGGCACCCTTCACCATGTCGCTAATGCCATCGATTGGCACGTTACTCGGATTCTTTGGCGTGGAGGGCTTGTCGGCGAACGGATTCGGAATACTCGGGATGTTGAACTGCGCTCCGGCGAAACCACCCGCGCAGAAGAGCAGAGCCACGGTGAGGGGAATCAGCCCGCGCTTCATTGCCCGCCTCCGTACTCGCCGAGGTGATGCTCCTTGAGGTAGGCCTTCACGTCAGCCTTCGAAATCGAGTCGTTCTGTTCCTCCATCCAGGCGATCTGCTTCGCGCTGGCGCCCTTGCCCTGGCGGCTGGCATATTGCCGCGCGTCGTCGTCGAGGCCCCGCGCCGCGGCGGTCAGCTGTGTGTCGGAGGTCTCCGTATGAAAGGCGCTGGTGTTCACCTCGGGCGGCTCCTCGCGCGAAAGATTGCCGAGATAGACCCAGCCTTCCGCCGAGCCCGCCTTGATCTTCGCCCACTTGCCGCTGATCTCGCTTACGGTGTACTCGTGGCGCGCCTTCAGCTTCGTTACCGTGCCGGCATCGGGCGACTTGTCGGCCAGCAGCGGCTCGCCGTCGTGGAGAACGTAAGCGCTGTGCCCGGCCTGCACCTCCTCCGCCCAGATGACGCCGAGCGAAACGGCCAGGGCCAGCATCGATCCCAGGAAGATCTTCCTCATGGGAGGCAAACTAAGCCTGCCGCTATTTCTCGTCGAGCGTGAAAACGCCATCCCAATCGGCCGCCGGTGGCTGCTCCCGGAACGCCGCGATGCGCTTGAGATAAAGAAGAGTCAGCTTGTCGTCCGGTTGCTTCGCGAGCACCTGCCGGAGCAATTCCTCCGCGTGCGTCCACTCCCGGCGCTGGTACGCCTCGAAAGCCGCGGTGAAGGCCGTTTGCGCCGCTTTTTCATCCGCGTCCAGTTCGCCCGCCCGCGCGAGCAACTCGTAAACCCGCACCGGCTGGGTCTTCCCCTTTACCCGCAGGAAATCGATGGGCCGCACCTCGATCTTCCCCTGCGCCAGATCGAGCGTCCGCTGCGAAATCATGATCGCCGTGCCGTAAGGCTTGTTCGCACCCTCGAGACGGCTGGCCAGGTTCACCCCGTCACCGATCACCGTGTAATTGTGCAATTGAGGAGAGCCGACCAGCCCCACCGTCATCTCGTCGGTATTGATGCCGATCCGCGCCGTGAGCTTGCAGCCGTATTCGGCCTCCCACGCCGGGGCGAGCTCCCGCAGCCGCTTTTGGCAGGCCAGCGCGGCGTGGCAGGCTTTCCACGCATGGTCGGGGGAGGAATCGGGCGCGCCCCAGAAGGCCATGATCGCGTCGCCGATGTACTTATCGAGCGTGCCGTCCTGCTCGACAATCAGCGCGCTCATGTCACTCAGGTAAGCGTTGAGCAGACCCACGAGCCGGTCCGACGGCATCGTCTCCGAGAGCGACGTGAAACCGCTCAGGTCCGAGAAGAAAACCGTCAGCTCCGCTTTCTCACCGCCCAGCGCGATCTCCCCGGGTCGCGCGACGAGACGGTCGACCATTTTGCGCGAGAGGAATTTCCCGAAGAGCTCCTCCGTCCGCTGCCGCTTGCGCCCCTCGCGCAGGTAATTGGCCGAGACCGCGCCGGTGAAAGTAAGCGCGATGGCGAACCCGTCCAGCGCGGGCCGCGTCCAGACGCGCCACGCGAAGAGCTTGAAGGAAAGCAGCGCCACCACGCCGAACACGATGAGCGTGGCCGTGAACTGGCGGCGCAACGTCGGCAATTCCGTGACCAGGAAGGCGACGAGAAAACAGCACGCCACGCCGATCAGGCTCCGCGTCCAGAAACCGAATTCCCGGAAATAACCGCCGCTGAGCTCGTTCGAGCGATTGACGAAATGAATCAGGACGGCGGGCTCGTGAATGCCGAGCGGCGTCGGCTTCAGATCGTAAGTGCCCGTGGCGCTGCCGCCGATGTAGACAATCTTGTCCCGGAAGCGCTCCGCGCCGGGCGGCGGCGGCCCCTGGGCCAGCCACGCGCGGATCTTGGCCGGATCGGTCCGGTCGTCGGCGGGCAGCGCGGCGAGGATTTTCTCGCCCTCAGTCACGAGCGAAAAGGCGGGCGTCAGTGCCGGATGGTTCTTCCAGAATTTTTCGTCGGTGAACGAAGGAGGCCACGCCAGTAGGTGGCTTCCCGTCAGATCGTAGCGGATGACTTCGTTGCCCGGCAGGTCGACCGGAAAAGTCGGCGTGAAGAGCGGTTTGAAACCCTCGCGCGCGGCAAAACGGACATTCCCCGCCGCTTCGGCCACCGCGCGGACCTCGTCATCCTGATAGGCATCGCGCGGCGTGTCGAAAAAGATATCGATCCACACCTCCCGCGCGCCGGCCTGCTTCAGGTAGGCGATCATCGCCGCGTGGCTCTCCCGCGGCCACGGCCATTCCCAGCGCTGGGCTTTGGAGAAATCGGAGAGGGAACCCTCGTCGATCACCACCAGCGCCAGCGACGGATCGGGCGGCCGCCACCGCGCCACCAGCCGGGTCCAGTGATCAAAAACAAACCAGTCCGTCGCGGTAAGAAAGGAGCTGTTCTGCAGCAGGATCAGCAAAAAGGCACAAAATCCCGCGACCAAAAAGCCGGATGCCCGGGGCGAGCTGCGAAGCCAAAGTGCCACGCAGACAAAAAATAAAGGCGATCCGCGCCTCGCGCAAGATCGCCTTTATTCGGGCTAAGCCTAAACTTTACGGAAGCTTGACGTACTCGCCGCCATTCGGATCGAAGGAGGCATCGATGAAATTGGGGACACTCTTATCCTCCTTCGCCTTCCAGAAATGGGCGCTATTACTCTTATAGCAAACGGGAACCCCGTGGGTGCCAAACGGATTGTTCGCCGTGCACGTTGCCGAGATGCCAGCGCCAGTGGGATTCGCAGGTACATCAAAGGTAACCCCTGTGCTCCATACGACGGGCAACTGATCAGGGTCTGAAGTAGAAAGGCCCACATTGCCATTAGCTCCCTTTTTGACCATGAAGGCCCATGAGACATTGGTGTCTTGGATGCCCGTCGCCGCACCTCCACCGACGTATTTATTCTGAAGGCCTCCCGCTAGATAGAAAATGCTGGGATCAACGATGTATTTGCCGGAAAGAAGCGTCTTGGCAATATCGGATCGGACAGCAGCGTTTTGACCAGGATATCCACCATCGTTATCAACGGCATACTGAAACTCGGCCAGTCCTAGGCTACGAGAAGTCTGCATGGCGGCGTTTTCCTTGGCTGTTTCCAAGCCATTGGTGATCGGGCCCATGGCAACACCCGCCAAGATGGCGATGATGCCGATGACCACCAGCAGCTCAACGAGGGTGAAACCGCCTCGGCTGGAGCGACAGGCGGCATGGAACGGGAGACGGGTTTTAAGCATGGTCGAATGTAATACATTGGAGCTTAAACGTCAAATGATGAAAAAGGCTCTAAATGGTCTTTTTTGCCTCGGAGGTAGCCGTTGCGAGCCGCGCGACCGAACTCAGCAAACTTTGGCATCACCCAACGGGTCCATCGCCCGACGGTCGACGGCTACCAGATTGCCGCCGCCGGATACGGCGGCAATCTTCCTAAAATTACTGGAAAAGATATTTGAAAATGGTTCCAGAGCCCATGAGGCTTACTCCATCCGTTATCGTGGTGCCGTAGAGATTCCCGTCGGAGCTAAAAATAACTCCTCCATCCGCAAAAAAACCGGGGTCAGAAATGACGCCGCTATTGAAGTTGAAGAGAAGACGATACGTCCCTGTTGAAGTGATTCTGAAAATGCAAGTATTAGCTCCTGTTGACCCATAAAAACCACCATCGGGACCGATAGTGAGACCTGCCACAGGGTTTGTTCCATCATTGGAAACGCTGCCATCGGCGAAGTTGTGAAGCGTGGTAAGTGTCCCGGTAGAAGTCATCTTGAAGACGACTCCGTATCCACTCATGCTTATTCCCGTAGTGCCGCCGTCGCGAGTCGTGCCATAGAAATTGCCATCGGAACCTTGAATCAATTTTCCTTCGGGAGAGTGGCCATCGTAAAGAACACTACCGAAGTGGTGCAGAATGGTATAAGTGGCAGCATTGGTCGATATTTTGAAAGCGGTTCCATAGAACGCCGAACCGCCGCTAAAGGTGGTCCCATATAAAAGTCCGTCCGTACCCTGAATCAACCCAGCATAAGGATTTTGTCCATCGTTTCCAAGATTGCTGAAGTTATGCAGGATGGTGACGGTGCCTCCGGAAGTCATCTTGAAGATGGTGCCATAACCTGTGCCAACCGAGCCTCCCCCATAAGTCGTTCCATAGAAATTACCGTCTGACGCCTGATATAAGGGAGCACTCGGATGGATGCCGTCGTTCGTGACACTGCCAAAGTGATGCAAAATGGTCACCGTCCCACCGCTGGTTATTTTGAAAGCAGTTCCATTGCTTGCGGATCCTCCAATGTAAGTTGTTCCATAGAGATTCCCATCGGTACCTTGGATCAATCCCGCGTAAGGCCACTGGCCATCATTGGTAACGCTGCCATCGCTAAAGCTATGAAGGATGGTAACAGTCCCGCCCGTGGTCATCTTGAAGACGGTTCCTAAATTTGCGGAGCCACCCTCCCGAGTCGTCCCATAAAAATTGCCGTCGGAGGCCTGAAGCAAGGGACTGTAAGGATGCTGCCCGTCGTTCGTGACGCTGCCATCGGCGAAATAATGCATGATCGTCACCAGCGTCATCCGATAAATGGTGCCGGCATTACCGACGCCGGTACCGCCGTTGAGGGTGGTGCCGTAGAAGTTGCCGTCGGAGGCATAGAGCAGGCTGCTACGCGGAGCCAGACCGTCGTTTGTGACGCTGCCGAAACTGTAGAGAGTGGTTGCGGTTCCCGCGGGGGTCATTTTGAAGAGCGTCCCGCTGCCCCCCGTGCCGCCTCCGGCGGTGGTGCCATAGAAATTGCCGTCAATGCCCTGGATCAGGCCCGCGTAAGGATAGCGCGCATCGTTGCCGACATTACTGAAAGTATGGAGTGTCGTCAGGGTTCCACCGGTGGTGATTTTGAAAACGGTGCCGAAGCTATTGACGCTATCACCATGCGTCGTTCCGTAGAGATCGCCATCGGATGCCTGGATCAATGCGCAAAAGGGATTGTATCCGTCGCCGCTGACACTGCCGAAATGATAGAGCGTGGTCTTGGTGCCGCCTGAAGTGATCTTAAAAATGGTGCCGATGTTCGAGGAGCCGCCATTAAGCGTCGTCCCGTAGAAATTGCCATCTGTAGCTTGGAGGAGGGGATTATAGGGATTGCGCCCATCACCGCCACTGCCGCTAAAGCTATAGAGAACGGTCTCCGTTCCGCCGGAAGTGATCTTGAAAACGGTCCCGTAGCCCGCAGAGCCCCCCTGGCTGGTCGTTCCGTAAAAATTCCCGTCCGATCCCTGAACCGGTGGGGCGAAAGGATGAGCGCCGTCACCGCCGCTACTGCTGAATTGGTAGAGCGTCGTCAGGGTGCCACCCGTGGTGATTTTGAAAACGGTGCCGAGATTACTGGCGCCGCCACTGTAGGTGGTCCCATAGAGATTGCCGTCGGAAGCCTGCGCCACTCCGCAGTCGGGCGTAGAGCCGTCATTGGTGGCAGTGCCGAAGCTATAGAGCGTCGTCCGGGTGCCACCCGGGGTGATCTTGAAGACGGTGCCGATATTATTGATACCGCCTTTGGAGGTGGTTCCGTAGAAATTACCATCTGTGGCCTGAATCAGATTGGAGAAAGAGGCATAGCCGTCGTTGGTAACGGTGCCGAAATTGGAAAAGGTTGATGTGCTCTGAGCTTTCAGCCACGACGGGCATGCAGCGAGGACAATTGCGACCATGAGGAGGAGGAAGGTTTTGTAATGGTTCATAAAGAGGCTTTCTCTAGTTGGAATTTATGTTATTAATACAACATGAGTAGCCTTGTCCAAAAAGGCATAAAGGACAAGAAAATAATTATAAACTGAGTATAAGTAGAAAGCCTGCTTTGATTTTATTTCAGAAGATTGCGCCCTGTCGAAGAAGCCTGCGCCTACCGGCGACAGCTTAACTTTTGAGACGAAGCTTTCCTTTTGTAAGGGATTGTGAGTAAAGTCCATCAACTTATGGCCGGCTCGCAGTCGATCGAAGAAATTATCCGTTCGGAATGTTTGCCCTTACGGGACTGCATGCTCACCATCACCGACGCGAACGGTGAGGCGGCCTTCCTCTATTTCAAGGAGGGCGAACTGATCGAGGCCAACTACGCCGCGCTCTGGGGCAAGGAGGCCCTGGCGCAACTCATCACCTGGAAGCTGTCGGAGCACACCGTCGCCCCGTTGCCCCTGGGCATCAAGCGTTCCCTCTGGGACCAGATCGAATTCCTGCTCAACCCGAGCCTCGTCCCCACCGCCAGCGGCAAGCTCCCCGTCCTGCCCAGCTTCCGCAACACACAGAAACCGCTGAGCCCCTTCGACCGTTTCAAGTCGATCCCCGGCCTGCAAAAGCTCCTCCACCTCGAGCGCGACAAGGAAACCGTCGTGCACGACGCAGGCGGCGACAAGGGCGAGATGGAGCACACGGAATGGCTCATCGAATTTGCCGCCCGGGTCAAGTCGGTCGGCGACACCCTCGGCTTCGGCAATTGCGAGAAGTGGACCATCGACACCGAGCGTTACCAAGTCGTGGGTCTCCGCCAGGAGGAAGGCTTCATCGCCATGCTTCGGCGCAAGGACTCGGTCCAGGACGACCTTGAAGTCGCGGTCAACACCATCGTCGAGGGGAGCTGATCATGGCCACGAAACTCGAGGATGCCCTGCGGAAGGTCACAGCGCTGCCCGGCGTGAAAGCCGCCTTCGTCTTCGATCAATTCCAGTCCATCATCGCGCGCGATGTGCCGGGCCAATACAGCAACGACATCCTCAAGCGCATCGCCTCGCAGCTCTACCAGCTCGCCCTCTTCAGCTGGAAATCGCGGGTCCTTACCCAGGAATTCCGCGTCATCTACGACAAGTACGCCGTCTACACGCGCCTCTTCGCCAAGAATTTTTATCTCGTCGTCTTCATGGAGAAGAACCTCGAGCCCGCCGATTTCCGGCAGCCGCTCAATCTTGCCGTGCTCGTGCTCGACAAGGCGCTGCGCAGCGAGGATGTCTTCGAGTCGAGCCGCGCCATGGCTAAGGTGGCCCAAATGGCCGAGCATTCGCTCAAGGAATCGCACGAGACTGACCAAAGCTTCGCCGGAAAGTTTCGCGTCCTTTGCGTCACCTTCCTCGGCCAGACCGGCCGCGAGCTGATCGATCTCGCCATTGAGGAGAAATACCTCTTCCCGCCGCTCCGTACCGAGGAGGAGATGCGCAAGCTTCTCGAGTTCGCCGTTTCCCACGTCGTCCACCCGATCAAGAAGCAAATCATCGAGAAGGATGGCGAGGAGCTGATCCGGCAATCGCTCAACGCGCACGCTTAAGGCTTATTAGCCATCATGGCGCGCCACCTGCTTGACTAGTCGCTGGAGAAACTTCACAGTATTCCGCATCTTATGGCCTCATTCACCGATCCTAACCGGCGCCCTCCTCTTCCCGCAGACTCCCCCCGTCCCGGCCAGCCGGCTGGAACGCGGAGCACCACAGTGCTGACGGCCGATTGCGAATTCAAAGGTGCGCTTGCCTTCTCTGGCGAGCTCCAGCTTCATGGCCGCCTCGAAGGCACCATCGAATCCGAGGGCGGCGCGCTGACCATCGGCGAGGAAGCTCTCATCAAGGCCGAGATCCGCGTCAACGACGTCCTCATCTACGGCAAAGTTCAGGGCAACATCTACGCCACGGGTCGCGTCGAACTGCGCGGCAAGGCGGAAGTCTACGGCGACCTTCACACCAACCGCGTCGCGATGGATGATGGCGTCGTCTTCGTCGGCCGCTCCAACACGCTCAGCGGGAAGGCCCAGCCCTCCAGCGATTTCTCCAAGATGTTCACCCGCCTCGGCGCCTCGACGAAGGCGAATGGTGCCGCTCCCGCTTCGACCAAGAGCGAGTAATTTTCGCGCACGCCTCGGCGTTACTGGCCAGGTTGCGGCTCGTATTGCTGGAGCCTTTCCCAGCGCTTGGGCAGGATGGGAGAATCTTGCGAGGAGCCGCTACTGCCATTGGGACCGCTGAAGTTTTCAGAAATATCGTAGCGCGGAACCCCGTTGCGGATGTTTTGCGTGATGGTGACCTGCGTTTTCTGTTGGCCAAAATCGGAAAAAAGACGGTCCAAGGTACCGGAAGAAAGGAAAAGTTCGGCCCGGGTTTCATCCAGGTCGTTCGTTAACGAGCTGATGAGCCGGGCTTTGATCTCCTTGCCCTCCGGATAAGCGGGAATCGTATAAGTGATGCTGTTCGTGGAAGACCTCACCATCGTCATCTTCGCATCTTCGATCGCCTGGGTTTCCTTCCGGGCTTCGGCCAGCTGTTGCTCGAGAGCCTCCTTTTCCTGTGGGGATAGCTTCAGGAGGTCGACCATCATGGGGGAAACCTTCAGATCATCATCAAGTGCGTGCCAAAAAAAGCTTTGGCCGTATTTTTTAAAGAAGGAAAGGCGGTCCTGCATAGTCAGGGCGTCTTGGTTTTTTTTCTGCTCGGCGAGGGCTTTTTCCAATTCCTGAACCCGGTCCTCGAGATGGCGGTCCCGGGTTTGCGCTTCGGAAAGAAAAGTGTCCTTGGAAGAAGTCGGGCCTGCTGTCTTGGCCGGCGTAACGGGTGATGAGGAAAAGGCGCCTTCCAGAGACAGCCCGAAACCAGCTCCCGCGATAAAGGCCAGCAACAGCAAACCGGGAAGCAGGAACTGCCTGGACATGGCCTGAGGCCTCAAGCCTGGACTTTTTTCTCGGACTGCTGCTCTTTGTCGCTCTTGATCACCACGGGTTCGGTGGCAGTCGTAAACGGCACCGTCACCATGTCCTTGCGGGGCAGGTCGGTCAGCGTGTGGATCGTCTCGATCCCGGCCCGTTCCATGTCGGCGACGAGGCCGTGCACCTGGGCGACGAGAAAATTATGGGCGATGTAGCACGGAATGGCCACGACCAGTCCCGCTGCCGTGGTAATCAGCGCGATGTAAATGCCCTGGGAAAGCTCTGCGACCGAAGCGGTGCCGCTGGTCCGGTTGATCTGCTCGAAAGCCTGGATCATTCCCGTCACCGTGCCGAGCAATCCCAGCAGCGGGGCGACGTAGCCGATCGTGCCGAGCAGCGAGACGTTGGCCTCGAGATTGGGAATTTCCAGCTGGGCAATCTCGCGAACGATCTCGCGCAGCTCGGCTGCGGGCAGGTGGCGCTTATAGATCGCGGCGCGCACAACGTAAACGACGGGGCCATGGCCCTCTTCGCAACGCTGGATCGCCTCGGTGTAATTCTGGCGCCGTACCAGGGCCAGGACACCTGCGAGAAACTCGCTCACGTTCATCCGCGAGCGCTTGTAATAGAGCATCCGCTCCACGAACACGCCAATGGCCACCACGCTGAGAACGAAGAGCACCGGCATGAGCAGCCCGCCCCGCTGCATGAGCGAGAAGGGCCCGGCGCTTTCCTGGACCGGGGCGATGGTGACTTGGGCGAGGGTGGTGGCGAACATGCGGGACTCCGGTTACCAGACGAACGATTTGCTTTCGGCGACGACCGTATCGCCCTTCAAAATGGTGAACCGCCACGCCGAGACCGGTCCGTAGGCGAGATAGGCTTTGTTGACCACGGCGAAATAGGAACGCGTGGTCCCCGAGACATGCGGCATGTTCTGGGTCAGTGTGTGGACGACTTCCTTGCTCTTGACCTGCCGGTATTCGAAGCGCGCAGTGAAGTCGCTTTTCGTCCCGCCGTTGGCCCAGGTAATGGTGAAGTAATGTCCCTGACGTGCCTTCATCTGCTCGTCGGTCACGGCGCCCCAGTTGAGGTACTTGATTTCGTAAAGGAGCGCGGCATTCGAGGCGCCACGATAGCTGCTGTCGTTCTGGACATCATGCACGAGCGGAATCTTGATGCGCTTGTCGATGGCGATCTTCTCGTGGTTCGTGATGTTTTCATCCAGGCCCGGATCGTCGGGATCGGAGGCGAGGACGAAATGTTTCTGCACCGGGCCCCGGTCGGCATCGGAGGGACCTTCCTGCTCGCGGGGCGCAGGTGGTTCGTAAGTGGCGCCATTCGCGGGTTCCGCGGTCGCCTCGGGAAGCTTGGTCGGTGTCTTCGGCTGCTTCTTGGCGGGAGCCGGAGTCGATTGGGCGAAGGCCGGGGAGGCCGACAGAAAAGCGGCCAGGGCGAGAAGAGCCGTCCAACGCATGGGAGAGAATAAGGAGCGCAAAGCCCCAATGTCAATCATCCGAAAGCGGGTTAAGTGAAGCAAGGGACTGCTCATCAGCTTATTCCGCAACCAGGTCATACTCATTGGCGGCGACCACCGTCACGGTCGCGAATTCGCCCACGGGAAGATTTTCGGGAACAAAGACCCGCGCGTCGACCTCGGGCGCATCGGCCTCGCTCCGGGCGAGACCGGGAGCTTCCACGAGAACGCGGATCTGCTTTCCCACCGCCGCCGCGCTCTGCTCCAGCGCAATGC
>Ga0105237_10006000_pt1 | contig 13598 bp, 13 predicted proteins | sample KBSC24metaG_FD_81520 | JGI IMG/M metagenome (GOLD analysis project Ga0105237, IMG submission 81520) | Corn rhizosphere microbial communities from Kellogg Biological Station, Michigan, USA - KBS C2-4 metaG | ecosystem: Host-associated > Plants > Roots > Rhizosphere > Soil | place: Michigan, USA...
GAGCTGCCGCCAACCTCCGTTCGCACTGAGCTTGTCGAAGTGCCCGCTCCAGACACTCCATGCTGACCCTCCTCTTCGACGGCATCGCCTACGGCATGCTGCTGTTCGTGCTGGCCGTCGGCCTGGCCGTGACCGAGTTGCGAGGCCCACCCGCGCCAGATGGCCAGTGGACCACCCAGTGAGTCGTACCAGGTCGCCAACGGGCCGGCAGCAGACCGGACACGTGATGAGCGCTGTGCGGCACGATCGACCCTTCGGCGGTCCTGCAGCAGCCGTCGTGAGTGGTAGGTCTCAGCCGGCTGCCGTGTAGGCCGTCTTCACGGTCGTGTAGAACTCGCGCGCATAAGTGCCCTGCTCGCGCGGCCCGTAGCTCGAACCCTTGCGGCCGCCGAACGGCACGTGATAGTCCACCCCCGCGGTGGGCAGGTTGACCATCACCATGCCGGCCTGCGCGTTCTGCTTGAAGTGGGTTGCATGCTTCAGCGAGGTCGTGCAGATGCCCGACGACAGACCGAACTCGGTATCGTTGGCCAGCGTCAGCGCTTCCTCGTAGTTCTTCGCCCGAACCACGCTGGCGACCGGGCCGAACACCTCCTCGCGGTTGATGCGCATCGCGTTCGTCGTCTCGGTGATCAGTGCCGGCTGTTGGAAGAACCCGGCCGTCTCGCGCGTCAGCGGCTCGCCGCCGTAGGCGACCATGCCGCCCTCGGCACGGGCGATGTCGATGTACTTGAGATTGCCGGCGAGCTGCCGTTGGTCGACGACCGGACCGATGTCGGTGCCGGTCTTCAGCGCATGATCGATCTTCAGACCCGACAGCTTCTCGATCACCGCGGCGACGAAGCGATCATGGATGCCTTCGGTCACGACAATGCGGCTCGACGCGGTGCAGCGCTGGCCGGTCGAGAAATACGCGCTCTGCACCGCGGCGTTCACCGCCACGCCGAGCTCGGCGTCGTCCAGCACCACGAGCGGGTTCTTGCCGCCCATCTCGGCCTGCACCTTCGCGCCGCGCGCAGCGCACGCGGCGATGATGCGCCGGCCGGTGGCGACCGAGCCGGTGAAGCTGAGCGCGTCGACCTGCGGCGAGTTGACCAGCGCGTTGCCGACCACCTGCCCCGGGCCCATCACGAGGTTGAACACGCCCTTCGGCACGCCGCAGCGGTGCAGGATGTCGGCCAGCGTCCAGCCGCAACCGGGCACGAGCTCTGCCGGCTTGAACACGACGCAATTGCCGTACGCGAGCGCGGGCGCGATCTTCCAGGCCGGGATCGCGATCGGGAAGTTCCACGGCGCGATCAGCCCGACCACGCCGACCGGTTGGCGAAAGATCTCGACACCGACGCCGGGGCGAACCGACGGAACGATCTCGCCGCCGCAGCGCAGCGCCTCACCGGCGAAGAACTTGAAGATCATCGCCGCGCGCACCGTCTCGCCGATGCCTTCGGGCAAGGTCTTCCCTTCCTCGCGAGAAAGCAGCCGACCGATCTCGTCCTTGCGTGCGAGGATCTCGCTGCCCACCGCGTCGAGCAGATCGAAGCGCTGCTGCGGCGTGGTGCGGCTCCAGCCCGGGAACGCGGCGCTGGCGGCAGCGATCGCGGTCTGCGCTTGCGCCGCATCGGCCTGCGCATACAGCCCGACGACGTCGCTCGTGTCAGACGGGTTGATGTTGGGCAATTCGCTCGCCCCGGCGACCCATTCGCCATTGATCAGGTTGCGAAAATTCGTCATGGTCATTGGCTCCAGTGAAGCACCATCGGATCGAGCCGTCGCGCCGTTTCGATCAGCCCGGCACGTGTATCGGGGTGCATCGCCGGCAGCGGATGGCGCGGTGCTTCACAGCCTATCACCCCGCCCTCCTTCATCAGCGCCTTCGCGGCCAGCAAGCCGCACTGCCGGTTCTCGAAGTTGATCAGCGGCAGCCAGCGCTGGTACTGGGCAAGCGCAGCCTCGCGATCGCCACGTGCGTAGGCATCGACGATGCGGCGGATGCCGTCCGGGTAAGCGCCGCCGGTCATCGCGCCGGTCGCGCCGGCATCGAGGTCGGGCAGCAGCGTGATCGCCTCTTCGCCATCCCACGGCCCTTCGATCGCGTCGCCACCGAGGCGGATCAGCTCGCGCAGCTTCGAGGCGGCACCCGCGGTCTCGATCTTGAAATACGCGACATGCTCGATCTCGCGCGCCATGCGCGCAAGGAAGGCCGGCGACAAGACGGTCCCGCTGGCCGGCGCGTCCTGGATCATGATCGGGATGTCGACCGCGTCGGACAGGCGGGCGCAGAACTCGAAGATCTGCGGCTCCGGCACGCGGAAGGTCGCGCCGTGGTACGGCGGCATTACCATCAGCATCGCCGCGCCCATGTCCTGAGCGCGCCGGCTGCGCTCGGCACAGACCCTGGAGCTGAAATGCGTCGTCGTCACGATCACCGGCACGCGGCCGGCGACGTGCTCGAGGATCGTCTTCGTCAACACCTCGCGTTCGTCGTCCGAGAGCACGAACTGCTCGGAGAAGTTCGCAAGGATGCAGATGCCGTTCGAACCGGCGTCGATCATGAAGTCGATGCAGCGCTTCTGGCTTGCCAGATCGAGCTCGCCGATCTCGGTGAATGTCGTCGGGGCGACCGGGAACACGCCCTTGTAGCGCGGCGTCTGGGATGAGCTCATCGTGGTCAGTAGTCTTCGTTGACGTTGCGGAAGGGGCCGAACTTGGCGCGCCGGTAAGCCTCGGGAGGCTGGCCGGCGTAGTGCTCGGGAATGGCGTAGCCCTGCGGCCGCAACGCGGCATCCGGATAGAGCTTGGGACGGTTCGGGTTCTGGCGGCGCGGCGTGCTGTCGTCGTTCACATAGGCCGCGATGTCGAGCGCCTCGGCGGCGGTCAACTGCGGCTTGTCGTGGCTCGCGCCGAGCGGCATCGAGGCGGCGATGTAGCGCGCCAGCAGCGGCACCGCGAACATGTGGCCGGCGTTGTCGTAGGTATCGTCGCCGGCCAGCGGCGGAAAGAGATAACCGCCGCCGACGGCGAAGTCGGGCTGCCGCTGGCCGGCCGCATCGGCACCGTGACAGGCCTGGCACTTGGACTCGAACAACGCCTTGCCATGCATCGGGTCGGCGGCGCGCGCGACCGGTTGGAGCTGCATCAGCCCGCTGCCCACCATCGCAGCATCCGGCACTGTCTCGCGGCCGAGCCAGCGCAGGTAGGCCATGACGGCCTGGAACTCGGGCGTGTCGGCCTTGATCGGCACGGCGCCGGCGCCGAACATGCCCAAGGCACGCTGCTCCAGCGAGATCACCTTGCCCGCCTTGATGTCGAACTTCGGATAGTCGTTGACGGCATTGATCAGCGGCAGCGCAAACATCTTGGTGCCCGGCAGGCCCGAGGGCCCGGCCTGGTGGCAGTTCACGCAGTTCAGGCTGTTCCAGTTCATGCGCTTGGCCGCATCCGGCGCGAGCTTGCCGACACGCCGCGAGGTGTTGCGCAGCAGGTCGATGCCGTCGCGGATCTGCGCGCCCTCGGGCCCGCGCGGGATGCGCGCTTCGTCGGGCTCGCGCCAGGGCTGCTTCGGCCGCGCCTCGTAGCGTGCCAGCAGCGCCTGGGCCGCGGCGGTGTCGAGGCTGTCGCCGACACGATGTGGAGCGGTGTCGAAGGCCTGGGCAGTGCCGAGCGCGAGCACGGCCACGGAGAAGGCCATGGAGGCGAGTCGACGCATGTTCACTCCGTGATGGCGAACTGGTCGAGGTACTCGGTCTTCAGCGTCAAGCCGAGACCCGGCTTGTGGTCGTCGAGCTGCAGGAAGCCGTTCTCCGCCGCCGGATCGCCGTCGAAGATGTAGTAGAAAAGTTCGTTGCCGACCTCGACGTCGTGGATCGGGAAATACTCGCTGATCGGGCAGTTCAGGCTGCTCATCGTCAGGTGGTAGTTGTGCATCTGGCCCGCGTGCGGGATCACCGGCACGCTGTAGGCCTCGCACAGCGCGTTGATCTTGTGCGCCATCGTGATGCCGCCGACACGGTTGGTGTCGTACTGCACCACGGACACGGCCTTGCGGTCGAGCAGCTGCTTGAAGCCGTACAGGCTGAACTCATGCTCGCCCCCGGAGATCGGGATGCCGGTGAGCTGGTTCAGCTCGGCATAGCCGTCGATGTCGTCGGCGATCACCGGCTCTTCGAGCCAGCGCGGCTGGTACTTCTCGAGCTTGGGCAACATGCGCTTCGCGTACTCGAGGTTCCAGCCCATGTAGCACTCGAGCATCAGGTCGTTCTCGTAGCCGATGACCTCGCGCACCGCCTCGACCGCCTTCAGGTTCTCGATCACGCCCTTCTGGCCGTGCGCCGGGCCGTAGCCGAAGCGCATCTTGAAAGCCTTGAAGCCCTGGTCCTGGAACTTCGCCGCCTCGGCCTGCATCTCTTTCAGGTCGGTGCGATACAGCTTGCTGTAGTAGCAGGGAATCTTCTCCTTCGTGCGCCCGCCCAGCAGCTTGAACACCGGCTTGTTCACGCTCTTGCCGAGCACGTCCCAGACCGCGATGTCCACCGCCGAGATCGCCGCCATGCCCACGCCCTTGCGGCCCCAGGCATGGGTGGCGCGGTACATGCGCTGGTTCAGGTACTCGTAGTCCCAGGGATCCTGGCCGAGCACCAGCGGCGCGAGGTATTCATCGATGATGGCCTTCGCGATCTTCGGCGCGAGTGCCACGTTGCCGAGGCCGACGATCCCGTCGTCGGTTTCCACTTCCACGACGGTCCAGCCGTGGAACCGGAACGTGTTCATCGTGTCCTTGCCTGCCGCGTGTGCGTTGGCCCGGTTGTCGTACACGAGGTCCATCGCGTTCGAACAGAAGTTGCCCTGCGGCGGCACGGTCTTGCCCTTCCATTCGAAGACGCGGGCGCGGACGGACTTGATTTTCATGATGGCGTGGCTTTCTGCTTACGATTGACCGAAGAGGGACTGGCCAGCGCGGTACGCGAGGCCCATGCGGCAGGCGATGTCGAAGGCGTTGGCGATGGCATCGACGTTGGCGCGGCCCTCACCCGCGATGTCGTACGCGGTGCCGTGGGCGGGTGTCGTGATCGGAACCGGGAGGCCACCCTGCACCGTCACGCCCTTCGAGAAGCCCATCAGCTTGATCGCGATCTGGCCCTGGTCGTGATACATGGTCACGATCGCGTCGAGCTCGCCGTCGCGCGCCTTCAGGAAGATGGTGTCGGCCGGGTACGGACCGACGACCTCGATGCCGCGCGCGTTGAGCTTGCGCACCGCGGGCTCGATGATGTCGATCTCCTCGCGCCCGCAGGTGCCGCCGTCGCCGTTGTGCGGGTTGAAGCCCGCGACGGCGACACGCGGCCGCGCCACGCCGTTGGCCTGCAATGAGCGGTAGATCAGCGTCGCTGCATCCATGATGCGGCTCTCGTCGATGTACTTCGGCGCATCCTTCAGCGGCACGTGCGAGGACACGCGCGAGGTCCACAGGCCCTGCAGCGTGTTGAACTCGCAGAAGTAGCCGGTCACGCCGAGGTGCTGCGCGAAGTGGTGCAGCTCGTCCTCGTGCTTCAGGCCGCCGAGCTTCATCGCGTACTTGTTCAGCGGCGCGAAGCAGATGGCATCGATCTCGTGCGCGAGCGCCGCGTCCATGCAGCGGTCGAGCACCGCGAGCACCGATGCACCGCCAGCCGCATCGGCTTGCGCGCGATGCACCTGCTCGGGCCGGACCGTGTCGACGGCCAGAAACGCCGGAGTCGCCGTGCCCGGCCGCCCGCGCACGGCCCCGAACGACGTGACTGGGGTGGTGTCGACGCGCAGCCCGGCCACGCGCTGGCCCTCGCCCCACAGCCAGCGGTCGCCGACCAGCACGACGTTGGCTCGCTGGACCGTCTCGGGTCGCGCGAGCAGCCGCGCGATCAGTTCGGGACCGATGCCCGCGGGGTCGCCGAGCGTCAGTGCGACGACCGGCTTGTCGGATGAAAGAGTCATGGTGTTCTCACTCGAGCTTGATGCCGCGCTTCTTGATGACTTCGGCATAACGCCTGTTCTCAGCCTCGTGAAACGCGATGAACTGGGCCTGCGTCATCGGCGTGATCTCTGCGCCCAGGGTGTCGAGCCGCGTCTTCGTCTCGGACAGCTGCAGCAGCCGGGCGACTTCGGCCTGCACGCGGTCCTGCACCGCCTTCGGCGTGGCACTGGGCATGTACAGGCCGTACCAGGCGCTCATCTCGACGCCCTTGACGCCGGCTTCGGCCAGCGTCGGCACCTGCGGCAATTGCGGGCTGCGCCGCGCGCTGGCGACCGCGAGCGCACGCACCTTCCCGCTCCTGATGTGCGGCAGCACCGATGCCAGGGTGTCGAAGCTCATCTGCACGTTGCCCGCCATCAGGTCCACCAGCGCCGGCCCGCTGCCGCGGTACGGCACGTGGGTGATGAAGGTCCCGCTCGCCTCCTTGAACAGCTCGCCTGCGATGTGCTGCGTGCTGCCTGCCCCGCTGGAGGCGAAGTTGAGCTTGCCGGGCTCCTTCTTCGCGAGCTCGATGAGCCCCTGCACGCTGTTCACGCCCAGGTCGTTGTTCACCACCAGCACATTGGGCACTGCACCGACAAAGGCCACCGGCACCAGGTCCTTGTCGTTGTCGTACGCAAGCTTGATCAGGTGCGGTGCGATCGCCGTAGCGGTCGACACGCCCATCACCATCGTGTGGCCGTCGGTCGACTTGGCGGTGGCGTCGGAGGCGAGCGTGTTCGACGCGCCCGGCTTGTTCTCGACCACGATCGTGGTCTTCAGTGCCGGGCCGAGCTTGTCGGCCACCACGCGCGCGATCGCATCGGTGCCGCCGCCGGGCGACGAGCCGACGAGCATGCGCACCGGGCGCGTGGGCCAATCCTGCGCGTGGACTGGTGCGCAGGCCAGCACCAGGATGCCGGTCAACCAGCGCGCGGCGCGCGACGAGACGATGACGTGCCCCATCTCACTTGCCCCAGATCGCCTTGTAGCGATCGCGGTAGCCGTTGTCGGGATCGAACAGGTTCTTCGGCCCGCCGTCCTTCGCGACGTTCTCGCCCGTCACCAGATGCACCTTCGGCACGTAGCCCGACCAGGCCACCTTGTTGAAGGCGCGGTTGAGCTCGTCGACGATCTGCCAGCCCTGCATGTTCAGCGGCTCGGGCACCGTGCCGGCCTGGTAGCGCTTGCTGCGGATGCGCTGGTACGCGGCCTCGGAGCCGTCGCCGGCCGACACCGCCTTCGGGTTGCCATCGCCCTTCTTGCCGGCCGCCGAGAGCGACGGGCCCATGAAGTCGAAGTACAGGTCGTTGATCGCGAGCGAGTGCGTCCACTTGTCGCCGAAGCGCTGCAGCAGCGAGGTGGTGAGCTGCGGCATGCGGGTCGAGCTTTCGGAGATCGGACTGTCCTCGAAGCTCAGCACGGTGCAGCCGCCGCACTTCTTGATCACGGCCTCCATGGCACGCGCCTTGTAGAGCGCGATCGCATACTGCGAGTCGGTGAAGATCACGACGCCGGCCTTGCCGCCGGAATCGACCACCGCCCACAACGCGGCCACCTCGGCGACGTCGTCGGTCACGGTCGTGACGTTGGCGAACAGCCCGGCCTTGTCGTTCGGCCCCGGCTTCTCGCCGGAGTGCCAGCCAACCAGCGGCACGCCCGACTTCGCCGCGTTCTCGAACGCGACCTTCTGCTCGGTGGTGTCGAAGCCGCCGACGACGATGCCGGCCGGTTTCAGCGCCAGCGCCTGGTTCAGCGCGGCGGTGCGGCCGCTGACAGTGCCCTGCCCGTCGATCACGCGCACGCTCCAGCCGATCGCCTTGCCGGCATCTTCGACGCCCTTGGACACGCCGAGGATGCCGCCGTTCTTCAGGTCGCCGGCGACGAACACGATCGTCTTGCCCGCGGCCGCCTTCGGACCGCTGCTCGGACCGTCCCACTTCTCCTTCGACATCGTGGCCACGGCCACCTTCTGCTTCGCGGCTTCGAGGAAGTCGTCGGCCAGCGCGTGGCCGGCAAGGCCGACGCCGGTGAGCGCAAGGACGAGTGCGCCGAGGCGCGAACGGTTCTGCTGCATGGGAGTGTCTCCAGGTGGGGGCTTCAGTGAGTTGCCGCTTGACTCGCGGCTTGCGGGGAAGGGTTTGCGGCTGGGGCGACGATCTCGCCGGGCGAACGCTCGACGGCACCGGCACCGGCGCCGAGCTGGCGGGCGGCGATGCGCCGCTTGATCGACACATTGCGGCGCTGCTGCGCCCAGCCGGCAATGCCGATGGACACCAGCAAGGTCAGCCCGTTGAACAAGGGCTCGACATAGAACGCGCCGCCGAACTGCTGAATGCCCGAGATGCCGATCGCGAGGATGGCGACCCCGACCAGCGTGCCCCAGACGTTGACGCGGCCGGGCCGGATCGTCGTCGAGCCGAGGAACGCGCCGACCAGTGCCGGCAGCAGGAACTCGAGGCCGACGCTGGCCTGACCGATCTGCAGCCGCGAGGCCAGCAGCACGCCAGCGAAGCCCGACAGCGCGCCCGATGCAACGAACGCACCCATCACATGCTTTCGCACCGCGATGCCGTTGAGCTGTGCCGCCTTCGGGTTCGCGCCGATCACGTAGAGTGCACGCCCGAGCGGGGTGAACTCGGTCACCAGCCACATCGCGACGCTGACCGCGAGCACGTAGAACGCGCCGATCGGCAAGCCGAGCAGGCTGCCTCCGGCGATGCCGACGAACCCATCGGGCAGCTCGCCGACCACCTGGCGACCGCCGCTGTGCCACATGGCCACCGCATAGATCACGGTGCCGGTGCCCAGCGTCGCGATGAAGGAATCGATCTGCGCGAGCTCGACCAGCAGGCCGTTGAGCACACCGAAGAGCGCTGCGCAGGCCACGACAATCAGCACCGCAAGCGGCCACGGCACGCCGAGCTTGGTCTGCAGGCTGATCGCGAGGATGTGCCAGAGCACGATGCCGTAGCCGACCGTCAGATCGATCTTGCCGGTGATCATCGGGATCGTCGCGGCCAGCGCGAGCAGCGCGATCACCGACTTGTCGGCGAGGATCGCGCGCAGGTTGAACAGCGTCGGGAACGTGTCGGGCAGCAGCAGCGAGAACAGCAGCGCGAGGCCCACGGTCAGCACGACCAGGCCATACACCGGCATCGCGCGGCCGAGCCGCTGCATCAGCGAGATCGCCTCGCCGTCGAGCGAGCGATCGGGTTCGAGGGCGGTGGCTTTGATCGAGGCGGTCATACCGTGGTCTCCATTTCTTGTGAGGTCTGATGCGCGGCGCCGCCGGCAGCGAGCGAGAGCAAGCGCTCGACGGTGATGTCGCCGCCCGTGAGTTCGGCGGCGATCAAGCCGTTGCGGAACACCAGCACGCGAGTGCAGACGGTGGCCACTTCCTCGAAGTCGGTCGAGACCACGACCATCGCGCTGCCGGCCTCGGCCCGCTCGCGCAACACGCCGTAGATCTGGCGCTTGGCGCCGACATCGACACCAGCGGTCGGCTCCTCGAGCACGACGAGCGGCGTGTCGAGATGGAACCACCGCGCCAGCACGACCTTCTGCTGGTTGCCGCCCGAGAGCTGCTGTACTTCGGCGTGCGGCGCAGGCGGGTTCACGTCGAAGCGCCGGATCAGCGCCATCGCCATGTCGTGCTCCTGACTGCGCCGATCCAGCGACAGCCCGCGGTCGCCGTGCAGGGACGGATGGGGGAACAGGTTCTCGAGCACCGACATCGAGCCGGCGAGATTCTCTTCGAGCCGCTCGCCCGCTACGTAGGCCACGCCGGCACGGATCGCATCGGCCGAGGTACGGAACACCGCGTCGCGTCCGAACAGCGCCATGCGCCCGGCAGACAGCGGCTCGCGCCCGAACAGCGCACGGCTGATCGCCTCGTGACCGGCGCCGCGCAGCCCGATCAGGCCGACGACCTCGCCGCGCCGCACCGTGAAGCTGACCGGCCCGGCGTTGCCGCTGGCCGCCTGCTCGAGTTGCAGCACGGTCTCGCTGTTCGCCGCCGGCGGTGCCTTCGCGATGGTCGACGCCAGCGCCTTGCCGACGATCAGGTCGACCAACTCGCTCTCGCTGGTCAGCGCTGTCGTGCGCACCGCGACGAGCTTGCCGTCGCGCATCACCGCGGCGCGGTCGGAGATCGCCATCACCTCGTCGAGCCGGTGCGACACATAGATCATCGCCATGCCCTGCCGCCGCAGCTCGCGCAGCACACCGAACAGGCGCTCGACGTCAGCCATCGGCAGGCTCGCCGAAGGCTCGTCGAGCACCAGCAGGCGGGCCTGAACCTCGAGCGCTCGGCCAATCGCGAGCAGCGACTTCTCGGCGCGGGTCAGCGAGAAGATGCGGCGGTCAGGGTCGATGTCGCAGCCGACACGGCTCATCACGCGGCGCGCGGTCGCGCGTGCCGCATTCCAGTCGATCAGGCCGAAGCGGCGCGGGTAACCCATGCCCAGCGCGACGTTCTCGGCCACCGTCATCCACTCCACCAGCCCCAGGTCCTGGTGGATGAAAGCGACCGGCTGATGCCCGCGGTCGCTGCTGCGCCAGGCGGATTCGGGCCGGCCGTCGAAGCGCATCTCGCCGCTGTCGATCGGGAAGATGCCCGCCAGCAGCTTGATCAGCGTGGACTTGCCGGCGCCGTTCTCGCCCAGCAGCGCGACGATCTCGCCGGCGCGCACATCGAAGCTGACATCGTCGACGGCCTGAGTGCCGCCGAATCGCTTGCTGACGCCGCGGATCTCGAGCAAGGACGCGCCCACGGTAGTTGCGCTCACAGCAGCACCACCTTGGACACATCGGGCTCGCGCTGCGTGGCGATGAAACGCACGACGCCCAGCGCCTTCGTGTCGAGCACGGCGACGCGATCGTCGTCGAGCGAGATGAACGCGAGAGGCTTCGTCGGGTGGAACGACAGCGCGATCGCACGCGCACCCAGCGCAAGGCAGCCAGTCTCTTCCAGCGTGAGCGGGTCCACCACCGAGAGGCTGCGGTCGCCGTAGTTGCTGGTGAACAAGCGTCCGTCGCGTGCGCGGTAGATGCGCGTCACGTCATCGCGTGATGCGATCGAATGGCGCACGGTCATGGTCGCCGTGTCGATCGCGCACAGCGTGTTGCTCCAGCGGTTGCTGACGAACAGGGTGCGTTCGTCCTCGCTCAGGCAGTAACCCTCCGGCTTTTGACCCGGATGGCAGGCCACAGGCTGGAACAGCGGGTCCCAGGGTTTCACCTTCGTCACGGTATGGCTCAGCAGATTCATGCAGTAGGCGGTCTGGCCATCGTGTGTCAGCGCGAACAGGTGGCTCTTGATGCCGCCCGACGGCACGGCGCGCTTCGCGGCGCTGTCTGTTGCCGGCTGATCGAGCACCAGCAGCGTCGCCTTCTCCTCGCTGAGCGCGTAGACCCGGTCCTGTGCGTCGATCTGCAGGCCGTGGATCCGGTTGAAGGGGTACAGGTCTATAGACCGTACCAGTTGGGCCGAACGAATGTCGATCTGGAAGATCGAGTGTCCCCCCGGACCGGTGTGGCCGGAGGTCTCGACCCCGTAGTGGCCCACGTAGGCGAAGCGTTCGTCTCGGTCGGTGACGAACTCGTGCGGGAACTCGGCCAGCGCCAACGTGCGCAGGCGCTCGCCCGACTCGAGGTCGTACCAGCTGAAGCAGTGCGAACACTTCTCGACCAGCAGCAAAATGTCTCGACTCATCTGGTTCTCGTTTTCAAGGAGTCTGGATGCCGCGCGCGTTGAGGCGGATGCGGTACAGCGACGTGCTCGCGCAGACGTAGAGCTCGTCGCGTTCCACGCCGCCGAACGTCAGGTTGCCCACCTTCTCGGGCACGGGGATCGTGGCCAGGCGCGTGCCGTCTGGGTGATAGACCTGCACGCTGTCGGCGCTGCTGGTGTAGAGCCAGCCGCGCGCGTCGATCCGGAAGCCATCCGACAGGCCCGGGCTCACGACGGCGAAGATGCGCGGACGAGCCAGCGTTCGGCCGGCGATCACGTCGAACGCGACGATGTGATGATGGCCGCCGCCATCGGTGCGCAGCGCGGCCGAGGTGTCGGAGACATAGAGCACCGACTCGTCGGGCGAGAACGCGAGGCCGTTGGGCTCTTCGACGAAGCTGCTGACCACGTCCAATGCGTTGCTGACGGGATCGAAGCGAAACACGTAGTTGTCGCCCAGCTCGGACTCGGCCTGATGGCCCTCGTGGTTCGAGACGATGCCGTAGGGCGGATCGGTGAACCAGATCGTGCCGTCGCGCTTCACGACGACGTCGTTGGGCGAGTTCAGGCGCCGGCCCTGGTAGTGGCTGACGAGCACCTCGTCCGTCGCTTGGGCGAGGCCGGCCTTGAAGCGCGTGCGCACAATCGAGCGCTGGCCGTGCGAGCAGTGCAGCAGCGAACCGTCGGCCTCGCGCGTGTGGCCGTTGGTGAACTCGACCTGGTCGCGCCACACGCTCATGCCGTCGCGCGGGTGCCAGCGCAGCATGCGATTGGCAGGGATGTCGCTCCAAAGCACGCTGCCATCCTCGTGCATCCACACCGGCCCTTCGCTCCAGGTGGCGCCCGACGCCAGACACTCGAGCGTCTCGCCGGCACGCACCAGCTCCGCCGCGCGCGAATCGAACGCGATCACGGCCGCCATCAGTGGCTCATCTCGTCGAGGGTGGTCTTGCGCACCTGTTCGAGGTGTTTGCGCGCCGCGGCGACCGCCGCCTCGGGCTTGCGCGTCTTCAGCGCCTCGACGATGCCGCGGTGCTCGGCCACGCTGTGCGCGATGGCGCCTCGCCGCTGCAGAGCGCGGCGCCGGTACTCCAGCGCGTAGTCGTAGAAGTCGCACACCACCTCATAGAGCAAGGCGTTGCCGCAGGCGCGGTACAGCGTGGCGTGGAACTCGCGATCGGAAATCTGGAAGCGCACGGGGTCGTCGAGCATGCCCTCCTGGTCGCGCACGAGCGTTGCGAGCCGCGCCAGTTCGTTGCCCGAAATGCGCTGCGCCGCCAACCAGATCACCTGCACTTCGACGGCGGCACGCGCCTCGGCGACCTCCTCGAAGGAGCGGTCCTTGAGGTTGCCCAAGGTGCTGACGGATTCGTGCAGCGGGAACGGCCCGGTGCCCAGCACCCGGGTGCGCGACCCCTGGCTGACTTCGATCATCCTGCGCGCCTGCAAGACGCCGATGGCCGCGCGCACAGTCTCGCGCGAAACCCCCAAGGTCGCCGCCAGCTCGCGCTCGGACGGCAGTTCGTCACCCACGCGCAGCAGGCCGGAATGAATCATGTAGGCGAGCTTGTCGCTGATCTGGTCCTTGACCGTGCGTTTGCCGATCTGACCTTTGTCCCCGGGGATGCGGGCGATGAGTTCCATGACGGATGGCGGGAGAGACAGGTGTTGTCGACTAACTGGCCTACTGGTACGGTCAGAATACCAGTGGACGTGCAAACGCCCTCCCAGGGGAAACCCGAGGTACCGTTGGCAAACGCTTCACCCTGCGCCTGGCCGCGGAGTCAGTCAGCGGCAAACGCCCTCAGGAATTCGCGCCGCGTCTTCGGCCCGTAGGTCCTGCAGTGCGGATCGGGACTCTCGAGGTAGGCGGCGCGC
>Ga0105237_10006001_pt1 | contig 13596 bp, 6 predicted proteins | sample KBSC24metaG_FD_81520 | JGI IMG/M metagenome (GOLD analysis project Ga0105237, IMG submission 81520) | Corn rhizosphere microbial communities from Kellogg Biological Station, Michigan, USA - KBS C2-4 metaG | ecosystem: Host-associated > Plants > Roots > Rhizosphere > Soil | place: Michigan, USA...
AATCAGCACGCCTTTACACCCGCTGACGAGCTCGGAGATTTCACCGTCACTCCGCGGCTCATTCCCATTTCCCTCGCCGCCATATTCATCGGAATCGCCTCTACATTCGTCGCGCTGGCGCTGCTGAAACTCATCGGCCTATTCACCAACCTGTTCTACTTCCAGCGCTGGAGCACCGCCATGGTGTCACCGGCCGGCAACCATCTGGGCCTATTCGCCGTGGTCATACCCGTGATCGGAAGCCTGATCATCGGATTGATGGCGCGTTACGGCTCCGAACGAATCCGGGGTCATGGCATTCCAGAAGCAATCGAGTCGATTCTGCTGAACGGCAGCCGCATACAACCCAGACTCGCGATTCTGAAGCCGCTGTCGTCGGCGATCTCGATCGGCTCCGGTGGACCCTTCGGCGCTGAAGGCCCGATCATCATGACCGGCGGCGCCCTGGGCTCGATCATCGCGCAAGTTTTTCATCTCAGCAGCACCGAGCGCAAGACCCTGCTGGTTGCCGGAGCCGCCGCCGGCATGTCCGCCACCTTCGCCGCGCCACTTTCCGCCGTGTTGCTGGCCGTCGAACTCCTGTTGTTCGAATGGAAGCCGCGCAGTCTGATCCCCGTCGCTCTTGCCAGCGCCACCGCCGGCGCCGCGCGCCGCTATGTCCTGGGCATCGGACCGCTGTTTCCGGTTCCCGCGCACTCCCTGTTTATCGGACCGCAAGGTCTGCTGGGCTGTATCTTAGTCGGCATTCTAGCTGGAGCCGCATCGGCCATGTTGACGCGAGCCGTCTACGCATCGGAGGACCTGTTTCAACGCTTGCCGATTCACTGGGCCTGGTGGCCGGCGATCGGCGGATTGGTAGTGGGCCTGGGCGGACTCGTCTTCCCGCAAGCGCTCGGAGTCGGCTATGACACCATCGGTTCCTTGCTGCAGCACGATGTCGCGGGCGTGACCATCGCCGGAATTCTCGTTGTGAAGGCCATCATCTGGGCAGTCTCACTAGGATCGGGAACCTCGGGAGGCGTCCTCGCTCCTCTCCTGATGATCGGTGGAGCAGTAGGCGGCGTCGAGGCTATGTTCCTCCCCAACGAAGGCACCGGCTTTTGGCCCTTAATCAGCATGGGGGCCATCTTGGGTGGGACCATGCGCTGTCCTTTTACAGGCATCGTATTCGCCATGGAACTGACGCACGATATGAACGGCCTTTTGCCGCTACTGGTGGCCAACGTCATCGCCTATGGATTTACAGCGCTGCTTCTGAAGCGCTCCATCCTGACGGAGAAAATCGCGCGCCGCGGATTCCATCTCAGCCGCGAATATTCAGTGGATCCTCTTGAGATCCTGTTTGTCCGCGAAGTCATGCGCACCAGCCTGGTCGCTTTTCCCGAATCTCAAACCCTGGGCGAGCTGGCCGCGTCGTTCCATCCCGACCATTCGCCGCGCGGTCAGCATTTGTATCCCATTATCGGGGACGATGCCGGCGTCATTGGCGTCATGACTCGCAAAGACGTGCGCCGCCTGCTCGCGGAGGATCCGAAAAACGACGTCCGCTTAGGAGAGCTGGCCAGGCGCCAACCCGCCGTCGCCTATCCTGACGAATCTCTGCGCGCGGTGGTCTATAAGATGGCCGAAACCGGCTTCACGCGATTACCGGTAGTCGATTCATCATCAGGCCGTAAACTCGTCGGGCTGGTTTCGCTCGAAGACCTTCTGCGCGCGCGAACGCGCAACCTAACCGAAGAACGCCACCGCGAACGCGTCCTGCGAATTCGCCTGCCCTTTAGATCGCGAGCGGGCGCTCTGAGGTAAACACCTTAGGAAATAACGGATACACGCTCATTTGTTCTAGAAACCGCTCACGCAGCCTTAACAAAAGACTCACTTTTAACGATAGATCCAGTGAGTGTGGATCATACTTACCGGCATCTTCGTCGCTGCCACCATCGCGTGTGCGGCCGGATGGCTGCGCGCACGCCGGCTCTTGGATGATTGCCGGCAAGAGCAAGGAGAGCAAGGAACCTCCTCGCGCTTCCTGCTAGAAGAGCGCCGCGTGCTCCGTCTGATCACGGAAGGCGCGGATCTAAAGGAAGTACTCGACGCCCTCACCGCCGGCATTGAACGCATGGTTCCCGGTTGCTACTGCTCCATTCTGCTGCTGGACGTGACCGGACGCTTGCGCGAAGGTTCCGGCGGCGGCTTGCCTGCGGAATTTATTAAGAAAGTGTACGGCCTCGTTATTGGACCCGACATTGGTTCCTGCGGCTCCGCGGCCTACCTCAACCAGACCGTCATCGCGACCGATATCGCCACTGACCCTCGCTGGGCCGATGCCAAAGAATTACCGCTGGCCTTCGGGCTGCGCGCCTGCTGGAGCGTGCCCATTCACGATTCGAAGAACAAAGTGCTCGGCACTTTCGCGATGTATCATCTGCAAGTCGCCTCGCCGCGTCCCGAACAACTTCACATGGTCGAAGCCGGCGCGCACCTGGCCGGGAACATCATAGAGCGCCTTAGCGCCGAACAGAAATTGCGCGAGAACGCCCTGCGGATGAAATTGGCGGAAGAAGCTGCGTCCTTCGGCGTATGGGAAATGGATCTCGAAGCCGGCATCGTCACCGGATCGGAAGCGTGGGCCGCGATGGAGCGTTGTCCCGACGGCACCGCCGGACTCGATGTGAACCTGGTCCGGGAAGTGGTCCATCCCGAAGATCGCCACTTGCTGGCGGCGGGTTCCGATCACGCCTTCGCCACTGGCGAGCCGTATTGCGTGGACTTCCGCATCGTGCCCGAGCCGGGGGTCATCCGCTGGCGCCGCAGCGCCGCCCGGGTGCAATTCGTCGACGGCAAGCCCAAGCGTCTGATCGGCGCCACCATCGACATCACCGAACAAAAGGAAATGCTGCTCTCGCTCGAACAGGCCCGCGAGAAAGCCGAAGTCGCCGCTCAAGCCAAGAGCGATTTCCTGGCCAACATGAGCCACGAGATCCGCACCCCTATGAACGGCGTGATTGGCATGACGGGTTTGCTGCTCGATACCGATCTCTCGCCCGAACAGCGCGACTACGCCGACACCGTTCGCAAATCTGGCGAAGCGCTGCTCACCATCATCAACGACATTCTCGACTTCTCGAAAATTGAAGCCGGCAAGATGGATATCGAGGCCTTCGCCTTCGATCTCCGCATGGTCCTGGAAGAAGTAACCGAGTTACTCGCCCCGCGCGCGGAAGAGAAGGGGCTGGATCTCATGATTCACTACCCGCCCGATCTTCCGCAGTACTTCGTGGGCGATGCCGATAGAATCCGCCAGGTCGCCACCAACCTAATCGGGAACGCCATCAAGTTTACGCACGCCGGCCATGTGCTGATTTCCGTCGAGTGTCTGGAACGCGACGCCGCCAGCGCCAACGTGAAAATTTCCGTCGCCGACACGGGCATCGGCATCCCCCCGGGCAAGATCGATTTGCTGTTCCAGTATTTCAGCCAGGCCGATACCTCCACCGCGCGCCGCTACGGCGGCACGGGCCTGGGCTTGGCGATTTCGAAAAAACTGATCGAACTCATGGGTGGCGCCATCCATGTCGAGAGCAAACCGCACGATGGTTCCACATTCTGGTTCTCGCTGCGCATGCCCGTCGACACGCAGGCCCCCGTGCGTCCAGTCCCCGCCGCCAGTTTGCAAGGACTGCGCGTCTTGATCGTCGACGACAATGAAGTGAACCGCCGCGTAGTCCACGAGCAAATCTCCAGTTGGGGCATGCGTAACGGCAGCTACGCCAGCGCCGAGGAAGCGCTGGAGTCCCTGCACGCCGCGCAAGCCGCCGGAGATCCCTACGATCTGGTGATCGCCGATTACCAGATGCCCGGGATCGATGGAGCGACCCTTGCCTCCATCGTCAAAGCTGATCCCTCCATCAACGGTGTAGTCTTCATCATGCTCACCTCCGTCGGCCATTGGAGAGAACTCCGCGGCCTCGAGGGCGCCAGCGTCGATGCCTGTCTGCTAAAGCCTGTCCGCCATTCAAAATTGATGGACACACTCGCCACGGCGTGGTCGAAGAAGCATCCCTCGGCGGCTCAGTCTGCATCGCCCGCGCCGGTGTCGCCGGGTTCTCTCGAAGCACTTAAATTGTTCGCAAATTCCGACATTCGTGTTCTCATCGCCGAGGACAACGCCGTGAACCAGAAAGTCGCGTTGATGATGCTGGCGAAGCTCGGCATCCGCGCGGACGTGGCCGGCAACGGCCGCGAGGCCGTCGAGATGCTGAAACTCCTGCCCTACGACCTGGTTTTCATGGATTGCCAGATGCCCGAAATGGACGGCTACGAAGCCGTGGCCCACATCCGCAAAATGGAAGGCGCCAATCAGCGCGTCCGCGTCGTCGCCATGACCGCTGAAGCCATCGCCGGTTGCCGCGAGCGGTGTCTCGACGCTGGCATGGATGATTACGTCACCAAGCCTCTCAGCATGGAACCGCTCATCCAAGCCGTGCGCAACGGCATCCGCCCCCTAACCGTGCAATAACCGTCGTCAACTCCTTGCGACCCGCCCGCTCGCCATGCTAGCCTGCTCTCGTTAAAACATTCCAAGGAGATCCACAACATAAATGAGACGACTGAAATTGATCGCCGGTTCTTTAGTCCTGGCCGCCATGGCTTCCACGCCACTGCTGGCCCAAGTGAACAGCGCCAAGATGACCAAACAGGAAGCCGCCAACCTGAAGCTGGTTGAGGAGTGGTGGAGAACCGTGCTGGTCGCCCACCACGCTGATCAAATGACCAAGTTCGCCGACGAAAATATGATCCAGCACAATCCCAACGCCCCCAACGGCTTGGCGGCGCTGCGCAACTTCTTAGGCAGTCGCCCCGCCATCGCCATCCCGGCGTCCATCACGCCTCCCCCGGCACTGGAAATTTCGCAAGGCGACGTCGTCATGATCGTCTTCGATCACGAAGCCAAAGATCCCACTGACCCGTCGAAGACCTATCACTATAATTCCTTCGACGCCTTCCGTATCAAGAACAACAAGATCGTCGAGCACTGGGACGGCGCCCAGAAGTCCGCCGCGCGCCAGACGAAGGAATAGGCATCAAAGCGATAGTCTAAGTTCGTTGGGCCGGACGGTGCGTCCGGCCCCTACTTACTGCAACCCTTTTTAGTTTCCTCAAAGCCGTCGAACAAGCGCGCGGCACCGGCGCCCGCCAGCGTTTCCATCCGGTGCGGCTGGCCCTTCTCCACTGTATAGTGCGCGACTGTTCCTTTGGCGCTCAGCAGCTCCGCTTCCTTCTTCATCTCCGAGTGCCACATGTAGGGGTCATTCTCGCCGACGTACATGAAGACGCACATCTTCGAAATCGCCTGCAGCTTGGCCATGCTGGGCTCCCACATGTAACCGGGGAAAGCGGTCACCGACAAAAAATACTGAGGATTCGCGGCCGCCACGTGGAAGGCAGCGATTCCGCCGTTGGATGGTCCGATAATATGGAACTTATTGTCTTGGATTTTGTAATCCGCCAAAATCATCTTGAGGAACTCCGGGAAAATGCGAGCCCCGCCCTCGAAGAACAACTCATCGTCGGGAGCGGCCGGCGCGATCACGATGTAGCCCCGCTTTTCAGCCTCCGGGCGCAAGTTACGGCTGAGAACATTGTCCACCGTGTTCATAGTTTCTGGACCCCCGCCGAAGGCCAGGATCGCCGGATACGTCTTCGCCGGATCATATCCGCTGGGCAGAACCACTTTATATCGAACGCTGAGACCAGCCACCTTCTTGCTCTTCTCCAGCAGTTCTGCCCGGATGGGCTGGCCTGCAAATACCATTAACACGACCGCCGCGGAAAACAACGGCATCCACTCCATACTTGTTTTTTTCATATTAGAAAGCCTCCCGGTTTCGGCGCGGCAACCTCGATTCTATCTAAGATTTCGGCTCCCGGCGGATTGGCCGAAGACCTGCGATAGGAGTCGGAGCTTCCGCAACGTTATTCATCGATATGCTACTATTTCTGATCCGCTTGCTTTTAAATAGGATCATTTTAGAACATTTTAATTTTATGAACTGGATAGTCCGGTATGCTGTGCTGCTGTCTATGTTGTCGGCTACTCTCACGGCGCAGCAAGATCGAATCGTCGGCAGAGTGGACCGTTTTCAGACGAGGGCTTTAACCGGTAACATTCATCCCAGGGCTAGACTTCAGTTCGATGCTGGCCCTCTCGATCCCTCGCAAAGACTCGATCACGTCATGCTCATGTTTAGGCGTTCCAGTGCGCAGCAGACCGCGCTCGATCAACTATTGTTGGAGCAACAAACTTTATCGTCGCCCAACTATCACAATTGGCTTTCTCCAGACCAGTTTGGGGACCGCTTCGGCCTGAGCCGCAACGATACCGCGAAAATTGCGTCATGGTTGCAGTCGGAAGGCCTGGCAGTGGATGAAATCTCTCGCGGTAGAAACTGGGTCGAGTTCAGCGGCACCGCAGGGCAAATCCAAACCGCGTTGCGTACCACCCTACGCCGCTACAGAATAGACGGTGAGTTACACTTTGCCAACGCCGTTGAGCCCTCAGTTCCTCAGGCCGTCGAACCTCTTGTAGCGGGCGTCCTGGGCCTGGATGACTTTCGTCCTAATTCGCCGCGAAGCCCGGCGCTGCCGCTTTATAGCAGCATCTCCGGCAGTCACTCGCTGGCGCCGGATGACTTCGCGACCATCTATAACCTCAATCCGCTTTACAATTCCGGTTACGACGGATCCGGCCAGTCCATTGTCGTAGTCGGACAGTCTGCCATTAACCTGGCTGATATTCAACAATTTCGGAGCACCTACAACTTGCCGAAGAACGATCCGCAAATCGTTCTGGTGCCTGGCAGCGTGGATCCGGGAAGAAATTCCTCGGAAGCCGAGGCAGATCTCGATCTGGAATGGGCCGGTGCAGTGGCGCGCAAAGCCAGCCTTATCTATGTCTATTCTCCGAATGCATTGACGATCTCTATCCCCTATGCCATCAATCAGAACCTGGCACCCGTCATCACTTATAGCTTTGGCACTTGCGAACCGCACCGAGCCCCTAGTACGACAGCGAGCATTCGAGGCTTGGCGCAACAGGCCAATGCGCAAGGCATTACCTGGCTGGTTTCCTCCGGTGACTCTGGCGCAGCGAGCTGCGACCCGGCATTTCAATCGAGTTTGCCCAGTGCGTCGCAGGGGCTGAGTGTGAGTTTTCCCGCGAGCCTTCCAGAAGTGACGGGAGTCGGCGGTACGCAATTCGACCCAGGAAGCGGCACTTATTGGAGCGCTTCTAATTCGATTAATTCTGCCTCCGCTCTCTCCTATATTCCGGAAACGTCCTGGAATGGATCGGGGCCCTCTGGCCTGAGCGCCAGCGGTGGCGGCTTCAGCATTAACTTTGCCAGGCCCTCTTGGCAGACCGGGCCGGGCGTACCAGCGGGAAATAGTCGGGCTGTACCCGATATCTCGATGTCCGCCGGAGGCGCCGGAGTGAGCTATCGCGTCGTTTACGAAGGGCAGACAGTGTTAGTCCTCGGAACATCAGCCGGTACGCCATCCTTTGCAGCTATTGTCGCCTTGGTGAATCAATATCAATTGGCGAACGGCGTCCAAACGCAGTCCGGTCAGGGCAACATCAACCCCAATCTCTATAGCCTCGCGCAGACTACCGCGGGCGTCTTTCACGACATAACAACGGGCAACAACATCGTTGCGTGCGTGGTGGGCACAACCGATTGTTCCACCGGCTCGTTCGGCTACTCGGCGGGACCGGGCTACGATCTGGTAACCGGGCTGGGGTCAGTCGATGGCTACAATCTGGCACTCAACCTTGCCAGGCAGTGGAGCACTCCTGCAATCGCTCTCCTGAATCCTGCTAGCGTCATCGCCGGAGGAGGAACCTTCACGCTGGCCGTGAACGGATCCGGCTTCGATTCCGGGACGGTTGTCAAATGGATGGGGACCGCATTGCCTACTGTATTTGTCAGCACCACTCAGTTGCTGGCGACCGTAGACGGCTCACTGATCGCCGCACCAGGCTCCGCCACTGTAACCGTTCTCAGCGCCCGCGGGACGTCCGCCCCATCGTCGCTGGTCATCGTTCCGTCTCCCGGCGCGACCTTCACTCTCCAACGAGTCACGACAACCCCGCCACCGCTTACAGGTTGCGGCTCTGTCCCGCCTGCTGTGAGCTTTTTCTTGGCAACCGACACAGTGTACCTGTATTTCAACGCCACGATCGCGACGAGCGACTCGCTAACCTATGACTGGGTCACGCCTAATGGGGGCGTTGTAGCGGGCAGCACTTGGCCTCCCACGTCAGGTTTCCTCTGCTTCGACAACGCCCGCAGCCTGGTATTGAACAGTCTTGGTCTCAGTCAGGTGAACGGCGTTTGGCAAGCCCGTGTGTTCGACCGCGGGAGCCTGTTGTTTTCGGTTCCTTTCGCAGTAAATGTCCTAACCGTCAATCCATTTCCGGCGGGGGGACAAGTACTGCCGGCGAGCGGCGGGAGCCAGTCCGTTAATCTTACGTTTCCCGCGAACTACCCCTGGGCAGCATCCAGCAGTGTGAACTGGATTTCCTTCGCGGGACCCTCCTCCGGAATGGGCAGTGCTGCGCTCAGCTATCAGGTTGCGGCCAACCTGGGAGCCGCCCGCAGCGGAGCCATCACCATTGGCGGATTCTCTTTTACCGTGGAGCAGCAAGCGGCAGTCTCCGGCCTGAATCTCATTGGCTCGATGCCGCACCTAGCTGCGGAGGAGAACTGGACTACAACGTTCACGCTGGTGAACAAGGGTTCGACACCCGCACAGGCGCAACTGAGTCTGTTCGGCGACGCCGGCGGCCAACTTACGCTGCCCCTGGCGTTTCCACAACAACCGGCGGCTCCCGATCCGCTGCTGGCGGCATCGATTCAGCCAACACTTTCCGCCAACGCTTCGCTGATCGTTGATACCGCTGGTCCGCAAACACCGCCGGTGGAAATCGGCTCGGCACAACTCGCTGCCGCCGGCTCCGTCGACGGGTTCGCCATATTCCACCTGATTCCGGGGGCGCAGGAAGCGGTTGTGCCGCTCGAAACCCGCAACGCGAGTTCGTATCTGATAGCTTTTGATAACACCGGCGGCGTGGTATTAGGGGTAGCGGTGGAGAACGTCGCGGCGCAAGCGGCTGACATCGCGGTCGTAATTCGCGACGACACCGGTTCACAAATTGCGTCGGGGTTCCTTCCCACGCTTGCGGGCGGCGGACACACCTCCTTCGTTCTATCTGCGCAGTTCCCGGTAACCGCTGGCCAGCGCGGCACCGTTCAGTTCAACACGCCTTCCGGGGGGCGGATCAGCGTACTGGGCATCCGCACCACGCCATTGGGTTCCAGCAACACGCTCACCACCATTCCAGCACTTGCCAATATCGGCACCAGCGGCGGATCCATCGCGCACATCGCGGTGTCGAACGGGTGGGAAACCACTTTCGTGTTAGTAAACGCCGGTAACACGCGCTCCGCGGCCACTCTGAAGTTTTTCGACGATGGCGGCAATCCTCTGCCCTTGTCGGTGACCTACCCGCAATCGCCCGGCAATGCCACTACCGTCTCTTCCATCAACCCCTCGGTCGGAGCGGGCGCGATGCTGATGGTTGTGGCGGATGGACCTTTAACCGACCCGGTTCAGACCGGCTCGGCGCAACTCACTACTAGCGGGAATGTCAGCGGATTTGTAATTTTTCGCTACAATCCCAACGGTCAGGAGGCAGTGGTGCCGCTCGAGAGCCGTAACGCCAATTCGTATCTGCTCGCCTTCGATAATACGAATAACACGGCAACCGGTGTCGCGATCAACAACGTCTCTATGCAGGCGGTTAATATACCGGTGGTGGTGCGTGATGACACGGGCGCCCAAATCGCGACGGACACCATCTCGTTGCCCGCCAACGGACACCTGGCTTTCACACTTGTGGCCGACAAATATCTCGCCACCGCGAACATTCGCGGCACAATTGAGTTCGACCCACCGGCCGGTGCCCAGATTGGCGCGTTAGGAATCCGCATCCCAATCGCGCACACGTTTACTACGCTGCCAGCCTTGGCAAAATAGGCGGTCTCAACTGATGCGAGATTATTTGGACGCCGCGGCGTTCTCGAGCAGACCGCGAATCTCGGTGGCGCTGGCTGCGGTGGCGATCACTCGACCCGCGGCGCGAGCTGTGGTTGCATTGCCTACTGTCGAAGAAGTCGCGGGATTGGCGCTGGTTTGGGCACCGACCAGATCGATCGGCTTGCGGCCGCCGGCGTCGGCGATGCCCGCGTTCGCGCCTTTTCCCAGCAGATAACGCACCAGGTCCGTATTGCCTGTCAGCACCGCGACGTGGAGAGCCGTCATCCCTTCGTTGGACGACGGTGCGCGGGAAATCCGCAGCGAATAGGTCGTCGTGCCGCTCACCTGGGCATTCACGTCGGCGCCGTTTTCGAGCAGGAGTTGCATCAGCGGCATATTCACTGCTCCTCCGGCGCTCGAGGCGGCGGCAAGGCCCGTTCCTCCACGGTTCCCGGTTCCGACACCGGCCGCCACCAGAAACGGCGTCAGTCCCATGTCGTTGATGTTGGGCTGAGCGCCTTTCGCCAGGAGAGCCTGTACGACTTCCATATCGGCGCCCATGGTGGCGCGTAGCAGTGGCGTGCAACCGGTACCGAGCAGAGGATCGATGAAGCGGCCGCTGTTGCCTCCGCGGCTGGGGCGATGCATGTTGAGCTGAGTGTTGACGTCGGCATCGGCGTCGAGCAGCGCGTGTACGATTTCCATGTAGGAAACCGGCGGCTGGCTGGTTCCGGTTGCTGCGATGGGTTTCGGGGGCGGGGGAGCGTCCCTTAACGCCGCCTCGCCCAGCCGCAGGCCTGCGGAAGAACCGCCTTCTTTGCGATCGATGACGATGTACAGCGCCGTACGTCCCCACCAATCCCAAAGGTTCGGATTGGCGCCGCGATCGAGCAACAGTTTGGCAACGCTGGTTTGATCGTTATCGAGGGACATCATCAGCGCCGTTACTCCCTCTGGCGTGGGTACATTCGCGTCTGCGCCGGCCGCGAGCAGCGCTTCGACGCAATCGTAGCAGCCCTCGCGCGCGGCATAGAGTAAAGCGGTCAATCCGCCGACGGGACGATATTGCGCGCGCGGCTCGGAGGTAATCTGGCTGGGCCAATCGTAGGCGAGCGCACGCGCCTTTACGCTGGCGCCTTTGGCGAGGAGCATCTTCGTTATTTCACCGGCGTTTTTCGGGGCCGCGGCCGCCCACATCAACGGTGTTTGATTATGAAACTTTTCGACTGCATTCACGTTGGCCCCGGCCTTGATCAGCATTTCGACCACGGGCGACTCGCCGGTCTTGATGGCTAGCATCAGGGCCGTCTGTCCGTCCGCATTCGCAGCCTCGGGGGCGGCGCCAGCATCGAGGAGCTTCTTCACTAGCCTGGCATCTCCGAGTTTGGCGGCTTCCGCAAGGGGTGTTGCGCCGAACTCATTGGCTACATCTACTTTTGCTTTTCTGGCGAGCAGTGCGTCGAGGAGTTCGTAATCCACGCGATACACGGCCCAGTGGATGGGGCGTGTGCCGTCGGGCTGGGCTTCATTTACGTCGGCGCCCGAGCGGATCTTCTCTAGCGCCGCCTTGCGGTTTCCAGTCTGGATCAGGTTCGCGAGCGCGGCTGGCGCTGGACCTTCTGCTCGTCCAGGCAACGCGGCGGCGATCATGCAAACGGCAGTAAGAATGAAGCGCTTCATGGATTCCTCCTTACACAACGTTTCGGTCCAGCTTGTCGTGGTGCGCCCACATCCCTTTGGCCGCGTCGTACAGAAACTTGTAGGGATCTTTCCAGGTTCGCGGGAGATTTTTAAGTACACCGCCTTCCAGCATGTCCTGGGGGCCGTCGCCTTCGCGGACTTGGGTCCACAGACGGTTGCGCACTTCTTCCAGCATGTCGCGCTCGGCTTTGAACTCGGTGCGGGTCACTACGGGGCCGTACGCGGGAACGATCTTGGTCTGCTCGTTGGCCAGCGTGAGGACTTTGTCCATCGCGTCCACACGGCCGCCGATCCAGGCTCCCGTGAAATAATCGAGCGCTGGGTCTCGGAGGGGCGAGGCCACGTCGCCCACCGCCAATACATTCGCCTTTCGGAAGAAGACGTAGATATCGCCGCTGGTGTGCGCGAGCAAAAGGTAACCGTAATCGATTTTTTCGTCGCCGGCGGTCATGCTACCCGCAGTCTCAAAGGTTTCGGTGGGGCGGGCTTCTTTGGGACGCGCCTTTTCGTAGCGATCCAGCTCCGGCACCCAATAATCCGTGGACATCCACTGGCGGGTGCGATCGTGGGCGATGATCTTCGCTCCCATAGACGCGAACATCTGGTTGTTGCCGGTCTGATCCAGGTGATAGTGGGTGTTGAACAGCGTCTGGACTTTGGCATTCGCGTTCCAGCTTTTGAGCGCCGCTATCACTTTATCGCCGGATTGGGGAGCGCCGCTATCCACCAGCAGCAACGCGTCGCCGGAAGAGAACGCGACAACATTCGCGCCTCCGCCGTCCACGATGGCCAGTTGATCTGTGAGCTTCTGCTGCGCGGACATGCGGCGAGAGGCCGTTAGAGCCAATCCGCCCGCTATCGCGCTTTTTAAGAACTCCCGACGATGCATGTCAGATTTCCGCGATGGTACCAGTGCTGTCGCCGAATTTGTCGCGCTCGACACCCACCTTTTGGAGCAGAGTCAGGTGGAGGTTTGCGATCGGCGTGCGTTCGGGCAGAGCGATATGCTGGCCGCCGAGTTTCATTTTGCCGTTGCCGCCGCCAACCACAATGTTCGGCTCCGGATAGTTGTTGTGCAGATCGCTGTTACTCATGTTCGATCCGTACATGAGGATCGAATGATCGAGCAGGGTACCTGGGCCGTCGGGCGTGGCGGCTAGCTTCGCGAGGAACTCGGCGAATTTTTCCACGTGCCAGCTCTGGATCTTCACCAGCTTGTTGAGTCGCTCCATGTCGTTGGCGTGGTGCGATACGGGATGGAACGAATCTGGCACACCAATGTGGTTGTACGTTCGGTTGGTTCCTTCCGCCACCATAATGTAGGAGGCCACGCGGGTGAGGTCTGCCTGATAGGCGAGCGCGATCAAGTCGAACATCAACTTGACCTGGTCAGGGAAGGAGTCCAGCTCGCCGATCGGCGCTTCGGGAATCTTCAAAGCCGAGAGATCTTTTGACGCGGCCTTTTGCGTGCGCCGCTCGATCTCGCGAACGCTTTCGAGGTACCCTTCGAGGAGGGAACGGTCGCTATTCCCCAGTTCACCCTGAAGCTGTTTAGTGCGATCCAAAATCAGGTCCAGGATGCTGTTGGTCTGGCGGCGGATGGAGACGCGTTCCGGAGGCGTGTCACCCTCGCCGAAAAGCTGCAGAAACACTTTCCGCGGATTGGATTCCATGGGTAGTGGCGACTCCGCGTCGCGGAACGACAGCGTGGTATAGGAACCGCCGCTGCCCGCCGCCGCTTGCACGATGGTCTCCGCCGAGACCTCGAGCGAGGGCAGGGGCGTGTCCTGGCTGATG
>Ga0105237_10006002_pt1 | contig 13595 bp, 11 predicted proteins | sample KBSC24metaG_FD_81520 | JGI IMG/M metagenome (GOLD analysis project Ga0105237, IMG submission 81520) | Corn rhizosphere microbial communities from Kellogg Biological Station, Michigan, USA - KBS C2-4 metaG | ecosystem: Host-associated > Plants > Roots > Rhizosphere > Soil | place: Michigan, USA...
ACCGAGAACGAGGCCATGCGCGTCAATGCCGGTCAGATTGCAGGCCTTCCCTGCTTTTCGGATATTGTCGCAAGCCACGTGCTCATCAACGGGCACAGCTTTGCGGCACCACTCACGATGCTGAATAGGGCCATGGGCCGCATGACGCCCGATGCAGCTCCGTCCTCCTTCATTCATGGCGATTTGCAGTTGAGGAACATCATTCCCTCGCAGCAACACGAGGGCTTCCTGCTCATCGATCCGAGGGCGAGCTGGGAAGGAAGGGCACCGCACGCGGCTTTCCAAGGATCGCCGCTCTACGATGCCGCTAACGTCCTGCACAGCATTGCGGGCCTTTCGCCCATTCTCATCAAGAAGGAGAGCGGAGGTGCAGCCCCTTTGTCCTCGCTGTCGCTTTCGGACTCTCGGCTTGTCGTGGACCTGGACGATCGCTACTTCGCATCCACGGAGGCCGGGATCGAGGCGGCAGAGGATAGTATTGCGCAGATGCTGCCCGCCGCGGCGCTGCGCGGGAACTGGCGCGTCAGACTCTACCTCTATGCTGCGAACTCCTGCTTTGGCTGGCTGAGATCCCAGACCGTCGTGCCGGATCTTCAGACCTGGGCCTGCATCTACGCGACCGGTATTCGCATGCTCGGGAGGGCCGCTCAATGAGAGTGGAGCCGTTCGGGTTGGCCTTCATTGTCTTCCGGTTTTCGCGCAATAGCTACTTTCACGTGGCTTTCAGCGTCTTGTATTTCCAGAGCCTAGGCTTCTCACTCGCAACGGCTCTATCATTGGAGAGCTTCTATTACATCGCCAAGGCGGGTTTCGAAGTACCTTGTGGCGTCTTTGCAGACGGCATCGGCCGGAAGCTCACGCTCGTTCTTGGCTCGCTGGTGGCCGCATCCTGCTATCTTGGCCTCGGGCTTTGCGATCAATATTGGCAGATGATGCTGTTCGAGGCTGGCCTGGGCCTCTCGATGTCGATGGCGTCGGGCACGGATTCTGCTCTCGTGTACGACGAGTACAAGGCTCTCGCAAAGATCGAGGAATACGAGCGGGTCGAGTCCATCGGATGGGGCATGCGGAACATCGCACGCGGGGTTGCCTCGGCCTTCGGAGCGGTCTTCGCGACCTGGTACACGATGGGCAGTACCTTCATTCTTACTTCCATCGCGATCTTCATTTCTGCGCCCGTGGCTGCTGTCTTCCTCAAGGAAGGCAAGCGCCAAACCACGACGCTCAAGACCGTCGTCGCCTCAGCGGTCGCGCTGGTCCGACGCAATGCCGAATATCGCCGCGTTCTGCTTCAATTTGCGATCATCACGATCGGCGTAAAGGCCGGCTTCTGGGCGTTTCAGCCGTTCTCGGAGTTGCACCATCTACCGCTGGAATGGATCGGCACATGCTTCACGGCGTTGCTGTTCATATCGCTCGTCGCCTCGTTTTTCGTCGAGCGAATTTGTCGCGTCTTCGGTCTATTGCATACGCAAACCGCGCTGATCGTGGCCGCGTTTGCCATCATGAGCCTGTCGTTTGCATCCGAAGCCAAGGTCGGAATCGTCATCGTCTCGATAGGACTTGCGCTTCACGCGGTCGCCCAGGGTATCTCCGATCCGATCATGCGTATCCTGATCAATCGGGATGCGGAATCGGACAGTCGCGCGACGGCGATGTCGGTTGCATCCATGGCGGGAGACGGTGCGTTTTCCCTGGTCGCGCCACTCTTTGGATACCTGATCGATAAGCATGGCGGCGCGACGGCAAGCCTTGCTATCGTGGCCGTGACGCTGTGCTCACTCTATCCTGACCTGATCAAGCGCCACCAAACCAAGCAGCAGAAGGTGCTCAATCCCGAAAGGCCTTCCGCTTGATATTCGCCTTGCGCCAGGCCGGTCCGGTGGGTTGAAGCAGCGAAGCCGGCCTCAAAGGCGGGTTACACTCGGCGGCAGCGGCGCGAGGGTCCTTCGCGGCCCGGCCAACCCATCCTGCGGAAGAACCGGGCGGCGGCGGTTGGGCAAGCAGCCCGGTTGAAGCGCGGACGCGGGTTTCTCTTCAACTCATTGTCCGGATTCCCGGATACCTCTTGATTCTTCCGGGCAAGCCGGCGATGTCGTGGCGGTCAATTTGTTTCAGGGCCGTCGCCAGAGATGACCGAACCCGCCCCCAACCATTTCGAGATGCGCCGGCTGGAGTCGCTGAGCAACACCATCTTCGGCGTTGCCATGACCTTGCTCGCCTACGACCTGCCCAAGGCCGGCGATTTCAAGAGCCTGCCGGGGTGGACCGATCCGGCCGGCGAGCCAATCAAGAGCCTGCCCGACTGGACCGATCTCTATCATCTCTATGCGGGACGGCTCAGCGGGCTCGTGCTCAGCTTCATCATCGCCGGACTGTTCTGGTTCAGCCACCACCGCCGGCTGATGCGCCATCCCCATGGCAGCCGCGGCGTCGTCATTCTCAACCTGCTTTTCCTGCTGTCGATCATCCTGCTGCCGGTCGTCAATCGCCTGTACGGCAGCTATCGGATGAGCAGCCCGGTCGCCGTGCTCTACGGCCTGGACCTGACTGCGATCGCAGGCTTCAACGCGGTGCTGTGGTGGCTCGCAACCCGGGGCGGCAAGCCGCATCCCGATCTGTGGGCGGCGATCTTTCCGGTCATGGTGTTTTTGCCCTGCACCGGCGTCGCGCTGTATGCGCCGCAATACGTGGCATATTTCTGGTTCATCGCCTTCGGTGCACTGCTGGTGCGCCGCTTCGCCGCTCGGCGCGCGTAGCGGGGGCGGGCGGGGCCGCGCGCTTGCGTCGCCCGAGCCCGGTGATCGGCGTGACCGCGCCGGTCGTCGCCGTGGCCGCGGCTCCGCCAACGGCGGCCGCGAGCGGCGGCAGGGACACCATCAAAGCGATTCGATTTTCGTCGCCTCATAGATGTCAATGATCGTTGTTTCGGAAACCAGCGACTGCAACGCGCGTACGAAGTCGCGTGACGCCGGCACGGCAAAATGCGCGAGAAGCGCGGAGCGATCCGCCCATTGCTCGAGGAACACCAGCTTGAGCGGGTTCTCGCAGTCGACGTGGACCGAATGCGACATGCAGCCCGCCTCATTGCGGGAACGGTGGACGTGTTCGAGGCTGAGCCTGCGGACCTCGTCGAACGTATCATGTCGCGCGATTGCGCTGCCGGTCACCAGGATCATGTCACTCTCCCCATCGGCTCATTTGGTACTCCGATGACGTCAGCGATACCAACGGCGAGGCGAGCATTTCAAGTCACCTCACGAGCTTTCCGCTGGACCTGACTCGCAACCCTGGACGGCAAGCGGCATCGCGTGCGTCTTCGCTGAAGGCCCGCACCCTGTACCTGTCGCCGGAGGCGTTTCACAAATCGGATCAAGTCCGCGCAAAAGTGTAAACGTCCGTTCAGCTTGTCAACGACTAGCAGTCGTGCAAGGCTTGGTCCTGCCGCAGGATGCCAGCTGCGAGAGTCGTCGCCGAGATTTGTGATCCTGCAGGCGACGGAATCGTCCAGCCTATCTGACGCTTAGATCCGACTTGCGGGGAGCCCGCACCGAGAGAACTCGACATGATGCGAATCGCACGCATCCATTCTTCAGCCAGATCATCTGGTTCCCTGAGATCCCTGCTGTTGGCCATCGTGATCGCGGCGATGGGCTGTGGCCATGCCTATTCCGCTGGGCTCGTTCTGGTGGCGGCCGACAGCGCCCCGACAGCCTATATGCAGGATGGGAAGCCCACCGGAATACTCGTCGATGTCGTGACTGCGGCCTTCCAGAGAACCGGCCATCAGTTTGAAATTCAACTGATGCCCTGGGCGCGCTGCCTGGCGGAGATCCGCAGCGGTCGGGTCGACGGCATATTCTCGGTGTTCAAGCTGCCTGAACGCGAAGAGTTTCTCACCTACACCAGCGTTCCGGTCATCACCCAGGTGGAAGCGTTTTTTGTCCCTGCCGATTCCGACCTGAAGTTCGGCGGCGAGGTGGGCCAGCTCGCAGGGCTGAGGATCGGAACCATCAGGGGCACCAGCTACGGCATCAAGGTCGATAGCGCACTCAAGACCGGGGTGTGGTCCACGGTCGTGGAAACCAACAATGTCGACAGCCTCGTCGGCATGCTCGTCCTGAAACGCATCGATCTGGCGGTGGGTTACCGGCATGTCGTGTTCGAAGCCGCGACCAAGAAGGGCGACTTGGACAAGATCAGGGAGCTTTCTCCGGATATCGACGAAATTCCGAGCTATCTGGCGTTCAGCAAGAAACGTGACTACTCGGAAATCATCGCCAGCTTCGATCAAGCGCTGACGAGCATGAAGAACGACCATAGCTTCGATGCCATCTACGCGAAATATCTGGGAGCCGCGAAGTCCGAACATTAGCGGCGCCTTGGCGCCGGCTGACGATATGACTCGTCGCCGGGCCTGCCGCGACCTGGGCCGTCCCCGGGTTACTACTGGTGTCATTTGAGCAGGTCGGGTGCTAGCCTGTTGTGCTTCCATGATTCTGGGCGAGATGAAATGACCGGCCGACGGAACCTCGCCCAGAGGCCGGCAAGTCCGAAGCATCGGCTGAACGGTTTGAATTGCAGCGATCGCGACCCGCGGGCCTCAACACATGTGCCGCGATGAGAGTGGTACATGGACAAGGGAGACAGAGACCTCAGCCGCAAACGCGTCATCGTGCCGGCGGCGGTGGAGGATGGCTTGAATCGGATCGAGTCGCCGATTGCGTGTTGGTTGCTTGGATCCCGCTTCTGGCGGATCTTCGACTGGTCCCGGGGCGGCATCGGCCTGCGTCTCGTCGCCGCCGTGTTGCTGTTCAGCTCGATCGTGACGCTGACGCTGACGGCGCTGCAACTCTACCTGGACTACGACCGCGAAGTCAGCAGCATCCAGACCCGGCTCGATGAAATCGGCCGCAGCTATTTCGGCAGCATCGGCGAGAGCCTGTGGAATCTCGATCAGAACCAGTTGGAGCTGCAGCTCAACGGGATTCTTCGCCTGCCGGACATTCAGGCCGCCGAGGTCACCGAGATCGCCGATCGTCCGAACCCGATCCGCGTCGTCGTCGGCAGGCGTGGTACGGGTTCGATCATAACCCGGCTCTATCCTCTCGAATACGTCGTGCAAGGCGCCAAACGGCAGATCGGCGTGCTGTATGTCGAGGCAACGCTCGCCGACGTCTACAGGGAGCTGCTCACCCGGGCCCTGGTCATCCTGGCCAGCCAGGCGGCCAAGACCTTTCTCGTCTCATTCTTCATCGTCTACATGTTTCATTGGCTGGTCACCCGGCATCTCGGCACCATCGCCGGGTTTGTCAGCGGCTATAATGTTGCGCGGCCGCCGCCGTCGCTTCGCCTCGACCGCCGACCGCCGCGCGAAGCCGATGAACTGGACCAGGTGGTCGACGCGTTCAATGACATGTGTGCGAGCCTGCAGCTCGCCTATGGCGACTTGCGTGACGTCAATGCGAGGCTGGCACGGGACCTGCTGGTCCTGCAGCAGGCGGAAGAGGGGGTGCGCCGGAGCGAAGAGCGATTTCGGGATTACGCCGAGACCTCGTCCGACTGGTTCTGGGAGACCGGGCCGGACCGCACCTTCACCTACATCTCGGAGCGGCTGAGCGCCTTCGGCATCGACCGGGCGGCGCTGATCGGAAAATCCCGGCTCGATGCGGCGACGGATCGGGAGACCGAGCCGCAGAAATGGCGCGACCACATCGCGATGCTGGAGCGGCACGAGCCGTTCCGGAATTTCGAATACACATGCCGCGACGTGGCCGGGCTGCAGCGCCATGTCAGTGTCAACGGCCGGCCCGTCTTCGCCGCCGACGGACGCTTCATGGGATATCGCGGGACGGCCACCGACCTGACCAAGCAGCACGAGGCCGAGGAACGGCTCCGTCAATCGCAGAAGATGGATGCGATCGGGCAACTCACCGGCGGCGTCGCCCATGACTTCAACAACGTGCTCACCGTCATCAGCGGGACGATCGATATCCTTCAGGAAGGCATGGCGGACAGGCCGCAGCTCGTCGCAGTTGCCCAGCTCATCGAGGAAGCGGCCACGCGCGGCGCCGAGATCACATCCCAGCTACTGACCTTCGCGCGCCGCCAGCCGCTGGAGCCGCGCGAGATCGATGTCAACGGCATGGTCACCGACACCGCCAAGCTGCTCAAGCCGACGCTCGGCGAGCATATCGACATCGAACGGGTGCTTGCCGCCGATGCGTGGTCGGCGCTGGCCGATCCGTCGCAGCTCTCGGCCGCGATCATCAATCTCGCCGTCAATGCGCGCGATGCCATGCCTGGCGGTGGCAAGCTCACGTTCGAAACCGCCAACGTCACGCTCGATGATGTCGATGCGCCCGGCGACGGCGAGGTGAAGAGCGGAGAGTTCGTGATGATCGCGGTCACCGACACCGGCCAGGGCATCCCCGCCGATATTCGCGACCGGGTGTTCGAGCCGTTCTTCACCACCAAGGGCATCGGCCTCGGGACCGGGCTGGGACTGAGCATGGTCTACGGATTCGCCAAGCAGTCTGGCGGCACCGTCGCGGTCGACAGCGAGGAGGGGCGGGGAACGGTGATCAGGCTGTACTTGCCGCGATCGGCAGGGCGGCCGGCGATGAAGGCGGAGCCGCATGCGACGGGTATGCCGCGCGGCAACGAAACGATCCTGGTCGTCGAGGACGATGCGTTGGTGAAGGGCTATGTGATCGCCCAGCTCGGCAGCCTCGGCTACAGGACGCTTTTCGCGGGCGACGGCGTGGCGGCCTTGGCGCTGGTCGACCAGGGCGCCAAATTCGATCTCCTGTTCACCGACGTGGTCATGCCGGGAGGGATCAATGGCCGCGAACTGGCGGAGGCCGTTCTCAAGCGTCGCCCCGGGGTCAAGGTGCTTTACACGTCGGGCTACAGCGACAACGTCATTGTCCACAACGGCCGTCTTGATCCCGGCGTCGCCCTGCTTCGAAAACCATATCGGAAAGCGCATCTGGCGCAGAAAATCCGCGACGTGCTGGGAGCCGGGAAGCCGTCGTGAATGCAGTTCCGCGATGCAGGAGACATCGCCGGATGACTGCGAGCGAAAGCGGACCGCGGGGGGCCGCTCAGCGCGCGTCCCGCTTGGTGCCGTCGGCTTTGTCGTCGCTCGATGCCTCCGGCGTCAGGAACGGCGCGCCGGGAAGAAAGAGCGAAATCGGGCGGATCTCGTAAACCGCGCTCGGATTGACGCGCCGCAACGCGCGCGCCGCCTCGATCGCTGCCTCCTCGGACGCAAAATCCATGACGTAGAAACCGAGGAGTTGCTCCTTGGTCTCGGCAAAGGGGCCGTCGACGACAAGACCCGCACCCGGACCGCGCAAGGTGCGGGCCGTTTGGGTCGGGCCCAGCCGTGCCGACGGGCCGAGGCTCGTGTCCTGCATCAAGCGCTCACGGACCTTGCCGAGATCGCTCATGAGCGCGGCGTCCTCCTGCGCGGTCCAGGACATGACTTCGGCTTCGACGTGATAGGCCAGGATGGCGTAGAGCATCGGGCTTCCTTGGAAATTTGTTTCAGTTCGGCTCCGGGTGTCTGTCGCGGCGGCTTCGGCGCCAAATCACGAGCGACCAGCCCCACCAGCCAAGGACGATCGGGCGGCGCCTTCCCCGACAGCGCCGTCTCGACAAATGACCGCGCTACAAAAAAAGCGCGGCGGATGGAGCCCGCCGCGCTTTCCACTCTTGAACTCGCTGGTCCAGGGCTGAGAGCGCCCCGATGCAAAGCCTGAAGAGGCTTAGCGGGCGATCCCAGCGAGGTGACAGCGCTTGGTATAAGACACTGGATCACCTCCTTTCTTTGTTGATGGAACTTCCAATATAAGCAGCGAATCAGGGTCTGTTAAGGGCCGAAATGTGGGCATTGGAGGCAGAAAAGTCGGGCCCGGCCCTCCGGGGTGTGGCGGGGCCCGAACTTTTCGGGGTAACAACGTCGGAACTGGCGGTTGAGGCCGTCGACATGGCGTGATAGGTCATCCCCGGCGCGCGGGTGTAGCTCAATGGTAGAGCAGCAGCCTTCCAAGCTGAATACGAGGGTTCGATTCCCTTCACCCGCTCCAAGCACTCAGATTCGGGTGCGCAGTGCGTGATGCCTGTGACGGATCCGAGCGCGTCTCATCCTACAGGCTGGCTGCAACACCCAGCCGCCCAACGCCCGGGAGCTTGAGCGCCGGTCGCCGAATGTCGAGCCCGAGCACGGCTCCGAAGAAGTTGATTTCGAGACCCTCCACCCAGCCGATGGTCATTCCGACATAGCCGGAGAGCGAGGCATAGATGCCTGTCCGAGAGGAGGTCAAGCCGATCCATCTTCCCGTGTAGGGATAGTCCTTGCCTATCGCGGTGGGCGGCAGCACAGCCCGTAGTTCGGGAACGGAATCAAGAGCGGCCTGGACGAAGGTGTTTGAATTCGGCCCGGGCCAGGCGCTGTAATCGCCATAGGCCCGAAATCTGTAGTTTTCGACCACGTATCGAATCTTTGGAATGAGCGATTCCGCCTGGGGTCCATCGACGGCAACGACGGTTTCCGGAATAGCACCGAACCATCGACCGTCGGGGGCAAATCCGTTGCCTCGGATCGGCTCGCCCCACGCCGTATAATCATAACGGCTGTAGTTGGCCGCGCCCTTTTCCTTGACCACGATCCAGCTGTGAACCGCGAATATGCTTCGCCACCGCACGGTGCGCGCAGCAAAAACCCGGATCACGGCGTCAGGATGCGAAGCGGCCGGAGGCAACAGTCCGGCGCTGGAGCGATCGGCGGTCTGCCAATTACCACGACCGTCGCCGAGCCAGTAATAGCGCGCCGCCGATACGCCGATCGGTACGACCAGGAACAGCAAGAACGTGATCACGATTTTTCTCAAGGGAGTTTGAGCCGAACGGAGCGTTGCAGCGACATATAGTTCGTGGTGCCGTTTGCGCCACCCGACGGGGGTTTCAGTGCTCTGCGCGGCATCAGACAATTCGTCGCGGCTTTCCTCGGTGGGAACCGTCGTGTTGGCAAAGGGCATTTCAAGGTTTGCAAGACCAGCCGCGCCGCGAATTTGTCCCGGACTTGGAGATTTCGGAAGGTCTGCTGAACTGGTCGCAGGGACGGAATCGAACAGGAGCTCATGGATGAGAAGGTTCGCAATGATCGTGGCGACCGTTGCTGTGACGGCAACCGTCGCATCCGCGCCCGCCGAGGCGCGGGGCTGGCGAGGCGGCTGGGGTCCGGGCATCGGGTTCGGCATCGCGGCCGGAGCGCTCGCCGCGGGTGCGTACGGGGCTTATGGGCCGTATGGCTACGGCTACGGGCCGGGCTACTATTATGGGCCCGGATATGCTTACGGCGGACCATACTACTACGGTCCGCGTCGATATTATCGTCACTACCGCTATTGGTGAGCTCGAGGCCTGGATACGCATCCGGGCCTTGCCATATCAGGCTCTGCCACTGCAGCGAGGGGCGGTGATACCGGGAAGCGCGACGCTCGTGGGGCGCTTCCCGCAGCATATGTTGCAATCGATCGCTAGCTTTCGAGCGACGCTTTCGCGGTGTCCCGCACCGCGCCAAGGCCCTGTCGCAGCCGCCACGCGGCGACGTCCTCGGTGGCGAGACCGAGCGCCAGCAGCGAGCGGCCGGTGACGGCGTAGGTCTGTCCGAACTCGAGCCCCGGCAGTTTTGCGTCCGGCAGATTGGTGTCGATCAATCCGAGCCAGCTGCGGCCTTCGGCCACCGCTGGCAGGGTGAAATTCACGACGTCGTGGTGCGCGTTGTAGATCAGGAGCATCGTCGCGTCCGAGCCGCGCCGCCTGATTCCCGATTCCTGGGCGCGACCGTCCAGCAACAGCCCAAAGCACTTGACGTTGCCATCCTGCCATTGCTCGGTGGTCATCTCGTCCCCCGAGGGCGACAGCCACGTCACATCCTTCACATCCAGCTCTTCATTGTGGGAGCCGATCAGAAAGCGGCTGCGATACAGAATGGGAAACGCCTTGCGCATGGCGATCAGCTTGCGCACGAATTCACGAAGGCTGTGACCGCTTGCGGTGATACCCATCCAGTCGAGCCACGTGGTGGCGTTGTCCTGGGCGTAGGCGTTGTTGTTGCCTTTCTGGGTGTGCCCGAATTCGTCTCCGGCGAGCAGCATCGGGGTGCCGTGGGACAGCAGCATCGTCGCCAGCAAATTCCGCTTTTGGCGTTCGCGGATCGCCGTGATCTCCGGATCGTCGGTCGGTCCTTCGACACCGCAATTCCACGAATGATTGTTGCCGTGCCCGTCGCGATTGTCCTCGCCGTTGGCCTCGTTGTGCTTTTCGTTGTAGGAGACCAGGTCGTTGAGATTGAAACCATCATGGGCGGTGACGAAGTTCACGCTGGCCCACGGCCTGCGCCCGCGCTTGTTGAAGAGATCGCCGGATCCCGAAACGCGCTTGGCGAAGTCTGCGATCGCGCCCGCGTCGCCTTTCCAGAAGGCCCGCGTCGTATCCCTGAACTTGTCGTTCCACTCCGCCCACCCGGGCGGAAATTGGCCCACCTGGTAGCCGCCCGGCCCGACGTCCCACGGTTCCGCTATCAGCTTGACGGTCGAAAGCACGGGATCCTGACGGCAGGTGTCAAGAAAGCCTCCGCCCTCGTCGAAGCCGTAGGGCTCGCGCGCCAGGATGGTGGCGAGATCGAAGCGGAAGCCGTCGACGCGCATCTCGGTGGCCCAATAGCGCAGGGAGTCCGCAACCAGCTGAAGCACCCGCTGGTGCGACAGGTTCACCGTATTTCCGGTCCCGGTATCGTTGATATAGTAGCGCTTGTTGTCCGGCAGCAGGCGGTAATAGCTCGCATTGTCGATCCCCTTGAAGGACAAGGTCGGACCGAGCTCGTTGCCTTCGGCGGTGTGGTTGTAGACGACGTCGAGAATGACCTCGATGCCGTGGGCATGAAACTGGTTCACCATGGTCTTGAATTCGTTCGCGAGCTGCGTCTTCAGGTAGCGCGGCTCCGGCGCGAAGAAGGCGATCGAGTTGTAGCCCCAGTAGTTGCGCAGGCCTTTTTCGACCAGATAGCTGTCATCGACGAAGGCATGGATCGGCAGCAGCTCCGCGCTGGTGATGCCGAGCGAGCGCAGGCAGGCGGGCACGTCCGAATGCGCAAGGCCCGAGAAGGTGCCGCGATCGGCCTCCGGCACCAGCGGATGCAGCTGGGTGAAACCCTTCACATGCATCTCATAGATGATCGTCCGCTCCCAGGGCACTTCAGGCTTGCGCGCGGCTCCCCAGGTAAAGGCCGGATCGATCACGCGGCACTTGTGCATCAGGGCCGCACTGTCGCGTTCATCGTAGGAGAGATCCTTGTCGGGGTGATCGAGTTGGTAGCCGAATAGCTCGGACCCCCACCGCAATTGGCCGACCAACTGCTTGGCATAGGGGTCCAGAACGAGCTTGTTTGGATTGAAGCGGTGTCCGGCGTCCGGCTCATAGGGACCGTGGACGCGATAACCGTAGACCGTGCCCGGCCGTGCGGTTGGGAGATAGCCGTGCCAAACCTCGTCGGTGTATTCGGGCAGCTCGATCCGCTCGAGTTCGGTCTCGCCTGCGTCATCGAACAGGCAAAGTTCCACCTTGGTCGCATGCGCCGAAAACAGGGCAAAATTGACCCCGAGCCCGTCCCAGGTGGCGCCAAGCGGAAACGGTTTGCCTTCGGCAATCCGCGAGCGTCGCAGGTTCGACGCCGCCCGCGTCAGCGTCTCGTCGAGCTGAACTGGTCTATGCATGGCCCGCCCTGGGAAAGCTCGCTACGGAGCCGGATCGTTTGACGTGAGTTCGGTCGTGGCGCGATCGGGCACGGAGGCGATTGCCGCGGCAGCGGAGACATCGGCCGGCTGTTGGGGCAACCCCGCCGCCCTTTGCAGGGCGACCTCCTTGCTGACGGCCGACAGCGAATTGCCGACCCTTGCGATAATTTCGGTCAGCTCGGCGTCAGACAGGCCCAGCCGCTTTCTGACCAGCCGCACCTGAGTGCGGTCGGACAAGTCCAGCTTGTTGCGGATGGGATGCGGTTTTGGGCGGCGCATAGCAGACGACTCCTTCTAACCGCGCTAACCTTTGCGCGGTGATATCGTTCCCGCGTCTGCAGCGATGCCGCACCCGACGGCGGGGCGATCGAATCCCGCTCGCGCGCGATGCGACTTCATGGCCCTGACGTACAAGCTCTTCAGCCACCTAACATGCAATGCGTTCCGTCCCGCCAGCCAGAAAGTTGGCCGGACAGTGCGCCTTTATTGCCCGTGCACGTCTAGACCGAGGCTTTGTAAAGCGCGGCGTAGGCTCTGGCCGCATTCGACCAACTGAACCCCTGCGCCATTGCCGATCGGCGCATCTGATTCAGACGATCCTTCATGCCGAACGTCGAAAAGGCTCGGCACAGGCTTCCGAGGAAGCCCGTGGCCGATGCCCGATCGAACAGGAAGCCCGTCTCGCCATCGACGATCGTCTCGGCAAGGCCGCCGGTGCGGTGACCGATGGGCAGGGATCCGAAACGCTGGGCATACATCTGGCTCAGGCCGCACGGTTCGAATCGCGACGGCATCAACGTGAAATCGCTGCCGGCGAAAATCCTTCGCGCCTCGATATCGTCAAAGCCAAGCTTGACGGCGATCGATTGTGGAGACCGGGCCTGGGCCCGCAGCAAGGCCTCTTCGAAGCGCGCTTCGCCCTTGCCGGTGACCACGATCTGCCCACCGGCCTCTACGATGGTTTGCGCGCTTTCGATCACGATATCCACGCCTTTCTGGTGGACCAAACGGGCGACCAGCGCAAACAGAGGGCCTCGCGAGACGGCAAGGCCGAACTGTTCCCTCACATCATCGGCGTTCAAGGAGCGTTCCGCCCAGTCCCCGGCGCCGAACGTCCGGCTCAGGGACGAACATGTCCGCGGATCCCAGCTTTCGTCGACACCGTTCAAGATTCCGGAAAGCTGGTTGCGTTCGTCGCGCTGCTTCAGGATGCCTTCAAGACCGCAGCCGAATTCCGCGGTCGTTATTTCCCGCGCGTAGGTCTGGCTGACCGTCGTCAGATGGGACGCGTAGACGAGGCCGGCCTTGATGAAGGAGACGCGATTGTAGAATTCGACCCCGTCAATGTTGAAGCTCGCTTCCGGAATGCCCAGCGGAGCGAGAGAGCTGCGGTCAAAGACTCCCTGATAGGCAAGATTGTGGATCGTGAAAACCGTGGGAATGGGCGCGTAGAGCCACTCAAGGTAGCCGGGAATCAGAGCGCATTGCCAATCATTCGCGTGAACCAGGTCCGCCGCCCAATTCTTGTCGACAGATCCGCGGGCCAGTTGGGCCGCAGCGTAGGAGAACGTCGCAAAGCGGATGTTGTTGTCATGCCAGTCGGCACCTCGCACGTCGCCGTAGGGCGTACCCTCTCGCTCGTACAAGGCCCCGCATCGAACGACGTAGCAGGCGAGGCCGTCAGTCGCGTGCCCCAAGCCAATTTCGAACGCGGGCAAACCAGCGTAGGGCTGGCATCCACCGACGATGGCAAGATCTTTCAAGCCCCGCAGGACAGCGGGGTAGCCCGGA
>Ga0105237_10006004_pt1 | contig 13591 bp, 10 predicted proteins | sample KBSC24metaG_FD_81520 | JGI IMG/M metagenome (GOLD analysis project Ga0105237, IMG submission 81520) | Corn rhizosphere microbial communities from Kellogg Biological Station, Michigan, USA - KBS C2-4 metaG | ecosystem: Host-associated > Plants > Roots > Rhizosphere > Soil | place: Michigan, USA...
ACATCGACCGCCTGCTGCGCGAGTTTGCCGCGCCGGCTTTCTGGCCGGAGCTCGGCGCGCGGGCGCGGCTGCACCAGCTTTCGGGCCCGGTGGCGCGGGCGCTACGCCTGGCCGAGCGGCTCTACGCGACCCCGGTGGACCGCGGAGTTGCGGGGCGGCCGCGCCTCGACGATCGCCTGTTCGCGGCGCGCCTTCTCGCCCGCAACGGCTGGGGGCAGGAGAAGAGCAAGGCGCTCCGCTTCGCCTTCTACGTCCGCTCGCACTGGCTGCGCATGCCGCCGCTGATGCTGGCCCGCCACCTGCTGACCAAGGCGATGCGCAAGCCGGCTTGACATGCAACCATATGGTTGCCTATGAGTCGCGGCGTGGATGAGGACCTGTTGTTCCGCGCGCTCGCCGATCCGGCCCGCCGGCAGATGCTGGACCGGCTGCGCGAGCGACCGGGGCAGGCGCTGGCGACCCTCATCGATGGCCTGCCGATGACCCGGCAGGGTGCCTCCAAGCATCTCGCGATGCTGGAGGCGGCCAATCTCGTCGCGGTGGTGCGACGGGGGCGGGAGAAGCTGCATTATCTCAATCCCGTGCCGATCCAGGAGATTGCGGCGCGCTGGATCGGGGCGTTCGAGGCGGACCGCGTGGCCGGTCTCGTCGCATTCAAGCGAAGGATCGAAGAGGATGGACAAGCCTGATCTGGTCTACATCGCCTTCATCGCGACCGAAGCGGACAGGCTCTGGCGCCTGCTGACGAGCGAAGGCGAGAGCCCGCTCTGGTTCTTCGGTTGCCGGATCGAGATCGGCGCGGCGGCGGGCGGCCCCTATCGGGTGCACGGCCCCGACGGCGCGCTGGCCGTCGACGGCGAGATCCTGGCGATCGAGCCGCCGCACCGCCTGCGCATCCTGTGGCGCATGCCCGGCGATCCGCTGGGCGAGGGGCGCCAGAACGAGATCGAATATCGCATCGAGCCCGCCACGGACGGCGTGGTGAAGCTCAGCGTGCTCGAATTCCACCATCGGCCGGTGCCCGAGGCCTGGCAGGAGGCGGGGCGCGAGGGCTGGTCCAAGATCCTCTCCGCGCTGAAGACCTTGTGCGAAACCGGGCGGCCTCTGCCGCTCCCGATGGGAGAAAGACCGTGAGCGATCCCGATTATGTCTATGTCGTCTATATCCGCGCCACGCCGCAGACGGTGTGGGACGCGCTGACCGATGGCCATTCGACCGCCGCTTTCTGGTACGGCCGCACCAACGAATCCAGCTGGCGGGCGGGCGACATGGTGACCTTCCGCCGCCCCGACGGCGGCATCGACTTTTCGGGCGAGGTGTTCGAGGCCGATCCGCCGCGCCGGCTCAGCCATGGTTTCCTCCATCCCGCGCCCGGACCGCTGCATGATGAGGGGGATACGCGCGTCACCTACGACATCGTCGAGGTCGAGGCGGGCGTGGTGCGCCTGACGATGACGCACAGCGGCTTCCCGGCGGGCAGCATCATCCGGCAGGGCGTCGAGCGCGGCTGGCCGGTCATCCTGTCCGGCCTCAAGTCGCTGCTGGAGACGGGGCAGGCGCTGCCCGACCGGCTGGATGTCGAGCATGTGGTGGAGTGCGATCCGGCGTAATGGAAATCCTCCCCCGCCAGGGGGAGGGGGACCGCGCGCAGCGCGGTGGAGGGGGAGGACGGCGGCGCGTTTCCGATGGAACTCCGCCGTCCTCCCCCTCCGTCGGCTTCGCCGCCACCTCCCCCTGGCGGGGGAGGATCGGATTCTCTTTTAAAGGCCCGCCAAAGCCGGGATCAGCTCGTTCCAGTGATCGATCAGCCGGTCCGCGCCCAGCTCCTCCGGCGGACGGTCCGAAAAGCCGAAGCTGAGCGCGACGCAGGGCAGGCCGGCCGCCCTGGCCGTGTCGGTGTCGGTGATCGAATCGCCGACGAACGCCGCCGGGCCCTCGCCGCCCGATCGCTCGATCGCGGCGAACAGCGGCGCCGGATCGGGCTTGCGCACGTCCAGCGTGTCGCCCCCCACCACGGCGGCGAAGCGGCCTTCCCAGCCCATCGCCCGCAGGAAGCGGTGGGTCAGGCCCTCCAGCTTGTTGGTGCAGATCGCGATCGTCACGCCCTGCGCCTCCAGCGCGGCGAGCGTGTCCTCGACACCCTCGAACGGGCGCGAGTGATCGGCGATATGATCCTCATAATAATCGATAAAGAGATGGAATCCCTGCTCGATCAGTTCTTCTGAGACCTCGCCGGTCGCGGCCAGCCCCTTGCGCAGCAGCGCGCGCGCGCCGTGGCCGACCATGTGGCGCACATCCTCCGCCGGGATGGACTCGCGGCCCATCGCGTTCAGCGCATGGTTGAGCGCGGCGGTGAGATCCGGCGCGGTATCGGCCAGGGTGCCGTCGAGATCGAACACGATGGTGCGGAAGCGATGCGAGGTCATGGCGCATCGCATGGCGAAGGCGGCTGGAACTGGCAAGCGCGCCGTGGCATCTCCCGCGCCATGACCGAGCAAGCTCCCCCCGCACCGTTCGCCGCCGTCATTCTCGCCGCCGGCAAGGGCACCCGCATGAAGTCGGACACGCACAAGGTGCTGCACCCGATCGCCGGCCAGCCGATGCTCGCCCATCTGCTGGCGAGCGTCGAGGCGCTGGGGCCGGTGGCCGAGGTGATCGTCGTCGGCCATGGCCGGGAGCAGATCGAGAAGGCCGTGGCGCAGCGCGGCGCCCGTGTCGCGACTCAGGAGCCGCAGCTGGGCACGGGCCACGCCGTCCAGCAGGCGGAGGCGGCGCTCGGCGGCTTCGACGGCGACATCCTCATCCTCTATGGCGACGTGCCGATGGTGCCGACCGCCACGATGGCGCGGATGCTGGAGCGGCTGCACGCGGAGGACGCGCCCGCCGCGGTGGTGCTGGGCTTCCGCCCGCCGGTGGCCGGCGCCTATGGCCGGGTGATCGCGGACGCGGACGGCACGATCGCGAAGATGGTCGAGGCGAAGGACGCCTCGCCTGAGGAATATGCCGTAACCCTCTGCAATTCAGGGCTGATGGCGGTGCGTGCGGCCGATCTCTGGCCGCTGCTCGCGCGTGTCGGCAACGACAATGCGGCGGGGGAATATTATCTCGTCGACATCGTCAACCTCGCGCAGGCGGATGGCCGCAAGTCGGCGGTGATCGAGACCGAGGCGTGGGAGGTGGCGGGCGTCAACAGCCGCGCCGAGCTGGCCGGCGTCGAGGCGGAATGGCAGCAGCGCCGCCGCGCGCAGGCGATGGCCGACGGGGTGACGCTGGTCGCGCCCGAGACCGTCTGGTTCGCCTACGACACGGTGGTCGGCCGCGACGTCACCATCGAGCAGAATGTCGTCTTCGCGCCCGGCGTGACGGTAGCGGACGGCGCCCTGATCCGCGCGTTCAGCCATCTGGAGAAAGCCGAGATCGGGGCGGGCGCGTTGATCGGCCCCTATGCCCGCCTGCGCCCCGGCGCCAGGATCGGCGCACGGGCGCATATCGGCAATTTCGTCGAGGTGAAGAACGTGACGGTCGGCGAGGGGGCCAAGGCCAATCACCTGACCTATCTGGGCGACGGCGAGGTCGGCGCGGGCGCGAACATCGGCGCCGGCACGATCTTCTGCAACTATGACGGCTTCTTCAAATACCAGACGATCGTGGGCGAGGGCGCCTTCGTCGGATCGAACAGCGCGCTGGTCGCGCCGGTGACGATCGGCAAGGGCGCGATCGTCGCGGCGGGCGCGGTGGTGACCAAGGACGTCGCACCCGAGGCGCTCGCCCTCGTCCGCCCCAACCAGGAGGAGAAGCCCGGCTGGGCCACCCGCTTCCGCGCCCGCATGAGCGAGCGCAAGAAGGCGGGGGGCTGAGCCTGTTCAGCCTTGATCAATCGCTTTAGGGGATAGGGCGACGGCAGGGTCGGTCCATCATCTCTCGGGGTTGTCTCCATGTGCGGAATCATCGGAATTCTCGGAACCGAAGCGGTCGCGCCGCGCCTGCTCGCGGGCCTGCGCCGGCTCGAATATCGCGGCTATGACTCCGCCGGCATCGCCACCGATCATGACGGCGTGATCGATCGCCGCCGCGCCGCCGGCAAGCTCGACAATCTCGCCCGGGTGCTCGACGAGCAGCCGCTGCCCGGCACCACCGGCATCGCCCACACCCGCTGGGCGACCCACGGCGCGCCGACCGAGGACAATGCCCACCCGCACGCCACCGACGAGGTGGCGGTGGTGCACAACGGCATCATCGAGAATTTCAAGCCGCTGCGCGACGAACTGATCGCGCGCGGCCGGGTGTTCAAGTCGCAGACCGACACCGAGGTGGTGTGCCACCTGATCTCCGAGCAGGTGGAGAATGGGCTCGATCCGGTCGAGGCGGTGCGCGTGACGCTCAAGCGCCTGCACGGCGCCTTCGCGCTCGCCATCCTGTTCCGCTCCAACCCGGATCTGCTGATCGGCGCGCGGCTGGGCTCGCCGCTGGTCGTCGGCTTCGGCGAGACGGAGAGCTATCTGGGATCGGACGCGCTGGCGCTGGCGCCGCTCACCCAGCGCATCTGCTACCTGGAGGAGGGCGACTGGTGCGTCCTCACCCGCGACGGCACCACCGTCTACGATCGCGACGACCAGTCGGTCGAGCGGCCCGTGATCCTCTCGGGCGCCAGCGACATCACCATCTCCAAGGGCAATCACCGCCACTTCATGCTCAAGGAGATATACGAGCAGCCGATCGTGGTGGCGCAGACGCTGCGCGCCTATGTCCGCCGCTTCGAAGGCCAGGTCTCGCTGCCGACCGAGGATTTCGATCTCTCGTCGGTGCGCCGGGTCACCATCGTCGCGTGCGGCACCAGTTTCTACGCCGGCATGGTCGCCAAATACTGGTTCGAGCAGTTCGCGCGCGTGCCGGTCGACATCGATGTGGCGAGCGAGTTCCGCTATCGCGAGCCGGTGATGGAGGAGGGCGGCCTCGCCCTCTTCATCTCCCAGTCGGGCGAGACGGCGGACACGCTGGCGGCGCTGCGCCATGCCCGCGCCAACGGCCAGAAGATCGCGGTGGTGGTCAACGTGCCGACCTCGACCATGGCGCGCGAGGCGGACCTGCTGCTCGCCACCCATGCCGGGCCGGAGATCGGCGTCGCCTCGACCAAGGCCTTCACCTGCCAGCTCGCGGTGCTGGCCACCTTCGCCGCCAATCTCGCGCGGGCCAAGGGCCGGCTGAGCGCCGACGAGGAGCGCAATATCGTTCGCCATCTGGCCGAGGCGCCGGCCGCGCTCAATGGCGCGCTCGCCTATGACGAGCAGATCGAGGCGATGGCGGGCACCATCGCGAAGGCGCGCGACGTGCTGTATCTGGGCCGCGGCCCGGATTATCCGCTGGCGCTGGAAGGCGCGCTGAAGCTCAAGGAAATCAGCTACATCCACGCCGAAGGTTATGCGGCGGGCGAGATGAAGCACGGCCCGATCGCGCTGATCGACGAGCATGTGCCGGTGATCGTGCTCGCACCCTCCGGCCCGCTGTTCGAGAAGACCGTCTCCAACATGCAGGAGGTGCAGGCGCGCGGTGGGCAGGTGGTGCTGATCTCGGACTATGACGGGGTGGAGCAGGCCGGCGAGGGCTGCATCGCCACCATCACCATGCCCAAGGTCCACCCGCTGATCGCGCCTTTGGTGTACGCGATCCCGGTGCAGCTGCTGGCCTATCACGTGGCCGTGGCGAAGGGGACGGACGTCGACCAGCCGCGCAACCTGGCGAAGAGCGTGACGGTGGAGTGAGGGCGATCCTACCCTGGATCCGTTTGGCCTGAGCGCAGTCGAAGCTTGTCCTGGGCGACGCCACAGGCGGCGTCGAAATGGCCACGCGACGCGGTGGCTGCACTTCGACTACGCTCAGTGCGAACGGATATTCTATGAGCCTGAGTGACCACACCCGTTCGCCCTGAGCCTGTCGAAGGGCTGCCCTTCCTCTTTGCCGACGCGAAAGGGGAGGACAGGGCTTCGACAAGCTCAGCCCGAACGGGGTGATGGGGGCTCAGCCCGTCACGCCACCGACAGCGCCACCTTCGCGCCATTGTGGGCGAGGTGGGAGTAGGGGCACACCACGTCCGCCGCGGCGACCAGCTCTTCCGCCGTCGCGCGGTCGACGCCCGGGATCGCGACGCTGAGCGCGATGTCGAGGCCGAAGCCGCCGCCGTCCGCGCGCGGGCCGATGCCCACCGAGGCGGTGACCGTGGTCGCCTCGTCGATCTTCACCTTCTTCTGCCCGGCGACATATTTCAGCGCGCCCAGGAAGCAGGCCGAATAGCCGGCCGCGAAGAGCTGCTCCGGATTGGTGCCGTCGCCGCCGGCGCCGCCCAGCTCCTTCACCGTGTCGAGCGTGACGGACAGCCGGCCGTCCGACGACTTCGAGACGCCGGTGCGGCCGCCGGTGGAGGTGGCTTCGGTGCGATACAGGATGGTCATGACGAGGTCTCCTTATCTAGTTCGCGATAATGATTATCGCGATAAGTGTTAAATGGACCCGGGCGGCCGGCTTGTAAAGAGAGAAATTTATCGCGATATGCTTTTTCGTGAAAAAGTTTCGGGAGCCGCACGATGGCCATGGATGAGCCGATTCCCCCGCTGGGGCTGGACGACCAGCTCTGCTTCGCCATCTATTCGGCGGGGATCGCGATCAACCGGGCCTATCGCCCGCTGCTGGATGCGCTGGAGATCACCTATCCCCAATATCTCGTGCTGCTGGTCCTGTGGGAGCAGGACGGGCAGACGATCGGCGCCATCGCCGACCGGCTGGCGCTCGAGTCGAGCACCATCACGCCGCTGGTCAAGCGGCTGGAGGCGGGCGGCCTGCTCTCGCGCGAGCGCAACCCGGCCGACGAGCGGCAGGTGATCGTGCGGCTGACCGAGGCGGGGCGGGCGATGCAGGCGCGCAGCATGTGCCTGGCGGAGCGGCTGCTGGAGAAATCGAAGCTGACGGTGCCGGATCTCCAGCGCCTCAATGCGCAGGTGAAGGCGCTCAGGGACGCGCTGGCGGAAGAATAGGACTGCACAAAAAGCCCCGTTCGCACTGAGCGAAGTCGAAGTGCGTGCTTCAAGCGCTGCGCTTGCTGCCTGTCCTTCGACTTCGCTCAGGACGAACGGTGTGCCCGTCGCGTGCCCTCACCCTCCCACCGTGCTTCGCACGGCGGGCCCCTCCCTCTCCCCCGAGGGGAGAGGGGTTCCAGGTCAGGGCTTGAACTTCGCGTCCGCCAGCGCCGCCTCGCCCTTGAGCGTAGCGTCGCCGGCATGATGGCCGATCGCCACCGCGTAGCGGCCGCCCGCCAGGTGCCAGCCGCGCGCCGCCGCGTCCCAGGCGGAGAGGGTGCGACGCTCGGCGGTCAGCGTCACGTGCTTCGTCTCGCCCGGCTTCAGCGTCACGCGCTCGAAGCCGGCGAGGCGGGCCATGGCGCCGCCGGCCGGCGGCGTCACATAGAGCTGCGGCACGTCGGCGCCCTCGCGGCCGCCCGTATTGGTGACGTCGAACGAGACGGTCAGCGCCCGCCCGCCCGCCACCTTGAGGTTGGCATAAGCGAAGCGGGTGTAGGACAGGCCGAAGCCGAACGGGAAGAGCGGGGTCTGGCCCTGCTTCGCATACCAGCGATAGCCGACGTCGGCGCCCTCCGGATACTCGACCGGGAAGCTCTGCGCCTTGCCGCCGGGCGATCCGGCGTTGGAGGCGGCGTCGTTGTGCGCCATCTCGGCGAGGCCGACCGGCTCCGGGCGCGGCGCCTGCGATGCCGCCCCGGGGAAGGTGATGGGCAGGTGGCCCGACGGGTTCACCTTGCCGAACAGGATGTTGGCGATCGCCTCGCCACCCTTCTGGCCCGGATACCAGGCGGCCAGCACCGCGGGCACCTTGTCGAGCCAGGGCATCAGCACCGGGCCGCCCGTCTCCAGCACCACGGCCGTCTTCGGGTTGGCGGCGGCGACCGCTTCGATCAGCGCATCCTGATCGTCGGGGAGGGCGAGGGTGGTGACGTCCTCCGCCTCGGTGCGCCACTGGGTCGCGAAGATCAGCGCGATGTCGGCGGACTTCGCGGCGGCGGCGGCGGCTTGCGCGTCGCTGCCGTCGACATAGGTCACCTCGGCGCCCGGGTTGAGCGCCTGCACCGCCTTCAGCGGCGACGAATTGTGCCAGGTCGTGCGCGCGAAGCTGGCGGCGGGGCCGCTCTTCAGCGGGATCTCCACCGGCACGCCGCCGGTCGAACGGACCTGCGACGAGCCGCCGCCGGACAGCACGCCGACATCGGCGTGGCCGCCGATGATCACGATCCGCTTCGCCGTCGCCGCCAGCGGCAGCACGCCGCCTTCGTTGCGCAGCAGGACGATGCCCTCCTCGGCCGCCTTCTGCGCGACCAGCGCGTGCGCGTCGGTGTCGATCGGCTGGACCGTCTGCGGCGAGGGATCGTCATAGAGGCCGCTGGCGATCACCCCGGTGAGGATGTTGCGCACCATCGCATCGAGCCGCGCCGGCGGCACGGCGCCCTTGGCCACTGCTGCGCGCAGCTTCTCGCGGAAATAATCGCCATCGTCGAGCTCCGCGCCCGAATCCTGGTCGAGGCCGGCATTGGCGGCCTTCTCGGTGGAGTGGACGGCGCCCCAGTCGGACATCACGAAGCCCTGATAGCCCCAGTCGCCGCGCAGCACGTTGGTGAGCAGCTCGTGGCTCTCGCAGCCATGATCGCCGTTGATGATGTTGTAGGAGCACATCACCGATCCGGGCTTGCCATGCTCGATGCCGATCTCGAAGGCGAGCAGGTCGCTCTCGTGCAGCGCGCTCTGGCCGATCCGCGCGTCATAGACCATGCGGCCCGTCTCCTGCGCGTTCAGGGCGTAATGCTTGATCGTCGAGACGATGTGGTTGCTCTGCACGCCCTTGATGTGCGCGCCGACCAGGATGCCGGAGAGCAAGGGGTCCTCGCCGAGATATTCGAAGTCGCGCCCGCCCCACGGATCGCGGGTGAGGTTGGTGCCGCCGGCGAGCAGCACGTTGAAGCGCTTGGCCCGCGCTTCGGCGCCGATCATCGCGCCGCCCTCATAGGCCACTTGCGGATCGAAGGAGGCGGCGGTGGCGAGGCTGGCGGGCAGCGCGGTGGCGGTGTCGCCCTTGCGCTGCTCGACCTGGTTGGCGACGCCGAGGCTGGCGTCGCTTTCCCTGAGCGTCGGGATGCCGAGGCGCGGAATGCCGACCATCTCGCCGGCGGACGGGATCATGTCGGTCGGCGCGCCGGGCTTGCCGGTGGAAAGCGGCGGGAACCAGGTGCGCACCAGCTGGAACTTCTCGTCCTGGGTCATCGCCTTCACCAGCGCGGTGGCGCGCGCCTCGGGGGAGAGCGCGCGGTCGCGCCACGGCTGGGCCGGCGCCGCGAAAGCGGGAGCGGAGAGGCTGAGCGCGATGCCGGTGAGCAGAACGATACGCAAAGCAGATCGGGTCGCGCGCATAAAACCTCTCAGGTGCGGTGATATTGGTCGATGAGGGAACGATGGCCGGGCAGCGCCTGCACGGCCTGGCCGGCCGCCTGGCGGACCTTGCCGAAGGCGGCGATGGCGTCGCGCGCCTGGGCCGGATCGGCGGCGAGGGCGCCCTGGCCGGCGGCGGTCGCGTAGCCGAGGCCGTGGAGGATGTAGGCCCAGCTCGGCGGCAGGAAGGTCTCGAAATCGACGACGAAATCGAAGCGCGAGGGCAGGCGGTGGCGCCATTGCGCGAGCTTGTCCTTCAGGCCATCGGGCCAGCTCGCCGGATCGGTGTTGTCGCGCCAGTAGGCGGTGTCGGTGCGGCGGCTGACGCAATAATGGAGCTTGAGGAACTCGACGATCGCCTCGAACCGCGCCGCCATGTGGCGGTTGAAGCCCCGTGCGGATGCGGCCAGCGCGGCTTTGTCGACCGGCCCGCGCAGCATGTCGGCGACCATCCGCGCGGCGACCTCGATCAGCATGATGCCGGTCGATTCCAGCGGCTCGAAGAAACCGGCCGACAGCCCGATCGCGACGGTGTTGCCGATCCACTGCCGTTCGCGATAGCCGGTGCGGAATTTGAGCAGGCGGGCGTTGAGCGTCTCGCCCTGCGGCCCGGCATAGCGGCGGATGACCCGCTCCGCCTCCTCGTCCGACATGTGGCGGCTGGAATAGACGCAGCCGGTGCCGCGCCGGGTGGGCAGGCCGATGTCCCAGATCCAGCCGGCCGCGTGGGCGGTGGCGCGGGTATAGGGGGCGATGGGCTGGTCCGGCCGCTCGTCGGGCACCTGCATCGCGATGGCGCGATCGTTGAACAGCACGTCCTCGACCGACCGGAACGGCGCGCCGAGCGCATCGCCGATCAGCAGCGCGCGGAAGCCCGAGCAATCGATGAAGATGTCGCCCTCGATGCTCCGGCCGTCGGCCAGCGCGAGTGCGGCGATGTCGCCGTCCGGATGGCGCGCCACCGTGGCGACCGTGCCTTCGATCCGGGTGACGCCGTGGGCGGTCGAGACCTCCCGCAGCCAGGTGGCCAGCTTGCCGGCGTCGAAATGATAGGCGTAGTTCATCGGCCCCGAAAAATCGGGATCCTCGCGGCGCTTGGGCGCCTTGTCGGCGCGGATCAGCCGCTCCTGCACGGTGACGGCGTCGGCGTAGGAGGGGCGCGCCGGATCGGCCGCGCTGTCCAGCCAGTAAGGCAGCAGCCCCGGCGCGTCGCCGCCGAAGGGCAGGTTGAAGGGGTGGAAATAATCGTCCGCGCTGGAGCCCGGCGTCGGGCCGCCGGCCCAGCCGACGAAGCGCACGCCCTGCTTGAAGGTGGCGTCGCTGGCGCGGAGGAATTCGGCCTCGGAGCGGCCGAGCGTGGCGAGCGTGCTGCGCAGCGACGGGAAGCTGCCCTCGCCGACCCCGATCGTGCCGATCTCGGCGGATTCGACGAGCGTGATCGCCCAGCCGTCCGGTCTGTCCGCAGGGGGGAGGGCGCGGGAGAGATAGGCGGCCGTCAGCCACCCGGCGGTCCCGCCGCCCACGATCACGATGCGCTGGCCCATGATGCCTTCGACCTTCTTCACGAGGAAAGAGGCCGCCTTCTTGCCGAAGAAAAAGCGGCCATCGCCAGAGATTTCCGACGATGGCCGCGAAGGGCCCGGCCGGTGACCGGCCGGGCAGGGGGAAGGCTTAGAACTTGGCGCGGACGCGCACGCCCCAGGTGCGCGGCGGCTCGTAGTTGGACAGGAAGACCGACGGCAGGCCGTTGGTGCCGATCGAGCCCGAGACTCCCGCGCTGGTGCGGATGCGCTTGTCCGTGACGTTGAGCGAGAAGGCCTCGATCTCGTACCGGTCGCCCGGCGCGGCGTAGGTCATGCCGAGATCGATCTTCGCGAAGGCCTTCTGCTTGTCATAGTCGGTGCCGAGCAGGCCCTTGCCGGCCTGGTCCTCGGGCGCATAGCCGCCGACCTGGTCGCCGTTGAAATAGCTCAGCCAGCTGCGCGTCTCGTAGTGGAGCGTGAAGCGCGGGGTGATGCGCGCGCCATTGTCCAGCTCGAAATCATGCTCGTAGGTGCCCGTCGCCGAGAAATGCGGCGCGTGGGGCAGCTCGTTGCCCTTGAGGTTCTCGATATTCTCCGGGACGTTGTTGTAGATGCCGTTGTTGACCGTCAGCAGGTCCTTGAACCGGGTGTGCTGGTAGGTCGCGGCGATGTTCAGGCGGTCGGTCCGCGTGATGTTCGCGGTCAGCTCCGCCTCGAGGCCGTAGGCCTTGGCGCCCTTGGCGTTGGTGGTGATGATCTGGCTGCCGATGATGTTGCCGGAGGCGTCGCGCGTGGTGACCGCCTGGTTCACCTGATAGCCCTTGAAGTCCTCATAATAGGCCGCGAGGTTCAGGGTGACGTGGTTGTCGAACAGCCGCGACTTCGAGCCGACCTCGTAGTTGGTCAGCGTCTCGGGGCCGGCGAGCAGGCCGCCATCCTCGATATTGCCCGACTTGAAGCCGGTGCTGACGCTGCCGTAGACCATCGTGCCGTCGGTCACCTGGGCGTCGGCGCGGGCCAGCCAGGTCAGCTTGTTCCACTTGCCGTGGGTGTCGTTCGGCGAGATGCCCCAGAGGTTGCCGTATTGCGCGGTCTCGGCGTTGAGCGCGTCGACCACCTGCTGGGCGTTGCCGGCGCCGTTCAGGTCGATCCCGAAGATGCCGGGCAGGCCGGGCACGGCGGCGGTGCAGGCCGGATCGGCCTGGGTGCCGGCGACGGCCGGGTTGGTATCCGGGCAACCCGAGAAGGTGACGTTGCGGCCGCCGATATCCTTCTTCTTGTCGCTGGTGTAGCGCAGGCCGCCGGTCAGGTTGATCCGGTCGGTGACGTGCCACACGGCCTGGCCGAACGCGGCGCGCGAGTCGATCTCGCGGTCGGCCTGGATGAAGGTGCCGGCCCAGTTGAAGGTGCCGTCGCGATAGCCGTTGCGCTGATCGATGTCGAAGCGGATCTTGTTGACTTCGTGGCTGTAATAGCCGCCGACGATCCAGTCGATCGTGTTGTGGCCGATCGACTTCAGCTGGAGCTCGTGGCTCCAGAAGTCATAGCGCGAATAAGCGGTGCGGTTCTCGCCGAAGCTGTCGTTCGGCATGACGACCGTGCCGGTCGCATCCTCGAAGGGCGGGTGCGCGCCGGCATCCGCATCCGAATCCGCCGTGCCGCCGACCCGCGAGAAGCCGGCGATGTACGCCGCCTCGATGTGATCGGAGAAGTCGTAGGTCATGTTGGAGCGGACGCCCCAGGAATAGCGATCCGTCTGCGGCGCGGTATCGACCAGCGCCGACCAGAACTTCTGGCCCGGACGCGGATTCTGCATCAGGCCGAGGATCGGTGAGCCCGTATCCTTGTAATATTCGCCCGACAGGTTCCACTTGAAGCGGCCGAGATCCCAGCGCGCCGAGAGGCGGGCCGACTTCTGGTCGCCGGCATAATATTTCTTGCCGCCGGTCACGAAGGCCGAGCGGTTCACGCCGGGGAGATCGGGCGGGGTCTGGTAATCGATGTAGCCGTCATGGCGATCGGTGATGAACGCCGCGCGCAGCGCGAAGTTGTCGGTCACCGGGATGTTGACCATCCCCTTGACGCCGAAGCGGTTGTAGGAGCCGCCCACGGCCTCGACATTGGCGTGGAAGCCGTCGAAGGTCGGCTTGGCGGTGACGAGGCTGATCGCGCCGACCGTCGCGTTGCGGCCGAACAGCGTGCCCTGCGGGCCGCGCAGCACCTCGACGCGCTCCATGTCGTACATCAGCACCGAGGCGCCCTGGGCGCGCGGCGAGTAGATGCCGTCGACATAGATCGCGACCTCGGGGTCGGCGACCTCGGTATAGGCGCTGTCGTTGCCGATGCCGCGCATGGTGAGCAGGATGCCGCCCTGGTCGCCCTGCTGGGCGAAGTGCAGGCTGGGCACGAAATCGGCGAGGCCGGTGACGTCCTTCACCTGCTGGCGATCGAGCGAGGCCTGGCTGAACGCCGAGATGGCGATCGGGGTCTTTTCGAGGCTGGTCTCGCGCTTGGTGGCGGTCACCACGATCTCAGGGACCTGGCCGCTGGTGTCGGCAGTCGCGACGGGCGCCGCGGCCGGTGCCG
>Ga0105237_10006005_pt1 | contig 13591 bp, 10 predicted proteins | sample KBSC24metaG_FD_81520 | JGI IMG/M metagenome (GOLD analysis project Ga0105237, IMG submission 81520) | Corn rhizosphere microbial communities from Kellogg Biological Station, Michigan, USA - KBS C2-4 metaG | ecosystem: Host-associated > Plants > Roots > Rhizosphere > Soil | place: Michigan, USA...
CCCTGCAAAGGGTTTCACGCCGTGTGCGTAAGGCTTGGTCGGAAGTCTCTGCTGTTGGTCCGATGTCCCAATCGGAAGAGTACTTTGGGCACCCGGGTGAACCCGCCTCCCAACCCTGCCAAGGGTTTCACCGGATCCGCGCGGCATTAATCCCACACCGCCGCAGCGATTCAATCCCTTCGGGATTGGGAGGCGATTATCACGCGGGTTCTCGAGGGCCTCCTCCGTGAGCTCCATCGGTCCTCGTGCAGAATCACCGGCGCAGCCGTACGCACACGGCGTGCAACCCTTTGCAGGGTTGAGCGCTGCGCGCTCTGGTACCCAGGGTAGCCTCGCAAGCTCGGCAACCCTGGGCTGAACTATCAAACGCCTTCGGCGTAGCCTCGCAAGCTCGGCAACCTTCCCGCCCACCCACCGAACACTCCTATTCCCCTCCGCCTACTCGCTGGGCTGACTTATTGAACGCCTTCGGCGTAACCAGCCGCGTTCGCCCTCAAAGTTCATGACACGTTCTAACTAACTAAGCACTAAGCACTGAGCACTAAGCACTAAGCACTAAGCACTAATCACTAAGCACTAAGCACTAAGCACTAAGCACTGAGCACTGAGCACTGAGCACTGAGCACTCCGTCGGCGACGATTAACGCGTGGCAAACAACCCCCGTCACTCAAACCGAATCACCCCCGAGCGTCCATGCGCGTCGAGGCCTTCGATTTCGGCAAACTTGCTGATGGTCGCGACGGTCTTCTTCAGCGACTTGGCGTCGAAGCGGACCAGGCTGGTGCGACGCTGGAACATGTCCACCGTCAATCCCTGGAAGGACCGGCCTGCGCCGCCCGTGGGCAGCGTGTGACTCGGCCCGGCGACGAAATCGCCGGCGGCCACCGGGGAATAGCCCCCGAGAAAAATCGCCCCGGAAGTGTGGATGGAGTTGGCGATGCTGTCATCGTCCTCGGTGACGACGGAGATGTGTTCGGGCGAAAAATCGTTGGCGATGGCCACGGCGTCCTTCAGCGATTTGACGAGGATGAACGCGCAGTCATGATCGAGCACTCCCTTGAGATGCTCCTGCCGGCTGAGCGCGGCCAGTTGCCCGTCGAGTGCGGCCTGCACCGACTTGAGCAGTTTCGCCGAGTTCGTGACGAACAGGATGGAGCTGCCTTTGCCGTGTTCGGCCTGGGCGAGGAGATCAGCCGCGATCCAATCCGGATTCGCGCTGGAATCGGCGAGGACGAGAATTTCGCTCGGCCCTGGCAGCAGGTCGATCGCCACCTGGCCGAACACCTGGCGCTTGGCTTCCACGACATAAGCATTGCCCGGGCCGAAGATTTTTTGCACGTGCGGGATGGTCGCCGTTCCGTAGGCCAGCGCGCCGATCGCCTGGGCTCCGCCGATGCGGTAAATCTCGGTGGCTCCGCAAAAGGTCAGCGCGTAGTGCAGCGCATCGTTGATCACGCCATCGGGACCGGAAGGCGTGGTCACCACGATCTCCGGCACGCCCGCGGCGGCGGCGAGCGTCACCGTCATCACCGCCGTGGAAACGAGCGGAGCGGTGCCGCCGGGCACGTAGATGCCCACGCGTTGGAAGGCATCGAAGCGTTCGCCGACGAGGCCGCCCTGCGCATTCTTCATCATCCAGTTTTCGCGCAGGCTCTTGCGCGCAAAGGCGAGCACGTTGGCGTGGGCGATGGAGATGGCCTGCTTCGTCTCCGGGTCGACCTTCGGCTTGCCGGTCACGGCCAGTTCCTTCGCCGTCAAGCGCGGCCCGCCAAAGCGTTCAGTGAATTCGAACAGGGCCTCGTCGCCCTCTTCACGAATCGCCGTGAGCACGTCGTGGACGGTCTTTTTGACCTGGGGGAGCGCTTCGGCGCGGCGCTTCAAGGCGGCGAGATGGGACGAAAAATCAGGGTCGGAGTGGCGGAGGGTACGCATGGGTGGGAAGCGGCTATGTAAGATTCGCCGTCGCGTTTTGGAAAGACACATTCTCAACCTCAATGGCGACAGCCCGCGTCTGCGTTCGGAGCAAGGGTGGCAAGGTGGTGGTCCGGGTAGCGCGGGCCTCTGGTCCCGCATGCGGGATTTCGACATCCTGTCGAAACGAACTTTTTCTCCGCTGCTCGCACCCAAGCTCCAGCTTGGGCGCGCACTTGTTTGCGAAGCTCCAGCTTCGAAGGCCCCCGAATGTGCAACGTTTTCCAATGGGACACGCAGCGAAGCAGAGCTTCGAAGACAGGGGCGTGACCAAGCTGGAGCTTGGTCACGAGAATCGGAGGAAGTTCGTTTCGACGGGATGTCGAAATCCCGCATGCGGGACCAGAGGCCCGCGCTACCCAGACCTCCGCCTTGCCGATTTACCCCCAGCAAGGTCGCAGTCAAATGCGACCGTCTACCACGCGGGTGTCCTCTCTGAGTTTTCCGAATCGTAACCTGTTTGTCACATTCGGGCGCTTGCGCTTCCCCGGCCCGACGGCAGGTTGCCGCGGATGATCCCCACAATTCGATGGTTAGGACTGCTGGTCCTCGTGGCCGGTCTGGTTTCGTGTGGCCGCAATAATTCCTCCACCAGCCAGTCGGAGCCCGACCTCCCGAAGGGCGAGATCATCGAAGTGCTCTTTACTTATGGGTCCGAAAAGGAGGCATGGGTGAAGGCCGTCACGGATGACTTTCATAAGAAGCAGCCCAGGATCGCTTCGGGCAAATTCATCCGGATCAAGGCGGTGCCGAAAGGCTCGGGCGAATGCCTCGACGAACTCGTGCAAGGCACGGGAAAAGCGCACCTCACCAGCCCCGCCTCGGCCGCCTTCATCAAGCTCGGCAACGCCCAATGGCGCGCGAAGACGGGCAAGGATTTGATCGGGCCCACGGACAACCTCGTCCTTTCGCCGGTGGTCATCGCCATGTGGCAGCCCATGGCCGAGGCGCTCGGCTGGCCGGGCAAACCCGTCGGCTGGTCGGACATCCTCTCGCTCTCCACCGATCCCCAGGGCTGGGCGGCGCGCGGCTATCCGCAGTGGGGACGGTTCAAGTTTGGCCACACGCACCCCGAGTTTAGCAACAGCGGCCTCATTTCGCTCTTCGCGGAAGTCTATGCCGCCACCGGCAAGACCACCGGCCTCACCATGGCCGACGTGGCGAAGCCGGAGACGGCCCGCTTTCTCTCCGATATCGAAAGTTCGATCGTCCACTACGGCAAATCCACGGGGTTTTTCGGCCCCAAGATGTTCGTCAACGGGCCCGCCTATCTCAGCGCTTCCGTGGTCTACGAGAGCACCGTGATCGAGGCGTATTCGCAGAAACCCGCGCCGCAGTTTCCGATCGTCGCCATCTACCCCAAGGAGGGCACGTTCTGGAGCGATCATCCGGTGGGCATCGTCGAGCGCGAATGGGTGACGCCGGAGCATCGCGAGGCCGCGAAGCAGTATCTCGCCTTCCTGCTCGACCGCCCGCAGCAGGAGCGCGCGCTGCAATTTGGCTTCCGCCCCGCGCTGGCCGAAGTGCCCCTGGGCGGGCCAATCGATGCGGCCCATGGCGTGAATCCCCGGGAGCCGCAGACGACGCTTGAAGTCCCTGGCGTCGAGGTGATGGACGCCGTCACCCGCCTCTGGCATGAACACAAGAAGCACGCCAACATCACCCTGGTCATCGATGTCTCGGGCAGCATGAACGACGAGGGCAAGATTCAGAGCGCCCGCCCCGGCGCCCAGGAACTCATCCGGATGCTCGACGATCGCGACACCTTCCGCATGATGCCCTTTAGCGACAAAGTCGTCGCCGTGGCTCCGGCGCGACCCTTGAAAGAGTTCCGGCCGCGCGCGATGAGCGACGCCGGTTCACTCATCGCCAATGGCGGCACGGCGCTCTACGACGCCATCGCCTCCGCCCATCGCGAGCAAATGGCCAGGGCCGCCCAGAACGCGGACCGCATCAACGCGATCGTGGTGCTGACCGATGGCGCCGATACGGACAGCGTCCTCAAGCTCAACCAGCTCCTCGACGAGATCCGCTTCGACAGCGAGAAGCGCACGATCCGCGTCTTCACCATTGGCTACGGGCGGGATGCGCAAAAAGATGTGCTCAAGAAGATCGCCGACGCCACGCAGGCGAAGTTTTATGAGGGCAAGCCCGAGAACATCCGGGAAGTCTTCAAGGATATCTCCACTTTTTTCTGACCATGCCCGACGACAGCCCACGCCTCACCCCGCTCGGCAAGATCCTCGTCTTCCTGTTCATCGCCGGTTGCGCGACGGGGGCGTATTTTCTTTTCGCCCAGAAGTCTCCGCCGTCCTCGGCTTCCCCCGGGCTTCCCTCGAATTCCAAGGCCACCATCTCCTCGAAGAACAACGGCGCGCCCGTCGAGATCGGCATCGCCTACGGCACGGAGAAGCAGCGCTGGCTCCAGTGGGCCGTCGAGCAATTCGCCGGCACGCCCGCCGGCCAGCGGATCAAGGTCAATCTCATCGCCAAGGGTTCGCTGGAAGGGGCGCAGGCCATCCTGGCGGGCGACCAGAAGATCAATGTCTGGAGCCCCGCGAGCGCGCTCTACGAAGACGTGTTCACCCAGGAGTGGCAGATCAAGTACGGCAAGGCGCCGTTCATTCGCAAGGAAGCCCTTGCCTTGAGTCCCATGATCTTTGTCATGTGGGCGGAACGGCACGAGGCCTTCGTGGCCAAGTACCATGAGGTCTCGTTCGTGACCCTGGGGCAGGCGCTGCGCGAGCCGGCGGGCTGGGATGCCATCGCGAAGAAACCGGAGTGGGGCATCTTCAAGTTCGGCCACACGCATCCCAATCAATCGAACAGCGGCCTGATGACGCTCGTCCTGATGGCCTACGACTTTCACAAGAAGAACCGCAACCTCACGCTCAAGGACATCCTGAACCCGGAATTCCAGACCTGGATGAATGGCGTCGAAAACGCCACGACCGGCATGTCGAACTCCACGGGCAACATGATGCGCGACATGGTGCTGCGCGGACCGTCGAGCTTCGATGCCCTGTGCGTCTACGAGAATGTGGTCATCGACTACCTCAAGAGCGCAGAGGGCCGTTGGGGAGAACTGCGCGTGGCCTATCCCGCGCGCAATGCGTGGAATGACAATCCGTACTGCATTCTCGACGCTCCCTGGAGCACGGCCGAACAGCGGGCCGCGGCGGGCGAGTTCCTCGACTTCCTGCTCACAGAACCGATTCAGAGGGAGTCGCTGAAGCATGGCTTCCGGCCCGGCAATCCCACGGTGCCGATCAAGTTCCCGGAGAGCCCGTTTGTGGCCTACGAGCGCTTTGGGCTGCGGGTCGATCTCGGAGAGGTGTGCGAATCACCGAAGGCCGAAGTGCTCAGCAACCTGCTCGCCATCTGGCAGCGCACCCAGGGCGGGCGGTGACGATGCGTGAACATTCCACCATGCGTGCGTTAGCAGTCTCTCCCTCTTCCTCTTCATCTTCCTCTCCCTCCCTTGTCCCCATGAAATGCATGCAGAGGGAGATGAAGATGAAGAGGGAGAGGGCGAGGGAGAGTTTCGACTGTTGCCAGCAACAAGTAGGTCACGCTTAGATCGCCTGCCGTGTTTCGCTACCTCAAAGCCGCATTCTGGGCCGCTCCGCAAGTGGCCGGCCTCGGGCGTCTCCCGGTGAACGTGCTCGCGCTCTCGGGCTTCGGCATTCTCGGCTTCGGCCACGCGGGATTCTGGCTGCTGGGACTCGCGTTTGAAGGCACCTACCTCTACGCGCTGGTTTCGAGCCCGCGGTTCCGCCATGTCGTGGATGCCGGGCAGCAGCAGCTCACCGAAGGCGCCGTGGAGCGGGAGCGCGTGGCGCTGGTGGCGAAGCTCCCGTCCGGCGCGCGGGCGCGCCTGGAAAAGCTCGCCGCGCAATGCGCCAAAACGCTTCAGTTGGAGAACGAGGCGCAGACCTCCGATTTCGTCGTGGAAGGAAATCGCGAAGCGCTGCGCAAGCTCCAGTGGCTGTATCTCAAGGTCCTGGTCGCGCAGCAGAATCTGCGCGGCTTGGGCAGTGGCGAGGCGGAATTGCGTGAGCAGATCGCCACGCTGCAGAACGAGGTGCGCGGGAATCGCATCTCCCGTTCCCTCCGGGAGTCCAAGGAAGCGACCCTGCGCATTCTCGAGCAGCGGCTCGCCAATTTGGAACGCCGCGAGCAAACGCTCGCGGAAATCGACAGCGACCTCACGCGCATCGAAGCGCAAGTGGATCTCGCGCTGGAAAACGCCGGCATGCGCGGCAAGAGCGAAGCGATCTCGGCGAACATCGATTTGGTCAGCCAGTTGCTCGATGACTCGATCTATGGGGAGGCGGGGGAATCGGTCGCCGCGCTGGATCGGACCTTCGGAGGCTGATCGTGGATCGTGGATAGTGGATAGCCCCGTGGAGCATGCGCGGCGTTCACGTTTGTGAAAAGATCACTGCCATAACCGCGCCGCAAAATGGGCAAGGGTGAAAGTCGAGAGCGGGGCTATCCACTATCAACCATCCACCATCCACTTCCCCCTTACGGCTGCCCGCAAAACTTGAACAGAAACGCCTCCGCCAGATTGTCCTGCGGATAGTACAGCTTCAGCGCGCCGTCTCGACCCTTGAGATCCAGCGGCACCGCGCAGCTCGCCCGGCGGCAATGCACCTGGTGGACGCCGATATGATCGGTGGCATAAAGCTCCCCCCAAATCTCCGCCCGAATCGCCAATTTCATCTTGGTCACCAGCATCTCCGTCAGCGCCTCGCGCTCGTACTCCTGGTAGACGACGTTGTGCTTTTCCTCCTGCTTCGCGTAGTCGAGTCCGGGGCATTCCTCCAGCCCGGGCGTGGGCCTCTCGGTATAGGTGGAGGTGATGATCCCCACGCGCACCCTGCCGTCGAAACCTCCATCGCGGTTTAGCCGGGAGAGCGTATTGATCGCCACGCGCAGGCGGCCAAAGGGAGGCGCTTCGACGTTCAGATACACGTGGTCGATCTTCAGCGGGTCTGCCGACTCCTCGACTGCCACCGTGTAAGGAATGCCGCGCACGTGAACGAACTTCGGCGGCGAAGTCCGGATGCGCTCGAAGAGCAAGGCCCGCGCGTCAGGTCTTCTTGCCATTGCGGGAAGTGCCGACCACGGAGCGCCCGGAGCGTCCTCGCTTGGGCTTGGCCAGGTCGGTGCGGTGTTCGATTTTCTCGACTTTGCCGTGCTTGAAATATTGTTCCCGCAACGTTGCGTATTGGGCGTCGCGCTGCTCGTAGAGGCGCTTGGGCTTGCGCGGCGCTGCCTTGCTCAGCGCGTAGGCCGTGATGAGCGGCAGGGTGATCGTCGAGTCGGCGTAGCAGACCACGCAATCCGGCAGGTTCTCCGGATCGATCTTGCCCCAGCTCACGGCCTCGCCGGGCGTTGCCCCGCTCAGGCCGCCGGTGTCGGGCCGCGCATCCGTGCATTGCAGGAAGTAGTCGTGGCCGCGCTCCTCGATCCCCATCACTTCCTGGATCTGCGGTTCGGTCTGGAGCATGAAATTCTTCGGCGAGCCGCCGCCGAGGATGAAGACGCTGGAGGTATTCCCACCGGACTTCGCGGCATAGACGATCGCCGCCGTCTGATTCACGTCGCGATTGACGTCGATCAGCAACTTCGAGTCTCGCAGGGCCATGGCGGCGACATTCATGCCGATGGAGCTATCGCCCGGAGAGCTGGTAAAGATGGGAACACCGTATTGATACGCTGTACTCAATACGCTGGTTTCCTTAATTCCCAACTTTTTTTCACGTAGATATACGTATTTTCCCAAGAGGTGATGAAATTCGTCCGTCGCCATCGTCTTCTGAAACTCCGGTCCCTGGATCACATTCCGCACGAAAGCGTCGGTATCCAGCAGCACGTCGTAGTCGAAAAGCACGTCGTAGATGCGGATCACACCATCGCGGCGCAGATCCACGTCATTGAGAAACGGAGAGCCCGCGTAGAGGTGCATGTCCAGGCCGAAATGGAGGTCATGGTAGAGATTCGCGCCGGTGGAAATGATCCAGTCCACAAAGCCCGCCTTCATCAGCGGCGCGATGGCCGCGCGCCCGAGACCGGCCGGGGTGAGGGCGCCGGTGAGCGACATCCCGACAGTGCCCTCCCTGGCGATCATCTTCTCGGTGAAGAGGCGGCACGCTTCCGCCAGGCGTCCGCCATTATAGGCCTTGAAGGCGGTGTCAATCAGGTCGGAAACCTTCATCCCTTTCTTAATCGGCTCCGGGAGAAGACGCGGAAACTTCTTGTTCAATGAACTCATGGAACGCCGGAGGCTAACGCCTCGCCGAAGGTGGTCAATGCGCAATCCGCGGACGTGGCCGATGTTTCCCGGAGGCGTTCTGAGACCCAAAAGCAGATGCGCGTTCATCATTTGCGGGGATGGCGTTGCCCGCAGTCGCGATGTCGAGCGGCGAGCACCCCAAGGAGCGGTGGTTTTCCAACCACCGACCCAACCAACCCGCCGAAGGCGCCAATCTCGTGTGTGTGCGAGGATGGTAACGCTTGCCTTGCCCGCTATTATCGCGAGCACGCATTTCCCAGTCCCCTTCCTCAAGCCAGGTGGCTCCGGCACGTTGGTGGGGTCGGTGGTTGGAAAACCACCGCTCCTTGGGCTGCGCCTCGTGCGACCCAGCGCCCGCAGCCGACGTCGTCCCTGCGCCACTGATCGGAAGCCTTCGTCTTTGATCCTTCAGAATGAGAGTCATGCTCAAGGCTTATCGCGGCCACTTGCTGTCATCGCCTCGATCGCCGCGGCAGCGTCCTCGCCGCCGGCTTCGAGAGAATCCTCTCCCTCCATCTTCGGATCAAACCAGACGGTCATCACACCGACGACCACACAGGTCCGCCGCATCAGTTTCCCATCAGTGGTTTGACCGGGTGGAGAAAGGAGTCACACTTCACGCGCATCATGGCTCTCACACCAAACATCCCGCCACCCGACGGCCGCGCGCCTGCCCGCTTGCATTATGCCTGGGTCGTCGCTGCCGTGACCTTCCTCGCCTTGATCGTGGGCGCGGCCGTGCGCTCGACCCCGGGCATTCTCATCGTGCCATTGGAGCACGAATTCGGATGGACCCGCTCGACGATCTCCTTCGCGGTCTCGGTCAACCTTCTTCTCTACGGGCTCATCGGTCCCTTCGCCGCCGGCTTGATCAATCGCCATGGCCCACGGCGCATCATGCTCATGGCCTTTGTGCTAGTGGCGGCCGGCGTCTCGCTCACCACGCTCATGCACACCCCCGGACAATTGGTCCTGCTGTGGGGCGTCCTGGTCGGCTGCGGCACGGGCATGACCGCGATCGTGTTGGGCGCGACGGTCGTGCACCGGTGGTTCCACGCGCACCGGGGCCTGGTCGTCGGCGTGCTCACGGCCAGTACCGCCACGGGGCAATTGCTCTTCCTCCCGATGCTTGCCCACTTCGTCGAGCAGGACGGCTGGCGGTGGGCCGTGCTCGTCGTCGCCGGGGTGCTGCTCGTCGTCCTGCCGCTCATCTATTTCTTCATGCGCGACGATCCCGCGCAGGTCGGATTGCGTCCTTATGGGCTGCCGGATGGCGAACCGGTCGTGCAGCCGGCCTCGGGCGCCAACCCCTTCGCCGAGGCGATCGACGCCCTGCGCGTGGGCATGCGCTCGCGCGATTTCTGGCTGCTCGCGGGCAGCTTCTTTATTTGCGGCGCGAGCACGAACGGGCTCATCGGCACGCACCTCGTGCCGGCGTGCATGGACCACGGCATCCCCGAGGTGCGCGCCGCGGGCTTGCTCGCGGTCATGGGGATCTTCGACCTCATCGGCACCACGGCCTCCGGCTGGCTATCGGACCGATTCTCCAATCGCTGGCTGCTCTTCACCTACTACGGGTTGCGCGGCCTCTCCCTGCTCTTCCTGCCGGGTTCGTTCGCGCCCGAGACGCATCGCCTCTCCCTCTTTGCCGTGTTTTACGGCCTCGACTGGATTGCCACCGTGCCTCCGACCGTGGCCCTGACCGCGCGCAGCTTCGGGCGCGAGCGGGTCGGCATCATGTTCGGCTGGATCGTCGCCGCGCACCAGATCGGCGCGGCCCTGGCCGCGTGGGGCGCGGGCTGGGTCCGGACCAACATCGGCGCTTATGACCGCGCGTTTCTCACCTCGGGCGGGCTATGCGTGCTGACGGCGGCGATGGTGCTGATGATCGGACGAGGACGCGCAAAGGCGAGTCCGTTGAGTGCGGAACAAGTGATGGAGGCCGACGCCGCGGTTCTGTAGCAGCGTATCACTCCACGCCGAGCGCGTGGAGCAGGGCGAGATCGATCCGGCCGGTCACCTCGAGATGATTATGGTACTGGTATTCGCGAATCGCCCCGCGGGTCCCAGGGCCCACATCGCCGTCGATCGCGCCGTGGTAGTAGCCGCGCTTGGCCAGCGCCCGTTGCACGTCCTCGGCCAGTTCATTGTCGCCATTGGAAGGGGAATCCCCGTGATAGGAGTAGCCCCCGCTGCCTGGATCGGTCGTATAGCTGAAGTCCATGCTCGGACCGCCGTAGTAGGCGTATCCCGGATAGTAGCCGTAGCCGTAGCCGTAGAATGGATAGCCACAACGGTACGGATAGTGGCGAAACCCGATACCGACCCCGGGAGCGCAGAACGCGTGGCCCCCGCCAATGCAATGCCCGCCGCCGCTCCAGTGGTGATCGTTACTCCAGCCGGTGACCGGGGCTGCCAGGCAGAGGGCGCCGAGCAGAGAGGAAAAGAGGGCGAGGTGTTTCATGGGCAAATGAAGATTGCATTTCCAGACGGAAAGGCACCGGAATTTGTTCAATCAACTTTTGCCACTCCAGGCCGCGGTTATCGCCCGCTAATGAGATGAACCGCACGCACGCGAATCAGTACGTATTGAGCCCGTTCGCGCGATTCCGGCGATCAGTGGGCTTACCTCTCCGGTTCGGCAGATTTGGCGGAATGCGCCGTCCCCGGCTGCACGATCACCGGTTTCCCGTCCTGGAGTGTGATCATCGGGCAATAGAGCCCGAGCGGTTCGCGCTTCCACCAACCCGGCTGGCCATCACTGGAGCGCGTGAAATGATAGTCGTAGAGCGATGCTCGCACGAAGCGCGGAGGGGCTTTCGGAAACGGATTGTTCTCCAGCAGTCCGAGCACTTCGGGCGAGCCCTCGAGCAGGCGCACGAGGAAATTCACGAACCACGGATTCTGCTGCACCTCGCCCAGCGCCGCGAACCACATCTGCCAGTCCAGCCGCGGCTGATGCGGGGCGACGAACCCGGGCCGCCGGCGGATGTCGCCCGGCTTCCAGGAAAACGAGTAGGTGCGCCAGTTCACGCCGTCGTCACTCCCTTCCACCTCGATCTCGTGGCGGCTGGTCGTCATCACGGCGAACAGCCCGTAGCCGTTGAAACTCATGGTTGGCGCGGCTGCGGCATTCAGCCAGGATAATGGCGGCCACTTGCGGACCCGGTCGAAATTCCCAAGCTCGAAGAGACGGCCGAGCGAGGAAACGAGCGGTTGCACGGTGACCAGGAAGACCAGCGCCATCGTGCCGGCGGCGATCCAGCGCGGCCACGTGACAGGCGGCAGGGGCGGCGGATTTTCCGGCTTCGCTTCCGGCCACCGGGATTCGAACCACATGCGCCAGCGGGCGGGCCATGCCGCGTTGTCGAAGAGCAGCAGGCACAGCCCGATCGTCAGGTAGTTGAAGAACGCGTAGTTGCCGGTGACGATGATCAGGAGTTGCAGCGCAATGAGCGCCCACGCCCCGCCGTGCCGCCATCGCCGCGGCGCGATGATGAGCAGCGGTCCCACGAGCTCGATGAGGAACATCACGAGCGTCGAGAGGCAGAGCAGCGGCTCCGGTGTTTGGTGGGCGAACCACGCGGTCCAGGGCGGCAGCGGCTGGGTCTCGAAATGGTAATCGAGCGCCGTCAAACCGCGCCAGGTGGGATCGTGGCTTTCCAATTTCACCACCCCGGATTCGAGCATGAGACGGAAGAGCAGCCACCAGAGCAGCCAGCGGCCGGCCTCCGAGGGCACGGAGGTGCGTTCCCAGTTGGGCTTCCGGCGCCAGGGCAGCAGGGCGGCGGCGGGCAGGGCCGTCTCCAGCAGCAGCGCGTCCCATTGAAAGCCAAGGAACGGATTCGAGACCCAGCAGAGCGAGAGATACAGCCCCCAGAGCACGAGGGTGCAGGCGCCGGGAAAAAATTCACCCCAGGTGAGCAGCAACGAGAAAAGCACGCCCGCCACGCAGAGCGCCACGAGCATCGTGTCACTGGCGTCGAGCCAGCACAGGGTGGGGACCTGCCAGAGGGCGGATGGCCCTTCGTGCCTCATGACCATGTCGAGCCACGGCTCGGCCGGGTTGATCCCGTGCGCCCCCGCCAGACCGCGGATTTGCACCGCGAGCGAGGCGAAGGCGCAGAAAAAGACCGCCCCCAGCACGCGGGCGAACAGCCAGCGGGCGAGGGTGAAATTGCGGCGGGGCAGGAGGATGGCGGTCAAGGTTTGGAACTTTTGCACATTCTCCCGACCAAGCTCCAGCCTGGTCACGCCCGTGTGACCGCGCACGGTCGGCGCGGTCTCCCATGGCGGAGGTTCGGGGGCTAGGGCATGCCCTGGTTCGAAGCGCTGCATCGCGGCGCGTGTTCGGTGCAATGGGTGCAGCAATCGCCAGCCGTCGGAGCTGGAGCTTCGCGGTCAAGTGCACCCCCCAAGGTCCGGCTCGGACTGGCGGTTGCAGCTTGGGTGCGAGCGTGGGGAGAATGAGATGTACACCCCAGATGTACACCCCTTTTGGAGCGTCAGCTTCCGATACCGAGAGATCGATATACACCCCCTCCCCTTTAGGGGGGTGTGTATCTATCTATCTCGGTGTGACGAGATGTACACCCCTTACACCCCTAGAGCATGTTCTGAACTTCTGGCGTGGCGCCTAAACGCACCAAAGGTGCTGAACAAGCCAGCCCAGGGCAAGCGAGTGTCACGAGCGCCGCCCTGGGTCACGCCCCCAAATGGCGTACGCCCCAACGGGGCAAAACAGGCGTGTTGTCGTGCCCCGTTGGGGCGAATGCCCGTTTGGGCATTTGACCCAGGGCGGTGCTCGTTCCACTCGCTTGCCCTGGGCTAACTTGCGTAGGGCCTTCGGCCCAGTGATATGCGAGGGCCAAATGCAGAACGCGCTCTAAAAGCGGCCGTGAAGAACAGGCTGCCCGCTGCCCCCTCCTGCGTCCCTCAACCCTGCCGCATGGACGCCAAAACGCGTCCCTCAACCCTGCCGCGTAGGCGCCAACGACGCGTCCCTCAACCCTGCCGCATGGGCGGCAAAAACGCGTCCCTCAACCCTGCCGCATGGGAGCCAAAGACGCGTCCCTCAACCCTGCCGCATGGGAGCCAAAGACGCGTCCCTCAACCCTGCTGCGTAGGCGCCAAAGACCCGCCGGATTTCGTCCCGCACCCGGCGGAAAACCGCGAGTTGCTCGTCCTCCGTGCCCGTGGCGTGCGCCGGATCGTCGAAGCCCCAATGATGCCGGTGCACCTGGCCGGGAAACATCGGACAAACCTGGTCGGCGTTGCCGCACACCGTGATGACCGTCTGGACGGGCTGGCTGAGG
>Ga0105237_10006008_pt1 | contig 13589 bp, 8 predicted proteins | sample KBSC24metaG_FD_81520 | JGI IMG/M metagenome (GOLD analysis project Ga0105237, IMG submission 81520) | Corn rhizosphere microbial communities from Kellogg Biological Station, Michigan, USA - KBS C2-4 metaG | ecosystem: Host-associated > Plants > Roots > Rhizosphere > Soil | place: Michigan, USA...
GCGACGGTCTTGAACTCCGCGACGCTGGGCGAAGTCGAATCCGTCCTGCTCGGCTGCCCCGACGCCGCGACCGTCGCGGACGTCGATATCACCGGCGTGATCAACGCGCGGGGTGCCGGCGCGGCAGAGCTCGATGGAGCAGAGTCCTATCGCCTCGACCTGGCCGAAGTCCGTGCGCTTCTGGACCGCATGCTGGCTGCGGCGCCGGCCGCCGAACCAGAGGCTGTCGCGCTAGATGATCCCGACGACTTCGAGTCCCCGACCGCACCGGACTCATTCGACCCGGTCTTGCCACAGGTAAACGACAGCGACCTCCCGGAACCTGCGAATACGACGGCCGACCCACCGATCCCTCCCCAGGCCTCCGGCGCGAGCCCAGTAGCCTCGGAGGCCGCCCTGAGCGTCAACATCCTGGGACCGCTGCAGGTGAAGGCGGGAGGCCGTGACGTCACCGCGCTCTTCCGTCCGCTCACCGCCGCGATCCTCATCCAGCTCGCGCTCAACCCGCGGGGCATCACCCGCTCAGTCCTGGCCCTCGATCTCTGGCCGGAGCCCGAACTCGACCCCGAAGCACGGGCCAAGCGCTTCAAGGCCACCTTGTCGCACGTCCGCTCGGCTCTCGCCGAGGCCCACGGGATGAAGGCCGACCACATCCGCGAAGCCCGACCGGCCAGACTTCTGACACTCAACCCGGAGCTGGTCGCCGTCGACGCCTGGCGCTTCGACGAACTCTTGGAGGGTGCTGGATCCGTAACCGGACGTCAGCAGCCCGAGCACGCCGCAGCGCTTCTGGAAGCGATCGAACTCCACCGCAGCTCGTTAGCCCACGGCCACGAACACGCCGAACCCAAGCGCACCACGGACGCGGCGTGGCTGACCCCACATCGCGAGGTCTACTTCCACAAACTCATCGACGCCCACACCGACGCCGCCAAGCTGCTGCGCACAACTAACCCCGACCGGGCGATCGTCCTCCTCGAACGCGCAGCCGAACTCGAACCGTGGAACCACGCCCTGTCCGAACAGATTATCGAGATCCACGTCGAACAAGGCCGACCCCACGTCGCTGCGCGTCGACTCGCCATCCTGAAGGACCACCTCGCTCACCTCGGGATGCGACCCAGCCCGGGTGTCGTCGCGTTGGTGGGATCAGTTCCAACGGCGTAGGAGGGAGAGGGCCGTGCAAGCCCGTCCGGGAAGCCAACATTTCCGGCCCGCCGACCATGCTGTGCGGATGGGCCTCACGCTCCTTCGAATATAGGTTAACTTTGCGCTGAACCCGCCTCGGCTCAGCACCCGGTGTGAATGTAGCCCGCCCATGCCGTCGGGGCTGCGGGATACCGCTCGCGAAGGCGTCGGGTCGCGTGGTGCGCGGCGATCGCGCAGTGGTCGAGGTTCGGCGGGCAGGTGCCGTCCGCGGTGAGGTGCGTGTAAAAGTCCGTCGCGAAGGCGCTGGCGTCGTAGTCGCTTATCGGCCATAGCGTGCCGATAACGTGGCGGTAGCCCGCGAGGTGGAAGGCGCCTGTCAGATGCAGGGCCTCGTCTGCGAAGTCGATCTTGGCGAGGGTGGTTTCGCAGGCTGAGAGGAAGGCCAGCCCGCTGTTCAGGTGCAGGTCGGCGATGTCCGTGACGGTCAGGGGCGCGGTCTTGTGGTCCGGCAAGACGAGATGGCTGCGCGAGGGGTCGTCTTGGTCGGTCTGGCCATGGCAGGAGAAGTGGGCGATCCGGTGGTGGGGGAGTGCGGCCAGGACACTGTCGCGGCTCGGGTCGGCCAGCAGCGAAACCAGCGGAAACAGACGTCGCAGGGCAGGCAGCTCCGCTGCTTCGAAGGCGGGCAGCTTCTGGTCCGGCAGCGCATCGGGCGCCGCGACGACGAGCACGGGGCCGTCGACGGCGTCCGAGTGCTGGGAACGCGCGTAACGCAAGCTGCGCAGGGTCGGAATGTAGGAGGACACGACCCGATCCAGCACGGTACGCGGGTTCGAGGTGAACGCGAGGTCATCCATGCCGAGGTCGGTGTGGTGCCCGGCGGCGTGCAGCGGCAGGTAGGCGAAGATCCCGACCGGGCACCACCAGAGCCTCGGCCATGATGCGTTCGGTCGGCCGGTGTGTCCGAGCGCTGTCAGGACCGGCTCGGTGACCGCATCCCAAAGCCAGGCGAGGACGTCCAGGACCTGAGATTGCGCGGCTCGACGTGCTGCGGGGCCCTCGTGTCCGTCGCTGATCGCCACGGTGGCCGCCATGAGGAGCATCGCCTGGTCGAGGCACTCTTCCTCGGTGACGTCCGTCAGAGGGACGACCACCGGCTGCTCCTGTGGATCCCCGGAGACGATGACGGCGTCGCAGCGCTGGGCACTGGCCGCGAGGAACACGACCCGGTCGTCCTTGGCCAGCGCCCGGGCTTCGCCGCCCGCAGTGTCCAGCCGCCGGTGAACGACCTGTGTGGTCAGCAGTCCGCGCGCCTTCTCCATCAGATCGACCGCGAGATCGGCACGGGCAGCGTTCAGTGCCGCCGCCGCCGACTCGGCCGCCAGGTTCCCCAGCCGCGCGACCTGATACTCCCGGTCAGTGCGTCGCAGGGTGCGGGGGGCGACGTCGGGGAGGAGGCCCACCGCTGCCACCATCGCGGCCAGCCCCTCTTCTGGCGTCTGCGCCAGGCGGGGTATCTGGCGCAGCGCCATGATGCGGATCGCTGGAGTAGCCGACTGTGTCGCCCCGGCTTCACGGAACTGGTCCAGGGCTTCGGCGACGAGGCGTGTATTTCCGGTGTGCTCTGCCAGCTGCTCCAGGATCTGGGCGAGATTGCATCGATGTCCGGCCCCGTCCGGATGTTCCGCCGGCGTGGTTGCGACAGCGGCGCGGGATGCCTTGGCCGCCTTCTTGAGGAGGCCGAGCTTTCCGGTGCTCTCATAGGCGACCTTCAACGCCAGGCTGTAGTTGTTGAGTTCGGCCGGGGACGAAGGCCGGCCACGGCGCCGTCGTTTCGCGGTTGTTCCGAGGTGTATCGACTGCATGGTGACCGCGGTTTTGAAGGCACCTTCGGCAGTGGGACGGTTCGGATCGACGCGATGGAGCAGCTTCGCGGCGGCACGGCCGGCCTCGACCGCCTCGTTGATTGTCGCCAGGTCGCCAGTGCGTTCGTATCGCTGCTGCAACGCGGTGGACAAATTGGTCAAGCTGGCGATGAAGTCTTCGCGAGCGGTGGAAGCGGCCACGGCCTGGCGGCAGACCTCGACGGCCTCGGTGAGGTCGTCGATCGCACCGGTGCGCTCGTAGAAAGCGGAAAGAGCGTTGCCGAGGTTGGACAGAGCCGACGCTCGCTGAGGGTCGCCCTCGGGCGTTGCGGCCAGTGCCGTACGGTGTGCCTGAACAGCCTTGCGCAGCGCGAGCACGTCCCCGGTGCGTTCGTGGATGGCATGGAGGGCATTTCCAAGATTAGTATGAATCCCGGCGAAATTCTGGTTGTCGGCACTCAGCGACTCGGCGGCTTCCAGCCCTGCTAACGCGAGGGGCAGTGAGAGTTCGGCTCCTGCGTAATGGGCCTTCGCCAACAACCTCGCAGCAATCCCCCGGGAACCTGACCGGGTGGCGAACTGTGGGTCGTCGGGGGGTGTAAAACGTATGACTTCGTTCCCCGCCTCCAGCGCCTCGGCCAGATCATCCAGTTCCCCTGTGTTCTCATAAAGGATCTGCAAGCAGTTCGACAGGTTGAACAGACACTTCGTACGGTTCGGTGAATCCTGCGCCACGTCGACAGCGCTGCGGTGGACGTCTGCTGCTTCCCGAAGAGTCTTCACATCACCCTTAGGCTCAGCCAGTGCGCGTAATGCGTTGCCGAGATTGGAGCGATACGTCGCCAGATCCTCGTGCCCATCCGGAGTCGCCTCCAGAACCGCGCGGAAGACGGCAACCGCTTCAAGGATGAGCTTCGGGTCCTCTTGGATCCCACCTCGCCGCGCCAGCGCGATACCCCGACGCGTCTCGGTTTGCAGGTCGGGAACGTCCATCAGGGGCCAATAACCGGGCTGGTAGGGGCTGGCAACCGGCCGGCAGCGACCTTCGCCGGGTCCAGCGGGTGCGTGAGCCGCCGCGCGATGGCCGGACCGGTCTCGGGCGAAGGCGGCGCGGCGGCGTCGACGTGCAGCTTCTCGGCCAGATCGACCACGTGCAGATCAACAGCGGTGTCGATGAGGTCAGCCAGTACGGCCGCCGCGGCATGCGACCGCACCACGGCGGTCCCGCCGACGACCGCGCTGAGCAGCACTGCTGGCCACCACATGACGGCCAGCGCCGCGTACATCAGCGCCCACGCCGCCAGGCGCGCGGCGGAGGTGTAGGCGTCGCGGGCGGCGGTGAGGTCGGTACGCAGAGCGTCGGGAAGGATGGTCCACAGCCGTGGCCAGCTCAGATCGAGGTTCAGGCCGTAGAGCGTGTGGGCGCGCGTCGTGGTCGCGTCGAAGCGTTCAGCGACGCGAGTCGGACGCTGCGGAAGCGGCCGCAGCGCGGCCAGGTGACGGCGTCGGGCCTGCCGTTCGGCCGCCCGTGCCCGCACCAGCTCTCTACCCGTCAAGTCCGGGTTCTGAGCTTCGGAGATGGCCTGCCGGGCCGCGGTTCGCAGCGCGGGCTCGCAGTCGGTGAGGCCGGCCCACCGGTTCTGGCGGACCCGCAGAAGCCAGGACATCGGCGGCCGGGTCCCCGTCGCGGCCCACAGCCGTTGCAGAGCGGCTCCCAAGCCGCCAGCCGCGAGACCGGCCACAGCCGATGCCAAGAGCATGACGGTGGTGGCCAGGATCACGGTCGAGCCATGGTGCGCCGCCGGGGTCGTCATGAGCCGGTCCAGCCACGAAGCCAGCGGCCGCGTGTCCAGCGGGTGCGCCTGGCCCAGGCGGTAGGCGGAGACTGCGGTGGCGGTGAACAACAACCCGGGTAGCACCAGCAGCGCCAGCCACTTGTCGGCCAAGCCCTTGCCGAGCTGAGCGAGGAAGCCGGCCATCACAAGACCCGCTTCGTCACCATGGGCACGTTCCCGCCCGCGGCACACATCGGGCCGGTCGTGGCCTCGTCGTCGAAGACGACGCGCGTGCATCGCTGGAGCGGACAGACCCAGACGGGCGGCTCGTTCTGCCCATCGCCGAGGCCCGGGACCAGCGGGGAGTACCCGTTCGGGAGGGGCTGCGGGGTGAGTTGCTTGACCCTGGAAGTGACTCCGACCACCCCGTAGCGGGCGCAGGCGTCATCGATCTCTTCCAGCAGAGCCGTCAAGCGATCCGGATCCGGCCCGACGCTGGTGTCGCGAACCGCGCTGAGCAGTTCGTCGAGCTGCGCCTCCGCGCCGGCGTTACGGATGGTCTGGTCCATGTCGGTGTGCCGGGTGATCTGTTCGCACAACACCGCCAGGCGTGCACGAAGCGTGCTCATCGATCATCTCCTCTGAGACGGACGGTCAGATGCCGGTGTGAGTATGAGCAGCCCAATAGGTAGGCGTGGCCGGATACCTGGCGCGTTCCCGGAGCATGGCATGGTGCAGAGCATCAGCGCACAGCTCTGTAGCGGGCGGCCTGGTGCCGTCGGCGGTGAGCCGAGTGTAGAAGTCGTCGACGATACGCGTGGCGGCCTGATCGTCGACCGGCCACAGCGTGCCGACCACGTTCCGGTAGCCGGCCAGATGGAACGCGCCGCTCAAGTGCGGAGCCTCGTCGAGCAGACGCGGGCTGGCGGTGGCGGTATCGCACGCTGACAAGTACGCCAGCGACCCGGTCATATGCAGCTTATTGATATCGCCGACGGTCAGTGGCCTGTCCTGGTGATCGTGCAGGATCAGAGCGCTCGCCGCCGGATCGTCCCAGTCGACGACGCCGTGGCAGGAGAAATGTGCCACCGCGTGCCTGGGCAGCAGGTCGAGCACTTCGGCGCGCACGGGATGGCCTGGCCGCACGGCACCGGGTATCAGCCGGGCGATCGTGCCGGCTTCGGCCAGAGCCCCCGGCAAGATCGGCGTATCCGAGGCATCCGGGACCGCGACGATCAGGGCGGCGTCGTTCGGAGCAGACGATTCGGGGCGCGCGCGGGCGTAGCGCAGGGCTCGAACAGTCGGAACATAGGACGAGATCGCTCGGTCCAGGACCGTCCGGGCTGCAGTCGTGTCCTCGCGATCGGGGTCGGGCATGTCGCGGTAATGGCCGGCAGCATGGATCGGCAGGTAGCCCATGACCCCGACCGGGCACCACCAGATCCGAGGCCAGAGCTCGTCGTCCGCCGGCGCTGTCGTGTGGTCCAAAGCGGTCAGAACCGGTTCGGCGACCGTGTTCCACAGCCACTCCAGAACATCGAATATCGACTGCTGCGCGGATCGGCGCGTCGTGGGCGACTCGGCGCCGTCGGAGGCGACGCGGCTCGCTCTCATCAGCAAATCGGCGTGCGCCAAAGCCTCGCGTCGGGTGAGCCCGTCCAACTCCAGGGGCCGCACGCGTTGCCGCTCGGGGTCCCCGGACAAGATGAGCGCATGTCCGGCGAACAGGTACACGATCGGGCCCTGACTGGCGTGCCCGGCGAGTTCGGCGATCTTCAGCGGGGCCAGAAACTCGGAGAATCCGTCGATCGCCCGGATCCGGTCGAGCAACGCGTCCCACTCGCTCTGGGCGGACACACGGGACTGCGTCAGGTCGTGCGCGGCCTTGTTCTCCTCGGCGGTCTCATTCAGCCCGCCGAGGCTGATGAGGGTCCTCGCCTCCGTTCGTTCCAGGACTTCTCGTCGTTCTCGCAGTTCCTCGAACTCTTGAGCCAGCAGGGGCTGTTCAGCGCGCAGCCGAGCAACGTCGCTGCCGCGGGCGTCGATCGTGTCGGCGACGAGCCGGCCGCGAGTCGCCTCCAGCAGTTCGACGGCGCGCTCCGGGTCCCCGGCGGCCAACGCCGCCGACGCGGCGACCTCCGCGAGCCCGATGAACGTGCCCACCCGGTGCTCACGATCGCTCCGGGCCAGTGTGCGCGGACTGATCTGCGGCAACAGCGTCACAACCGTCTCCATCGCCGCCAACGCCTGCTTGGCACGCGCGGGCTCAGCGCAGGCCAGCATGGCGAATTGGGCGAGAGCCTGGACACGGGTGAGCGGCGGGGCGCAGACCACTTCGGAGGCGCGATGGAAGCAGTCCATCGCCTCACGCAGCGCAGCCTTGTCAGCACCGCCCGCCGACGACCGTTGCAGCACCAGGCCCGCATTGACAAGCAGACCGGCACGCTCGGTGTCGTCCTCGGGCGTCAGCTCGCTCGCCCGGTGTATGCAGGAACGCGACTCGGCCAGCGTCGCGGGATCCGCGGTCTGCTCGAAGAGCAGGCACAACGCCGTGCCGAGATCGCCCATGATGCCGGCCAGAGCCCGATGGTCCTTCGACGTGGCCTGGACAGCTCGGCGCAGGACGTCCACGGCTTCGGTCAACAGGCTGGCGTCTCCGGTGCATTCGAACAGGGCTCGCAGCGCGACACCCAAGTTGCTCAGATGCGACGCGTGGTAGACATGGCCCGCGGGAGTGGCCTGAACCGCCTCACGCCGGACTGCGACCGCCTCGGCCAGCCACGGCACCTCCCTGGTCCGCTCGAAGACCATCCGCAGTGCGAGGCCAAGGTTGTTCAGGTTCGCGGCACGATCGGGGTGATCGCCGGGGAGCGCGTCGACGGCTTGCCGGCCGGCCTGCACCGCCTCGGTGAGCAGAGCCGTATCCCCGGTCTGCACGAACAGTTCCTGGAGGACGAGCCCGAGATTGGACAAGCAGCCGCCATGGTTGGGGTGGCCTCTGGGGGCTGCCTCGACAGCCAGGCGATTCACCTGCACAGCCTCAGCCAGCAAGGCTGCTTCCCCGGTGCGGGCGAAGAGCTGCTGCAGGATGTTGCCGCAGTTGCTCAACGACCCGGCGAGGTCGTGGTGTCCCGGTGGGGTGGCCGCGACGGCCTGGCGGCTGAGCCGCAGGGCCTCGGTCAGCAGCGCCAGATCGTCGGTCTGGTTGTACAGCGACCGCAGGGCGACGCTGGCGTTGTTCAAACAAAGGGCATGTAAGGACTGGTCCTCTTGAGAGACGGTCAAGGCCCGGCGGTAGACCTCGACAGCTTCGGTCAGCAGTGCCGGGTCGCCGGTCCGTGCGAACACCGACTGCAGGGCGACGCCCATGTTGATCAGCCGGTTGACGAGTTCAGGATCATCTTCCGGAGTGGCCGCCACGGCCTCCCGGTCCGCCTTCAGAGCCTCTGTGAGCAGCGCCAAGTCGCCATCGTGCTCGGACAACGTCAACAACGCGGCAGTGAGCTCGCTCAAGCGCCCGGCGCGGTCGGGATGGTCCTCAGGAACGGCGGCCAGCGCCAAGCGCGCGACCTGTACGCGTTCGACCAGCAGTTTGGTGTCGCGGGTCCGCGCGTACAGCATTCGCAGCGCGATGCCGAGATTGTGCAGACACGACTTGTGAAGATCATCGTCGCCGAAGGTTATGACGACCGCTTGCCGTGCGACCTGGACGGCTTCGGCGAGCAAAGCGACATCGTCATCCTGCTCAGCCAGCGTCAGCAATGCCTTGCCGAGGCTGCTCAGCTGGCTCGCGCGGTCCGGGTCGTCGTCCGCGGTGATCGCGACCGCTTCCCGCCTGGCGTCGACGGCTTCCGTGAGAAGCGTCGCATCGCCGGTCCGCTCGAACAACTCTCGCAAGCTGATGTCGAGCTTGCTCAGGTATTCGACACGATCGGATTCGGCGGAAGTCCGCAGAAGGTCGCGAAACCATGCGACAACCTGCTTCAGATATGGCAGATACCCGGTGTGCTGGTAGGCCTCGAACAGCTTGGACGCCAGCTCGTTCAGTTCGGCCGGGGTGGCGTCGGCCGCGTAGTCGCCGAACAGGTCGGCCACCTGTTCGTCGGCTGCGGCGTCGGCGAACACCTTGACCAACTCATCCGGAACAGCTTGGGGATCCACGTTGTACACCGGCTCCAGGAGGCGTGCTGCGGCCTCGAATTCCGGCCTGTCGTCCGGCGAGGTCAATGCCAGGTAGCGGCACCAGTGGAACATCCCCAGCACGAAGGCGGCCTCCAGATCCTCGCCGAAGTCGTCCGTTGTCTTCGAGAGCACGGCGGCTTCGTGTGAGGCCTCGTCGGCCAGTAGCCCTGTCACGTCTTGCGTGTCGTTGGCGTGCTGCAGCCGAGCTTGGAGTGCGCTCAGCGCGGCTTCGCGCATATCCATGGTCAGAGCATATGTTCCACGCCGTCGTGACGTCTCAGGGTTCCGCGATAGTCAAGTTGCTTAAGGGGCATCGCGTCGCCCAGCCGAGAGTGGCTCGACGCCGCTTGGCGAGATCGAGCCATCACCCTGCTGCTCCCGCACTCCGCCTAGGGGTGATCCCCGGTGTCGTTCGCGGCCACGTACCCGAACGTCATCGCCGGTCCGATCGCCGACCCGGCATCGGCGTAACTGCCCATCACTGCGACCGAAGCGTTTCCACCGCCACCTGCCCGATCTGCAAGAGCGAGTTCGCCGTCTCGCCCTACGGCTCCGACCGGCACATCTACGGCTCACGCCGCAGCCGCGAGCTAGCCAGGCCGCAACGCGTCCACGCCAAAGATGCCGCCGCTCAGGCCCGCTTGGTCGTCGGTGCCAACCCGGACATCGTCGTCCGAAGACACACCAGCGTGAAGCAGGACACGAACGCGGGGCAGTCCCCGGGCAGATTCTCGAACCGGCCGCCGGTTCCTTGGGCTGCGATACGCCAGCGCAGGCGAGATCGTCGAGTTCGAAAGGAGGCTTATATACCTCGAATCTGACAGAGGGTGAGCAATGCTGCGACTGTGTTGGCCAGGGTGATCTGGCCGGCGGCGATAAGGTCCGGCACCTTCGCCAGCGGCACCCACTCGATCGCATCACTTTCGTATGCGTCGACGGGGTCGCCGATGTGTTCTGCGCTGTTTGCCCAGAAGATGACGTGGAGGTTGTTCGACAGGCCGGGGTTCGGTACCAAGCTGAGCAGGGGAGTGAGAGGGCCTGGTCTCCAGCCGGTCTCCTCTTCCGCCTCGCGGGCGGCGGCTTCGATCAAAGACTCGCCCTCTTCCACGCCTCCGGAGGGCAGTTCCCAGCCGTACTGGTCGGTGATGAAGCGGTGCCGCCACAGCAGCAGTACCCGGTCTTGGTCGTCGACCATGGCGCAGAGTGCGACCGGCGGTTGGCGGAGTACGTAGTGGTCGAGGTGCCTGCCGTCGGGAAGTTCGACGTCGGCGAGGTTCAGCTTGAACCACTTGCAGTGGTGGACAGGCTGCTCACCGAGGTTCTTCCAGCGCATGGACCAGGCTCTCGTGTCGACTCGACGGAGTCCCAGTATGGCAGCGCTCACGTCAGCGGAATGGTGAGCACGTCGTCGATGCGGGCCACGACTTCGCCGAGTCCGGGGGCGTCCCCATGGGTCCACATGGTCGTACGGAGTTGTCGGAAGCGTTCGAACAGCCGGCGTGACTCCATGCCGGTGGCCTGGTCGAGCATCGCTGAGGCGGATTCGACGGCTCGGTCGAGCTGACGGGCCTGTATCGCGATCTTCGTGACGGTGGCGAGGCGGTTGACCCGCCCGCGTGGGTGCGTGCTGGCGGATACCGCGTCGTCGGCGAAGCGGCGTGCCGCGGTGAGGTCGCCGAGGCTGAACAGTGCTTCGGCGAACTGGGTCTCTACTAGGCCCGGCTGGACGTAGTCGGTTTCCGGCGGCTCGTCGACGCGTCGGATCCGTTCAGCTGCGGCTTCGGTCTGGCGCATGGAGGCATGTGCCTGCGCGAGGTCGTGCACGCGTGCGAATGCTTTGGCCTGCATGGCGTGGATGTCGGTCGCCAGTGCGGGGCTCATCTGTGAACCGGCAGTGCGCAGTCCGGCCTCAGCGAAGCTGATCGCTTGGCGGTAGTCGCGGCGGTGCAGTGCCTGGTTGACCAGCAGAGCCACCACGTACCCGCCGAAGCCGCGGTCGCCGGACGCCTTCGCCAGACGTAACGCCTGGTGGAAGTAGCGCTGGGCCAGCCCCTGATAGTCGCTGTCGTACGCGCAGATCCCGGCCACCGCGACCAGGCCGCCGACGGCGCGGTGCAGCTGCTTGCCTGTGGCGTGGTTGTAGGAGCCACGCAGCAGGGGCGTGACCTCAGTTGTCAGGTAGTTGATGATTCGCGGACGAACGGTGAGCCCGCCGACCCTGCGGTACATCTCTTCATAGTGGCTGCGCACGGACCGTAGCTGGGCTACGTGTTCAAGGCCGACGACTGCCTGCCCATCGCGAGAGACGTCGATGTCATCCAGCGGGCTCTCCCACGCCCACACGGGTGCGATAGCGTCCACGCCTGTCGCGGGCGCAGCGTCCCGTACATCGCTCCGTTCGTTGTGGTCGGACCGCCACAGTGATGGTGCGCGTTCAACGAATATAGCCATCGGAATGTCCGCGTCGCCGGCTCCGGGGACAGCTGCCATGCCGATGTCGCCGAGGCTGATGGGCCGGCCGAGCGCGGCCGACAGGATGTCGCAGATCTGTTGTGGAGCCCGACCGCGAGGCCGCTGGCCCGCTACCCAACGGCCAACCGAACGGTGATCGAAGCTGGTGCGTCCGCCGGATAGGTTGTTGACACGAGCTGCCAGGCTCGCGCGCTTGATCCCCGATTCCTCGATCAAGGCATCCAGAAGCGCGTTCGGCTCGCTCACCTCTACTCCTGTCCGCTCGAGCAACGGTCTGTGTCTGCATCCTCAGCACAAGGTAACGGCACTCGGTTCACGCGGGGTGTGAAGCGGCACGCCACCTCAGAATGCGATCACACGCTGTCGGTCTGGGTGCTCATCGCTGAAGGTTGATCCGGGGACACGAGTCGCTCGTGAAGTGCGCGGCCGCGGTCCTTCTAGCTGGTCCAATGCCGTCGGTTCGGAGAGGAGGCGTGTTCGATGAAGCCCGTGGGGACATCGGCTGACGAGTCAATGGTCGATGACTGTCGATCGACCCTGGCCGACCGGCGACGCCGCCACGGGAGGCACGCCCCCGGCCCCATGACCGGTGGTTTCGGCGTATCGGGCTTGCTTCCCGATTCCAACGACGCCACCACCTTTCGTGGGCGGCCTTTCGCACGCCGTGCCGGGTACCCTCCAGCACCAGCGCTCGGTACAGGAGGGAAGCACAGGCGTCCGCGAATACCTGACCACGAATGCGACACAGAGGACCTGCGCGATGAGCCGATTCGCCCCAGCCGCCACGTTCACCGTCGACTCACGACTTGGCCGACGTGGCATAACAGTCATCCAGGCGGCCGGAGAGCTCGACTTCTATACCGGTCCGATGCTGCGGAACACCCTTTTGGCGTCCGTGGCTGACGGCAACGCGCTGATTGTGATCGACCTTGACGGCCTCGAATTCCTTGATTCGACAGGCTTGGCTGTGCTTATCAGAGGCCTCAAGGCATGCAATGCCGCAGGTGGCGCTCTTGCGCTGGCACGTCTGACCCGGCGGACCACACACACGCTGCAGACGGCAGGTGTCCTGCATCTCTTTGATCTCTACGACACAGTGGAGACCGCCGAGGATGTTTGGCGTGCCCGAGCGGAGTGCTGTCGGGATAAGACCACCGCGACTGCCGTCGAGGTCGCCGACATTCACACACGCACTGTGTTGCTGCGAGTCGCTGGATGTATCGCGATCTGTATTACGGTGCTCCGCCGACCTGGGCGCATTCGTCGCGGCCCGCTGATCTGTCCCGCAAGCTGCGCACCCTCGATGCCGATTTCCAGGAGAGTTGATGTCGTCGCATGACAACCGTTATGAGCGCGTTGAGTGTCGTCCGTCGGTGGCCGAAGACCGGATCATCCGCGACGTGTACGGCTGCGACGAGGGCCGCAACTGTGCTCAGACCACGTTTGAACAGCGGATCTTCTTCGAGACGCAGATCGCCGAACGCATCGCTGGGCTGCAGGCCCACATGATGAGAGGCCGAAGTCGCCGTGGGACTACCTGATCTGCAAGAGCGGTGGGGCAACCACGGAGGGACAAGGTGCACGAGGAGGCTCTCACCGTCGACGACCGCGACAAGGCCAAGAGCGGGACGCCAAGACTTGTCGCGACGCGTCCTGACAGACCCGTACTGAACCAGAACATTGCCGACCGGCGGCAGTCAGTGCCCTAACGACTCCTAACAATAGTGGTGATCTTGACCTGCGGGAATGTGGTGTGTACCAGGCTTCGTTGATGCTGCCGGAGGTGTGAGACAGCCGAGACGAAGAAGAGCACACCTCGGCCGTGGGAGGTCGACGATGGCCTGTGGGAGCGGATTGAGCCCCTGTTGCCGCAGGTCAAGCACAACCCCCGGTACCCAGGTAGGCCGCGGCTTGATGACCGCAAGGTCCTCAATGGCATCCTGTTTGTAATGCACACCGGGATCCGGTGGGAGTTCCTGCCGCAGGAGCTGGGCTATGGCTCGGGAATGACCTGCTGGAGCAGGCTACGCGGCTGGAACGCCGCCGGAGTCTGGCAGCGGCTGCACGAGTTGCTGCTGGCCGAGCGCTACGCGGCGCGAGGCTGCTGGACTTTATCCGCGCCGCCGTCGACTCCAGCCACCTGCGC
>Ga0105237_10006009_pt1 | contig 13585 bp, 14 predicted proteins | sample KBSC24metaG_FD_81520 | JGI IMG/M metagenome (GOLD analysis project Ga0105237, IMG submission 81520) | Corn rhizosphere microbial communities from Kellogg Biological Station, Michigan, USA - KBS C2-4 metaG | ecosystem: Host-associated > Plants > Roots > Rhizosphere > Soil | place: Michigan, USA...
GCTTATTTGAAGCTGCCCGTCATCGCCATCGGTGGGCTGGGTGTCATCATCGCGCTTCTCGTTACCGCCACGCCGCCAAAACCTGCACCAACAGAGGAAGAAGATCCCTGGGGCACATCCGAGGACGAGGCCGCCTCACCCCGCACCACGCTGCCTCGCTCACTGATAAGACGGCTTTTCTTCCGGTCGCTGACGCTGGAAGCAAACTTTAACTTCGAGACATGGCAGAACACGGGCTTTGCTTATTCCATGATCCCCGTATTAAAAAAGTTATACCCCTCCAAGGAAGCCATGGCACAGGCGCTGCAACGACATCTGCAATTCTTCAATACCAGCCCGTACGGCTCAACGCTGATCCTGGGGATCACCGCTTCCATGGAAGAACAGAACAGCCGCGATACAAACTTCGATGCCTCGTCCATCAATTCCGTAAAGACAGGCTTGATGGGGCCACTGGCAGGCGTATTCGACTCCCTGTTCTGGGGCACCTTAAAGGTCATTGCCGCGGGCGTGGGAACGTCGCTGGCGCTGAAAGGGAATATCATGGGAGCTGTCCTTTTCATACTCCTGTTCAATACACCCCATCTGTGGCTGCGATACAGACTGACCTTCACCGGCTATACCACCGGTACCCGGTTTCTGCAGCAGCTGGCAAAGAACAATGTGATGGACAAGCTGACATTGGGTGCATCTATAGTAGGGTTGATAGTAATAGGCGCGATGCCGGCCACGCTTATGTCTATCAGGACGCCCATTGCCATCAGCAACGGAACATCCCCCGTCACCTTGCAGAGTATACTCGACCAGATCGTACCGAATATGATTCCCCTGGCGCTGACCTTCCTGGTATATTTTGGAATAAGGCGGGGGATCAAGACCATCTGGCTGTTATTGGGATTGCTGGCGCTGGGACTGCTGGGCAGTTGGTTACATTTATTTAATTAATTCTTATAAAAGATGAAAGGCATCGGTGTTTCACCGGGTATTGCAATAGGTAGGGTTTTGCGGATCGTTCGACAAAAGGTGGCGACGACAGGCATGCTGCTATCCGGTGATGAGGCAGTTCGGGCAGAGGTGGATAAATACCGGGCGGCCATAAACCATTCCGTAGAGGATATCAGGTCCCTGATCACAACCCAGGCAGGAGCGGCAGCCCCCCCGGGGACGCCCTCGCCGACCGCCGCCGCCGACATTTTAGAGACCCACATCGAAATGCTCACCGACCCGCAGTTGGATACCGACATACTCGAACTTATACAGGTTGACAAGAAAAATGCATCCGATGCCGTACTGGAAGTCACCGGCAGGCTCGCAGAGACATTCAGGAACATGGAAGACCCCTATCTCAGCGCAAGGGCTTCCGACATCGAGGACATCGGGCAGTGTTTATTAAAACACCTGGGCGGCCTTACCTCTTCCCCGGAAGGATCAGCCCGGGCAAGACCCGACCTCCCCCTTATAGTCGTGGCCGACGACCTCGTACCTTCCGATGTCCTGGCAATGGACCTGCACCAGATCGCAGGATTTGCTCTTCAGGCAGGGGCAGGCACTTCACATGCGGCCATCATTGCACGGCTTAGAGGTATTCCTGCCGTCGTCGCTTGTGGAACACCGTTAGATAAAGTTGAGGACAACGATATCCTTGTACTCGATGGCGCCACGGGACAGCTATGGATAAACCCGGGCGAAGCCGAGCTTACGGCGTTCAAACAAAAAAAGAGCTCCCAGGCAGAGAACGCCCGCCTGCTGGCATCGTTGAAGGATGTCCCGGCCGTCACCGTCGATGGCCGTCGGATCAGGCTGCTCGCTAATATTTCCCGCGTGCAAGACATGGAAGAAGTCTTCCGGCATGGCGCCGAAGGGGTAGGCCTTTTCCGCACCGAGTTTCTGTTTATGGAAAAAAGCAGCTTCCCAACGGAAGAAGAGCAATTCATCAGCTACAGAGATCTGGCTATGGCATCAAAGGGCACCCCCGTCACCATACGCACCCTGGACATCGGCGGCGACAAACCGTTACCATATTTCAAGATACCCGGAGAGCAAAATCCCTTCTTAGGCCACCGGGCCATTCGTATCAGCCTGGATAGAAAGGACATCTTCCTCACACAGCTGAAAGCTATTCTAAGGGCCAGCGTTTTCGGCAGACTGAAGATATTGGTGCCCATGGTAAGTGGTTTGCAGGAACTCCGGGCCGCAAAAGAGATTCTCACGACAGCAAAGAACGAGCTCCTGCAAAAAGGCATTTCCTTCGACAAGGACATTCCCTTTGGTATTATGATCGAGGTCCCCTCCGCGGCCGTCATTGCCGACCTTCTTGCGCACGAGGCGGATTTTTTTAGCATTGGCACCAACGACCTTTGTCAGTATACGATGGCCGCCGACAGGATGAACGATAATGTCAGTCATCTCTGTGACCCCTATCATCCGGGTGTGCTGCGTCTCATCAGCTTTGTCATCCGGCAGGCCCGGCAGAATAATATTCCCGTCAGTCTTTGCGGTGAGATGGCTGCAGACCCTCTCGCCACGCTGCTGCTGATGGGGATGGGACTGGAAGAATTTTCCATGAATGCGCCATCCATACCAGCCACCAAACACATCATCGTCAACAACAGCCTGAACCAGGCGGGGCAGGTATTGAGCCGGGTGATGGAACTCGATAATTCTTCCACTATTACACAGTATTTACAAGACATCAACGCATGATTGAAAAAGAGTATATCGTCACCGCATCCGAAGGCCTGCATGCAAGACCCGCTACCGCACTGGTCCGGCTGGCAAAAAATTTTACATCCGTCATCAGCATTTGTAAAGGCGGTAAAACCGTCCGGCTCAACAGTCTTTTGAACCTGCTTTCCATGGGCATCAAAGGAGGCGATGTGCTCACGATCCGCATCGAAGGGGGAGATGAGCTCCCCGCCGCCGAGGCGCTGGATCATTTTTTTGAACAGCTATTAAAATAATATGAAGATCACTATCACCAGCAGTACGAAGGAATTTGATATCACCGCCGCCTGGCGCATTATTGGGCAGATGCTCACGAACCCAAGATCTGTCATCGGGCTGTCTACCGGCCAGACCACGGGAGAAATGCACCGCATCGTATCCGAGATACATCGTGCCTATCCGTTCGACACATCACAGGTGACCCTCTTCAATGTGGACGAGCTTACCAATCTGCCGAGGGCATACGCAGGCAGCTGCTATACGATGATAAAGACCCAGCTCGCAGGGCCCTTGGGCATACCGGAAGAAAACTTCATCATGCCTCCCACCATGTCCGATGACTTCGAAGCCGAAGCCCGGGAGTTCGAGCGGCGTCTGGCAGAACGCGGCGGGGCCGATCTACAGATGCTGGGCATCGGGATGAATGGCCATATAGGTATCAATCAGCCCGGAACACCGTTTGAAAGCGAGACATGGGTATCACCCATGGACCCCGACTTTGAAGCCAGAGTGAGGAGGGAAACGCAGGTGCCGGCAGATACTATCCTGGGCGGCCTGACAAGAGGCATACGAAATATCATGCATACCCGAAGAGTAATACTGATAGCAAAGGGTGCGCACAAGGCGGAGATAGTCAAAAAAGCCATCCTGGGCCCTGTGACGACAGACATACCCGCATCGGTCATACAGCTCCATCCGGATTGCGAAGTACTGCTGGATGCCGCGGCGGCCTCCCTTCTGAGCTAGCGGACTCGTAGATTTACGATCCATCCCTTCGGCTAGTACCCGGCGCTAGGTGTTTGTTCCTAACTCCTGGTAAGTTTAGTGATCAACATTCTCAATACCTGTCATAAATCCTTGGGCGCCGGTGATCTCCGATGCATCTTTGTTCTGTCATCGCGAGCGACCCGTTTTAAAATCCAAATCCAAAAGTCCAAATCCAAAACCCTAAAACCCAGAACCCTAAAACCCAAGACCCTAAAAACAGCCCCTTACTTACCTGGCCCCTTTTTAATCCAATGCCTCAAACCGTCGACGATCCCAACCTATGAAAAGCATCCGATGTCCGTTGAAAACCATCCAATGTCCGTACCCGAGTCTCATCCTGGCCTGTGCACCCGATCCAGTACCTTTTGAACCACTGTAAACTCGCAAAAAGAAAGAACCCTAATACAGTGAATGCATTACCCGCCGTGACCCCGGCGGGTTTTTGTTTATTCCACCGACAAAATACATCCTTTCACCGCCCATTGGCCGAATACCGCCTATTGCCCCTTGCAACTGCTGCCCCAACCCCCTAGTTTTGAGAAAAAAACGTACAATGACGGACGAAAAGGAAAAATATCATGGCAGGACGGCGAGGAGGATAGGGGCAGGCTTGTTTGTACTGCTCATAGGAGGGTTGCTCTTGCTGGACGAGATGGGTTTCCCCCTGCCGGACTGGATGTTCAATTGGCACGTGCTCCTGATCGCAATAGGTATTTTCTTAGGTATACGGCACGGTTTCCGGGGCGGCGCCTGGCTGATACTCATCCTGGTGGGAGGTTTCTTCCTGGTACAGGAAAATTACCCCAGGATCCCCCTCCATCGATTCCTGTGGCCCTCCGTGCTCATATTTGTAGGTTTGCTCATAATGCTCCCCCGCCGGCGCCACCGCTGGAAACATGAATGGCGGGAAGATTATGGACGCCGCTGGAGAGACAAATACAGGGACAAATACAGAGACGGATCTACGCAAGCCTTCGCCACCTCCAAGGAGGGCTATTCCTCGGAGGACTATGTAGACTCTACCGCCATATTTGGCGGGGTACACAAAAAAGTAGTATCTAAAAATTTTAGAGGCGGAGATGTCACCAGCATCATGGGCGGCACCGAGCTTGACCTCACGCAAGCCGACTTTACAGGCACCATCCACCTCGACGTCACACAGGTAATGGGCGGCACCAAGATCATCGTGCCCCCTCATTGGGAAGTCCGCACGGAAGTGTCGGCTATGTTCGCAGGTTTTGAAGACAAAAGACAGCAGCCCGCTGTCACAAATGCTGATAAAGTATTGATCATTGACGGCACCTCCATTTTCGGGGGCATAGAACTCAGGAATTTTTAAATCCAAAAGCACAACACGTTATGAACTGGTATCTCTCAAAGATCATTTACAGGATCATCTGTGGGGATGGAGATCATACCCCTCAATTTGACGAGCAGCTCCGGCTTATCAATGCCGTCGACGAAGAAGAGGCGTTCCACAAGGCTGTGACCATTGGAGAAAGGGAACAGGATGGCTTTTACAACCATGAGCAAAAGCTGGTGCAGTGGAAATTCATCAACGTGGCCGAGCTCTACAAGCTCAGCGGATTATTGGATGGCGCGGAAGTGTACTCCCGCATAGAGGAGACGGACGACCCCGAGAGATACATCGAATTCACGAACAGAAAGGCCGCGCATATACAAGGCAGCGCCACACATAAGCTATTGGAGCTCTTGTAGCCTCATCCAAAAAACCAATTGTCTTGGCTAGATCACCCCTATCCATAGGAAAGTTCCTCCTCATCTTCGTCAGCTGGTGGGTCATTTGGGCCTTCCTGCAGACCATCCTCCTCATGGGGTTTGGACTCAGCTTCGGTATTGCCCTATCCGACAGCATAGTATCCAATGCGCTGGTTGCCCTCTCCTGCGGATTTATCAGCAACAATCTGCAATATTACCTTCCAAAAAAGGAACGCTATTGGTACATCCTCTTCCTTAGCCTGGGGCTCTCCGTCCTGATAACGATAGCCTGCAAAGGTATCCTGGTGCCGCTGCTCGACGGTCTTCATGGTGACCCCAACTATGCCAGCTTCTTTTCCAGATCCTGGGCCGTGCGCTTTGATATCATCTTCCTGCAGGTGGGGTGTATGACCATCCTCAGCGTACTGTGGTATTCTTCGGAAGAAGAACAGCGGCAGATGCAACGCCGCAGCGATTCGGAACGGCTGTCGAAAGAGGCGGAGCTTTTCAAGCTACGCCAGCAGCTGGCCCCTCACTTCCTCTTCAACAGCCTCAATTCCATCAGCGCCCTTATTACCAGTCATCCCGAACAGGCCCGGAAGATGATCCAGCAGCTGTCCGACTTTCTCCGGGGCAATGTGCGAAAGGAAGAGCAGCAGTCCGTCCTGCTGGCCGAGGAGTTGCAATACCTGCAGCTCTACCTGGAGATAGAAAAAGTAAGGTTTGGGCATCGCCTTAGCACAGACATCCATCACGACGAGGCCAGCCTGAACATGAAGCTGCCGCCGATGCTCTTACAACCTATTGTAGAGAACGCCATAAATTTCGGATTGTACGACACCACCGATACAGTCACCATTACCATCGAAGCCCGCTCAGAAAATAATTATGTAGTAATTTCGGTGCAGAACCCTTTTGACCCCGAAACTTCCCGTCCCAAACAGGGTACGGGCTTTGGGCTCAGTTCCATACAACGGCGTCTGTACCTGCTATTTGCGCGGGGGGACCTCTTCGAGACCCGCGTAGAAGGCCATCTGTTCACGACCATCGTAAAGATCCCTCAAACAACACACAACACCAGCATATGATAAAAGCAATTATAATAGACGACGAACCCTTGGCGAGATTGATCGTGCAGGAATATCTTCAATCCTATAAGGAGATTACGGTAGTACAGGAATGTGGCGACGGGTTCGAAGGTATCAAGGCTATCCAGCAGCACCATCCCGAACTCATCTTCCTGGATATACAGATGCCAAAGATCAATGGATTCGAGATGTTGGAATTGGTGGAAGAGCCGCCGGCTGTGATCTTCACGACCGCATTTGACGAATACGCTATCCGGGCATTCGAAAATCACGCCGTTGACTATCTGCTAAAGCCGTTCAATAAACAACGCTTCGATAAGGCCGTCCGCAAGTGGCTGGACCAGTATACGGCTGCACAGGCCGCCGCTCAGACGCAAGGCGCCGCTAATTCCCAGCCCATCACCACATCGCCCGAATCCGGTCTGTCTCCCATCGCCGGCGATCCATCCGGAGAAACCACCGTCTCCTCCGGTAACAAGACCCGTGAATTGCTGGAAACCGCCGCCCATTCACCCTCCCAACAACAACGTGTCGTCGTCAAGACGGGTGGAAAGATCAAGATCATCCCCGTAGACGACATCCATTACCTCGAAGCGTCAGACGATTACGTGAAGATCCATACGCACAATGGAGCCTTCCTGAAGAACAAGACGATGAATTATTTTGAACAGGTGCTGGATGCTTCCCAGTTTGTAAGGACCCATCGCAGCTACATCCTCAATGTGCAGCAGGTCACCCGTATCGATCCGTATGAGAAGGACAGTCATCTCTGCATCCTTCAGTCTGGGGCGTCTGTTCCTGTGAGCAAGTCGGGTTATGTAAAGCTGAAGGCGGTGTTGGGGCTTTAACCCCGGGCCTTTTTATTTGAACATGAATGGTATCATCACATTCATGACCAACGCATCAGGATGGTCCGCAGGCCTTCCGCGTCAGCCCCCGACTGGGCATTCACAAAGGGGACATAGAGAATAAGGCATAGGCAGGTCGGGAATAGGCGTTTCATAGGGCGAATATAATTATTCCTGCCCGATCCATACCGCCCCGCCAATGCTATCCCGCGACGCACCCGTGACGGATGCAAAAACAGTATTCTCTTCCCGCCACCGCAGCACTCCGATCAGCGCCATTACCAGCGCTTCTTTATAATCCACTAACTGTCTGTCCGGTACCACTACCTCGATGCCCAAGGGCGTCAGCAATTCCTGCAGCCGCCCGATCAAAAACCCATTGTGCGCCCCTCCGCCGGTGATCAGCATCCGTCCCGGCCCCATCTCTTCCACCGCACGTCGTACCTGAATAGCAATATGTTCCACATAAGTTCGTAATGCGTCCCCTACCGAAAGGCCGGCGCTATCCACCACGCCCGGATGCGCGGCGCCTCCATCCATCGCCTTCCGCACCATCGGCAGCACCGTCTCCGTCCCAAACTCATTGGCCAGGGACTTCGGATAGGGCTTATCGTAATAGGGCAGCGCATTGAGCCGCCCCAGCAGCTCCTCATCTACCTTCCCGCCCGCCGCCAGCGCGCCATTATCATCATATTCCTTTCCCGTCCGCTTCGCCAGCTCATTCAACACCCTGTTGGCCGGGCACACATCAAAGGCTGCAAAACCGCCTCCGGCAGTTCGGTCCGCTCCATGTACCGAGACATTGGCAATACCCCCCAGATTCAGAAAGTAGGCATAGTCCTGTAGCAATAATTTTTCCCCCACCGGCACTATCGGCGCCCCCTGCCCCCCCAGCGCCACATCCATCGCCCGCAGATCGCTCACCACATTGATCCCCGTCCGGGCAGCCAATGCTGCCCCATCACCCAGCTGCGCGGTCATATTATTCTCCGGTGAATGAAAAGTGGTATGCCCATGGCTGGCTATCAGATGTACCTGGTAATGGAGCTGATGCTCTTCAATAAAATGCTGGACCTGCTCACCCAGATACTGCCCGTACGCCGTATGCAGCAACAAATACTCACCCGCCCGCAGATCCCGCGCACCGGCCAGCTTGTCCCGCCACTCCTTCGAATAAGGATAGCAGGCAGCATGTAAAATGGAAAACTCCCATTTGCGGGGGCTGTCCTTTATGGAAGAGACGCCCTCCTGCAAATGAACATAGACGATGTCCAATCCATCCAGGGAACTGCCGCTCATAAGACCGATGACTTTGTAGACCATAAGGCGGCAAAGGTATATCAATTCTTTACTTCACCCCTCCTTCTTAAACACCAGCCAATCCCCCATCTGCCAGCTGATCCCATCCCGGCTCGTCTCATAGCTCATCTTAAAACTCCTCTCCCCCGTCCGCTCGTAGATGAAATGTTCAAAATACAATCCCACCTTCGGCAGCCAACCCTGACCCGACAGGATCAACCGCCCGCTCTTCCACCCATTGCTATCAAAACTCCTGTGCCCTTGAAAATTATCAAAGCAATACGCCACAAACTTTCCCGTCACTCCATCCACACCCCAATAAGAAGTAGCTTTCCATCGATTGGGCAGCCGGTCACGATGCTCATAAACGAGCCAGCTGCTGTCCAGCGACAGGCTAAAAGATATCTCCGCCGCGATCTTCGCCCCATTGCTAAAGACCCCCTCACCATTCCAATGGCCTACAAAGAAGTTTAATAAGGCCGTATCCGCCCGGAGAGTCATATCCTGCGCGGAGCTGGATACACCCGTTAGCATACTGATACCTAACAATGCCGCCCATATTATCTTTTTATAATACATAAAGTTTTTCTTAAAAATACCACCCCCTTCCCGCCAGGACAATTTCATTCAATACGTCCCGCCCGCTATTCAACCCCTTGGTCGCCCTTTTCAATTGGCCGGCTCGCCGCGTCCGCCACCCCGCACCGCCATGTCCGCACCGCCGCGTCCACCGCCCCGTCCCGCCATGTCTCAGCCCCCGCAAAGGCCCAATTCTCCCGATTTTAGCGTAGGTTTGCCCAACCAAATCCCAGTACTGGACCAAAACCCAATTTTTCATATGGTCGTCAACCTAAGCGAAGAGTATTCTTTATTGTGCAACTGGATCAGCGAGATCCGCGATGAAGATATCCAAAAGGACAGGATGCGCTTCCGCCGCAACCTGGAACGCATCGGGGAAGTAGCCGCCTACGAGATCAGCAAACGTCTCGCCTTCGAAGAGAAGGAAGTGCAGACTCCCCTTGGCACCGCCATATGTAAAGTGCTGAAGGACCAGCCCGTAGCCGCTACTATCCTCCGGGCCGGCCTCCCCCTGCACCAGGGCATCCTGAATTATTTCGACCGGGCAGATAACGCCTTTATCTCCGCCTATCGCAAACACCAGCGGGACGGCAGCTTCGAGATCAGCCTGGACTACGTATCCTGCCCCGAACTGGAAGGCCGCGTCGTCATCGTCTCGGACCCCATGCTCGCCACCGGCGCCTCCCTGGTAAAAACCATCCAATTCCTCCGGGAAGAAGGCCACCCCTCCGAAATTCATGTGGTAGTCGCCATCGCCTGTACTGTAGGAATAGAATATGTCCTGCGCAGCGAACCCAACTGTAAGATATGGTGCGGCGCCATAGATGACGAACTGACAGCCAAGGGCTACATCGTTCCTGGCCTGGGTGACGCAGGGGACCTCGCATTTGGTACCAAAGTCCAGATGTAAACTTGCTAGTGCGGATTATTTATGTTATTTTTCGAACTCTGTTCCTATTTAAGCCAACCGTTTGAAAGATTTTACCGTCTAATTACGTTATAGAGTACACTGGCCTTCGGCGGTGTCGCACCCGATTGTAAACGAGAGACCTTAACTGTTTTATGAAAACAATGTTGTTCAAGAGTCGACAATCAATATATCTCCGCACCTGCAGAGTATGGCTGCTTTTAACCATGGGACTTATCCTTGCCACCCAGAGCCTGATGGCACAGGATCCCGGATTCTCCCAATTCTTTGCCTCTCCCCTTACCCTCAATCCCGCCCTCACCGGGAAATTCAATGGTGTCTTACGGGTGGCCGGTAACTATCGTAACCAGTGGCCTTCCATCAACAATGCTTTTGTCACCTCTACCATATCCCTCGATGCCCCCATCCTGCGTAACAGGCTGCCGGACAACGATACCTGGGGTCTTGGCCTCATGGCAATGACGGACCGTACCGCCAGCGGCGTCCTCAACAGTAATTTCATAGCCTTCTCCACGGCCTATCATAAAAGCCTTGACGAAGACGGTCTTCAGCAAATAGGGGTCGGCTTCCAGGGCACTTATGGCAACAGGAGCCTTGACGGCACCAAACTCACCTTCGAAGACGGGCTGCAATTGGACGGCACCTGGCTGAGATCGCCCACGGAACAGATCAATTCACAATATGTCAGCGTACACTATTTCGATATGAATCTCGGCGTATTGTACAACGGGTCGACCAACGGGAATAATAACTACTATTTCGGCGCCTCCGCTTACCATTTGAATAAGCCAAAGGAGTCATTCCTCGGTGTCGATACCATCAATATCCCCGTTCGATACACCGGCCATGCGGGCGCCTACTTCCCCGTAGCAGGTTCGCCCAGCACTATCTATGTCAGCGGCCTTTACAATACACAGGCAGGAGCGCATGAGCTCGTTTTTGGCGGTGCCTGGGCCATCAGCGCTACACAGGATGAATCCTATCCTGTCAATTTTTACGCAGGTGCCTGGGGGCGGTTCAGCAACGTGACGGATGCTATCATACCCTACGTAGGACTCGATTACGGTAATTTCAGTCTGGGTCTGACCTATGACGTCAACGTATCTTCTTTAAAGACCGCCTCTCAAAGTCGCGGCGGCATCGAGCTCTCTCTTATTTATATCAAAAAGCCTTCCGACGGTCACCACGGCGTGCCCTGTCCGAGGTTCTAAGAGACAGAAAGTTACTCTCCCCAGCATGTGACCACCAGGTCCCTCGCACCGCCCATGTTCCGGTGTTCACAGAGATAAATACCCTGCCATGTTCCCAGGGCCAGCTCGCCATTTGCAACAGGTATCAGCACCGAGCATCCCAGCATGGCCGCCTTTAAATGTGCAGGCATATCATCCGGACCCTCGTCATTATGCCGGTAGGCAGGATCGTTCTCCGGCACCGCCTTGTTAAAAAAAGTCTCGAAATCCGTCCTCACCGTAGGATCTGCATTTTCATTGATGGTCAGCGAGGCGGACGTATGCTGGATAAACACCTGGCACATGCCTTTTTGTATCTGTCGTATATCAGGCATGGCTTCCAGCACTTCTCTTGTGATAAGATGAAATCCTCTTCTTCGCTCCCTTAAGGTCAACGATCGCTGAAATATTTTCATACTGTAAAGGTACAGGTTCTCTAAATGGCTCATCCATGGCGGGCGGAGGATTCCCGATAGTATGGGTGGTGACAAAGTACCGCCCATAGGTAATACCTGTAATGCACCACCAGCACACTACTTCCTGGCCTTGCCGGCGTCAGGCTCCTTCTTCCCACTGACATAGGGATTGCCTTTCAGATAAAATCTGTATGGCAGGGCCGCATCTTCACCCGCATAGTCCACGCCGATGCGGGGAGTGGCAATGATTTCGGTCTTGCGAGGCCGGTAGCCATCATCCCCTATATATATTTCCTCTTCGTATAATGAATAGCCCGTATGCAGGGTCGCCAGCCCCATGGCCTTGGAGAGATTGCCCGGCCCACGGGTCAACGAGTGATCCAGATGAGCCTTGTCCGTTCTTTTCAGCATGATGGGAATACCTTCCAGGGGCTCCAGCGCCCGTACCAGGACGGCATGCGGGATATCTTCCTTATTGGTCACCACATTGAAAAGATGATGGATCCCATAAATGAGGTATACATAGGCGGTTCCCCCTTTCCGGTACATCACCTCCGTCCGGCGGGTCCTTCTGCCGGAATAGGCGTGGGACGCGCGATCCACCACTCCATTGTATGCTTCCACCTCCACGATCCGCCCCGAGGTCAGCTTGCCGTCGAACTCCGTCACCAGCACTTTGCCCAGCAATTCACGCGAGATCTTTACGACATCCGGGCGGGCATAGAAAGAATTATCCAGTTTTTTTATGGCTCTCACCAAATAAATAATTTAAGTTTGAATGTCGATAAAAATACAAAAGCTTCCCATTTTGCTTAAGGAAATAATTATAGCTTTCCAGTCCTACGCCAAGGCCCATAACTTTATCAATAAACACAAATTGTGGAAATGGATCCTTATACCCGGGATACTCTATACGCTCCTTTTTTGTGTAGGCATGTGGTTCTTTATAGATTCCTCCAGCGCCGCCGTTACCTGGCTGCGCCAGTTTGCCGGCATTGGAAGATGGCTGCATCATCAGCAGAGCGCAGGTCTTAGCTTCTTATTCATGATGGGGGAGATGATGGTGCGCCTCGTACTTTTGTTCTTTTATTTTTCCCTGTTCAAATATCTGTTCCTGATCATCGGCTCCCCCGTCTTTGCCTATCTCAGCCAGCGGACTGAGGCGCTGATCAATGGTAAGGAATACACTTTTAACACAGAGTCAGTGCTGCACGATATGCGCAGAGGCATCCGGCTGGCCATCCGCAACAGCCTTTGGCAGACGGTATACACCATATCCATTCTTATCCTCTCCTTTATACCCGTGATAGGCTGGATCACACCCGTCATTTCTACCTTTGTAGAGAGCTACTATTATGGGTTTTCCATGCTGGACTATAGCTGCCAGCGGCACAATCTTACCCAGTCCGCCTCCATCTCCTATATCGGTCAGCACAAAGGACTGGCCATCGGGAATGGCCTGGTGTTTTACGGGATGCACTTTATCCCCATACTGGGCTGGGTGCTGGCCCCCGCCTATGCCGTCATCGCTGCTACCATCAGCCTCTATCACCAAAATCTGGAATAGCAGCTATGCATACCCCCGCTACAGTATACCTCATTCCCGCCTGGCTGTACGAGCACGAACTGACGCCGCTGCCCCCCTATATACTGGATGCAGTAAAAGCATGCCAGGTCTTTTTTGTGGAAAATGAACGCAGCGCCCGCCGGTATCTAAAAGCATGGTGGAAGGAGATGGTCATCGATGACTATGCATGGCACCCCATAC
>Ga0105237_10006010_pt1 | contig 13583 bp, 8 predicted proteins | sample KBSC24metaG_FD_81520 | JGI IMG/M metagenome (GOLD analysis project Ga0105237, IMG submission 81520) | Corn rhizosphere microbial communities from Kellogg Biological Station, Michigan, USA - KBS C2-4 metaG | ecosystem: Host-associated > Plants > Roots > Rhizosphere > Soil | place: Michigan, USA...
CACCTGGCGGGTCACCTGGCCGAATAACGGCTGGAACGCACCCCGCACCTTCGCCGCGGATGGCACTTTCATGGGCAGTGGTTCAGGCCATGACGAGCCTCGCCAAGGGCACTGGAGAATCGAAGGCAACCAGATGACAGTGACCTTTGCGGAAGGGAGTAACGAACGGTGGCAACTCCCTCTCGATCCGGGCGGCACCGCCGTCCTTGGAAAGCGTGATCGCAAAATGACCGCGGTCAGGGAAACGCCCCCGCCCACGGCGGGTCCCGCGGCTCCCACAGCTCCGGCAATACCCGCGGCGGCCACTCCTGCCGCTCCACCGGCAGCACCGCCCGCTTCCCCGCAAGGCCCGGCCATCGTGGCCATCCCCGTCGCGGATCAGGTTGAGGCGATCCGAGGCGCGAAGAATGCCGCCCCTGGCACGATCGTTTTCGACGGGCCCAATGGAAGGGGCCGGCACGGGGCCAAGGGCATCCTGCTCAAAGCGCCGCCGCTGGCCCCGAATACCGGCAGCACCTGGGCTTTCCAATACACCAGCCGCGACGGCGTCTATCCCCTTCAAATCATCCATCCGTTGGGCGGTGGCCAGGTGATCATCAATCTCCACAAGGAGGGAGTCGGCATTTCCTCTCCGGGCGCCTGGACAGAGGTCGGGTTCATCAAGAGCAAGGAGGACCTCAAACTCACCGACGACGCCAAGGGGATATTTCCGTTGAAATTTGCCGCCGAATACGCGGTCGTCAGCCGCCTCAGCGCGGGAGGCGCGTATGAGTTGCTCATCGACGGCAAACTCATCGCCAGTGGACAGGTCGACAGCCCGGAACCCCTTTCCCTGCAGATTCCGGAAGGGAAGAATTTCCCGGGGGCCGGACGTGGCCCACTCGAATTCAAAGGTCCTGATCTGCCGCTCGTCTGGTCGCCGGGATGGGCGGGACTGTTGCTCGGTCCCACCGATTCGAATGCGCCTCATGTCTGCCGCGCCGTCCAATTCTACCCGAACTTTGTCTCCGTGGCGCAAGGCGTCGCCGCCATCCTGCCGGCTCCGCCTATCAAGCCCGTCTCGACAGCGCCGGCGGGCAAGTCCCCCACGGCTCCGCCGCCCGCTCTGGTCCCCGCTTCCCCGCCAACCGCCTCCGCACCCGCCACTCCTTCGCCAAAAACAACTCCCTCCACGCCTCCCTCGGCGCTCGCGATGGTCACGAAGCCATCCACACCCGCTCCTCTCAGCGCCTCGGATTTGGTCAAAGCCAACCGGTCCAATCTCGTCTTCGTGACCACACCGGATGGCGCGGGGAGCGGCTTCATCGCCAACTACGGAACCGGCACCTTCCTCATCACCAATGCGCATGTCGCCGCCGGGGCGAAGGGCGCGATGTTCAAGACCCTCGATGGCACCCAGGTGCAGGTCGGGGCGCCCGCCGTGGCCGTCGGCCACGACATTTTCATGATGTCCTTGAAGGCGGGTGGAACGCCGCTGCAAGTCATGACGGGCGTGGATGAAAACACGGCGATCGGGGACGAGGTGGTGGTCCTGGGCAACGCGGAAGGCGCCGGCGTCATCAATACGATCAAGGGCAAAGTCGTCGGCCTCGGCCCCAATCTCGTGGAGGTCGACGCCGCTTTTCAACCGGGCAACAGCGGCAGTCCCATCATTCATCTCAAGACCGGCAAGGTCGTTGGCGTCGCCACCTATCTCACCATCCGCAAGTTCGACAGTGCCACCAGGCAACCGGTCAAGGACCCGATCGTCCGCCGCTTCGGCTACCGGCTCGACACCATCAAGTCCTGGCAAGCGGTGAACTGGCCGGCCTTCTATGCCCAGGCCACGGAAATGGAGGCCGTGGAAAAGCTGACCAACGACCTCGTCGCTTTTCTCCAGGACCTCGGCAAGGACGGCCGGATCTCCCGTGGCGTCCACATGAACCCGGCGATCAAGAACCGCGTGGACCAATGGGTCGACGCCAAATCCAAGCACCTCAGTCCGCGCGATGCCGCCATGGCCGACCAGGGCTTGCTCTCGTTTTTGAAGCTGACCTGCCAGGCGGACATCACCGCCGCCCAGCAGCAACTCACGTACGACTATTTCCAGCGCGCCCTCGCCGACCAGCAGCGCGAGCGCAAGGAACTCGCCGACGTCTTTTCCAACATCATCGACGACCTCCGCAGGTAGCGCCGGACTGGAAGGATCGGTCCGTTCTTCGCGCACGGAAGAGGCGCGTCTACGTAGCGGCGAACCGAGCGGAGCGAGATAGCCCACCGAAGGTGGCCCGAAGGGCGGAGCGGATACGACGGCAATTCATTCGCCGAACCTGTGCTGTAGAGCACGTTATGAGTCTTGGACAAACGCGGCTTCGAAGGTCATCCACCCGCCCCGCGGCCAAGGTTCGGTGCCCCGATATCGGTCCGGTCTTCGCGCATGGAGCATAGTCCCGTTTGACCCGCGTGGTCACAGTCGAAGCGCCCAATGATCGCCGGAGCCCCGAATAGGCAATGCGCACGCGATTGGCCGTATCTTGGGAAAATGGATGTTTGGACTCACCAGGCGCGCTCACCTTTCCCGTCATTCTGAGGACCCAAAGACGGAAGGTGGTGATCAATAGTGCGGGGATGAAGTGGTACGGAGTTGTGATGTGGAGCGGCGTGCAGCCCAAGGAGCAATGCCCGTCCGGCCCGGACTGGTTTTCCAACCACCGAGGAGGCGGAGGGGAATAGTGGGGGTTGGTGGGTGGGCGAGCAGACCGTCCAATCGCGGCGGAGCCGCCAAACGTCGCGGCCTTGCTTTTCAACTATTTACAAAACACGTCATTAGCAGCGAAGCGAAGAACCTCCGAGGTGTCGGCGCACGGGACAAGTGGAGACCGGTGCCTTTCGAGCGAGCCGATCTCTGCCTTTCCTCACCATCGTCGCGTCAGATGCCGGGTTGGACTCCACCGAACCCCCGGACCTCATCGGGTTCTACAATATACCATCCACAGGGCGAAAATCGGGGTCAGGCATATGCCTGACCCCTTTCTCTCGCGCTTTTTTGCCGCTCACGCCAGTGGTTACGCCGAAGGCGTTTAATAATTCAGCCTAGGGTTGCCGAGCTTGCGAGGCTACCCTGGGTCTCCCAGCGCGCCAGCGCTCAACCCTGCAAAGGGCCCCTGCAAAGGGTTTCACGCCGTGTGCGCATGGCTGCACCAGTGACTCTGCATGACGGCGGGCTGCCCAATGGGAGGAGTTCCTCGGGAACATGCGTGATAATCGCCTCCCAATCCCGAAGGGATTGAATCGCTCCGGCGGTGGATGGAGGTCACACGGATTCGGTGGAACCATTGCAGGGCCCTTGCAGAAGAAAGAGAAGAAATGGGTCAGGCATCATATCTTGACAGAACGCAGCCACCGTTGGAACTCATGAGGGAGGCCCCGGTCCGCGAGGCTGCTTTGGACCGGATAATCTGTTGGCTGACATTGGCGGCGCTTTGCATGGACAGCCCTTCGGCCAGCGATCCCTGGCCGAACGTCGTTGTTTCCCAAATCACCCGCGCCAGAGCCACATTGCGCGGATCGGAGCCGGGCAACTGTGCCAGGGCCTTGGCGTCCAAGCCTGCAGGCCCCAGGCCCTCCGCGAGCAGCCGATCATGGGCCTTGCGCTCCTGACTGGCGCCATAGCCACGCTCCCGCCTTTTCCCCAAGGCTTTCTCTCCCTACGCCAGCAGCCGTTCCGCAAATGCCTGGCGCAATGAGTGCATTTGCACCTCCCGCACCTTTAAACAAGAAGCCCTCCAGGTAGCCCACGGGTTGCCTAGTCAGTCGAGGTTTACAGATCCCAACCGAAGTCGGGGAGAAACGGCGTCCTTTCTCAGACGCTTGCGAGCGTGATTAGCTTTTGAGCGTCTTGATCAAAGACGCAATTGCAATCACCACGCTTTGCAGCGCGGGATTGCCAGAACAGGACTTGGCGATCGCCCAATAAAGGACGATGCGCCCCAATGTGGCGTCGAGACCACATCGTGAGAGAAACATGATCACCACGAGGGTGACCATAACGAAGAAGAGATCGCCGAAGCGATCCCTCAAGGCAGGCGAATTGGCTGCTCGCCTGGGCAGTCTCGGATTCTTTGTCGCGGATTGCGGCATAGGCTTGGCCCTTTCATTGACAGGACTTCCCCGGCAATTGATCCCATGAGCTACCAGGAGGGCTCTTCGCCATCCTCATACCCGCACTCGGCGGACGTTTCGGTGTTTCCAGGCACACCTCCCAAAAAGCCTCTGGCCAAAATCGATCATCGGACCAACCGGTGGTCAATACAAAAGGAGGCATCCATGCCCTCAAGGCACACAGCGGTTCTCCAGCAGATCCTCGAAGCCCTCGACATCACTGAACCGCACGCACTGGCTCGCTTGGAGACTCCCTCCTGGTAGTGGCTGGTGACGCAAACCTCATCGCCGGCCAAGCCAAAGAACTACGACTGGCGATCAACACCACGAAGTGTGGGCAGGCGCTCGATCATCTAGTACCAGAGGCGCGCATCTCCATCGCGGCATTACCTTGGACCACGCCTTGAGATAGAAGGACCGCCTTTCCTTCTGACCTTCATTTTACAGGGGTGGAAAAACTGCGCGACCACAATATTCTGTAGTGCTTTCCGCTCTCTGGCGTCCAGTGGTGGTAGTTAGTAGAATCAGTTTCAAACACGGTTACTTTGTATTCAATCGCAGCATCCCCTTTACTGATTATTGCCTTGGATTTATCTCCTAGAATCTCGGCATCAGAATAATCAGACGCCAGGCCGCCGCGCAATGAACCAGCGAGCAGGTTGGATTCACCTCCTTGCCGCAGACTCCACTCCCCTCTAGTTCCGTTTGCCAAAGCGCCATTAACCGGGACATCGAGCTTTTCGAACTTGGTCGCCCTCACCGTAAGCACATCCCCCTTTCTCACTATCGCCATCGTCGAGGGCACAAAGTAGCTATTTGCAGCGCTCGCCCTTTGCACCAAGGCCTCCCTATACGCTACACTCTCTCCACCCATTAAACCCGCTGGACGCCGCCAATGATGTGCCATGGAGCAGACCATAGCGATTGCCACAACGGCCGCCGCAACTACTTTCATGCTCATTCTGTTTGATTCGTCGTGTCCCACTCCCGCCAAAGGCAATAGCGATATTCTCGGCACGGGGAGAGGATCGTTTCGCGTTTCATCTTCTTCAAAATGGCAAATCGTCGTCTTCAAGGGGCGGCGTACCCGACAGGGCTCCGGGGGGCAGCGGCAAATTGGTGACCACAAATAGGTTCAGAATATCGTCTCGATCCATGAACATGACCTGACTTCGTTTTGTTGCGTCCAGTTTATTTCCGAGCCAATTTTTTGCGGGCTTAGTGATCTCCCCGCCAGCAACAATGAACGCGTGATCGACGAGAACACGCTTGCCAATCTCGGGATCGAAGATCTCATGACCCAGCATCATCGTAACTTGATTGTGGATTTCAGCGACGTTTGCGTTCACGGCGGTACTGACGCCGGAGGCGTCCAATTTCCCCTTCTTCACCTGAATGCCGAAATAGAGCACATGCTGTGTTGGCAGGATAAACTTCATCCACACGTCCTTGCCGTACTCCAGAGCCTTGTCTTTGTGCCCAGCCGCCGTCACACGATGGAATCCAAGCTGACGAAAGAGAGGCAACAACACCTCCGCGATAAGCGCATCCTCTGATGCGTCGTCGAGATAGGCAATCAGTTGCGCGCGTTTTTTAAGTTCCAACGCGGAAAAGGGGCGGTGCGGGTTGGGCGAAGCCGTCGCAACGATGTTGGTCGCGAGATGGCGCAGGTAACAACGCTTGTCAGGCGCGTAAAAAGCCTCGAAGCCTTCGCGAGCAAGAGCACTATTTAGAAGTGCAAGCGCTCCTTTTCTCTCCGTCGTTTCATTAACAGCGTCTCCCTGATCCATTAGCGTGTAGATCACGCGCGAAAATGATTCGGATGGTGTATTTGCGTTGGCTTGTGGTTCCGCGAGGATCTTACGAAGAGTTTCCGCGACCCAATAATTCCGCGTCGATCCGTCGTGCTCATAATCGGTGTCACAATCCTGAAACAACTCCGTGAGAAAGCTGCTGCTCCGATAACGGAAGAAACTCTCTTCCGCCTTGCCATTGCCGCAGATCATGTCTGCAATCTGCATAAGGGTTCGTTGCTTGAATTCCATGATTTCAACACCTTCCCATTCGGTAATCAGTACGTGGCAGTGAGTGTGATGGAAAGGGATTGATTCTCACACAGATTTCCCAAAGGAAAAGGATGCATCTGCACTGCGTGATGTGTGTGCGGCCAGGAATGCGTGCTTTGAAAAAGGGGTCATGAAAGAGGGGTCAGGCATCATATCTCGACAGAACGCAACCACCGTTGGAACTCATGAGGGAGGGCTCCGGTCCGCGAGGCTGCTTTGGACCGGATCATCTGTTGGCTGCATTGGCGGCGCTTTGCATGGACAGCCGTTCGGCGAGCGGGTTGAACGGAGTCGACTCTTGAAACGCGACAAAATCTTGGCGAAGGCGCGCCGGAGGCGGGACATGCGGGTCGGCACGACAGGTTGCGCCTCGGCGTCCGCTTCGAGTCGCTTGATCTGGGGGTGATTGCACTCCCGTCTTTGTAACCAACTGCGCGTGCCACGTCGATTCTTCGTTCCCCGCCCACCAGATGCGGATCCACACCTGCCACGCCCGCTCATCGCCACCGCCACCGCCGTAAGGCCGGGGAGCGCACCCGCTTCATTTCGCCCGGCGGTGCGTTTCCCCACGCTCGATGATGTAGCGGGTTGGTGGTTTCCTTGACATATGTTCTAATGAACAGTAATCTAAGCACCGGACGATTCCAAAAAAAACACCTTCGCCAAGGTCAGGGTTCAGGCACGGATCAGGCACCATTTTGACCGGATACGACCGGGCACACGGTGCCTTCGTCCCAGGTTAAATTTCCGCCTCCCCATCCACCAAATTCTACTTGCGTCGTACCTCGAACATAACCCACGCAACGCAGTATGGCTCACATCCTCCGGAATCCATCCGCATTCCACTCTGCAAACCAGGCCCGCCCGTTTCGCCTCGCGGCCTGTGGTTTCCTTCATCCATCCACCCACCCGATCTCCATATTCCATCCAGCCGCAGGCGAGCGACAGCTCCTCTTCAATTCAAAATCCAACATTCAAAATTCACTCCCCTCCAAAAACACCCTTCTCAACTATCACAATTCCCCCGACATCCAGCCGCAAGCGAGCGACAGCTCCTCTTCAATTCAAAATCCAACATTCAAAATTCAAAATTTTCCTCCCCAAAAAAGCGCCCTTCTCAACTATCATAATTCCCCCTCCCAGAGGAGCAGGCCCTCGGGCGGACCGATGCCGGCCTCCACTCGTGCTGCAATTTCGGCCGTAGCATTGGAGCACCTTGCCATTTCGAATTAGCCCATCCAACCTCACCTGGCAGGAACGAACCTGGACCTTCGATGAGAACTACCATTCCCCGGGCTTTTCCCGCTGCTCCGTGCCCCACAGTTGACCATGAATCTTTCGCCCCTCGATCCAAGCTCCCCAACGTCATCAAATCCCGGCGAGCGATAATTCGGTTTCTACCCCGTGCGACCTGCTCCCAACCGCTGCCGTCTCCATGAGAATCTGGGATCTCCACTGCCATCTCTCCGGGGTTCCCGGCGATCCGCCCGAGGAACGCATGGCCCGCCTCCTCGAGATCGCCGACCGCATGGGCATCGAGCGGCTGTGCGTTTACATGGGCTTGCAGTGGTCGAAAGATCCGCCGCCGGAAAAATTCCGGCGGGAAAACGATGAGGTCCTGCGCGCGATCGAGAAGTTTCCCGACCGGACTTTTGGATTCGTTTACCTCAACCCCAAGCATGTCGAGGCGTCGATGGCAGAGCTGGAGCGATGCGTGGCCCATGGCCCAATGGTGGGAGTGAAGCTGTGGGTGGCGGAGCGCTGCTCGGCGCCGGAGCTGGATCCCATCGTGCAGCGCGCGGCGGAACTCAAAGCGGTCATCTTCCAACACACGTGGATGAAGGTCGGCGGCAATGACCCGGGCGAGTCCACCCCGGCCGATCTGGTGCAGCTCGCGGCGCGTCATCCCAACGTTCCACTCATCTGCGGACATACGGGCGGCGACTGGGAGCGGGGCATTCGCGCGATCCGCGGATTGAAACAGATTTACTCAGACCTTGCGGGTTCCGAACCATGCGCCGGTTATACCGAGATGGCCGTGCGCGAGCTCGGCGCGGAACGCGTCCTTTACGGGACGGACGCCGGCGGCCGGAGCTTCTCGTCGCAGCTCGCCAAGGTCCACGGCGCGGATATCCCCGACGCGGCCAAGGAGATGATCTTTTCCGGCAATCTTCGCCGGCTCCTGCTGCCCATCCTCACCCAGAAAGGAATCAAGGCGTGAATCCAACATTCCCCACCGCACTCAATCGCCGCGAGTTTCTCGGCACAGCCGCGGGCGCCGCGACCGCCGCGCTTTGCAGCATTGCGGCGCCATCCACGGTTCAAGGCGCGGAAGAAAAAATCCCCAAGCCCGATGCCGTCGGATTGATCGATACCAACGTCAACCTCGGCCGGTGGCCCTTTCGACGCCTGCCGCTCGAGGAAACACCGCGGCTCGTCGCGAAGCTCCGCGCCGGCGGCGTGGCCTTCGCCCTGGCCGGCAGCTTCGAGACGCACCTTCACAAGGACATCACGGCCGTGAATACGCGCCTCGCCGATGAATGCCATCACCGCGGAGAGAATCTCCTCGTCCCGATCGGCGCGATCAATCCCATGCTTCCCGGCTGGGAGGAAGACCTGCGCCAGTGCGCGGAGATTCACGGGATGCCCGGCATCCGTCTTCATCCCAACTATCATGGCTACACCCTCAAGGACCCGATCTTCGCGCGCGTGCTGACGCTCACGGGTGAAAGGAACATGCTCGTGCAAATCGCCGTGAGCATGGAAGACGAACGCACCCTTCATCCGCTGGTCAATGTGCCCCCGACCGACGTCGCGCCGCTGCCCGCCATTCTCGAAAAATTTCCGCGGGCCCGTCTCCAATTGCTCAACGTCTTTCGGACGGTGCGGGGAAAACTCATCCAGGATCTCGCCGCCGCTCGCGTGCGCTTTGAGATCGCGACTCTCGAAGGCGTGGCGGGCATCGCAAACCTGCTCGAGCAAGTCAATCCAACGTGCCTCCTCTTTGGATCGAACGCGCCGTTTTACTATTTCGAGTCATCGCAATTGAAGCTGCAGGAATCGCCGCTCAGCGCGGAGCAACTGCACGCCATCCGTGAAGGCAATGCGCGCAGTTTCATGAGCGTCCACTGAATTCGGAGACATGCGCCGTCCACCCTTCCTCATCGTCGCAAGTGCCGCCGCGGCCGTTCTGATTGGCGGCATGCATGCGGCTGAGCCGGGCGCCGCGCCCGCGGCGCCCCTCGCGGAAAAGCTTCCGTCCATTCCCCCGAAATCGCCGGCGGAAGCGGCGAAGTCCTTTCGCGTCCTTGACGGCTTTCGCATGGACCTGCTCGCCGCGGAACCGTTCGTCGCCAGCCCAGTCGCCATAACCTACGACGAAAATGGGCGCGCCTATGTATGCGAGATGCGCGACTATCCCTATACCGACAAGGCGCATCACAAACCCAATCAGGAAAACCCCACGGACGCGCCAATCGGCCGCATCCGCCTGCTCGAAGATACCGATGGTGACGGCGTCTTTGATAAAGCCACCGTGTTTGCCGACGGGCTGTCCTGGCCCACGGGCGTGGCTTGCTGGAAAGGCGGGATCTTCGTCGCCGCGACACCCGATATTTGGTATTTCAAGGACACTGACGGCGATGGCGTGGCCGATGTCCGCCGGAAAGTTTTTACCGGCTTCCGCAAGCTCAATGTCCAGGCAGTGATGAACAATCTCGTCTGGGGACTCGACAACCGGATCCATGGCGCTGGCGGCAGCAACGGTGGTCTGATTACCTCCGTGGACCATCCTGACGCAAAACCGCTTTCCGTCGCACGGAGCGACTTTGCCTTCGACCCCGTGAACGAAAAGCTGGAGTTGCTCTCCGGCGGCGCCCGCTTCGGTGGATCATTCGACGACTGGGGCAACCGCTTTCTCTGCAACATCCGCAATCCCGCCCAGCACATCGTCCTTCCCAGCCGATACCTCGCGCGCAATCCGTACCTGGCCACGCGCAGCCCGCTCAACGATATGGCCGAATCCGGCGACCAGCTCCCGGTCTACCGGATTTCCGAACCCGAGCCATGGCGCGTCTTGCGTGCGAAGCGCTGGGCCGGCGAGCGGGACATCTTCATGCCGCGCAGCGAACTCGTCGGCGCCGGGGTCGTCACTTCCGCCAGCGGTGTCATCAGCTATCGCGGCGCGGCGTATCCGGAGAAATATCGGGACAATGTTTTTGTCTGCGAATGCGCCGGAAACCTTTTCTACCGGTTGCAGCTCACTCCCGACGGCCCGACTTTCAAGGCGGCGCGGGTGGACGGAACGAAGGAGATCGTGGCCTCGACAGACAACTGGTTTCGCCCGGTGAACTTCGTCAACGCGCCCGATGGCACGCTCCACGTGCTCGACATGTATCGCGAGAACATCGAACACCCGTGGAGCATCCCGGACGACATTCATGCGATGGTGGATCTGGAAAACGGCCGGGACATGGGGCGCATTTGGCGGCTCACTCCACCAAATTTCCAGGCGGCTGCCCCACCACGGTTGGGCAAGGCCACCACCGCCGAGCTCGTCGCCACCTTGGGCAATCCGAATTCCTGGTGGCGTGAGACAGCGCAGCGCCTCCTTGTCGAGCGGCAGGACAAATCCGCCACGCCCCTGCTCCACGCATTGGTGAAGAATGGGGAGTCCGCGCAGTCACGGCTGCATGCGCTGTGGACGCTGTCAGGCTTGAACGACCTCACGGACGAGGATCTGCTCGCCGGCCTGAACGACGCCGCCTCCGGCGTGCGCGAGAATGCCATCCGGCTCGCGGAGCCGCGTCTCAGCCAATCCCCCGCGCTTCTCGATCAAGTCGTCGCCCAGGGCGGAAACGACAGCGCCCGCGTTCGACTCCAAACCGCCTTCTCGCTGGGAGAAGTGACCGGTCCTCGCGCTCGCGATGCCCTCTTCACGATCGCCAGGCGCGATGCGAAAGACCCTTGGATTCGCGCTGCCGTGTTGAGTTCCGTGGGAAACAATGGAGATGGATTTCTCGCCCTGTTGGTGGCGGACCAGGCGTTCGCGGCGGACGCCGTGGGAATCGACTTGATCCGCGAGCTGGCCCAGATCATTGGCGCCAGGGCCAGGCCGCTTGAAATGCAAAAGGCCATCACTGCGGCGAGGGCGAACGGCTCGCGCACGGATGCCACCTGGCGCGTGGTGATCTCCGGGTTTGGCGACGGCTTGAAACGTTCCGGCAAGAGTCTTCGCGCCGTGGGTTTCGACGCCCCCACGATGGCCGTCATCGATGAAATGTTTGCCACGGCGGGTCGCCTCGCCACCGATTCCAGTGCATCATCGGAGACCCGCACGGCCGCGATCCATCTGCTGGCGTTCGATGATTTTGAACGGGTGAAATCTCCTCTCGCCAGTCTCCTCGAACCCGGGCAATCGCAGGAAATTCAGCTTGCTGCCGTCACGGTCATCAGCGGTTTCTCACAAGAAGAGACCGCCCAAATGCTTCTCGCTCGCTGGCCCGCTTTCACGCCCGCGTTGCGCGCCGAAACCGTCGTCGCCATGCTGGACGGACGCAACCGCATTCTGCCCCTGCTCACCGCCATCGAAAAGGGAATCATCCCCGCCAACCAGGTGCCCTTTACCCGCCGTCGGTTTCTCCTGCGCAGCACCGATCCCACCGTGAAGGAGTTTGCGACCAGGCTCTTCGGGAATGCCGGCGCAAGTTCACGTAGCGCGGCGATCGAGAAATACAAACCGGCATTGGGCCTGCGCGGAGACGCCGCGGCAGGTCGCAAAATCTTCGAGACCATTTGTGCCGCCTGTCACCGGGCCGGCGATATCGGCAACGACATCGGTCCGAATCTCGCGACCATCCGCCAATGGAATCCGGATCAGGTGTTGATCAACATCCTGGACCCCAACCGCGAAGTCGCCCCCAACTTCTTCAACTACCTTGTCGAGACGAAAGACGGCCGGACGATCGATGGCATCATCGCCGAGGAGAACGCCGCAAGTGTGACCCTGAAACGGGCGGGTGGGGTGCAGGAAAGAGTCCTGCGCCGGGACATCGCCCAACTCACCAGTTCGAGCCTGTCCCTGATGCCGGAAGGGCTCGAAGCCGCGATCAGCGTCGAGCAAATGGCCGACCTCATCGCCTTCCTCCTCGCGCCTGCGCCTTAGTTCGGCCGTTTCACTGCCACCACCTCGATCTCATAATGCAGTGTCGGCGGCAGGCAATTGGTGATCGTCGTGCGCGCGGGAAACGGCTCCGCAAAATACTCGCGATACAGCTCATTGTAGCGCGGCAGATCCTCCGCATCGCGCACGTAGTTCCGCGTCTGGATCACGTGAGCCAGGTCGCTGCCCGCAGCTTCCAAAACCTTCTTCACATTTTCAATCGAACGGCGGAACTCCCCCTCGAACGTGTCGCTCACAATCTTTCCCTCGGCGTCCACCGAGGCCTGACCGGAAATGAAAACGAGGTCGCCGAAACAAACGCTCGGGCTGAAGGGCAGCGCCGAGACGGGAGTATCGGGATTACGCGGATACGAGACGTGCGGATGCGTCATACAAGATCGAGCGGAAAGATGGGGCGGTGGATCCGCTGATAAGATAGCGATCGCAAATTGCTCGTGCACGGGCCGGGCGTATCCACCCACAGCATGCGCGCGGCGATTGAATCGTAAGCACGCCGATGCGCCACGGCGGCCTTCACGACGATGACGGACAACTCCGCCGGCTCGATGCCCTGGCTGCGCCATTGGCCGAGATCGAACGGCGGTGTCTTCCGGCTGGTCAGCAGAATCGTGAGCCCGCCATGGCGCACCACGGCGCACGGGCCCATGTCGAATCGATCGCCGCACATCGATGCGAGATGGCTCTGCTTGTCCTCCAGTTCGAAGACGCCCTCGCTCGTCCGGAGCAGTTCCACTTCCAGCGTGAGCGGCCCGGCATCGAGCCGACTGCCCTTTCCGCCGATGGCCAGCACGGCGCGGTCGCCGGCCGGCACTTCCGAAAGTTGCCGCACCGCATCCGGATCATTGATCGCCACGGCACAGTTCGGAATCGCACGCTCGACGAGCGCCCGCAGCAAGCCCGTGCCGTCGCCCGGTGCACCACCTCCGATATTATCCGACGGCTCGACGAGGACCGTGAGTCCCGGCGGCACGGGATCGAGTTGGGCCATGACTTCGGCCACCGACGGATCGGTCACATTGCCCGCGTCCTTCGCCAGCATCGCGCGGGAACCCAGCCGCTCCAGGTACGCCCGCGCCCGTTCCTCCGAACCTGTGGTCGACACGACAAAACTGACGCCCGTCTCGGCAGTATCGGCGAACGAGAAGCCGGCCACGACATTTACGGCCCAGAACTCCGCCATCTCCATTTCCATTTGG
>Ga0105237_10006011_pt1 | contig 13581 bp, 10 predicted proteins | sample KBSC24metaG_FD_81520 | JGI IMG/M metagenome (GOLD analysis project Ga0105237, IMG submission 81520) | Corn rhizosphere microbial communities from Kellogg Biological Station, Michigan, USA - KBS C2-4 metaG | ecosystem: Host-associated > Plants > Roots > Rhizosphere > Soil | place: Michigan, USA...
CCTCGGATTCGTCCGAGGTGTCCGGCTCCTCGGCCTCGACCGCCTCGACCTGAGGCTCGGACTCCGCTTCCACCTCGGGCTCGGGCTCAGCCTCGGCCACGACCGTCGGCCAATGCGCGCGCCACTCTTCCTCGGTCACCACACCGAGCTGCGAGATGTCGAGCACCTCTGGCACGTCGTCGGGGCGACGGCTCGCGGCGACTGCGTGCTCGACCTTGCGGATGGTGTCCATGAACTCCAACGTCGCCGAGCGCAAGGTGTTCTCGGCGTCATCGCCGAGCGTCACCACGATCGACGTCATCTGCGCAGGGATCAGATCCACGGGCACACCCGCGGCGGTTGCGCGCTGGAACACCTTCTGGGTCAACGCCAATGCGGGCTGGCCCGTCGGCACGTCGTCCATGGCCGAGTTGGCGCCCTTGTTCCTCTTCTCCTCGGCCTTGCGCTCTTCCCACTGCGCGAGCTGGTCGTCGAGCGAAATCGACTCTCCGGCAAGCACGGACGGCGCTCGGTTGTTGAGCTTGCGCACCAGCGTGTCGGCGACGTCGTCGATGGTGAACGCATGGTGCGTCGCGTCCTCGGCAATGCGGGCGTGGAACAGCACCTGCAGCAGGACGTCGCCCAACTCCTCGCGCAGCTCGTTGGCGTCGCCGCCGCGCACCGCGTCGAACAGCTCGTAGGTCTCCTCGAGCAGGTACCTGCGCAACGAGTCGTGGGTCTGCTCGCTCTCCCACGGACCGGTGGTCCGGAGACGGTCCATCATCGCGACGGCGTCGACGAGCCGGTCGCCGGGCTGCGGGCCTGGCGCCGAGATCACCTTCTCGCCCGCCTCGATGCGCGCCTTGACCATCGGATGCTCGGGGTCCGAGGACAGCAGCACCGGCGCGTCCTCACCGTCGTACGCCGGTCGTGCCGCAGGCAACGACCAGGGCACCTTGACGGGCATCTCCTCGGTGTACTGCACGTCGCCAGTGAGCAGTGCAATGGCGTCCACCGGGACGAGCGAGGGACGGCGCGGATCGACCAGGACGACGGTCATCGCGCTCGGCGCTGCTCGTTCATCGGTTCCCTTTGCTCTTCGCGGGGCGCTGTTCGCCACCTCCGGTGAGCTTCGTTATATCAACTTCTGCCTGCGGTTTACCATCCAGCGCCAAGAGCAGACCGGCGACTACACGCACCAGTTCAAGATCTCGCACCCTGGGCGCGCCGATGTTGGTGCCGGTCCGCGGGATGGGCATCACGACGGTCGACGTGGTCGCACGGAAGGTCGCACTCGGGTACATCCGCTTGAGCCGGAGTTGCTGGGAATCCATCAGCGGCAGCGGCGCGATGCGCACGTTGGCCTCCGATATCGAGCTCACCTCGGTGACGCCGTACTCGCGGCACAGCAGCCGCAGCCGGGCCAGCGCGACCAGTCGCTCGGCCGGTTCGGGCAGTGGCCCGTACCGGTCGACGAGCTCCTCGACGACCGCGGCGATGCCTGCGTCGTCGGGCGCCGCGGCGAGCCTGCGGTAGCCCTCCAACCGCAGCCGGTCGCTGCCGATGTAGTCGGGCGGCAGGTGCGCGTCGACGGGAAGGTCGATGCGGACGTCCTTCGGTTCCTCAACGGCGGCAACGGTTCCGCCGTCCAAAGAAGCGGAGTAGGCCGCTCGATATGCTTCCACGGCCTCACCGACCAGACGCACGTACAGGTCGAAGCCCACACCCGCGACGTGGCCGGACTGTTCGGCGCCGAGCACGTTTCCCGCACCGCGGATCTCGAGGTCCTTCATCGCCACCGCCATGCCCGCGCCCAGCTCGTTGTTCTGCGCGATGGTGGCCAGCCGGTCGTAGGCGGTCTCGGTCAGAGGCACCTCCGGCGGATACAGCATGTAGGCGTAGCCACGCTCGCGGCTGCGCCCCACACGGCCGCGGAGCTGATGTAGCTGTGACAGGCCGAACGTGTCGGCGCGCTCCACGATCAACGTGTTCGCGTTGGAGATATCCAGGCCCGTCTCGACTATCGTCGTGCACACCAAGATGTCGAAGTCGCGGTTCCAGAACCCCTCGACTGTGCGTTCCAACACCTCTTCGCCCATCTGACCGTGGGCAACCACCACGCGGGCCTCCGGCACCAGCGCCCTGACCTTGGCCGCCGCGGCGTCGATGGAGCGGACCCGGTTGTGGATGTAGAAGGCCTGGCCGTCGCGCAGCAGCTCGCGCCGCAGCGCCGCGGCCACCTGCTTGTCGTCCTGCGGCCCGACGTAGGTGAGCACCGGGAAGCGCTCCTCGGGCGGGGTGAGGATCGTCGACATCTCACGGATGCCTGCCAGGCTCATCTCCAGCGTGCGCGGGATCGGGGTGGCGCTCATGGTCAGCACGTCGACGTGGGTGCGCATCGACTTGATGTGCTCCTTGTGCTCGACGCCGAACCGCTGCTCTTCGTCGACCACGACCAGCCCGAGGTCCTTCCAGGTGACGCCGGTCTGCAGCAGGCGGTGGGTGCCGATCACGATGTCGACGGAGCCGTCCTTCATGCCGGCCAGCACGGCACGCGAGTCGGCAGGGTCGGTGAACCGCGACAGTCCCTTCACGGTGACCGGGAAACCCGCCATCCGGGAGGCGAACGTCTGCAGGTGCTGATCGGCCAGCAGCGTCGTCGGCACCAGGATGGCGACCTGCTTGCCCGCCTGCACCGCCTTGAACGCCGCGCGCACCGCGATCTCGGTCTTGCCGTAGCCGACGTCGCCGCAGATCACCCGGTCCATCGGCACCGGCTTCTCCATGTCGGACTTGACGTCGTTGATGGCGGTCAGCTGATCCATGGTCTCGGTGAACCCGAACGCGTCCTCCATCTCGGCCTGCCACGGAGTGTCGGGGCCGAACGCGTATCCGGGTGCGGCCTGCCGTTTGGCGTACAGCGTGACCAACTCGCTGGCGATTTCGCGGACCGCGCGCCGCGCCTTGGTCTTGGTGTTGGTCCAGTCGCTGCCGCCGAGCTTGCTCAGGCTGGGTTCGGTGCCGCCGACGTAGCGGGACAGCTGATCCAGCGAGTCCATCGGCACGAAGAGCTTGTCGGAGCCGCCGCCGCGCTTCGCCGATGCGTACTCCAGCACCAGGTATTCGCGCCGCGCACCGCCGACGATGCGTTCGGTCATCTCGATGAACTTGCCGATGCCGTGCTGGTCGTGCACCACCAGGTCGCCCGCGGTGAGCGCCAGCGGGTCGACGACGTTACGCCGCTTGGCGGCCAGCCGCTTGCCCTCGGTCGCGGCGGCGCGGTTGCCGGTCAGGTCGGTCTCGGTGATGATCACCAGGTTTGCGCCAGGTAACACCACGCCGTCGCGCAGCGGCCCCTTGAGCACCCCGACTACGCCCGGCTTCGGCGTCGCTCCCGGCTCCAAAAGCGCTGCGGCGGTGTCGGCTTCACCCAACTGCTCGACGACGCGTTGCGCGGTGCCCGTGCCAGGGGTGACGACGGCGGCCACCCCGCCCGTCGCGACGTGGGCCCGCAGCATCGCGAACAGCTCGTCGACGTCGTGCTGTTGGCCGCGCGTCGACGGGGAAGGGCGTACGTCGATCTCGACGGCCGACTCTGCGCTGAGCTGGCTCAGCGTCCACCACGGATGGCCACTCGCGACGGCGCCGGAGCGCGCCTCGTCGAGGTCTTGGAAACCAGAACCACCCAACTGCTCGATGTCGATCGGCGCGTTCCCGCCCATCGCGGCCACCGACCACGACGCCTCGAGGAACTCGCGGCCCGTCTTGATCAGATCGCCTGCCCTGGTGCGGACCTTCTCCGGGTCGCACACCAGCACCGGCGTGCCCTCGGGCAGATGGTCGTGCAGCAGTGAGAGATCGGTCGGACGAAGCACCGGGAGCAGCGCCTCCATCCCGTCGACCGGGATGCCCTCGGCGAGCTTGGTCAGCATGTCCGCGAGCGTGTCGCCGACGTGGTTCTCGATGGTCGGGATCTGGGCTGCCAAGGCGGCCGCATTCTGGCGCACCTCGTCGGTGAGCAGCAGTTCGCGGCATGGCACGGCGACCACCGCGTCGACGGTGATCTCCGGGATGGTGCGCTGATCGGCGACGGCGAACATCCGCATCTCGGACACCTCGTCACCCCAGAACTCGACGCGCACCGGGTGTTCGGCGGTGGGAGGGAACAGGTCGAGAATGCCGCCGCGGACCGCGAACTCTCCGCGCTTGCCCACCATGTCGACGCGGGTGTAGGCCAGCGTGACCAGCCGTTCGATTAGGTCATCGAATCCTGGTTCGGCTCCGACCACCAGCGTCACCGGTTCGACCTCCGCGAGATCGGGCGCCATCGGCTGCAGCAGTGAGCGCGCCGTGGTGACCACCACCCGCAGCGGCGGCCCTAGCCGGGCGTCGTCGGGATGGGCGAGCCTGCGCAGCACCATCATTCGTGCGCCGACGGTCTCCACGCCCGGTGACAGCCGTTCGTGCGGCAGCGTCTCCCATGACGGGAACAGCGTGACCGCGTCGCCAAGCACACCACGCAGTTCACCGGTCAGGTCGTCGGCCTCCCGGCCGGTGGCGGTGACGACGAGCAGCGGGTCCGTACTGGCCAGCGCGCTGGCGACGAACAGCCGCGAGCCGATGGGGCCGACCATGGCCAATTCGGCAGGCCGCTGCGCGGCGCGGTCGATCAGGTCGGTGAAGGTGGGAGCGGTTAGTGCGAGTTCGACGAGCCCCGCGATCGGGGTTTGGGCAGCCGTGTGCCCCACTGCGGTCATGATCTCTCCATTCTATGAGGACGGACGACGTCAAAATTCCGGCGGCCGCCGGTAGGAGACCGTCAAGATTGCCGAACGCCAGGTAGACCGCGCGCACCGTGGAAGACGTGACTCTTCTCGATGTACTGCCGTCGCTACACCACGCCGCCGCAATGCGCGTCGACCCGGACGTCTGGCCACTCACCACACGGGTCGACTGCGAAGGCAGGCTGTGCGTAGGCGGCGTCGCACTCAACGACGTCGCCGACCAGTTCGGCACACCGGCCTACGTCCTCGACGAGGCCGACTTCCGGTACCGCATCCGCCGCTACCGGGCCGCGCTGCCCGGGGTGCGGATCACCTACGCGGGCAAGGCGCTGCTGACCAAGCAGGTCGCGCGGTGGGTGGCCGACGAGGGGCTCGGCCTCGACGTGTGCTCACCCGGCGAACTGGCCACCGGCCTGGCCGCCGGCGTGGATCCCCGCAGCATCGTCGTGCACGGCAACGCCAAGACCACCGGTGAACTGCGGGCTGCCGCCGATGCCGGGGTCGGCCGCATCGTCATCGACTGCGGCACCGAGATCGCGCTGCTGGCCAGCCAGCTGCGCAGGCCGCAGGAGGTACTGATCCGGGTGGCGCCTGGTATCGACATCGGAGGCCACGCCGCGGTGACCACCGGCATCGTCGACCAGAAGTTCGGCTTCGCGGTCGCCGAAGGGCAGGCCGCCCTCGCCGTGCGCCGCGTGCTCGATCAGCCGCTGCTGCGGTTGGCCGGGCTGCACTGCCACCTCGGCTCGCAGGTCACCGACGCAGGCGTGTACGGCGAGGCGATCAAGCGGATGGTGTCGCTGATGGCCGACGTCCGCAACCAATATGGCGTGGTGCTGACCGAGCTGAACATCGGCGGCGGCCACGGCGTGCCCTACGTCGCGGGTGACGCCGAACTGGACCTCGACCAGCTGGCCACGGTCATCGACGATGCACTCGACCAGGCCTGCGCCGCCGAGCGCTTCCCGAGGCCGAAGATCGTCGTCGAGCCGGGCCGCGCCATCGCCGCCCGCGCCGGCGTCACCGTCTACCGCGTGGTGTCGGTGAAGCAGAGGCCCGGCGGACGCACGTTCGTCGCGGTGGACGGCGGAATGGGCGACAACCCGCGCGTGGCGCTGTACGGCGCGCGCTACACGGTGACCGTCGCCAACCGCCATCCCCTCGGCCCCAGCCAGACCGTGACCGTCGTCGGCAGGAACTGCGAGGCAGGGGACGTCGTCGCCCACGACGTGCAGCTGCCCGCCGACCTGCATCCCGGTGACCTGCTGGCCGTGGCCTGCACGGGCGCCTATCACCACAGCATGGCGTCGACGTTCAACATGGTCGGACGCCCGCCCGTGGTGGCGGTGCGCGACGGCCGGATCCGTGAGCTGGTCAGGCGGGAGACGACGGCCGACCTGCTCCTCCGGGACTTGGGCTGAATCTACTCCTGCAGCCTGGGGTCGGCCTCGAGGTGCGTGAGCCCGTTCCACATCAGGTTGACCAGGTGCGCGGCCACGACTTCCTTCTTGGGCTCCCTGGTGTCCAGCCACCACTGCGCCGTCATCGACACCGAACCCACCAGCGCCTGGGCGTACAGCGGCGCGAGTTCGGGGTCGAGGCCGCGGCGGGAGAAGTCGCCGGCCAGGATCGACGCCACCTGTGACACGGCGTCGTTGAGCAGGCTCGAATAGGTGCCCGACGCGATGCTGGCCGGCGAGTCGCGGATCAGGATCCGGAAGCCGTCGGTGCGCTCTTCGACGTAGGTGAGCAGCGCCAGCGCCACCCGCTCGACGCGGACCCTGGAGCGGTTGTTGGTCAGCGACGACGTGATGCCGTCGAGGAGTGCCGACATCTCGCGGTCCACGACGACCGCGTACAGCCCTTCCTTGCCGCCGAAGTGTTCGTAGACGACGGGCTTGGAGACGTTCGCGCGCTGGGCGATCTCCTCGATGGAGGTGCCGTCGTAGCCGCGCTCGGCGAACAGCGACTTGGCGATCTCGACGAGTTGCTGACGGCGCTCGGTGCCGGTCATGCGCGCGCGGGGTGCGCGAGCTTCCTTCTCCGGTGCGGCCACGCATGTGAGCGTAATCCCCGGGGCTCTCGCCCCACCGGTTCGACTAAAGTCACACCGACAGTCCGTCGTGGTGTAATCGGCAGCACCTCTGATTTTGGTTCAGATAGTTCAGGTTCGAGTCCTGGCGACGGAGCAAGTCGATGCCGCTGGAAGGACAGGTCGGATGACCACACGAGGCGACGCCGCGGTGATCGTCATGGCGGCCGGAGCCGGCACCCGGATGCGGTCGAGCACCCCGAAGGTGCTGCACACGTTGGCCGGCCGCAGCATTCTGTCGCACGCCCTGCACGCCGTCGCGAAGGTCGCCCCACAGCACATCGTCGTGGTGGTCGGTCAGGACCGCGAGCTGGTGTCGGCCGCAGTCGATTCGCTGGCCGACCAGCTGGGCAGGCGCATCGACACCGCCATGCAGGACCAGCAACTGGGCACCGGCCATGCCGTCGGGTGCGGGTTGACGGCGCTGCCCGACGACTTCGACGGCACCGTCGTCGTCCTTTCCGGTGACGTCCCCCTGCTCGACGCGCCCACCCTTGCCGACCTGATCGACTCGCACGGCGCCGAGTCCGCGGCGGCCACGGTGCTGACCACGACCGTGCCGGACCCGACCGGTTACGGCCGCATCCTGCGCACCCAGGACCGTGAGGTGATCGGCATCGTCGAGCAAGCCGACGCCACCCGCTCGCAGCAGGAGATCCGTGAGATCAACGCCGGTGTGTACGCGTTCGACACCACGTCTCTGCGCTCGGCGCTGAGTCGACTGCGCTCCAACAACGCCCAGAGCGAGCTGTACATCACCGACGTCGTCTCGATCGTCCGCCAGGACGGCGACGTGGTGCGGGCGCGCCACGTCGACGACAGCGCGCTGGTCGCGGGCGTCAACGACCGCGTGCAGCTGTCCGACCTCGCCGCCGAGCTCAACCGCCGCATCGTGGCAGGTCACCAGCGCAGCGGAGTCACGGTCGTCGACCCAGCCACCACGTGGATCGACGTCGACGTCAGCATCGGCCGCGACACCGTCATCCGGCCGGGCACCCAGCTTCTCGGCACCACCGAGATCGGCATGAACTGCGAGATCGGCCCGGACACCACGTTGGCCGACGTCGAGATCGGCGATCGTGCGTCGGTGATCCGTACGCACGGGCAGCTGGCAGTCATCGGCGCCGGTGCCACCGTCGGCCCCTTCGCCTACCTGCGGCCGGGCACCGAGCTTGGCGCGGACGGCAAGCTCGGCGCGTTCGTCGAGACCAAGAACGCCATCATCGGCGCGGGCACCAAGGTGCCACACCTGACCTACGTCGGCGATGCCGAGATCGGCGAGCAGTCCAACATCGGCGCCTCTAGCGTGTTCGTCAACTATGACGGAGAAACCAAGCGGCGCACCAAGATCGGGTCCCACGTCCGGACCGGATCGGACACCATGTTCGTCGCGCCTGTGACGATCGGCGACGGCGCGTACACCGGCGCGGGCACGGTCATCCGCGAGGACGTGCCGCCGGGAGCGCTTGCCGTATCGGCGGGCCCGCAGCGCAACATCGAGGGCTGGGTGGTGGACAAGCGGCCCGACAGCGCGGCGGCCAAGGCGGCTCTGCGGGCCGAGGCGGCCGCCGCCGAAGACGACCAAGCCGACGGCTGATTCGTATTCCATTTGTTGGCAATCTGGTAACCCGGCAACGCGCCGCGGGCAACGCTACGTACGATTGCCCCGTATCGCCCCCCGACCGCGAAGGCAGCACCACTGTGGGCACGGACTGGACCGACAATCGCAAGAACCTGATGTTGTTCTCGGGTCGTGCGCACCCTGAGCTCGCCCAACAGGTGGCCAAGGAGCTCGACGTCGAGGTCACCGCCCAAACGGCTCGCGACTTCGCCAACGGCGAGATCTTCGTCCGCTTCGAGGAGTCGGTGCGTGGCAGCGACGCCTTCGTGCTGCAGAGCCATCCTGCGCCGCTGAACCAGTGGCTGATGGAACAGCTGATCATGATCGACGCGCTGAAGCGCGGTAGCGCCAAGCGCATCACCGCGATCCTGCCGTTCTATCCGTACGCGCGGCAGGACAAGAAGCATCGCGGCCGCGAGCCGATCTCGGCACGCCTGGTCGCCGATCTCTACAAGACGGCGGGCGCCGACCGGATCCTCACGGTCGATCTGCACACCGACCAGATCCAGGGCTTCTTCGACGGCCCGGTCGACCACATGCGCGGGCAGTCGCTGCTGTGCGGGTACATCGCCGAGAACTACGCCGACCACGACATGGTCGTCGTCTCCCCCGACTCGGGCCGCGTCCGCGTCGCCGAGAAGTGGGCGGACTCCCTCGGTGGCGTGCCTCTGGCGTTCATTCACAAGACCCGCGACCCGCTGGTGCCCAACCAGGTGAAGTCCAACCGCGTCGTCGGCGACGTCAAGGGCAAGACCTGCATCATCACCGACGACATGATCGACACCGGCGGCACCATCGCCGGTGCGGTCAAGCTCCTCAAGGAGAACGGCGCCGACGACGTCGTCATCGCCGCAACGCACGGCGTGCTGTCCGACCCTGCGTCGCAGCGACTGGCCGACTCCGGCGCCCGCGAGGTGATCGTCACCAATACGCTGCCGATCGGCGAGGACAAGCAGTTCCCGCAGCTGACCGTGCTGTCGATCGCTCCGCTGCTGGCGAGCACCATCCGCGCGGTGTTCGAGAACGGCTCCGTCACAGGACTTTTCGACGGGTCCGCCTAGATGGCCTCCGAGGCTGCCGCCGAAGGTCGGCGCCGGGGCGCCTCCGTCATCTATCACAACCCGAAGTGCACGACCTCGCGCAAGACGCTGGACCTGCTGCGTGACAGCGGGATCGAACCGACCGTCGTGCTGTACCTCAAGACGCCGCCGTCGCGTGCCGAGCTGAAGAAGATGATCAGCGCTGCGGGAATCGACGTCCGCACCGCCGTGCGCAAACGCGAGGCGCTCTACGCCGAACTCGGTCTTGCCGACGCCTCCGACGACGAACTGCTCGACGCCATGGCGGAGCACCCGATCCTCATCGAGCGCCCCTTCGTCGTCACCGCCAAGGGCACTCGACTTGCCCGGCCGATCGACTCCGTGCGCGAGATTCTGTGACCCGCTGGGCGCCATCGGCAGTCATTGCCGCGGTGGTCGTCACCGCTGCGGTGGGCTGTGGCCCCGCGACGCCCGACTACCAGTCGATCTGGTCGACCACCCCCACCACGACGACCACCACCAACACCGAAGTGCCGGTGCCCCTGTCGGCGTATCTGGAGAACATCGGCGTCACCGGAGCGCCGGTGGCGCCCGACAAGCTCACCGACCTGACCGTGTCCTTCCCCACCCCACCGGGCTGGGCACCGTATGTGAACCCGAACCTCGCCCCCGGCACGCGCATGATCGCCAAGGGCGACACCTACCCGACCGTGATGCTGCTGGTGTTCCAGCTGACCGGCGACTTCGACGTCGCGGAAGCGCTCAAGCACGCCAACGCCGACGCCGAGATGTCGGACGACTTCAAGAAGCTCAACGACTCGACCGACAACTACCGCGGCTTCCCGTCGTCGATGGTCGAGGGCACCTACGACCTCAACGGCAAGCGCATGCAGAGCTACAACCGCGTCGTGATCGCCACCGGCACCCCCGCGCGCCCGAACGTGCCTGGCCAGAAGTACCTGGTCCAGTTCACGATCACCAGCTTCGCTGACCAGGCCGCCGCGAACGGACCCGACATCGAGGCCATCCTGAGGGGATTCGTGGTCAGGGCGAAATAGCCCTTTCCGGTCGTTAGGCTTTGCGCCATGAGCGCATGGACCGCCGCCGACCTCCCCTCCTTCGCCGGCCGCACCGTCATCGTGACCGGCGCCAACAGCGGCCTCGGCGAGGTGACCGCACGTGAGCTCGCCCGCGTCGGCGCCAAGGTCGTGCTCGCCGTGCGGAACACCGCAAAGGGCGACGCCGCGGCGGCGGGTATGACCGGCGATGTTCAAGTCCGCCAGCTCGACCTGCAGGATCTGGCCTCGGTGCGGGCGTTCGCCGACGGTGTGGACGCCGTGGACGTCCTCGTCAACAACGCGGGCATCATGGCCGTGCCGTATGCGCAGACCGTCGACGGTTTCGAGAGCCAGATCGGCACCAACCACCTCGGCCACTTCGCGCTGACCAACCTGCTGCTGCCGAAGATCCGCGACCGCGTGGTGACGGTGTCGTCGCAGATGCATCTGATGGGACGGGTCAACCTCAAGGACCTGAACTGGAAGTCGCGGCCGTACTTCGCGTGGCCGGCCTACGGGCAGTCCAAGCTGGCGAATCTGTTGTTCACCAAGGAACTGCAGCGCCGTCTCGATGCCGCAGGGTCGACGGTGAAGGCGCTGGCCGCGCACCCCGGGTATTCGGCGACCGAACTGCAGTCGCACTCCTCGGGGCTCTTCGGCAAGGTGTTTCAGGCAGGCAACTCGTTGGTCGCGACCACCGCAGACTTCGGTGCCCGACAGACGCTCTACGCCGTCGCACAGGACCTACCGGGTGACACGTTCGTCGGCCCCCGGTTCGCGATGCGGGGACCCACCGGACCCACCGGGCTGCGCAGCCCGCTGGCCCGCGACGCCAAGAAGGCTACGGCGCTCTGGGAGCTGTCCGAGCAGCTCACGGACACCACGTTCAGCCTCTGATTTTCGCTGAAGCCGCTGTTTGCGCTAACCTTGCTGGCGATCACGGCGAGGGTGACTTCAGTCCTTCTGGGAGAAGTCACCGTTATCGACGGGAACCGATCCGCAGCCCAGCTGCTTCGAGTCGCCCTTGCCGAGCAATCTTCACACCGGCACAGGAGCAGACGACATGGCCAAGACCCAGGCCCACACCGCGAACAATCTGACCGCAGAGGTCCGTGCCAAGACGGGCAAGGGTGCATCGCGCCAGGCCCGCCGCGATGGCAAGGTGCCCGCCGTGCTGTACGGCCACGGCGCCGATCCGCAGCACCTGACGCTGCCCGCCCGCGAGTTCGCCGCCGTGCTGCGCAACTTCGGCACCAACGCGGTGCTGACCCTCGACATCGCCGGTAAGGAAGCCCTCGCGCTGCCCAAGCAGATCGAGATGCACCCGATCCGTCGCACCATCACCCACGTCGACCTGATCATCGTCCGCCGCGGCGAGAAGGTGACCGTCGAGGTCAACGTCGTCGTCGAGGGCGACGCCGGCCCGGACACCCTGGTCAACCAGGAGTCCAACACCATCGAAATCGAGTCCGACGCGATGTCGATCCCCGAGCACCTCACGATCTCGGTCGAGGGCGCAGAGGCCGGCACCCAGTTCCTCGCCGGCCAGGTTCCGCTGCCCGACGGCGTCACGCTGATCTCCGACCCCGAGCTGCTCGTGGTCAACGTCATCCCGGCGCCGACCGCCGAGGACCTCGAGTCCGAGGGTGCTGGCGAGACCACCGAGACCGCCGTCGCGGGCGAGGCAGCGGAGGGGGCCGACGAGGCCGCCGCCGAAGCCGACTCCGAATAGTCGCGGGTAGAAACGGGCACTTGTCGTGGCCGAACCGCTACTCGTGGTCGGCCTCGGCAACCCCGGACCGGACTACGCCAAGACCCGGCACAACCTCGGGTTCATGGTCGCCGACATCCTCGCCGACCGCATCGGCTCGGGGTTCAAGGTGCACAAGCGCTCCGGCGCTGAGGTGACGACGGGCCGGCTTGGCGGCCGGTCGGTGGTGCTGGCCAAGCCGCGCACCTACATGAACGAGTCGGGGCGTCAGGTCGGGCCGCTGGCCAAGTTCTACTCGGTGCCGCCTGCCGACGTGATCGTCCTGCACGACGAACTCGACATCGACTTCGGCAGGATCCGGCTCAAGTACGGCGGCGGGGCGGCTGGTCACAACGGCCTGCGTTCGGTGTCTTCTGCGTTGGGTACCAACGACTTCCAACGGGTTCGGATCGGCGTCGGACGTCCCCCCGGCCGCAAGTCGGGGGCGGCGTTCGTGCTGGAGAACTTCGCGGCCAACGAGCGGCCGGAGGTCCCGACCATCTGCGAGCAGGCCGCGGACGCCACCGAACTGCTGATCGAGCTGGGCTTGGTGCCAGCCCAGAACACCGTGCACGCCTGGGTCTGATCGCCCCCTCCCCCTTCCGCGAGCGTGCGTGTCTGCGGGCAACACGCGGAAAAAGTCTGCATTTTGCGCACGCTCGCGTCATCGCGGGCGTGCGCTAACGCCCGCCGATACCGCTGTCCACCACCTTGACGGTCTTGTGCGGATAGCGCTTCTCGGCGTGCTCCTTGGCCTCGGAGTTCGGCAGGACGTACAGCGTCTCCCGCTTTTCCTGCAGTGGCTTGAGGACCAGGTCCATGAACCCCTTGCGATCGTCGAGGAACGGCTCGATGACGTCCTCGCCCGCCGGGCACACGGCCAGGCAGTAGGCGGCCTTGTAGTTCGCCTTGAACGACAGGCTCTGCCACATCGACGCGTTCTCCGAATCGCTGACCCTGGACCGGAAGTCGGCAGCGTCCTCGCTGTCGGCGATGGTCTGCGCCCAGTCGGTGAAGCCACCCATGAACTCGCGGTAGTTGTGCACCGAGCATGCGACGAAGTCGAAGTCGCCGTTCTTCTTGATCGCCCCGACGGGGCATGCCGCGACGCACAGCTTGCACTCCAGGCAGGGTGAGTAGTCCAGTGGCTCACCGTAACTGCTGATCGCCGCGTCGACGAGGACGGTGCCCAGCAGGATGAAGTTGCCGAACCTCGGGTGGATTACGTTGCGGTGGATGCCCATCACCCCGAGCCCG
>Ga0105237_10006022_pt1 | contig 13569 bp, 14 predicted proteins | sample KBSC24metaG_FD_81520 | JGI IMG/M metagenome (GOLD analysis project Ga0105237, IMG submission 81520) | Corn rhizosphere microbial communities from Kellogg Biological Station, Michigan, USA - KBS C2-4 metaG | ecosystem: Host-associated > Plants > Roots > Rhizosphere > Soil | place: Michigan, USA...
GAGTTCGAGGATGTTGGCGCCCTTGGCGGTGACGACGCCGATGCCGATCGCGGCCTTGCCTTCTTGGCGCACGATGAAGCTCGGCGGATCGACATAGCCGTGGGTGACGGTGGCGATGTCGCCGAGACGGAACACGCGGCCGTTGCTCTCGACCGGGGTCTCGGCCACGGCCTTGGCGCCGTCGAGCGCACCGGTGACGCGCAGCGGCACGCGCTGCGACGAGGTCTCGACCGTACCGGCCGGCGTCACATTGTTCTGCTTGGCGAGCGAATCGAACAGCGCCTGCGGCGTGATGCCGAGGGTGGCAAGCTTCGCATGCGAAAACTCGACGTAGATGCGCTCGTCCTGGTTGCCGTACATGTCGACCTTGGTCACACCGGGCACCTTCAACAGGCGCTGGCGGAAACCTTCGGCGACCTTCTTGAGCTGGGCGTAGTCGGCGCCGTCGCCGGTCATCATGTAGAGGATGGAATCGACGTCGGAGAATTCGTCGTTGACGACGGGACCCAGAATGCCCGAGGGCAACTGGCCTTGCACGTCGACCAGCTTCTTGCGCAAGAGATAGAAGAGATAAGGCACGTCCTTCGGCGGCGTGGAGTCGCGGAAGGTCACCTGAAGCGCGGTGAAGCCGGGCTTCGAGTAAGTCTGCACCTTCTCGAAATAGGGCAGCTCCTGGATCTTCTTCTCGATGGGATCGGCGACCTGCGCCTGCATCTCCTGCGCAGTCGCGCCTGGCCACAGCACGGAGACGTTGACCACCTTCACGGTGAAGAACGGATCTTCAGCGCGCCCGAGCTTCTGATAGGAGAAGAAGCCGGCGACGCCGAGCACGAGCATCAGGAACAGGACCAGCGTCGGATGGCTGACGGCCCAGGCCGAAAGGTTGAAGCGCTTCATCGCTCTCTCCGGAAAGTCGATCCAATTGCCAAAAAACGACAGCCGCTCTGTTCAATTCGTCGTCGCGAGGCAGCGAAGCAATCCAGGGGGCTGGGCAGGTTCTGGATCGCTTCGCCGCTTCAGCCCTCGCATTTGCGCGTGGGCCGAAACTCGCCTTGCAACAACGGACGGGTAAACTCTAGAAAGACAGTGACGACACGACCCGCACCTTCTGGCCGGGATCGAGCTTCTGCACTCCGAGGGTGACGATCTTGGCACCCTCCTCGACACCGCTGATGATGACGACGTCTTCGCTGTCGTAGGACTTCACCACGACCGGCTTCAGCGTCACCGCGCCATTGTCGCCGACGACGTAGAAGGACGGCTTGTCGCCTTCGTTGAACAGCGCCGACAGCGGCAGCCGCGCGACGCGCTCGGTGGAGACATCCGACAACGTCAACGTCGCAGTCATGCCGAGCGAAACCTTGTCGCCGGCCTCGGGCAGCGAGAATTTTGCGAGATAGGTGCGCGTGGCGGGATCAGCCGTCGGCGCGATCTCATGCAGCTTCGCCGCATATTTCTTGTCCGGCTCAGACCAAAGAGTGACGCTGGCGACGCCCGACTTGGCGCGTCCAACCAGCGTCTCAGGGATCGCGACGACCGCTTCCTTTTCAGCAAAGCGGGCGACACGGATCGAAGTCTGGCCTGCGGCAACCACCTGGCCGGGCTCGATCAGCGTCGCGGTGACGACGCCACGGGCGTCGGCGTTGAGCGTCGCGTAGGAAAGGGAATTCTTGGTCAGCTCGACCGAGCGGATGGCGCGATCGAGGCGCGCGCGAGCCTCGTCGGCGGCGGCGCGGCTTGAATCCATCGCCGCATCCGTGGTCCAGCCCTTGGCCTTCAGATCCTTGGCGCGCTGCTCGGCGGCGGCGGCCTGGGCGAGCACGCCGGTGGCGGCGGTCTGCTCGGCGACGGCCTGTTCGGCCTGGAGCTTCAGATCGACCTCATCGAGGGTGGCGAGCGGCTGGCCTATCTCGACGGTCTGGCCGACTTCCACGAGGCGCTTGTCGACCTTACCGGCAACGCGGAAGCCGAGGTCGCTTTCGATCCGGGGCTTGATGCTGCCGACGAAGCTGCGTTCCGGGGTCTCGGCATCATAATGAGCGGTCGCAACCAGAACCGGCCGCGGCGGCTCCGCCTTTTCAGCGACGGAATCGTTGCATCCGGCCAGGGCCGCGGCCATCAGCGCCAGCGACACACCCGCCAAGAGCCTGGAATAGCTGGACAAAACGGACCGAACGAACATCGGAGGACACTCCTGCATCTCGAATGAGAGGAATGTCGACTAATCACTGATAAAAGTCAATAATCGTCAGTCATCAGGAATGCGTGATCGTTAAGGGGCGGTAACGGCGTTGAATTGGCGGGACCCGTTAACGTGCTAAGGTTACATGTAACCAAGCGGAGAGACCCGTGTCCTCTTCTTCAAAGCCAAAGTCGTCGCGAGCCAAGGTACGCGAGCATCGCGGGCGGCTACGCGCGCAGGGCCTCCGTCCAATCCAGATCTGGGTGCCGGATGTACGTTCCGCCGCCTTCAAGGCAGAAGCGCATCGGCAGTCGCTGGCGGTGGCGACGAGCTCACAGGAATACGCCGATCAGGCTTTCATAGATTCCGTTTCCGTTTTGAACGACGAATGAAGCGCGGTGAGATCTGGACACTCGCCGGAGGCAAAGACTACGCGGGAAAGCCGCGCCCTGTGGTCGTCGTTCAGGATGACGGCTTCGACACCGCGAACTCAGTCACGATTTGTGCCTTCACGACCAACGAGACCGAAGCACCTCTGCTTCGCCTGCTGGTCGGCCAGACAGAAGGCAACGGCCTGCTGCTCCCTTCCCGCCTGATGGTCGACAAGATCAGCACTGTGCCAAGGTCGAAGATCGGAAAGCTCGTCGGCCGGCTTGATGATGAAGACCGCTTGCGGCTCAACCGCGCGATGCTCGTGTTTCTCGGGTTAGCTGGTTCGCAGAGAAACGCCGCCGCGGATTAGCCCGGATTTGGCTATCACTCCATCCGGGCTACGCAGTGGCGGGGCGGCTTTACCGCCCCTGTCCGGCGAACTCGTGCCTGGTCTCGTGGCCGCCGACGAAGACCAAAATGCCGGCTAGCAACGGCAGCACGGCGAGCACCAACAGGCCGGTCGAGGTCTGGCCGGTGGCTTCCTTGACCCAACCGATCAGATACGGGCCGCCGAAGCCAGCGAGGTTACCGATCGAGTTGATCAGCGCGATGCCGCCGGCCGCCGCCGTGCCCGACAGCCAGGAGGTCGGCAACGTCCAGAACACGCCGAAGACGCAGAACACGCCGATCGCGGCGAAGGTCAGCGCCACCATCGTCATGGTGGGATCGGTGATGTAGCTGGAGATGGCGAGCGCGATCGCGATCAGGATCATGGGCGCGCCGACATGCATCACGCGCTCGCGCGTGGAGTCCGAATGCCGTGCCCACAGGATCATGGCGATGGTGCCGAACACATAGGGGATCGCGGTCACGAAGCCGGTCTGGGCATTGGTGAGGCCGAACGCCTTGACGATTTGTGGCAGCCAGAACTGCATTCCGTAGAGCGCGCCGACGAAGCCGAAGTAGATGAGACTCAGTGCAATCACCTTCGGCGACGACAGAGCCTCGCCAAGGCTGAAATGCTTGACCGCCTGCTTGGCGGCGATTTCCGAATCGAGCCGCCCCTTCAGCCAGGCCTTCTGCTCGGCCGAGAGCCAGTCCGCCTTCTCCGGCCTGTCGGTGAGGTAGAACCAGGTGACGATGCCGAGCAGTATCGAGGGAATGCCCTCGAGAATGAACAGCCACTGCCAGCCCTTCAACCCCATCGCGCCATCGAGCCCAAGCAAGAGGCCCGAGATCGGCGCGCCGATCACGGTCGAAACAGGCACTGCGATCGCGAAGGCCGCGATGAAGCGGCCGCGATATTCGGCCGGGTACCAATATGTGAGATAGAGGATGATGCCGGGGAAGAAGCCGGCCTCGGCCACGCCGAGCAGGAAGCGAAGGACGTAGAAGCTGGTCACGCCGTTCACCAGCGCCATCAGCGCCGAGATGATGCCCCAGGTCACCATGATGCGAGCGATCCAGCGGCTGGCGCCGAACCTCTCCAGCGCCAGGTTGCTCGGCACCTCGAAGATGAAATAGCCGATGAAGAAGATGCCGGCGCCCCAGGAGAAGATCAGCGGCGTGAACTTCAGCTCGGCATTCATGGTCAGCGCAGCGAAGCCGAGATTGACGCGGTCGAGATAGGAGAAGAAGTAGGCCAGCACCAGGAACGGGATCAGGCGCCAGGACACGGCGCGGATGGTCGAGGTCTCGATTTCTGACTTGGCACCGCCGCCGGAACCGGCATAGGTCGTGGTCTGGCTCATGGCTTCCCCCGGGTTGTTGCTTTTGTGGGCTAATTGGCGGTTTTCAGCATCGCGAGCAAAGAGTCAATGGACGCCATGCACGGAGCGCAGCCAGTCAACACCATTGCGCCGCGCCAGAGATCGCTGATCCGAGTCGCACTGGCGCTGGCTGTCATCGCCTTCGGGCTGTCCTTACGCTGGTACGGCTTTCCGCTCGGCCTTCCCACCTTTGTCGTGAAGTATGGCGGCTCGCTGTTGTGGGCAACGATGGTATTCTTGCTTGCAGGGGTGTTGCTACCGCTGACGACGCGGAGCCAACTCGCGGCCATCGCGATGGTGATCGCGATCGTGGTCGAGTTTTCGCGGCTGGTGCACACGCCATGGCTCGATGCCTTCAGGCTGACGACGGCCGGCGCGCTGCTGCTGGGACGGATCTTCTCGCTGTGGAATGTAGTGGCTTATGCGGTCGGGATTGCGTTTGCCGTTTGGATTGATCGGCTCCTCCAGACGCGCAGGTAGGCGAAGGCTAGCAAAGCAGCTTTTTCCGGGTGGCGCGGAGAATCTCATCTGACAATTTCGGATCGCTCACGGCACGGGCGAGCACAACCGCTCCGACCAGAGACGCAAGTGTCACGATCGCATCCTCATCACGCTGGCGTTGCCTGGTCCCCGAACCGATGCGGGCGCTGAGCCACCCGACCATGCCCTTCACGCCGGCGGTAAATCGTTCCCGCGCGCCTTGGGTCTGGCGCTGCATTTCCGAACACAGTGCGGCAAACGGGCAGCCGCTTCCCGGATCGTCTCGGTGCGCCGGCGAGAGATATTCGGAAATGTAATCGCCGACCGTAGCGATTTCACCGAGCTCTCGTCCTTTGGACGCGATCGCTTCGGCGACCGCTTCTTCGACAAGAAGCTGCTTGGAACCGAATTGGCTGTAGAGGCCGCCGTGAGTCATGCCGGCGGCTTCAGTCAGCGCGTCGACGCCAACGCCGGAGATCCCGCGCTCCCGGATCAGGCGCGAGGTCGTCGTCAATATCCGGTCGCGGTTCTCGGCCGCCTTTTCCTTGGAAACACGCATGTCGAAATCCTGAATCAGAGGGCTTGACAATTATAATGACGATCGTCATCTAATTCAATCATTACGATCGCAATCAAAATCGACGGGCAGAGCCCCGATTGCCAGGAGAAGGTCATGACCAAAGCAAAGATTGCTCTCGTGACAGGTGCCTCGTCGGGCATCGGCGAAGCCACGGCACAGCGGCTCGCGACCGCTGGCTATAAGGTCTACGGCACCAGCAGACGCGGAGCTCAGGCAGGCAAGCAGTCCTTCGAGATGCTGGTCCTCGACGTGACCAGCGACGAATCCGTGACGGCGGCGGTCGGCGAAGTGATCCGGCGCGATGGCCGCATCGATCTGCTCGTGAACAACGCCGGATTCGGCGTTGCCCCCGCCGCAGCGGAGGAGAGTTCGATCGAGCAGGCCCGGTCGATCTTCGAGACGAATTTTTTTGGACTGATCCGGATGACGCGTGCCGTCCTGCCGCATATGCGTCGCCAGGGCAGCGGCCGCATCATCAACATCGGTTCCGTACTCGGCTTTTTGCCGATGCCCTATGGCGCGCTCTATGCCGCGACCAAGCACGCGGTGGAAGGCTATTCGGAATCGCTCGACCACGAGCTGCGCACGCGAGGTATCAGGGTCTCTATCATCGAACCCGCCTACACGAAGACGCCGTTCGACGCGAACTTCATGGAACCGGACGACAAGCTCGACGAGTATCGCGAAGCGCGCGCGGGCGTGGGCCGGCGGGTGAATGAGGTCATGGCAACTGCCGAATCGCCTGATGTAGTTGCCGAAGCCGTGCTGCAGGCGGCGCACGCGGCACGTCCCAAGATCCGGTACGCAGCCGGCAAGCTCGCAAACCGCCTGCGGTTGCTCCGCAGATTTGCTCCCGTCGGGCTGGTCGATGCCGGAATCCGAAAGGATCTTCGACTTGATGACCGGCAGGAGTCACGGTCCCCCCGCACGGCACGCGCTTTTTGACGGCACGCGAGCGCCACCGCTCGCGGCACAGCCCCATCGGACACACAGACATGAAAGCACTCACCTTCAGGCGTTATGGCAAGGCCGATCAGCTTGCGTTCATCGATACGCCCCGGCCGACGCCAAGGCCGGATGAAATTCTGGTTCAGGTCCACGCGGCCGGCTTGAATCCGATCGACAACATGATTCCGAAAGGAACGTTCAAGCCAATCTTGCGCTTTCAGCTTCCGGCCACGTTAGGCAGCGATCTGGCCGGCGTCGTGACGGAGGTCGGAAATCGCGTCACTCGCTTCAAGCCGGGTGATGAGATCTTCGCCAGCATTTTCGATCTGGGCACCGGCACGCTTGCTGAATTCGTGGTCGTTCCCGAGAGCGCCGCTGCGCTCAAGCCGCCGAACCTGGACTTTGTGCAAGCGGCGTCCATCCCGATGGTCGCACTGACGTCGTGGCAAGCACTGAAGGAGCGTGCGCGCCTCAAGCCTGGCCAAAAGGTGTTCATTCCGGCAGGCGCCGGCGGGATCGGCACGTTCGCGATCCAGCTTGCGAAATATCTCGGCGCCAAGGTGGGAACGACGACCAGCAGCGGAAACGTGGATCTGGTACGGAGCCTCGGGGCCGATGACGTGATTGACTACAACAAGCAGCAGTTTGAGACGGTGCTGCGGGACTACGATGCCGTGCTGGGCACAATCGGCGGAGATGCGATCGAGAGATCGCTCGGCATATTGAAGCGTGGAAGTACTGTTGTCTCGCTGGTCGGGCCACCGGACGCCGCATTCGCACGTGCCCGAGGCATGAACTTCTTCATGGTGTTTCTGTTCGGCCTACTGAGCCGCAAGATCATACGCGGCGCCGGAAAACGCGGCGCCAAATATTCATTCCTGTTCGTGCATCCAGACGGCGGCCAGCTTGCGCAGATCGGCGAAATTCTCAGGGCCGGCGACATTCGGCCGGTGATCGACAAGGTGTTCCCATTTGCGCAGGCAAAGGACGCCCTCGGCTACCTTGCGAAAGGCAGGGCCAAGGGAAAAGTGGTTGTCCAGATGAGGTGAGGCCCCACACTCACTCCGCCAGCTGAAACCGCTCGAACCGATCGAGCTCGTCCTCGATCTTGTGCTTCAACTCTTTCCGCCCGGCCGTCTTCTTGCCCTGCCCGAGCCAGGTCCATTTCTGCATCAAGAGCTTCTTGGCCTGCCGGTCGGTCTTCAGATCCAGCGCTGCGACGATTTCGTCGCCGACCAGAACGGGCAGCGCGAAGTAGCCGAGCTTGCGCTTGGCCTTCGGCACGTAAGCCTCGAAAAGATGGTTGTAGCCGAAGATGAGATTGGTGCGCTTGCGCTGGATGATCAGCGGATCGAATGGCGAGAGGATGTGAACGAGATCCGGCGACACCTCGTGCGGCTCCAGCGCCGAGGGCGCGGCCCAATGCTCCTGCTTGCCGGCGCCCTCGATCGCGACAGGAACGAGTTCGCCGCGGCGGACACGCGAGGCGATGAGAGCTGCCACCGCCTTCTTGCTTGGCGCATCGAGATGGCAGATGGAGTCGAGACTGACCACGCCTTGCGATCGCAGTGCACGGTCGAGCAGATAGGCCGTGATCTCCTTCGCCGACGCCGGCTTCGGCAGCTTGTCCCAGCCGAAATGCCGCGTCATCAAATCATACGTCTTGAGCATGCCCTGACGCGCGCTGATGGTCGCGACACCGGTGAAGAAGGCCAGCTGCAGCGCCCGCTTCGACGGCTTTCGGCTCTGCCACAGATGCTCCTTCTCGGTGAGCACGTCGTCCTCGATATCGCGGATCGTCAGCGGGCCCGCACGCAACAGCCGCATCACCTTGCGCGTATCGGCCGGCGTCACCGAGGCGTACCATCTGTGCCCCTCGCGCTTGTGCTCGCGCATCGCCGGCAGGAAGACGCGAAAATCGTTCGCTGGTACGTAGGACAGCGCATGGGTCCAGTATTCGAAGACGCTCTTGTCGACGGTCTGGGCCTCACGCAGGTCGGCGCGCCGGTAGGAGGGGATGCGGCTGAACAGGATGTGGTGATGGCAGCGCTCGATCACGTTGATGGTGTCGATCTGCACATAGCCGAGATGGGTGATCGCATCGGCGACGGCCTGCGCGCCCTCCCCGAACGGTGCGCGCGTATCGAGCCGCTGGGCGCGCAGCCAGATCTGCCGGGCCTGTGTCGTCGGGAGTGGAAGGGGTTTTGGTGAGCGGGACATTGCGGGAGGCAATGTAGCGGGATTCGCGCCAAGCAGAAGCAGATCGAGCAAAAGAACAGGGCAAAGAAAAGCCGCGCTGCCATCTGCTGACAGCGCGGCTGGATGGTGCGGCCGAAGCCTACTTCATCATCATGGCCTTCTGCGCCTTCATGTAATGCATGCAGCCGCCCTTCATCTTGCCCATGCTCATGTCCGTGTTGGCCATGGCCATTTCCTTGTTGGCGGCGACCTTGGCGGGCGTATCGGCGTTGCCGGTCATCATGGCCGTCGATTTCATCAGATTATCGCTGGTGCACGCCATCATCGCGGCGGATGCGGGCGAAACTGAAAGGGCAAACGCGACAAAGGCTGCGGCGGTGAGCAAGGTCTTCATCGAAAAGTCTCCTCAAGTAAAACGAAACCGGCGTCATGCCGGCATTCGCAACTACGTATTCTCTACCGGTAACGTTTCGCGGAGAAGACAATTTTCTTGCTGCAATGCAGGCGAAACGGCTTCAGTGGCCGCCCTTCGGCACCCTGGGCCGGTCGCTGAGGCTGCCGGTGGCGATGTCGGGCTCGCATGAGGCCCTGCCCCGCCCCTCCGCCTGGCAGCGATAGACACTGCCGGTGAGGCGATCGACCAGCCACATGTTCTCGTCGGTCGGAGCTTCGAGGCCGGTATAGCGGGAGGTCACCCCCGTGATCAGCGTGGAGAGCAGGATCGCCACCGCGATCATCGCCGCACCGATATAAATGGGCATGGCGTTTGGAGGCACGGTCCGATCCGGCGGGCCATTGCGATAGAACTGATAATCACTCGGCCTCGGCACTGGACGAAACTCAGCTCCCTCGTCTGCTGTTCGGACGACGATTTTGCTAGGCGCGCATCTGGCCGATTTCTTGTTCGCGAGCAGGCCATGCAGCGACGCCTTTGCGACGATCGGTGTACGTCAATTTCAGCGCCCGAACAGCCCGCCGACCACGTGACCGAGGAAGGCGCCGGGGCCGTCCATGCCGTCACCGCCACGACCACTACCACCGCCACTGCTGTGATAGCGGCGGCTATTGGTCGCCAAGGAGCGACGACGCGCCGGCTCGTCGTCGGATTCGTCCGTCGCAGCGACGCGGGTCGAAACGATCTCCGATAGCAAGGCCTTGTGCTGGAGCTTGTTGAGATAGCCGGTTGCGGGATAGCCGCGCGCGGTCTGCCAGCGCTTGAGCGAATAGCGCATGTCGTCGTCGAACTTGCCGCTCACTTTGGTGTCGAAGCCGAGGCCCGTGAGGCGGCGCTGCACATCGCGGCGCTGATCCTTGTCCAGATCGATCTGCTCTTCAGAGGCCAGGTCGGCGACATCCTTAGTAATAGAGGGGGCGGCAGCTTGTGTGGAGTTGGGCGTCGTCGTCGCAGCGCCCTTCTGGATCGCGGCAATACGGGCCAGCGCCAGCGCCTTGAAGGCGCCGTTGGGATATTTGTTCAGATAGGCGCTGAGCTCGTCGACCCTGTTGTCCTTGATTGAGCGCCAGAACTCGAGCTCGACTTCGCTGGCCTGGGGAGCAGACGTGGGGGCGGCTGCATCGGCAGCCAGCGCCAAATTGCCGGAGAAGACGAGAGCCGCAAGGGACGCCGCCGCGATCAGGATACGCATGGTCTTCTCCCCGTAATCGGAACCGCCGATACGTGGACTGTGAACTTTCCCATGTGATCTGAATGTGACGTACATCACGCAGGCGGCGTTGTAGCCCGAACCGGCATCGAAAACGGCGCCACAACTACCGTTCGCTGGTCCGCGGATAACGGCTGAAACGCCAGGAAAATCCGCTAGAATGAGTTCGGAAGCCCCTCGCTACCAACGTGACGAGGATCACATCAGAGCCTTTGAACCTACTCTATGCTCGCAGCATCCAATCGCCATCAGGCGTCACAGCGAGGATACGACAATGACCCATTTGAATAAGTTTTTTGGACTGAAGACGATCACGCTCACGGTTGCACTGTCGCTGACCGCGGGCCTGGCTTTCGCCGGCGACAACAACGTTTCGACCAGCCAGATCCTGGATGCGTTGAAGCCGAAGCCGATCACCCGCGGCCTCTCCGCTGGTCCGCAGGTCGACCCGACCGCGCAGGCCAAGGAAGCGACCTTCCTGAACACTGTGCGCAACCGGCAGACCCGTTCGCTCTCGACGGGCGAGCGTGACCAGATCGCCGAACTCGCCTCGACCAAGCCGAACATCGATCTGGAAATCCAGTTCGACTACAACTCGGCCGACATCGCCAAGACCTCAGTGCCGTCGGTGCAGGCGCTCGGCAAGGCGCTGTCCGATCCGTCGCTGAAGGGCTCGACCTTCGTGGTCGCCGGCCATACCGATGCGGTCGGTACGGACGAGTACAATCAGGGTCTCTCGGAGCGTCGTGCCGACACGATCAAGAAGTACCTGGTGCAGAACTACGGTCTCAACGGTGGCGATCTCGTCACCGTCGGCTACGGCAAGACCAAGCTGAAGGACACCGCCAACGGCGCCGACCCGGTCAACCGTCGCGTCCAGGTCGTGAACATGGACACCAAGACTGCATCCAAATGATCTGAGACGTCATCGCGTCATCAGACAAACCGCCTGCCGCGAGAACGGCAGGCGGTTTTCTGTTGTCAGATCCAGCTCTGGAACAGCATCAGCCGGTTGAAATTCTGCATCGACGTGCCGATGAAGGCGGCTGAGATGGGCAGCATCACCGCAAAGCCGATCGCCGCGACACCGACATAGGCCCACAACACCCAGCGCGGCAGCCCTTCCCTGCACAGCACATAGACCAGTGCCAGCGAGGCCGCGGTTGCGGCCGGCAGATAATAATAGATGAAGCCCAGCGTGCGCGGCAGCAGCGCCCAGGCGAGCCAGGAGCCGAAATAGAATGCTGCGATCAGGAACGCATCCCACCGGCGGGCGACGATGAAGTCGTGCAACACAACGGCAAGCGCGAGCAGCGCCGGCCACAACACCAGCGGATTGCCGAGGAAGACGATCGCCGCAACGGTGTCGTCCGCGGTCTTGTCGAACAGAAACCACACCGGCCGCGCCAGCAGCGGCCAGGAGGGCCACGAGCTCATATAGGTGTGGCCGGCGATCGCGGTGGTGGTGTTGTCCGCGAAGATCCGGCGCTGCGCCTCGATCAGATCGGACAACGACAGGCCGTACAGCGGGACGAAGGCCGCGACATAGGTCACGGCCGGCAGCACCGCAAAGCAGAGCACCGCATGATGTGCCCTGAAATTGGGCCAGAGTCCGGGCCGATACCAGTCGGTTGGCTTCGCGTCGGCAAACAGCATGTGCCAGCCCTGCATCAGGCGGATGACCGCAACGATGACGATGCAGACAGCGAGGGGAAACAAGCCGCTCCATTTGCACGCGGCAGCGAAACCGAACAACGCACCCGCGATCGCAAACAGTGCTTGCGGCCGCTCTCTTCGAAAGCCGTGCATGAAGGCAGCGATGGCGAGCAAGCCAAGGCCGAGCGCGAAGATGTCGAGCATCGCGATCCGCGATTGCACATAGAGCATCTGGTTGAATGCCGCGATCAGCGCTGCCGCGACCGCCGGCCCCTGCGATCCGAACAGCGCGAGCCCGCAGAGATAGATCGCGACAATCGCGAGCGCGCCGAACAGCGTTGCCGGATAACGCCAGCCCAGCGCGTTGTCGCCGAAGGTTGCGATCGATGCTGCGATCAGCTCCTTCGCCAGCGGCGGATGCATCGGATTGAGCATCGGCTGCGACGTGGTGACGCCCAGCATCTGCCGTGCGGCCGGAACGTAGTGCACCTCGTCGAAGACGAATTTGTCCGGCGTCACCAGCCCTATCAGCAGCGCGACCTGAGCAGCTAGGAAGATTGCGACAGCGATCACTGCGCTTCGCGACACCATCGGAACCGCATGTGCCTGGAGCGACTGCTGTGGGGCTATTTTACGTGGCAAATCTGCGTCACCGCGAATAAAAAATAACTCAGCCGATCCATTGAACGCATTCTGCCGCAACTGTCACTAAGCTAACGCTTGTCTCGCGCTGCCTGTGATAATTCCGCCACAACATTGGCGCGCGCGATCAAGTACGATCAGGGGCATAGATCGGTTAAGACATGAATTTGCGTTTTCTGCTTTTCCCCACACTGCTGTCGACCGCACTGTGCGCGGCGCCTTGCGCGCAGGCCCAGACGCGCGTCGGCGAAGCCGTCCTCGTCCAGAACGAAGTGGTGCGCGTCGCCGCGAGCACGACGCCGATCAATGTCGGCGACAGCATGCTGCGCGACGAAACGGTGCGCACCGGCTCCGACAGCGCGGCGCGCTTTGTCATGGCCGACAGCACCAATCTGTCGCTCGGTCCGAGCGCGACGCTGACGCTCGATCGCACCGTGTTCAACGACGAGCACAGCTATCGCGACGTCGCGATCCGCATGGCCACAGGCGCATTCCGCTTCGTCACCGGCCATTCGGCGAAAGCGGCCTACAAGATCACGACGCCGCTCGCGACCATCGGCGTGCGCGGCACCACGCTCGACATCCTGTCGCAGCGCGGCCGGTCGGTCGTCGTGCTCCAGGAGGGCGCGGCGAGCGTCTGCACACTGAACTTCCAGTGCATTCAGCTCACCCAGCCGGGCGACACCGCGGTCATCACGTCGACCGGCGGCAAGGTATCGATCACCAAGACCAACACGCCGCCCTGGACATTCGCCGCCAACTGCGCCGCCAATGCCGGGCTGTGCGCGGTCAACCAATACGCCGACGCCTCACCGACCAATGCACCCGCCGCCGTCAATGACGACGGCATGCTGTGCGGGCGCTGACGATGATGAAGCTCGGATTGAAAAGGCTTGTCTTGGCCGGCACATTGGCCGCGACCGCCACGCTGGCACTATTCGCATTCAACGCGCATCCTGCCGCCGCAGCCTCCTGCGAGTTCGAATGCGGCGCCCCGACTCCCTCTCCGTCACCAAGCCCCTATCCATCGCCGAGCCCTTATCCGTCGCCGAGCCCGTCACCAAACCCGAATCCGGC
>Ga0105237_10006024_pt1 | contig 13569 bp, 12 predicted proteins | sample KBSC24metaG_FD_81520 | JGI IMG/M metagenome (GOLD analysis project Ga0105237, IMG submission 81520) | Corn rhizosphere microbial communities from Kellogg Biological Station, Michigan, USA - KBS C2-4 metaG | ecosystem: Host-associated > Plants > Roots > Rhizosphere > Soil | place: Michigan, USA...
AGCTTCGCGCCGCCGTCCCAATGGCGGATGTCGTCCGATTGCAGCAGCCAGATATTCTCGTTGTCCTGCCGCCCCAGCATCACGTAGCGGCCGCCGATCCTGCGGGGGAACAGGGCCATGCCCTTGGCTTCGGCCGCCGATCCGGTGAGCGTGCTGACCTCGAAGCTCTTGAAGCCGGTGCCGTGCAGCAGCTCGGACCGCGCCTCGCGCCCGTCGAAGGCGGTGTAGGTGCCGTAGAATTGCACTTCGCCATCCTCCTCGACGAAGCGGCAGAGGCGCAGATCCTCGATGCCCTGGCGCTGGCTCTCGGTGACGGGGAAGAGGACGGTCTCGGAGACGTCCTCGCTGCCCACGCACTCGATCACGGTGGTGCCGTCGCCATTGACCTTCTCGATGCGCGGCGAGACGGCGAGCTTGCTCGGCGCGTCCAGCACGAAGCCGCCCTCCTCGGACCAGCTGCCGGTGCGGAAGGTGACGGAGGAGATATGGCCCTCGCCGATCCCGCGCAGCGACATCAGGAAGCGGATCGCGCCGGAGCCCTCCTCCTCCTGCCGCGGGTGGAGCACCATGGAGGGGTTGAACAGGGCGGCCGCCTCGAAGCTGTATTCCTCGCTGAAATAGCCGCCGATGACGAGCCGGGCCTTGGCGGACGCCTCGGCGCAGATCGGCAGGCGCTCGCTGATCTCGTCATAGCGGCGGCACAGAGTGTCCTCGAGATTGCGGTGCCGCTCGGCGAGGACGTCCATCATCAGCCGGTATTTCTCCTCGATCGCCGCCTCGTCGAGCGCGAGGATGCGCTCCACGATCCGCTGCCTGCGGGGATGGGCGTCGTCGCGGAACGGCTCGGGATATTCGGGCGAGAAAGGCCGGATCACCGTCCGCGAGGCATCGGGACGGACATGGATGCGGCTGTGGTGGAACAGGCTTCGGCTCATCACGGCATCCCCGTCGCTACGCCTGCGAGACGCAGGCGCGGGGGCAAGGTTCCATGGGAAGGGTGGTCATGGCCGCCGTGGTTTGTGGGATCGATATCCCGGCTGAGAGGTGAAAATCCTCCCCCGCCAGGGGGAGGTGGCAGGCGTCAGCCTGACGGAGGGGGCGGACGGCTGAGTTCTATCGAGGGATCGCCGCCGTCCTCCCCCTCCGTGGCCTTCGGCGCGTGCGAGGTCGGATCGTCCCCCGGACGATCCTCGAACATGCCGGGGGCATGTTCGACCTTGCGCGCTCCCCCTGGCGGGGGAGGAATGTCATCGGTTCAGCTCCGCCGCCGCTCCACCAGCCCGATCGCCGTCGCCACCGCCGCCGGGACGTCGAGCGAGCTGGTATCGAGCAGCAGCGCGTCCTCCGCCTGCTTCAAGGGCGCGATGCCGCGCCCGGAATCGCGCTCGTCGCGGGCACGGATGTCGCCCAGCACATGATCGTAGGTGACCGACAGGCCCATCCGCTCCAGTTCCTCGAAGCGGCGCCGCGCGCGCACCTCGGGCGAGGCGGTGACGAACAATTTGGCCTCGGCCTCCGGCGCGATCACCGTGCCGATGTCCCGCCCGTCGAGTACCGCGCCGCCCTGCTGGCGGGCGAAGTCGCGCTGGCGCTCGAGCAGGGCCGCGCGGACGGACGGATGCGCCGAGACGATCGAGGCGGCGCGGCCGGCGGCCTCGCTCTTGAGACCGGGATCGGTGAGCAGCGCCTCGTCGAAGCCGCAGGCGTGGAACGCCTCGCCCTCGTCGGAGGGATCTCCCCCGGCGCGCAGCACCGCGATGCCCACCGCGCGGTAGAGCAGGCCGGTGTCGAGATGCGGCAGGCCGTAATGCGCGGCCAGCGCCTTGGCGATGGTGCCCTTGCCCGAGGCGGCGGGTCCGTCGACGGCGATGATCATAGCTGGGGTGTCCGATTGCCGCGAAGCGCCGCGATCAGGCCGACCAGCGCGATGATCCCCCAAGCGCTCTCCAGGATCACCGCGGGAAGGTTGAAATCGACGCTGAGCGAGATCAGCAGCAGGATCGCGCCGATCAGGTTCATCGCGTTGAACAGGCGCTTGTCCATCGCGGGCGAGACGTTGGCGTAGGCGAAGGCTGCGATGAAGGTCGCGCTGCCGATCAGGCCGACGATGGTGGCGACGAGATGGCTCATGCCGCCACCGCGTCCCGCGCCTCGGCGCCGAGCGATTCCATCATCGGCACGAAGATCGGGAAACTGGTCGCGATCGGGGCGCGATCGTCGACGGTCACGGGCTCGCGCGCGGCGAGCGAGGCCACGGCGAAGCTCATCGCGATGCGGTGATCGAGATGCGTGGCCACGGTCGCGCCGCCGGCCAGCGGCGCGCCGCCGGTGCCGTCGATGACGAGGCCGTCCTCCAGCTCCTCCACCCGCGCGCCGATCGCGCGCAGGCCCTCGGCCATCACCGCGATGCGATCCGATTCCTTGACGCGCAGCTCCTCCAGCCCCCGCAGGGTCGAGCGGCCATGCGCCAGCGCGCAGGCGACGAAGAGGATCGGAAATTCGTCCACCATCGACGGAACGATCGACGGGTCCGGCTCGATCCCCGAAAGTGTCGAGGCCTTCACGCGCAGGTCCGCCACCGGCTCGCCGCCGACGACGCGCTCGTTCTCGAAGACGATGTCGCCGCCCATCGCGCGCAGCACCGTGTAGAGGCCGGCGCGCGTCGGATTGAGGCCGACATTCTCGACGACGATGTCCGATCCCGGCACGATCAGGCCCGCCACCACCGGGAAGCCGGCGGAGGAGGGGTCGCCCGGCACGACGATGTGCTGGGGCTTCAGCTCGGCCTCGCCGGTGATCGCGATCACGCGCTCGCCGCCAATCTCCTCGACGGTCAGCTCGGCGCCGAAGCCGCGCAGCATGCGCTCGCTATGGTCGCGGGTCGGCACCGGCTCGATCACGCGGGTGATGCCCGGCGTGTTGAGGCCGGCGAGCAGCACCGCCGACTTCACCTGCGCGGAGGCGACGGGCAGGCGATATTCGATCGGCACCGCCGGCACGATGCCGCGCACCATCAGCGGCAGGCGGCCGCCGGGCGAGGCGGTGAACTCGGTGCCCATCTTCGACAGGGGCTCGATCACGCGCCCCATCGGCCGCTTGGAGAGCGAGGCGTCGCCGATGAAGGTGGCGGTCACCGCATGGCTGGCGACGAGGCCCATCAGCAGGCGGGTCGAGGTGCCGGAATTGCCCATGTCGAGCGCCTGTTCGGGCTGGAGCAGGCCGCCGACGCCGACGCCGTGGATCGTCCACAGGCCATCCTCGCCGCGCGCGATCCGCGCGCCCATCGCCCGCATCGCGGCGGCGGTCGACAGCACGTCCTCGCCCTCCAGCAGGCCTTCGACGCGGCTCTCGCCCACCGCCAGCGCGGACAGCATCAGCGAGCGGTGCGAGATCGACTTGTCGCCCGGCACGCGCACCCGTCCGGAAAGCGGGCCAGGGGCGGAGAGGCGAAGCGGGGAGGCGGGGGCGTGGCTCATGCGCGCGGGCTTTTGACAGCGGCTCCCCGCTATGGCAAGGCGCCGCGCCTGACGATTCCGGTGGTCGCCCGCCGGAACGCCCTTTCTCAAGCGATTGGATGTGGACGAGACATGGTGAAGCCTGAATGGGGCACCAAGCGGAGTTGCCCGAAATGCGGCACCCGCTTCTACGATCTGGGCAAGGAAAACCCGGTGACCTGCATCGCCTGCGGGATCCAGTGGGAGCCAGAGCCGGTGCTCAAGTCGAAGCAGCCGCTGCCGTTCGACGCGCCCAAGCCCAAGGAAAAGCCGGAGGAGGAGCGCGATTCCGATCTCGCCGAGGATCTGGACATCGGTGACGATGACGAGGAGCCGGCGGACGACGACACCGATATCGGTGGCGACGACGATCTCGGCGTGGCCGCGCGCGACGAGGACGACGAGCAGTAAGCCGTCGTCAGGGCGCTTTCCGGGCCTTCCGCCGAAAAATGCGGGATGGCCCGGAAAGGCGCTTGCAAGGGTCAGCCGCCTGCCCTAAAGGCGGCGCTCCCGAGGCCGGAACCCAGCCGGATCGGGCAGAAAGTGTGGGGCCGTAGCTCAGCTGGGAGAGCGTCGCAATGGCATTGCGAAGGTCAGGGGTTCGATCCCCCTCGGCTCCACCATTTCCCCAAACAGCATGAGACCCGCTGAGACCGAAAAACGCTGATTTGTGATCAGCTTAGGTCCGATTTTCGCGCCTTTTTGAGAGGCGAAAATTTTTCGTCTGTCTCAGCGTTTCTCAGCCTTTCGCTCCATGTTTCGCGAAAATGTGCCCCCATTGTGCCCCCGAAAAATCGATCCTAGCTCTCGTTTCCGTCCAGTGAATCCGGTGCTTTGGCGCCGGCTCCTGTGGGAGATCGAACGAGTGAAGAGCTTCACAGACCGTGGCCTCACCGGATTGAAATGCGCCGTCGACAAGGATCGGGAGTATTTTTCCGATCGCGGTGTAGGCTCCGTCCAGGGCCTGACCCTGATGGTCACCTCGAAAGGCGCCAAGTCGTGGCTGTGGCGATCGCGTTCTCTCAGCACGGGCAGGCAGATCAAGAAGACACTCGGCACGTTTCCGGCTTTCGGAATCGCCGATGCGCGCGAGTGGGCTGTTGCCCAAAACGAGGCGCGAGCGAGAGGGTACGATCTCGACGAGCGCGAAGCCGAGGAGGCCGCAGCGAAGCGGGCGGAAACCGCCGCAGCGGAAGCGAACGCGGCGAAGACCCTGCAGTGGTATTGGGACGAGCACTACGTGCCCACCTTCATCCCGGAGAAGACCGGCAACGAGACGGCACGACTCGTAGAGAAACATGTTCTGTCGACGCTGGGCAGCACGCCGATCTCACAGATAACGCACGATGATCTCGATGAGATCATCCATGAGTTCGCCGAGACCGCGCCGGGCTCGGCAGAACGGCTGAAGAACAATCTGCAGACGTTGTTTCGTCGCGCGAAGCGAGACCATCGCCGTCAGACCAAGCTCACATCCAACCCGGCCGAGGACTTGGTGCTGCCGAAGCGTAAGGTCGCCATCAAAGACCGATCTCTGTCCGATGTCGAGATCGTCTATTTCTACCGAGCACTGTCACGAGCGACCGGCTGGATCCGCGTTCATGCGGATTGCCTCGACCTTATCCTCGGCGTCGGCGCGCGCGTCTCGGAGGGGCGCAAATTGCCGTTTGACGAGATCGATTTCTCCAACGGCGTCTGGGAGCTGCCGAAGACCCGATCGAAGAACAAGAAGTCGCACGTTATGCGTCTTCCGGCTGAGACGCTCGCATGGCTGAAATCCAGACGTAAACGGGACGGACAGCGCTGGGTCTTCGAATCGCCGAAGTTTTCGGGCCAAGCCTACAACTCCGTTACAAAGGCTCAGCCGCGTTTTCGCAAACTGATGGCGGCGATCGCCAAAAAGGATGGAGTGGCAATTGCGACGTGGTCGGCGCATGACCTGCGGCGGACATTCAAGTCCCACCTATATGAGGCGGCGGCGAATTCGCGCCACCCGCTAGTGACCGAGGCCAATATCGACCGCGCTCAGAACCACCGGACTGGGTCGGATATGGGGCGGCGTTACGATAAGAACCAATATGTGAACGAGAAGGCTGCGGTCTATCGCTATTGGCAGGATCACCTCATCGCTCTCCGAGCGAAGGCGGCGTTGGACGAAGAGAATGCGCGGTCCGGTCCGGCCGGTATTTCGCTGGTGGCCTAGATCGTCAGCGCGGGTCTGCGATCCAATCGTTGACCTCTGATTCGTACCAGCCAACGCAGCTCGAGCCGAGCCGATGGGAGGGCGGGAACGTCTCGAGACGGACCTTCCGATATATAGTCGCCCTGCTGAGGCCAGTCCGCTCCATGACGCGGCGGATCCGGATGAAATTGTCTGTCGGGAGGGGCATCGTCATTCGCCTCCGTTACTCGTTGGCCGGGCGATTGCGGTTCCGGGTGAAGGACCGGTCGCTTTCGAGAAAGGCTGCAAGCATCGCTGGAATGAGCTCAGCTACCGGCTCATCCCGCCCATAGGTCCGCGCATAGAGCGCTGCGTACTCTACCAGGGCTTGATTGAGGTCCGGCAGCACCGAGATGGTCAGCTTGACGGGAGTGCGATCGGGAAGCCGTGCAAGCCTGAGGTCGGCCATATCAGTTCTCCTTTCCGGCGGGAGCGAACACGAGATCCTTGTGAACCACGAGCCGGACCGGCGCCCCAGACCGGATCGTGATCGTCGGCTGGATGCCCAGATTACGCTGGGTGATCTGGTCGCCCGCGCGCGACACATTGTCCTGGGTCGACATTCTGAGCGCCTGGACAAGATCACTCTGGCCGGACAGCGCCAGCTCGGAGCTCACCCCCAGCAGGGTCGACAGCACGACGCCCTTGAGCAGCTGCCAGGTGTGGAAGTCGACCTTGTCGGCGAGCCCGGCATAGCCCGATGGATCGGTCGCCGGGACGTTGTCGAGCCTGAGCGATCTGCCGTCGGGCATGATGATCCGCTGCCAGACGATCAGCGCCCGGCTCTGGCCGAAGGCGACGACGCTGTCGTAGGCGCCGACCAGCCGCGCGCCCTGCGGCACCAGTAGCAGGCGCCCGGTGGCACTGTCATAGACATTTTCCGTGACCTGGGCGGTGACGAGCCCAGGCAGGTCCGACCGCAGGCCGGTGATCAGGCTCGCGCTGATCACGCTGCCGGCCGACAGCGTGTAGGGTGACACCAACGGCGCCAGGACGTGCGGGTTGATATCGCCTTGTCGGTCGGGCGTGGTCACGAATGCGGCCTTATGCCCCTGGGCATTGGGATCGTGGTCCGGATCGAGCGAGAGTTTGTCGCCATCCGCGGCGACCGGCGAGGGCGGCGCCATCCCCGCGGCGTCCGCGGCGGGAGCCTGCGATTGCCGGCCTTGCACCAGCAGGCCGGATTCGCGCGCCGCCTTCAGCTCGGCCAGCTGCCGCTCGCGTTCCGCGGCCTCGGCCTGCTGCGCCTGCTGTTTGGACGGGCTCACAGCCCCGGCGAGCGCCTGCTGGCGTTCGAGGATCGGCTTGCCGAGATCTCCCGGCAGCGGAGGGCCGAGCCGGGGAACATCGCCATAGGTCGCCGGCGCGCCGTTCAGCGCATCGGTGGACGGGCGGGAGTCCGGCTGCGACAGCTCGGAAGGCGTCTCGCCGTGCTGCGGTAGGTGGGGGCTGAGCGCCATCCAGGTCAGCGCGATCAGGCCGGTCGACCCCGTCGCCGCGATCGCGATGATCGCGCCGCGCTTGAACCGGATCGCGCGCGGCGGCCGTGCCCGGATCGCCAGCGTCTCGGGATCGAGCTTGGGGGCAGGGGGTGCGCCGGCGTCGCTCATGACGCCCTCCGGCGCGTCTCGGCAGCGCCGGTGCGGCTGATCCGGACGATATCCTGGTGCTTGAGGCCGAGCCGCAGCTCGGCGACGTCGAACAGGCGGTCGACGACATAATAGCGGCCCTGCAGCCGATAGTTGACCAGGCTGGCCGTTCCCTTGGCATCGACCAGGAAGAGCGGCGGGGCCTCGCTCGTGCCGAGGCTCGCCGGGAACTCGATGAAGGTCTGCCTCCCATCGTCGAAGGCGCGCAGCGGCCGCCATGCCGGCTGGTCGCCGGTGATGCTATAGTCGAAGTGAAGCTGGTCGATCTGCAGCCCGCTCGCAACCGGCTGGATGGCGCGGGTTTGTTCGGCCGCCGCCTTGAGCGCAATGATCTGATCTTGTGGATAGGTCCACGAGCAGGCGACCATCGCGGATCGCGCGATGCTGGTGAGCGCCAGATGGTAGGTCCGCCTGTCAGTGGTGATGACGATGTTGGTGGCGAGTCCCGCCGTGAAGGGCTTCAGCAGGACATGGGTGCGCTTGGTGTCGCCGCTGCCGCTCGTCGTGTCGCCGATCACCCATCGGACCGTGTCGCCGGCCGCGACCGCGCCCAGCGTCTCGCCGGGCTGCAACGCGATGTCGGTGACCTGCCCGGGGGCGGCGAAGACATGGAAGATGGCACCGTCGCTGAATGGATAGACCTGGACGGCATCGATATAGCCGGCGGCCTGCGGTTCGAGCGTCGCAGCATGGTTGGCGGCCTCGACGCGAAGCTCTGCGGCCGAGACGGGCACCCGGCGGTGAGGAATGACGGGCGGTGCGATCGACACGGGCGTCGCGATGGTGGCGGGCGCTGCCCCGGCCGATGTCGCCGCGGAAGATGAGGGGGCAGGCGACGACGCGATGGATGTCGCCATAGCGGGCGCGCCGGCGAGCAGGCCGGCGAGAAGAACGGGGCTCATGGGCGGGACTCCTGGGCTTGAGCGAGGTCGGGATCGAGCGGCGAGCCGAGCGGCGGCGTCGCCGGCGGCGTGCTCGGGCGGGGAGGCGACGAAGCGGGCTCGCCCACGTCGAGCTCGCGGCTCCAATCGACCGCATCGACATGGAGGCCGAGCGGATTGCGGCGCAGCGCGTCGGCGCTCGACGGCGCGGCGAGCACGACGCTGAGCATCGCGGTCCAGTGGGTCGTCCCGACCAGCGCGCCGCGTTCATAGGCGGTCTCCACCCATTTCACCTGGTAGGATCGATCGGAGGCGCGCACGACGCTGGTGACCTGCACCGAGACGGTGCGCTCGCCGACATGGCCGAACGGATCGGCCGCGCGCGCATAATCGTCGAGGAAGACGGCACCGCGCCTGGTCGTGAAGTCGTAGGCCGAGAGCCAGTTCCGGCGCATCAGCACCGGGTCGAGCGACACCGACCGGACATCGGTGACGAACCGGCCGAGGAACCAGGCGAACTGCGCATCGGTGGGCAGCAGGCCGGCGTCCGCCGGCGCCACGGCGCGAGGTTCGCCAAGCCTGTCGACCTCGACGACATAGGGGACCACCCGGCTTTGCAGCGACTGCCAGAGCAGCCCGCCCGACAGCGCGGTGCTGAGCCCAAGGCATCCGAAGGCCATCAGCCGCCAGTTGCGCGCCTGGACGCGCGCGGAGCCGATCCGCTCGTCCCAGAGCTGTCCGGCTCGTTGGAACGGCGTCTCGGGGATCGGCGATTGCCCGTATCGCTGTACGGCACGTTTGAAGAGCATCAGTCGTCCCTTTCCTTGATGTCGGGGGTGGCCGCGGCACCGCCACGGTCGCCTTGGGCGATGGCATGGGCGGCGGCCTGGCGGTGATGGCGGGCGGATGCCTGGGCCTTCATTGTGCGAGCCCAGCCCGGCACGCTGCGGGGATCGGTGCCGTCACCGCTCGCGGCCTCCGCGGTCCGGCCCGTCATGGCGTTGAAAGCGCCCTGGCGACCGGCCTCGGCGGCTTCGCTCAAGCCCAGCGCGGACGAGATGCGCGAGCGCGCGGCGCCGGATGCGGCGCTGGCGACGCCGCGCATGCCGGCACCGATGCTCGACGATCCGCTCGCCTCCTGGCCGAGCTGGAATGCCGTACTCGCGGCCGACCCCATCGCGGTGCCGGCGCGCACCGCGCCGAGGCCGGCCACGGCCACTCCACGGGCAGCGCCAGCGACCCCGGCCGCGCCGAGCACGATGATGCCGCCGGCGCCGACGGCCGTCCCGAGCGCAGCACCTGCGCCGAGCTGCGGCGCGCCGGACACGAGGCCAGAGGCGATACCGGGTCCGAAGATGCCGAGGCCGAACAGGGCCAGGCTGGCGAGGACGAGGCTCATCGCCTGCCCGACGTCGGGTTCATGCCCCTGCAGCGCCGTCGTGAACTGGGTGAAATAGTTGGAGCCGATGCCGACGATGACGGCGAGCACCATCACCTTGATGCCGGAGCTGACGACATGGCCGAGCACGCGCTCGGCGAGGAAGCTGGTCCGGTTCCAGAGCGCGAAGGGCACCAGGATGAAGCCGGCGAGCGAGTTCAATTTGAACTCGAGGATCGTCACGAACATCTGCACGGCGAGGATGAAGAAGGCGAGGATGACGAGCGCCCAGGCGATCAGCAGCACCGCGATGGTCACGAAATTGTCGAAGAAGCTGGTGAAGCCCATCATCTGCGAGGCCTGATTGAGCAGTGGCCAGGCGGCGGCGAAGCCGGTGCCGGCGAGCTTGCCGGGCTTCAGCAGGTCGGCGGCCGCGATCGTGCCGCCGCCAGCGGTGATCCCGGCCTGCGCGAAGGAATTGAAGATGATCGTCGCGAGCGTCGAAAAGCTGTTCAGGATGAAGGCGAAGGTGCCGATGTAGAGGATCTTGCGGATCAGCTTGCCGAGCACATTGTCCTCGCCGCCCAGCGCCCAGAACAGGCCGGCAAGCGTGATGTCGAGCGCGATCAGCGTCCGGCTGAGGAAGCCGACGTCGCCGCCCAGCAGGCCGAACCCGCTGTCGATGTAGGTGACGAAGGCGGCCAGGAACTGGTCGATGACGCTGAGGTCGTTCACTTGGGCGGGTCCTGTCATTTGGTGTCGCGGGGCGCACCCGGAGGAGCGTGAGCGCGCCCCGCGACGGCGGCGGCCGGAGGCGGGACGGCCGCCGCCTGAGCCGGCACGGCCTATTGAGGGGTGTAGGCGGTGCCGGAGCCGAGGAACTTGATGGTGGCGCTGCTCGCGTCGGTCCGAGCCTGGGTGCGCGCGGCGCTTTCGAGCGCATCGGCCCGATATTGCGCGGCCATCAGGTGCTCGATCTGGAATTGCTGCTTGGCGACGAGCGCGAGCAGCTGGTTGGTGGTCTGCTGAACCTGCAGCGCACCCTGAGCACCCTGGCTGCGCGTGACGAGGCTGGTCAGCGTGGTCTCGTCGGCGGCGATATTCTCGACCACCTGCGCCTGGACCGTCATCGTCTGCTGGTAGGCCGACATCGACGTGGCCAGCCGGGTACGCGCATCGGCGACGTGCTGGTTGTTGGTCAGCGCATTGTTGAAGGTGGTCGGATAGAGCGCCTGATATTGCTGGTTGAGCAGCGTGACGTGGAACTGGATGTTCGACGCCTGCCCCATCAGCTGGTCGATCTTCTGGATATCCTGCCGGAGCATCGTCAGCTCGGGGAAGCTGACGACGCTCAAATTCCGCGCCTGATTGAGCAGGCTCTGCGCCTGGTTCTGCAGCATGGTGATCTGGTTGTTGATCTGCTGGAGGGTGCGCGCGGCGGTCAGCACCGTCTGGCTGTAGTTCGATGGGTCGAACACGATGATCGCGTGCGCCGGCTGGCTTGGCACCACCAGGCTGGTCACCAGCGCGCCGACCGTGCCGAGTGCGAGGGCGCCGGCGGTGCGATATCTCTGGAACAGCATACTCTTCGTCATGGTCGTCTCCGGGGGGGCTGGAGGGTCAGGGATGGGGAAAGTGGTCGAGCAGGTCGGCGGCCCAGCCGAGGCCGGCGTCCGCGAGGAAGCGGGCGGCAAAGGGGACACCGGTGGGATCCGCCAGGATCGCGTCGATGCGCCGCTGGCTGGCGGGATCGGACGCGCCGCACAGCGCGAGCGCGATTGGTCCGAGCCCGAGCTCGAACAGGCGATTGCCCCGCGCCGACTGGAGGTAATAATGCCGCTTCGGCGTGGCGCGGCTGATCAGCTCGATCTGGCGCTCGTTGAGCCCGAAGCGCGCATAGGCGTCACGGCCCTGCGGCTCGATGGCGCGATCGTTGGGCAGCAGGATGCGTTGCGGGCAGCTCTCGATGATAGCGGGGGCGATGCTGCTCCCCGCAATGTCCGCCAGGCTCTGGGTCGCGAACAACACCGCGACATTCTTCTTGCGCAGCACCTTGAGCCATTCGCGGATGCGTGCGGCGAAGAGCGGGTGGTCGAGGAAGATCCAGGCCTCGTCGAGGATCAGCAATGTCGGCCGCCCGTCGAACCGTTCCTCGAGCCGGTGGAACAGGTAGGAAAGGACGGGGGCGACGACGCTCGTCTGGGTAAGCAGCGCCTCGGTCTCAAAACATTGGACGTCGGCGAAGGCGAGCGCGCTGGTCGAGGCGTCGAGCAGCCGGCCGTGCGGCCCGTCGAGCGTATAGGGCTGGACTGCGGTGCGCAGCGCGTTGGACTGGAGCAGGAGGGCCAGGCCCGTCATCGTCCGCTCGGCCGGCGGCGCGGATGCCAGGCTGCCGAGCGCCGACCAGACCGCATCCTTGATCTCGGGCGTCACCGCGACGCGCTCGGCATCGAGCAGCGCCGCGATCCAGGTCGACGCCCAGGCGCGTTCGGCGGGATCGTCGATCCGCAGCAGCGGCTGGAAGGCCAGCGCGTCGGCCTCGCCGGTGTCGGCACCGAGCGCATGGTGGGCGCCGCCCATCGCGAGCACGGCGGCGCGGGCCGAGAAGCCCTTGTCGAAGATAGTGATCTGCGCGCCCTGGTAGCGGCGGAACTGAAGCGCGATCAAGGCGAGCAAGACCGATTTGCCGGCGCCGGTCGGGCCGACCACCATCATGTGGCCGACGTCGCCGACATGGGTGGAGAGCCGGAACGGGGTCGAGCCCGCGGTCTGGGCGACCAGCAGTGGGGGTCCATCGAGATGCGCATTGCGCGCCGGACCCGCCCATACCGAGGACAGCGGCATGAGATGGGCGAGGTTCAGCGTGTGGACGATCGGCTGGCGGACATTGGCATAGGCATGGCCGGGCAGCGAGGACAGCCACGCCTCGACCGCGTTCACACCCTCGCGAAGGCAGGTAAAGCCAAGCCCGCCGATGATCCGCTCCACTGCACGAATCTTGGCCTCGACCCGATCGCGGCTCTCGTCGGCGACGGTGATGGTGGTGGTCAGATAGCCGAAGGCGACATGGTCGCCGCCGAGCGCCTGGAGCGCGAGGTCGGCATCGACCACCTTATTGTCGGCATCGCTGTCGAGCAACTGGGCCGGCTGGTTGTAGAGCACCTCGCGCAGCATCGCGGTGATCGACTTGCGCTTGTTGAACCATTGCCGGCGCAGCCGCGTCAGCAGCTTGGTGGCGTCGGTCTTGTCGAGCGCGATGAAGCGGGTGACCCAGCGATAGGCGAAGTCCGCCTCGTTGAGCGCGTCGAGAATGCCGGGCCGGCTGACATTGGGGAAGCCGACCACGGTGAGCGTGCGCAGGTGCTGGTCACCGAGCTTCGGTTCGAGCCCGCCGACCAGCGGCGTGTCGGCGAGCAGGGCGTCGAGATACATGGGCGTCTCGGGCACCGCCACGGCATGCGGTCGAGTCGAGATCGTGCGGTGGAGATAGGTGAGCGTCTCGCCCGAATTGAGCGCGCGCACCTCGGGCATGAAGGCTCCGAAGAGGTCGAGCGCCCGGTCGGTCTCCGCGACGAAGGTGCCGAGCGCGCCGCGCCAGTCGCGGCCCTCGGCCGCGTCCGGCCGATCGACCAGCGATCGTCCCGCGGCATCGGCGCCGTCGGCGGCCGGCAGCCAGGTGAGGGTCAGGTGGTAGCGGCTCTCATAATGCGCACCGTCGGCCTCGAACCGGCCGCGCCGCTCCTCGTCGACGAGCCACGACGCGGCGTCGGGAAAGGCCGAGACGGGATAGCCCAGCGCCTCGCGCCGCTCGGCCTCGAAGAACAGCGCCCAGCCGGTACCGAAGCGCTTCAATACATTGTTGGCGCGCGCGCAGGCGGAAACGAGCTCGGCCTCGGTGGCGCTCTCGAGGTCGGGACCGCGAAAGGCGAGGACGCGTGAGAAACTG
>Ga0105237_10006026_pt1 | contig 13569 bp, 8 predicted proteins | sample KBSC24metaG_FD_81520 | JGI IMG/M metagenome (GOLD analysis project Ga0105237, IMG submission 81520) | Corn rhizosphere microbial communities from Kellogg Biological Station, Michigan, USA - KBS C2-4 metaG | ecosystem: Host-associated > Plants > Roots > Rhizosphere > Soil | place: Michigan, USA...
AACCATTTATTAAGCTAAAAAATAATTTCTACGCCGATAAATACGTCAACACGCAGCAGGGTCCGCCGCTGTCAACCCCGATAACATCCGATTGGTGGAGCGCCCAATGGCAAATAATCAGGGACAACGGCCAGATGGTCCGCATTAAAAACCGGTGGAAAGGCACTTACCTGCTTGTAGACCAGCGTGGCTATGTAACCCTTACCGACGATTTTAGAAACCGGGCTTCACTTTGGACAATGGAGACTACCAGCGACCAGAACGTGTTCCGGTTCCGCAACCTGATGACGGGCGGCTATTTAAGCATCGCCACAACAGGCGTACTCATACAAACGAAGCAGCCTGATAACAACTTTGTTTCGGGGTGGTTTTTTGAGCAGCCGTGATAGTAGCCATAAATAAAAGAATCATGAAAAAGTATTTTCTACTGATGTTATTGGCTCTTGGCCTGCATACCCATGCCCAAAAAACAGGCAGCGTGAATTTTACCATAAACGTAACCAGCGCTGCCGGCGGCACTGTTGTTCAAAACGCGGCCCAGCCTTATACCAAATATACCGACTACTCGGCTTACTGGTTCACGCGGCCTGATGGGGAGCGTTATGTGATGATTAACGGCGGTAAAGACCTGGGCATTGTGATACTCCGTAACCGTGAAAACGATGCAGATATAGTATATGAACCCCAATATCACGGCGACCAGCTGGACCTGAATGTTAGCTACAGGGGGGGTAAATATGTTTGCTATGCAGATAATGATAAGGGCCCCGTACATATACATTACAATACGTTTACCCCGGGCGAGCTGGAGTTTACCTTTACAGGCCCGGTTACTTTCGCCACCGGTACAAACAGTAGCAGCTACGTAAAAGGCACAATTAACGGCACTATCCATTTGTACAGGGATGCCATGTACGAGAAATCGGCAGTGGCGCCAAATTGCAATTGCGACCCTACCATTTACGCCGCTTTTTATAACCCGGAGGTTGGCCGTACGCCATCTGCCTGCGAAAATGCTGTGCTGTGGCGGGTTTACAACGCGCTGCACCCTGCTTTTTACCCCCTGTTGAATATTGCGATAACTGATGATGGCAACGCAAAATTTAGCGAAGGCACTATTATGTACCGCCAGGATAAAAGCATGGTTGATGTTACTGAGGCACTGGAAACTACGGATGCCTGCAATGCGGCCAACAAGCGGCGCGACCTGGTATCGGTAAATGCGCATAACCGTTTGTTTACGCAGGACGATTATAAAATGGGCTTCATACAAAGCACAAACACCGACCAGTTTAAGCCAAAAAACAGCGACGACCTGAAGGCGAATATGATGAAGGTAGTAAAGCTGTCTGATTCGCTGTATAAGCTGGTGATAGCTAAAAAGATGACATCAGAAGAAGCCAACAAACAGGCCAGCGCTGCCATGAAATCATTAGAGAACAGCCAAAAGGGCGGGCCCGATATTCACCAGGCCGAAGTGTATGCCCACCTGGATGTATATGCAAAGGTTAACGCACAACAAAGTGATGTTAGAACAGTAGGCGGGCAATTGCAGCATAACGTTGCCGGTTCGGCTTTTGAATTATACAAGCCCTCGGTTAAGGACGGAGACGGCAATTGGTCGCCATTTACGCTTTACATCGGTTTCGGCAAGTTTAACATCGTTAAACAAGACGACCAGGTGCGAAGCATTGTGCCGGTTTACGACCCAAATGCCGGTAAGCTTGCACTGGCTAACGTGATAATTGAGATCAGGGGCGGCAAGGAGCTTGTAGAGACGGCAACCCGCACCATCAACTTTGCCACTATACCGGCCATGTTCAACAATAATTAAGCAACACCCTAACACAAAAAGATATGAAAAAGACACTTTATACTATTATACTGTTAGCAGCGGCAAGTGCTGTGAATGCACAGGGGATTTTAGGAAAGATAAAGAACAAGCTCAGCAATAACGCAGCGCAAACCGCACAGCAAAATGTGGCCAACCAGGTTACCGGCGCAAATTCAACCTCGATGGCGCCGGATGGTACAACTGTACACTACACTGATCCGGCAACTATTGGCACCTTGCTGATGACTTATACGCAATCGGAACGAAACAATCATCCGGATGGATATGATATATGGTTTTCGTCGGTACAGGTGGTGAATAACCAAATAGTGGCAAAAATTCACGAATCAAACGTAACATCTTTCAGCTACAACAACGGGCAGTTTCAAAAAACCGGCGAGGCGCCACCAAACGTTAAGCGCAACGATATAAAAAACGGCAGTGAACTGGAGCAATTCAGTGTTGACTTTTCGCAGACCGATATGAGCAACGCCCTGCTAAAAAACGGACGTGCCGTTACCAGCGGGATGGTGCCCGGCAAACCAGAACAGACCTACACTTTTAACGGTAAAGTTGTGGGCAGCTTCATGATGGCGCAAATTGCCCACAATGCCGACTCGAGCGTTGTTGCTGTGGCCGGAGCGAGCATAGCAGGTGGTATGACCTATCATATGAACTCATCCACCGGCACAAAAGTAACCTTGCCAAAAGCTTATGGGGCCCTGCCGCTCGTTAGCCCTGATGGTAAAATAATTGCAGCCATAATGCCTGTCGATAAGAAGGTATATGTCTCAAACGGGCAGAACTGGCCTGTTACCAACTTAACAAACAACCAGATCTGGCTGCGTAATACCGGCAACGTTTTTAATCTGCCGGATGCCAATAAGCTCACGCTTGAACGTAACGGAGCCCCATTTTATAAATTTAATAACCCGGCTGAGCTAAAGCTCCTGTTTTTAAATGCAAACGAGACGGGCATGGCCTGGGCAGGTTACCGCGGCCTGTATTTTTCGGACGGCACCGTGTTTGAAAATGCATCGTCGCCAACCAAAGTGGTTATAGACGGAAAAGAAGTGATCGTGTTTTTGGATGTGGATTTGGGTAGCGGAAAATTGTATTTGTGCAAACACGCTTTGTAAGGAACGCTGTACTGTTCCGCGGAACAGTTGTGTACAGGTGGAACACTTGTGTACACAGTGTGGAACACCTGGTTTAATTAGATTGGTTTATTATTTATTTAACAATCAGTGACTTATGTATTATGTGCATTTAGGTGTTCCGCAGAACACTTGTGTACAGTATGGAACATCTTAAATAAAACAACCGCCAAAATGAAAACCTCAATATCCCTGTTCCTTATGCTGCTGCTAACATCAGCCCTGCATGCCCAAACCGTTCCGCTGCCTGCATTTTTAAAATGGAGCACCAATAACGCGCCATCGTGCAAAAACGTGTTCGTGGCAAAGGATAGCATATTGCTGGCCGTTAAAAACAAATGCCTGGATGAGGGAAAGATGATAAACTGGCGGCCGCTGGCGGGCGTGGATGCAGAACAGCTAAAGGTTAATGTACCGGCCGGGGCGACTATAAAGCTAAGCATCACCTATAAGTTTAAACCGGTTGGCGGCGACGTATTAGGGTTTTATGGCACTTTCGACCCGGTAAGCGACAACAGCGATGTGACCTTTAGCCGCAACCTGCAAACGCTGGATAAAACTGAAAGCCTGGCCGCATCGGATGGATACACTACGGCAGTATTGTCAGTGAATTTCGGTAATGAGAGCGACAATCCTAAATGGAGCACGCCTATAGCTTTACACGGCACTATGAATTTCCATTTCAATGTAACGACAAACAATGGCGAAGAGACCCACAAGGGCAGTTATGCGGTTATAAGGTCTGTTAAGCTGGAAGTAAAATAAAATCGCCCCATATATTAAACATTAGCACTAAAACCATGAAAAAATATATCAGTGTAATCATATTCATCGTAATATCCGCAAAGCTGTTTGCACAAAACGGGCGCGCTTCAGATGAAGACCTGGCGCGGGCCATGCGTGGCGGCCGTTTATCATTAAATGCCGAAAAAAGTGTTCTCTCTGCCGGCGAGCAAACTCAAATAAATATAGATGTATATATCCCGCCTGCTACAAATAATGATGGAGATTTTATTACAGACGGCCACCCCGAACACATGTCAGACGCTGCGCATACGCTGGCAAGCGCCGGTTTGCCGATATCATATCATGCCCAAAACTGGAAAATCTTACAAGGCGGTGGTTCATTGGATATAGTTGATGAGTACTTAGTTAAATATACCGCACCGGGGTCAGCGCCAAGAGATAATATGATGGTAATATCAGTAGACCTGATACCAACCGGCCACGACCTGCCCAAAGTGGTATTGCTGAAGACCCTGTATTTTGAAACCGGCGATAACATCTTTGCTTTTAACGTGCCGGCATCGGGCATTAATGATGCGCGCTACAGTCAGAAAACAACCGGTGCAAAAGGGTCTGCTACCAATCCATCAACCGTTGCCGCTATCGACCCTGCAATACTCGCCCGCATACCTGCCGCCGACAGGGCCAGGTTGCAGGCTCAAAAAAACCAGGCTGATGCTGCGGTAGGGGCCAGCAACGTAAACCTGGTAAGCCTTACCAGTAACGCAAACGCCATCTTCGACCCTACAAATAACGTCACCATCATAAAGTTCATAGGCCTTGGGCGTGATTTAGGCCCGGGACACCCGGCGGCAGCCGGCGGCGGTATCATGATAATAACTTATACCGGCGGGTTAACAAAGGGAGTACATCCCTTTAACGGCACATCTAATGCAATTTCGTTTAGTCCCGATTTACGGCCCAGTGTAAAAACCTGTGCATGCTCCATGCAGGGTAATCCAAAACTTCAAAGGTTGAAATGCGGCGGTACCCTTACCATAACTAAGATGGATGGCGATTTCATAACAGGCACCATCAGCTCAACCATATGGAACAACAAAACCGGGCAAGACAAAACCTTTAACCGGGGAACCGTTTACGGCGTATTTAAAATAAGGAAAGCATATAACGATCCTCACTGATGAAAAAATTAACGATAGCCATTGTGGTGTGCATGGCCCTGTTTATCGCAATAGGCGCATGGGCCCAAAACAAAAGCGCTTCGTTCAGGCAGCAAAGGCCCGAGGAGACAGCGTTTCTAAATCAGCTGCACCAGCAATTGTTTGATGCGTTGCCGCACACCTACAAAAACTGGACAACCGGTAAAGAAGATTTAACCTTCGATGCCACCAAATATTGGTGCCGCGACCCTGGAAGCTGGAGTATTTGCAACGGGTTTATTTTAAAAACTGTAGGCATCAGCGACCCTTATGCGTTGGATTGGGAGGTAGATTTTACCATGACCGATGAGGACAAAATGCCGTTGATGACTGCCGTTATGAATGGGATGAAGGACTTTAACAACGCGCCGCAGGTAGCCGCTGCTATTAAATCGGGCGCTAAAAGCAGCCTGAAGATTTTTATTGTAGCCAATCTGTACATACGGGGAACGGATAGTTCAATGCCTATATCTTATTGTGCCAAAACACAGCCGGTTGCCTTATCTATCCCGGTGCCGACAACATTGGCAGTTAAAGGTATCCGCTCGGCCGATTGCCCTATTATGGACGGTGGCACGGCTAGCCTGCACGGCGATTATTACGATACAGCCCTGGTGTATTTGGGGCAGCCTGTTGTGGCCAAAAAAACCGAAACCACCAGCGACGGTATCACCGATACGCGTTATGAGCTCGCTTTCGACCGTACGAAGATAAGCCGGTTATCGGTACAAAATATTGCAGTAACATTTAAAGGCGATTCGGCTGATATAGACGAAGCGATAAAGTTGATTAATTGGCAAAAGCTATCTGATTTGATAGCCAAATAAAGAGAACCTGTTAGGGTAGACGTTGCAACAAAGGGCCGCCGGTTAGGGGGCGGCCCGCAGCGTCGTAACCTCCACTAAAAATAGTATTAAGCTATGCGTAGATACTTGATGTTTTTATTGCTGATGATGCTGGGCATCTCGGCATTTGCGCAGACTGACGAGGAGTTTAAGCAAATAATGGAGCAATACAAAGTGCGCCTCAGCAAGGTAAAAACACGGCAGGAGGGCGCAGCTATATTGGCCGAAATGCAGGCGAAGCAGCAGGCTTACCTGAAACAGAAGCTGGCGCCTGTAAATGCCATAAAGGCACAATTAGGCACCGACCAGGCCAAAGATGCTATGTCGGGCATGAAAGACAAGCAGGGATTAGCCAAATATGAAAACAACCCCATGTATACCAAATGCAGGGTTGAAATGCATTATAATTTCACCCAGGACGATGTAGCTAATGGCGACAGGGGGCCAACTACCTTTAAAAGCAACGGCAGTTGTTCTGTTATAGCAACTTCGTTCCTGTTTAAATATGCAGGTAAGATTGTACTGTCTGCCACCGGTGACGCTATTGTAAACGGCAGTGTGAGCGGGAGTGTGAGTGCAAACAGTTCGGACCCTACGGGGAACGGTACGCATACTTACAGCGACCAGGGCTCAGCGCTTAACACGCCGTCGCCCGTTGTTAATTTGAATTACGAAAGCCCGACAAACTGGAGCGCCTCGGCAAAAGTGTTATTGAGGAACAATCATAACGATAACGCGACCGGCTCTGTTACTGATACTACCGACGCTTATGCGGCGGCTACAAATACCGATGGTACCTTAACCATGAACGGGGAGGTGATATCGATAGCAAAAAACTTTAACGACCACACCACAACCGGGGACGGCAAGCACAAGCAAAGCCACAATTTTACCGGCAGCTTAACCATTAAGATAACGCCCATTACAGACAATTACCTTGTATGGTTTGAGCCGGTTGCGGGGCAAAGCGCCTATGAGCGATGGATGCCGGAGGGCTACGGTTCGAAGGCAGATAAGCACGGCAATTTTATCGACATAAAATTAAAAGTAGAAGATAAAAAACAGCCGGGGAAGGATGCCTCGAACCAAATTAAATACATAGTTTGGGAATTGCCGAAAGAAGAGATCAGCAAGCTGCCCGGCTACGCCTGCAATGCGCCTAATGAATGGACGAATAAGATTAACACCCCTGCCGACCATATTAACCGCCTGGCCGATATGCAATTGCGTCGACTGAATGAACAGCCGGATACCGCTGCCGAAACCCTGGCGGACACAACAACCGTGGCAAATAATAATACCATCAGGGTTTACTCTTTTGATTGGGGCGGATACGCACGGCTAACCGCGCACGTTTATTTTACTGACGGATCTGATACCTATGCCGTAGAGAAAGGCAACCAAAACAATTACCTGCTGTTACCTAAACGCGATGGAGACTCGAAGGTGGCAACCTATTTTAAACAGATTAATAAGGTGCTTGACAAAAAGGATACTGATGACGACGAGAAAATATTACATGACGACAAGTTTCCCGGTGATGGCTTTACACTGTATGAGGAATACCGCGGCTTTATGGAACACGGCAAGCACATTTACGGCGACCCCAATGCCAAGGATGTAATGATATACAACGGCATAAACACCGACCGCAGCCGCGATGGAATTATGACCTACGAAATGGTGCTGAACAACTACACCAAACAGGTTGTAAAAACGCATCATCGTTTTACAAAAGACGAATTTGGGTTGATACCGCTAACACCGCCATCTACAGAAATCGCGGCATCGAGAAAATACGAAGTAGAGATTATTCATCGCGATAAATGTTTAAATTTTAACAATATACGTGAGCTGCACTCGGTCGACCAGCATGGTATTTGTATGCTCCAAACACAAAAGAGATTGGGGTTTGCGTTCGCATCCTCGAAAACCGACGTGCTCGGCACGCCAAATGACTTCGACTTCCTGGTAATAAGCGCTGATTTTCGGCCGGACGCCGGAGGGTGGACAGCGACAAAGGTTGATTTGAATGACGACGGTACCTTTACAGTAAACCCGAATGGTAAAAGCGTGGTAACAACCGACCAATACGCGATGGTAATAGCGCACGAAATGCTGCACAATTCGGGTGTTGAGCATCATGGAAATAATGATGCTTATGGATCTGATCGCGCAGAATTTAACTATAACGGAAACGGATACTGGCAGATAAACAAAGGGAACAAGGTAAAGCTGCAGTGGGAAAACAAGCCCGGGGTAGATATTGAATTTGATGACCCTAAGTTTGCACAGATACTTAAGCTTTTTAACGACAGTTTGGCCATACGCACTTACCACGGCACCTGCAGCGGGTTTGAGGATTGCATTATGCGTTATGACGATGCCAGGGCATACTGTAAAGACGCCAACAGCAGCGTAATATATATTATTGATACCGACCCTAATAAGTATGCAGGGGAGCTGAATGGCATGCACTTATGCACCGACAAAAAAGGCACCGGAGTAAACGACCCCGAACATAGGCCAAGGATACGATACGGCGACGCCGATAATGGTGACTGTATTCACCAGTTTAAGATAAACGACAAGTATTCTCATTAGATATGAAAAAGTTGATTTTTAAAGCGGTACTATCATGCTTTTTGATGATAACAGGCGTGCAGGCATTTGCACAGCCCACCAGCGATGCAGAAGCCAAAGAAATGGCCCAAAAGCTAATGCACATGACGCCCGCACAGATCATGAAGTTTCGCGACTCGATGATGAAGGCGGTTATGCAGAAACAGGCAAGGGCTTTGCCAAATGGCGACCAGTTGCTGATACAACATCACTACGATACCACGTATACAACAGTTCATTTTTACTACACAAAAACAGTTTCGGAATCACATACCTATCCCGGAAACACCGGCTCATCGACGTATATATGCTCCGGCAAATCGATGAAAGCGCCTATGATATATGAAGCTAACGGGCATACCGTTGTGCAATGCGGTATGAACCCGCCCGGCGTTAGTACAGCCGCCATTGACAAAATGGTTCATGGCCTTAACGACGAAAAAAAATACGCAACTGCCGATCAGGCCCTTAAGAACCAGGATGTGGCCCGGCAAATGGCTTTTTCGTCAATGGCGGTTAAGGATAACTCGATTACAGGTACGGCCAGCGAAAATAGCCATTACAGCGGCAACCAGGGCAACACCATTATTACCACAAAGCAACCGATCATCAACATGGCGTTCACATTTTCGTACGACCCTGTACAGGCACTTTCTACAGTTGGCGTTGGTGCAAATATTAACATTCATACATATAGCGCAGGTGTCGACGAATTTGGACACCTGCAACAACACAGCAGCGATGACGTAACAGGTTTGGGCATGTTAGGTGCAACCGATCCGCACTTAGCAAAAATGGTGGGAGTTGCTGAACCGCCGAGAACAGATCCCGACCAGGCTTATATAAAAGTTACCAAAACAGCTTATGGATTTAAAATAGAATACACAAAAACCCAGTTCTTGCGCGAGTCCAATGCGCATATTACCGAGACGCTTAACGCTGATATTGGCGGACCTGAACAGCAATACGAGGCGGTGCTGAAGCCTATGCCAAAAAGCAAATACGAAACATGGCTGCCAAAAGGCCCGAAAGTAGATGGAAGCGATGATACCAAAGGAGATGACAGCGCCAAGTTTTATGTGGAGGTACATGATAAAGGCAACCCCAATAAGCTATATCCGGGCAGCTTCACAGTACGTTATGAACTAAAGGATATTACGCATTACAAAGGCTTTAACAGCAATTACCCTGTTTACGATGGCGACGAAAAAGCAGACATCAGGATATCCGATTCGACGAAATTTTTCTCGCTGGGGACTTTTGACCCGACGTTATGTACCGATAGCGTAGCAACATCTGTTGTAAATAACGGGAATTTGGCGATAGTACAATTAACATGTATGGACTATGGCGCCTGGGCAAAGCTTACCGCCCAGGTAACACTTGACGACGGATCGGTACTTACCGCCAGCCCGTATTACGATAAAGGCGAAACCTTTATTACGATACCGTTTGACCGCGATGAAAACAAAATTGCAGATGCCTGGGAAGAAAGCGAGCACATAAAAGGTAACGGATACGGCCTCGATTGGGATGAAGATGTAAAACCCGACAACGGCCACCCCGGCGACGGCATTACCCTTATAGACGAGTATCGTGGTTTTTTAACGGAAGACGATAGCTACAACCCCATATTTAAAAGATTTTCGCCGCAGAAAAAAGAACTGATAACCATCGGCCTTGCCAACCTGACTGCTAATGGCAATACATTTAAAAAACAGATAAAAGATGGAGCAATGAATTACGGTAAGGCGTCGGACGTTGTGATTTATCATCTAACCAACTCGAAATACGGCTACCATGAAGATGTTGCGGGCACCAATTACGGCAGGTGGATAAATTACAATAGTCCCATGTCGAAGCATGCGCACGGAGTGGTGATTTATGCAGATGATAACCGCGCTACCGAGGAAAAAAGAGCTAAGGCACTTGCTACCACCTTCCCGATATTCGACGAAGCGAGAACTGGTTTTTTAGGAAACATGACGCCGGAGGATACCAAAGAAATTCATTTATGGACGGTTTATATAATTAACGATGTGCCTTTTAAGCGTACCGAATTTATGCCGGACCACCCTGAAGGTATGGACGATTTTGAGCAACGGATGTTCCACAATATTGCCGCTGCCAACGCGGAATTTCATGTAAATATCGACCCAAATCACGCATCGCCCCAGGTTGCACAGAATATCGCAACAAACATTCAGCATATCATATCTTATACTGTTTCGCACGAATTGGGGCATGCAACCAATATTCATCACCATAATGCTGCGAACCCCGGCCCGGACGATATAAACTATTATAAAGGCAGCCCTAACTGCGTAATGCGTTACTGGATGGACAATCATTATCCCGAAAACTGCATGACCTGGATGCAAATGTGGATATTTGGCTTATGGAATCCCGCAGCTATGGTAACACCCAAAGGCGGTACCGACTACATTAAATTGTGTACCACAGGCGATGATTGTTTTCACCAGATGAAGCTGAAAAAGAATTAACGTATAACCAGCGACTTTTCCTGGCAATACCGGGTGCATCCGGCGTTATCAAAAATTTGCTCTGACCAGGATAATAATCTTAATAGCCTGTCTGATCAAATCATTTCCGATTTAATCAAAGGCTTCTTAGTTTAGCCGTTGATAAAAGCAATCCTCCTTTAATTGACCTGATTTCTGTGTTAGGAGCAGGCTACAATGCGTTGGGAGATTAATCCGAATGTTAGCTACTTAATTGTCAGCCTGTAAAGTCCAGGTTAATTTTAGGAAAACCAGCTCAATTTTTGTCTACAGACTAATAAAATCCTATATACTATTCATATTGGGGCTAAAGCCAATAGCCAAAAAAAAAACGCAGCGGTATTCTTTGCTAATTAATTTTTGTTCGTACAAAAACATATTTCTCAAAAAAAGTGCATTGGCTGGGCTGGTTGGTGCAATGTATAAAAGCGATAATTGGCTTAGGATAGAGCCGCACGTTGTAAATTTAATACAGGCACTGCCTTTGCAAGCACCTGTGCAATGAACTTCTTTATAAAAAATATGGTTGGCCCGCGGTGCAAAATGATTGTTGAGCTGGAATTTGAAAAAATCGGGTTAAAATGTATCAATATCGATTTGGGGAGGGTAACCATTACGGGCGATGCCTCGGCTGCACAAATTATGGAAGCGGGGCTTGCTTTGTCGAACTACGGTTTGGTGCTGCTTGACAATAAGAAGAATATTTTAGTTGAACGGATTAAACGGGTGATTGTAGATATGGTTACTTATGGCGATTCGCCGCTTAAAACCAATTTCTCCGACTATCTCAGCACAAAGCTAAACCTTGATTACACCTATCTCGCTAACATATTTTCGTATGTGCAGGGCACAACTATCGAGCAATTTATCATTCTAAATAAAATCCAGGCGGTTAAACAGTTGATCTTACAGGACGAGCTTAACCTTACCGAAATTTCGTGGAAGCTCCATTACAGCAGCGTGGCGCACCTGTCTGCCCAATTTAAAAAGGTGACCGGCGTAACCCCGTCCCATTTTAAACACCTTAGTTTTAACGACCAAAAGAGCGCCTGAAAAATATCGGGGTAAACGCATTAAAATGGTTGGTTCCAATCGGAAGGCCATAAGGGACTCCGCTGGAGTCTACATCTTTTTTTGATTTTCTATAAACAGGTGGCTCCCCTGGAGCCGGTCTGTATCGCAGATAAAATCTTTGCGGCCCCGGCGGGGCCACCTGTTTATAGAAAAGCAGGTAAGAACAATCGGCCCCAGGGGTGCCTCCTTTATCGACGTGCGACCGGAGGCTGTCCCTGGCTAACCATTTTATCGCATTTTGCCCTTCTGAAAATGTGTGAATTATATAACTTATAGCAAAAGTTATGTAACATATCAGCTACAAACGCCCCATAGTTTTGTACATCCTGAAATCTGACCCAATAGGACCTCCGGACAATTTACAATTTACTCTTCAAAACATTTATTTATGAAAAAAAGATTTACGCTTACTATGGATAGTACGCCATTGCCAAACGGCAAGCACTATCCAAACGTATTTAAGCCTATCCTGGCCACCATCCTGCTGGTTATTGCTTTAGCCGCAGGCTGTAAAAAAGACGATTTTGAAGGCGAAATAAAAGGAAATTGCCCGGTAGTAGTTTCAACCGACCCGGCTGATAAAGCGGTAGACGTTGCGCTTGAAAAAGCAATATCGGTAACGTTTAATACCAATATGTCTGTTGGTACTGTAAACGCCAATACATTTACTCTAAAACAGGGTGCCACAGCAGTAGCAGGTAAAATTACCGCATCGGCCGATGCTAAAACGTTTACGTTTACACCCACCGTGCCACTTTTACCATTTGCCATTTACACCGGTACCATTACAACCGGCGCAACCGATACATTGCGTACCGCGTTGGTCAGTAATTTTGTGTGGAGCTTTACCAGCATCCCGCAACTAACACTAACTGCAAATCCAACAATTGGCGGCACAGCCACGGGCGATGGCGTGTTTGCCCGCGACTCGGTTGCTACTGCAACAGCTACGCCAAATGCAGGCTATGCGTTTGTTAACTGGACAGAAAACGGCACTATTGTTTCAACTAGTTCAAGCTACCAGTTTACCTTAAGCGCCAACCGCGCACTGGTTGCAAACTTTAAGGTGATACCGCCATCGCAATTTGCGGTAGTATTGTCATCGCTGCCGGTTAAAGGCGGAACTTCAAGCGGCTCGGGCGCTTACAATGCCGGCACTAAGGTAACTGTAACCGCATCACCAAGTGCCAAGTACACATTTATCAACTGGACGGAGAATGGCAACATAGTTTCTTCAAGCTCCAGTTACCAGTTTATTTTAGCCGGTAACCGCAAGTTGATCGCCAATTTTAAGGCTATACCTGCTTCGCAATTTGCACTTACCATAACGTCGAACCCGGCCGAAGGCGGCTCGACGACAGGTTCTGGCGCATATGCTGCGGGAACAACGGCTACTATACAGGCAACAGCAAATGCCGGTTACAACTTTACGTCATGGAGCGGCGACGCATCGGGTTCAACCAATCCGTTAAACGTTACCATGAGCGCTAACAAAAACATCACGGCAAACTTTGCGCTTATTGTAGTGGTGCCACCGCCGGCCTTAGGTTCCATTGAGGTTTTTGGTGC
>Ga0105237_10006027_pt1 | contig 13568 bp, 8 predicted proteins | sample KBSC24metaG_FD_81520 | JGI IMG/M metagenome (GOLD analysis project Ga0105237, IMG submission 81520) | Corn rhizosphere microbial communities from Kellogg Biological Station, Michigan, USA - KBS C2-4 metaG | ecosystem: Host-associated > Plants > Roots > Rhizosphere > Soil | place: Michigan, USA...
GAAAAACCCTTGGACACATTGTCCGTGCACATTCTTCGTGTAAGGTTGTTCTTTCCAGTGAATAACTGGAACAGCCCCGGTGGGCCCAACCTTGGGCTAACTGCTGCGCGGGTGCTGCGAACGGGAACTCATTCCTCCGGGAAGGGGCCGCTCACGCGGCAAGGTTTTATTCTCCCTTTGGGAGGAATGGTCACCTTGGTGACCAGTTAGATTTATTTATTTACAGGCCTATAGTGTTTTCGTTTCTTAGTTAATAAATGGCTTTTGAGTTACAGGCTAGTACTTCGGTATAAAGTTCTTTGGGGAACTTCCTGGTAAGTGCTCCGCCCCAAAGAAGCCCAGGATGAAATACTCTCCTGGGTTCCTCACTGACTCAACATTTGGGGGTGAAAAACCCCTGGGCAAGTGGTTCTAACAAAAAACTAAGAGTACACTTAGTTGAACCAACTACCAACTCTTATTGTTTGTTCCTTCGGTTAATCCGCTGGACAAAACTCTAAGAGGTAAACCTCTTTAAGGTAATATTAAACGCTGCCTTTTGGGCATAAAAGTTTTTAATATTCCCTCGGAGTGCCAAAAGGTGTCTCCAGCCCCGTTGTACTTATCTAAAGCTGTCTTTCCCTTGCTGCCTGTGACAAGGCAGTTAATAAAGACAGCCTAGGGGAAAAATAAACAGACTGCCAGTTTTTTAGAAAACGGCGCCTAGGCCCTAAAATGGTAAGGTTAGTCTAAAAGCTTTTTATTTAAAAACAACTCTTAGTTTTTCGCAATCTTAATTAAAATCCCTGAGCTTAAAGTAGCAAAGGACCCTCAAACCAGGGGGCACCTAATGTTATTTTAAGTACTCTTAGCCGAAAAGCTAAGGGAGCAGGCGGGAGCTAACGTTTTTTCAAGCTTTCCTGGCCCGTGAGGGTTAGTTGAACCACCTGGAGCACTTACCTAAAAAAATTTTTTTTTTAATTGTTTTTAAATAAAAACAACTACAAAGTGTTTGTTTTTATTTAAAAACAATTAAAAAAAAAATTTTTTTAGGTAAGTGTTAAGGTTTTCAGAAACAGGTCTCCGACGCGACCTTCAGATCTTCCTCACCACAAAAAAAGAACAGCTGATAGACCGATGAACCACCGAATTTAAAATGTAACCAGTAATCGTCCACAATACTGGACGAAATGAGAGCAATGTCTCATACATCCTATAAACAAACAGATTTAAAGCCTGAGTATTAATAATGGAACCCAGTGTCCTTCAGGCTTGTCACAAAGAATATTTTACAGGGAAAGCTGCATACTTTCGAGGCTGACCCTGTAAACCAGCAAAATGCAAAGGAAAAAAAGTTATATTAACCCCCTGAAAGAAAACCTTAAAAAATCTCTTAGAAAAAATCTTATTTGGGGTTAAACGGACTAAATATCCGTAAATCAAATATAAACCTAAAAAAATCCCAAAAACTGCCCCTATCCTCAAAACATAATGAAAATGGGCAACAACGTAATATGTATCATGAATAAACACATCTAAACTAGCATGCCTTAAAACCACCCCAGACACACCACCCAAGCTAAACATAAAAATAAAACCTAGAGATCAAAACTCTAAAATCCTGAGTTTAAATATTGAACCTTGTATGGTTAATATTCAAGAAAAAACTTTTATTCCAGTTGGAACAGCAATTAACATTGTTGCTGCTCTAAAATAAGCCCGGGAATCCCCATCCATTCCAATTGTAAACATATGATGAGCCCAAACCATACAACCCACATAACCAATAGCTTGCACCGCAGACCTTAAAGCCTTTACACTAAAAAGCACCTTTTTTGAAGATACCAACTGACAGGCCATTCCTACCAGCCCGAAAGCTGGAGCAATCAATACATAAACCTCCGGATGTCCGAAGAATCAAAACAAATGCTGAAACATCAGCACATTTCCTCCTAACTGAGGTTTAAAAAACCCTCTGTTGACATTTCGGTCAAACAAATTTATGGTAACCCCGCAGGCTAATACAGGAATACTTAAAATAAGCAAAAAAACCGTTACTATTATACACCAACCAAAAAGACCGATAAGAGACCAATCAATCCCTCCTTTCCGGCTCTCGATGCCGGTGGTCATAAAATTTAAGCTCCTGGAAATTGAGCTTACCCCTGAGAAATGGAGGCTAAACAGAATAATATCTGTAGCCAACGTTATTTGTCCCTCACATCTTAGGGGCGGATAAAGAGTTCAACCTGTTCCAGCACCTCCTTCTGTGAAAAAGGAAGTCCATATAAAAAAGAAAGCGGGTGGTAAAACCCAATAAGAAAATACATTAACACGCCTGAATATAAGATCCAGGATCATTAACTCTAAAGGGAACAAATAGTTACCGTAGCCCCCAATAAGCCCTGGCATAACCAAAAAAAAGATTATTACCAGGGCATGTATTGTTAGGACTGTATTATATAGCTGTCCCCCAAGGCCAAAGAAACCTGGAAGTCCTAGCTCAATCCGTATAATCAGAGAGAGGGAGACCCCATCTACCCCCGAAATAAAAGCCTGGATTAAATAAACAATCCTGACCTTTACATGGTCTCTGGTCCAAGCCGCCCGGCCGCAATGCCGGGCGGCATTAACAAAAAAAGATTATTACCAGAGCATGTATTATACAGCTGCCCCCCGAGATAAAGGCCTGGATTAAATAAACAATCCTAACCTTCACGTAATCACTTGTTCAGGCCGTCCGTTAGGGCGACCCGAACGGATAATATAAAAAATGAAAACCACGTTCAAAAGCAAAACCTCCTTTGCGTAAAAAAAGAATACTTAATTTATAATATAGCTTTTAAATTTTATTTAGTGTTTACCTTTTGTTTCGAACACAAAAATAAGAAAACCTTACTTTAACTAAACCAATTATACCTTTTCCGAGCAAAGGAAGTATACTTTTTATAATAAAATTAGAAATTAAAACCTTTTGATCCAAAGTCAAATATTCTTTTTAAAATAATAATTTATTAACAACCGAAGAGCACAGGTCTTCAAAATGGGGGCGCCCACGCGGCTAGCAAAATTTTTCAAAAAAAACTCAAAAAAAATCGTAAAAATCTCACTTTTTTAAAACCTATTGACCTAAGGCAAGAAAATTTTATCAAAAAAAACAACATTTTATAAATGAAAAAAATAACAAAACCTTAAGGTTGATAAGTAAAATACAAGCTCTAAAATAAATTTAACAAAAAAATCATAAAAAAATCTTAAAAACCAGTTTTTAATTATTTAAGAAAAACCTATTGACATAGGGCAAAAAACACCCTCAATTCCAAATTTCAGGAAAAATTCTAAATTAAAAAACCAAAATCATAAACAATAAAAAAAGTTTTAAATACACCTTTTTTATGTTCCCAACCGCTCCTAAGGCGTAGTTAATAACAAACGCACAACACTCACCAATGCTATAATCAAACAACCTTGCCCTGTAATACAAGGATAACAAATAACTAAAAAAATCCTTGGTTACAAAGAGCAACCTTATTAACCAAAATTTTAACAGTTTATAAAACATAATAAAAAATAAAAAAAACACTCAAAATAAGTAACTATTTGGACCCAATACAGGCTTCACGTAAAAATTTCCTAACACAAATAAAATGTAATAAAATCTAAAGGACAATAAAAGTATTAACACAACAAAAAAAACTACAGAAAAATTTAAGTTCAGATTAGATTTAAAAACCACTAAAAGCTTATACAGCTTTAAAGTGTAAAAGAAGGTTAAGATAAAACCCCAAAAAAATAGCAGCCTTAACACAACATTAAGAGCCGAAAGCTCTAAAAAAAACTCCAGGAAAAGGTCTTTTCTCAATATCCCCCCTATAAAATACAGAGCGAACAGAGAAAACATAGACACCAAAACTCTTAAACTTAAAAACCCTCATCAAAAACCGCGAAGCACACGGAAGTCCTGACCCCCCTCATTCTTATTAATAAAATAACCCACTCTAAAAAAGAGGAGGGCCTTAAAAAAAGCATGTCTCAGCAAGTGTAACTTGCTGAAAAAATAATATCCTAGAGAATAAAACAAAAGAAACAAACCAACCTGAGACAAAGTCCTCAGGGCGATTATCTCCTTTGAATCATCCTCTAGTACCCCAAAAACTGAAGAGTACAACATCCTAACAAAGGATAAAAACAATAGACCCAGCAACTCAAAACTGTTAACTTCGGAAAAAAATATTTCCAAAACGAAAAACCCAGCGGTTACAAGGGTTCTCCTGTGGACTAGAGAACTGACCGGCGTTGGGGCCGCTATTGCCCGGGGTAACCACCCTATAAACGGTCCTTGGGCCCTCTTGGTTGCAACCATTACAACCAATAAAAAATCGATAAAAAACAAAAAATAAAACCTCAGACTGGAGTCAATAGAAATCAGAATCAGGGCCATTAAATCCCCTAAACGATTCCTAAACAACGTGTTTATGGAACCCCTGACGGACTCGACATTTATATAATACAAAACCAGAAAAAAACTGGTTAAACCCAACATGTCCCACAGAAAGAATAAAAGCTGATTCCTTTTATTTTTTGTTAACGCAAACATACTTAAAAAAAACCTATTAAAAAAAAACAAAAAATAAGTAAAAAACTTATAATTGTTTATGTAAAAACAAGAATAATATAAACAACAAAAAAAAATTAAAACCAAAAGGACAGAAAAAATCCAAACACCTGGGCTTATAATAAAACTAAAATCAAGAAACAAATAATTTAAACCCTTCATAAAAAAACCTGATAAAAATATAATAAAAATAATAATAACAAAATACACTAAGCTTAGTGCTTTATATAAAATACAAGTAAAATACAATAAATCCTCGTTTGTACAATAAATACAAACAACTCATAAAAACAAAACAAAAAAAACACTGAACCCCTGCTAAAGCTAATGAGGTAATCTAAAATCTCCCCTAACATAAAATTAACAAACATCCGAGCAAACAAAACTAAAGGCCGATAAAGTCCTAAAACTAAGTTTATTATCATTATTAAAGGAGCCAGAAAAAAGTTGCTTTCCTCGGTTAAGCAACGCAAAAAACCTTTACTAAAAACATAATAAAAAAATACTGACAACCAAAAAACTACGGTTAAAACAAATAAATCCAAAATAAAATGGTTTTTTCAAAAAGGTAGGAACCCTAAGATAAAATTAAAAAGAAAAGAAAAAAGTTGAAAACCATAAAAAAATAATCCTTCAACCATTCTTGGTTCCAACCTTAATGTTTTTTTAATAAATAAAACTAAATCCTTGTTTATTAAAAAAAAAAGACCAGCCAAAGAAAGAAAATTTATTAAAAAAAAAACAAATATTATTGTTCTTAAGATCTAAAGTTTAAACCCTGGTTAAACAGAGCGCATTCTGATTTTATGAACTAACATAAAATTTATTAAAAAAATTAAATAAAAAAAAAGTATAAAAACCAATAATAATATAACCAAAAAAGTTAATTTAAAAAAAATTAAAAGCCCTGTCCTTCTATAAAAGAAAAAAGCAAAATAATTCATAAAAAAAATCATAAAAATAAAAAAATACTTCTTTAAATTAACTGGACTTAAAAAGCCTATAAAATAAACAAACAATAAATAAACCCCTCTTACCAATAATAACAAAACCACTAGGTAAAACAACAGCGTCTTAAATAACCCTAAATAAAACAGGTAAACTGACAATCTCAAAATATAAAAAAAAAGCAGCTTAAGAGGCTCATTAAAAAATATAACAAGGGCAAATAAGAACACAGCTTGTCCAGAGGAAATTAAGTTTTCAAGGCTTAAAGCAAGCTATCACCATAATCCTCAGCTTCTTCAAAGCTACATTCTAAATTAAACTAACTGGTACACGGCTAAACGCCTCTAAAATCATTACCTTTTATTTGGAAAAAAAATATTCTAATTAAAATATTGATTTAAAAGATTAACCTTCTTATTAACAGTAAGACATACTTTTTATAATAAATCTTTAAAAAATCACAAATACAAGCCCCCATAAACAAAAAACCAAATTCAATCAACAAAATGCCAGTAAATAGCAGACAAATGCTGTTCAATACAATGTGACAAGCTGAAATGTTTTTTTCACATTCGGTAAATCCTGCTACCTAAAAAAACCAAACCTAAAAAAACATGCAAACCGTGAAATCCGGTCGTTATAAAAAATAATGAACCGTAAACACAATCCCTGAAGGTAAAAAAAGTCCCAAAGAACTCATAATACTGTACTACAACAAACAAAAAACCAAATAAAACAGAAGAAAAAAATAAAATTAAAGCGTTCCGGCTACTTATAAACTTATAATGTGAAACCGTTACAGAAACTGCCCTTCTCACTAAAACAACTGAATTGAAAAAAGGACCCCCGAAAGGGTTAATTTTACAAAAACCATTTGGAGTTCAAATTCCTCCTAAATCAATTGAAGGAACCACTGCTGAATCAAACAAAAACCAAAACATCCCAAAAAATAATATAATTTCCCTAAACAAAAAATAAAAAAAAACAACCTTAAAAGACACCTGAGCAGAATTGTGATGATGTCCTGTTAAACCCTCCGAAATCACGTTTCTAGTTCAGGCATACACGGTAAACAAACATGATAACAAAGCAAAAATTAAAGTAATATAAAAACCATGCTTTAAAAAAACCATAAATCTGGTAAATAAATTTAGCAAATTTAAAGACATTATTAAAGGATAACTGGATTCGGAAACTAAAAAAAAAGATACAAATTTCATATGAAGAATCTTTAGCTTATCAAGCTAAAATATTAAAATTATAATAACTCATAAAAAAGAAAACCACATTTATCAAAAATAATAAAACAAAAAAATAATTTACCCTGGACTTATTATCATAAAAAGAAGCTCTTATGAACCCTTGTTGAAATAAAAAACTCAGACTCATCATTAAAAAAATAAAAATCTCATAAAAAGACCTGATTGTTATAAGCCTAAACAAAGAGCTTTTAAAATAAAACACTCAATTTAAAGGTAAAGAAAGTGTTATCAAAACCTTATTTAACTCAAGGAGATCTGTTTTTTTAATTAGAACCAAATAATAAATAAAAAAATAAGAAAAAAACAACCTTAATAACTCCAGCAAGCTAAAATCTAAATTAAAAAAAAATAACATCAACCCTTCAACCGAAATAAGATAAAACAGGTCTTTCTCCCTATTAGACTTAAAAACCTGAGACAGGCTCACTGCCCAACCTGACAAAAATAAAAAAAAATCTAAAAAAACTGAATTTAAACCATAAAAATAAGGAAAATAAATTAGTTTTAAAGGAAACATAAAATTAACAAAATCCTTTCCCTGTAGAAACTTAATCAGAAACCAAAAAACAAAAAAAAATACCCCTAAACCAGACTTTAATAACATAATAATCATGTTAAAAAATTCCCTAAAACCCAATAATAATATAAAACCTAGGAGTTCCTGAAAATAAAAATATAAAACAAAATAATAAAAACTCTGAACCTTAATCACCAACAATAAAAAAAACAAATTCATCAAAAATAATATTAACCATAAAAACAAAAACCTTTTAATTAACATCAAAACACCAAACACCAGCAAACCAAATATGATAAAATGCCAGACCTTTTACGCTTAAAATAAAAATACTGAATTATAATAGGCATTTGAACCAAAAACCTATGGGGAATGAACCCAGTAGACTAAATTTATCCTAGCTGGCTAAAAAAATTATTAAAAATAAAATTATAAAAACTAAAGGAAATAAAATAAACCAACAAAGAACCATTAAAAAATCATAACGAAAGCGGGGAAAAACACTTCGTAAAAAAACATACACATAAAAATAAAAAAAACCCAATAAAAAATTTATATTCAAAAACACAAAATTAAAAATTATAACATAAAATAACAAACCCCCATACTCAGATAAAAAAAACAGCACAAAAAATAACCTCCCGTACTCTGTGTTAAAACCACTAACGAGCTCTCTTTCACCCTCAGAAAAGTCAAAAGGGGTTCGACTTGTTTCAATTAATCTTAAAATAAACAAAATGATTATAAAAACCAAGTTTAACAATAATATATTATCAAAAAAGAAATCCTTTTTTATTAACACCAAAAAATATACAAAAGGGATCAAAACGATGTCCAAACTAAGCATGCTGACCGCAGTTCGTAAGGACCCCAAAAAACTATATTTAGATTTGCTAAAGAAAGAACCTAAAATCCTAACTAACACAAAAAAACCTATTTGTAAAAAGAAAAATAAAAAAGACCAAACTCAGTTATTCGTTACAAAAACAAAAGTTAAAAAAAAATATATTAGAATCACCAAAAAAAAACCTAAAACCGGAGAAAACATAAAAAAAAAATAATCTGATTTATAAACTAATAAAAGCTCAGTTTTTATCAGCTTTAAACCGTCAAAAATTATTTGTAACATCCCATAATAAAAAACTTTCTGAGGTCCCAAACGCAACTGCCTACAACCTAAAAAAAAACGTTCTGATAAAGTTAATACCCCAAGACTCAAAAATAACAACAATAAAAAAATAAAAACAAAAATAAAATTTACCCGGGTCAACATCTTTGGTTTTACAAACCAGGATTTTAATATAAAATATAGACTCTTTGGGTCAGGTTCCCCTAAACCAACTGTGCTACAACTTAAACCCCTTTTATAGGCTAGCGATGGACGATAAGTACCAAAATGAAGGAGTATTCGGAACTGCATTAAGAAAGTTCCTACTTTGTTCTCCTATTTCATGTTTTATTACCAAAACAATCCAATTACTATATAAAAAACTAACTAAACGTAGATCAGCCAAACTCTTATCATATTCCCGGTATGTACCACAGCTTCCATTAAAATAAAAGAGTCAGATCTCCCAAACCTAATCTAAACTCCTGCCTTGGAATGACATTTAAATAAAACAAGACTAACCTGTTTAGCTTCTATGTAGAGTCATTCAAGAGACTATAGATAGAGCTAAGTGGGGGTGTCTCCTATTAATCGCCAAGCTCCGAACATTTTTTCATTAACGGCCAAGAAATTTCTTTTTAAATACAACTTTACTCCAGCCTTTTATTAATATTCTTATAGTTGGATACAAGTCCAAGTTTTTCCTTAGTTAACTTTACATTCTTATAGTTGACAATAAGGTAAAGAGTTTACAGTTTAAACTCCTATTCTTTTTGAGATTCAACGATTAAAATAAAAGAATGAAAACAGACTTAAATTGAGTTAAAGCTAAAGAGGGTGTCACCGCGCCTGCTGGGACCCAATTTAGGCGATCAAAATAAAAGGCCTAGTTCTAAATATACCTTAGTGTATGGGACAAAATTAGCTCAAGACCTTATTTAGCTTCACATCCGAATATTAAAGACTATAAATGGTTAACCTTTTTTTCGACAAAAAAAAATACTTTTTATAATACACCACTCCACAGTCTTCGGAAACTGGGAACCACCGGTTAATTCGGGTACATTCTGTACACCAAGGCGCCTCTTCACCTTCTCTTCCCCTATCCCTTCCTCAGGGAAGGAAATTCAATAAACATCAATTAAACAAATAATCCCTAAATAACAAATAACCAAACTCAACCCCGATAAAATATTTTACCTAAATCAAGTATTAGAGGTTTAAAACCTTTACCCAGCTGCCGAAGCTTTTAAGGGCTCAGAAGGTGCCTCGGGCCAAGGCATAGCTATCTTCAAAGCTTCCTTCTGTGATACGAAAAAACAATGGACATACAAAGCATTGTGCTCCTGCACAATAAAATAACAAATCTCTTTGCCTTCCGGCACCAAGATGTCCTTAATAAGGACTCTGTTAATAAAATTAATATTAAGGCCCAGGACAGGAGAAATGAAATAATTCATCTCCCATGCTCGACAGCTTTCTAAAAAATATGCTAAAGAAGGCCAAAAAGTAAATATAACATGTACCTCAGAACGAGGTAAAGGAAAATGGATATCGATCCGACGAAGGATCCGTAAAACCTGGCCCTTAGGCTCAAAGTCCTTGTTGAACCTGGCCAAATAAACCCCCGGCAAATCCGAGTTTAATAAGCCAAAAAATAAAATTAACAAAAAATACATTAAAGCCGAGATTAAGCTTAAGGCTACGAACGGGGCTAAAGGTTCACATCTTCCCAGCCACGACAATAAAACCCCATTAAAAATAAAACAAACAACAAAAAATTTATTAAATAGCCCGGCCTTTGGGTGATAATTACTTGTTAATCCTAACAAGAAAAAAACCAATAAGCCTTCAAACATAAATAAGACCCCTATTAATTTTGAAGGGACCGCCCGTAAGATAGCATATGCCCAAAGGAAATATCACTCTGGAACAATATGAACAGGGGACACCAACTCATTAACCTCCTCGTTACCCAAAGGGTCTCCTAACACATTTGGATAAGCCAAAATAAATAATAAAAAGAATAACAAAAAAACAATATTTAACAAATCCTTTACCCAAAAAAAAGGGTAAAAAGAACGAAACATAATTTTCCTTACAAAACTAAGAACAGTTCTGCTCCCATAATAATGTAAAAAAAATAAATGAAAAAAAACTAAAACAACAACAATAAAAGGAATAATATAATGTAAAAGAAAAAAAAACTTTAAGGTATAAGAGTTTAAATAAAACCCAGCTCAAATTAAATAAACCAACTTCTTCCCGAACACAGGAATGACCCTTAATAAACTAGTGATTACAGTCCCGGCTCAAAAAGCCATTTGAGACCAAACCAAAGTGTATCCCAAAAAAGCCTCCATCATTAATAAAATAAAAATAATTAAACCAGTTACCCAAACTGCTAACATATTAAAACTTATAAAAAATAAAGCTTTAAAAATGTGCAAATAAAGGAAAATAAAAAAAAAGGAAGCCCCATTAAAATGAAGTAAACGAATAAATCAACCATAATTAACCTCAAACATAATAAACTGCACAGAATCAAAAGCTGTTAAGCTCCTAGGTTCATAATACATAACCAAAAACAAACCAGTTAAGATTTGTATAATCAAAATAAAACCCAACATTCTGCCAAAATTAAAAAAAAAAACTAAGTTTAAAGTTGTTCCTAAAACTTTAATTATTGTTTTCACAAGATTCTTTTCTAAGAACCAGACCAGCTGGCCTTGTTTCCATTCAAACAAAAAACCTAAAATAATAAAAAAAGCAACCAGAATAAAACCAAAAAAATAACTTAAACTAAAAAAAACATAATAAACTAAAAAAATAAACTCCAGATCAAACAAAACAAAAATAACCACCAAATAAAAAAAATATAAATTAAAGCTGGCTAGGATTTTTCCTAAGCTCGAAAACCCACTTTCGAACCTCAGCTTCTTCCGTTTTTCGCTTGTTATTTGAGAAAAAACCAAGATTACGGCAAATAAAACCACAAATAAAAAATAAATTATTAATAATATCTTTACCTAAATCAAGTATTAAAAGTTAAACCAATAACCCTATCCTTTCGTACAGAGGTTACAAAAAAAATCTAAACCAGATAAACAACCCTACCTCACGGCGGGTTAAACTAGGCTCGCGTAAAAATAAGAAAGAAGAACAGTCTTTAAAAATAAAGTTGCTCTCTTTATATTTTACAATTTAAGCCAACACCGATGTTGAAGTTATAAAAGACAATCCAAAACGTCTCCTCACTGTTAACTCCGGAGAAACTTCTATCAATAAAAATTAGCTTTTTTCATTACTTAAAATTCTCCCCCAGACAAATTTCCTCAGGAAAATAAGTTCCCAAAAAAAATAAGTTTCCGAAGGCTTCTCTTGGTTTTATATTAAAGGTTAATTTTTAAACCTGTAATAACTTTTTTTAAGAAGTAATAAAATCTTGGCCAATAAATGTTCCCCCTTTTGTTCAAAGAACCCAATAAAAGAACGAATTATCGCGCTACCTTAGGCTCTTAGGTTTTAAGCGCCGTTAAGTAAGTTTCCCACCGGGCAGGGCAAGGAGATGTAAAATCAAGTCACCTAAGATTTTAAAAAACAGTTGGCCAATCCACAAGTTAATAAAAATATATTTTATAACCTAACTTTATTAAAAAAAATATTAATTTCTAAATATTATACTTAGCAAAAGGTGCTAAAAAAAAAACAGAATAAAAAATTACAATTATTAAAAAAAACTTTTATCAACCAAAACATAATTTCTAATCTTAATTAAGAGTACTTTTTGTATTGTAACTAAAAAACAGCTCTTAATTTAAATTTTGGTTTTCAATTTTAGGTAAAACCTATTTTTTCTTAAAATATTATGCAAAAATAATTAATGCTTAAAAAAAAATTAAAGCTTAATTTCTCTTACTCCACAAATAAGAATTTTATATAAAATATAAAGCTTTAAGCAAAGTTATCAACCAAGTCTTAAACAAATTAAACAGTGTAATCTCAACTACAACTGGCATGAAAGAATGGTTAGCCCCACAGATTTCCCTACACTGCCCATAATACACCCCAACCTGATCAAATTTAAACCTAAAAACAGTTAACAAACCTGGAACAGTGTCTAACTTCAAAAAGAAACTAGGCAAAGCCCAAGAATGAATGACGTCCCTAGAGGTTAAAATAAATCGGATCCTCACGGATTGAGGGAGGACTAACCGATTATCCACCTCTAAAAAGTTGAAGTCTCCCAGAACCAGACTATCTGAAGGCTTTAAATAAGAATCAAACTCTAAACCCAAACAGTCGCCCAACTCATAAGTCCAGTATCACTGGTGACCCGTAACCTTAACAGTTAAGGCCTCATTTATATAATGAAACACCCTCTTTCATAAGAGAAAAAATGAGGGGATCACCATTATAACTAAAATTAACAAAGGGATTAAACAACACAAGATCTCCACCTGCGGGTATCCCAGTGTTAACTTCCTCCAAAAGGAGGTTAAAACCAAAAAAAGATATGAAAAGAGGACAAACAAAAGCACCATCAAAAGCAAATTGCAATTTCAGGTATGAAAAAAATTTAAGTCTGTCAACCTAAATAAAACACCAAAATTAAAAAACAACTTTAATGTAACTAAAGTTTTATATAAAAAACAATAGAACGACTACAATTCCCAAAACCCTAAAAAAAATTCAAGGAAATACAAATAAAAAATGAATCGAAATCAAAACAAAAATAAAAAAGAACAATCTGAAAGGCAAAAAACACTCAAAAAAAAACTTCTCTCACCTATTTAACCAAAAAAGCAATCAACTAAAAAGTATAACAACTAACCAGGTAACAGACCAAACTCAAAAACACTTAGACTCTGGAGTTAAATCCAAAAATAATATAATTAAAACCTCTCCAAAAGAAGGTAACACTCTAGGCATTGCATTATCTAAATTCCAATAACCTCCGCCTAGCCTAAAAAACCCGGTGTCTCTAACATAAAAATAAAATAAAACAAAAGGACAAATAAAGGTTAAAATTACCAAAGCCAAATTTATTCATAAACCTGAAATGCAAACAAAATAATTTATAAAAAAAAAACATCAACAAGAACAGCTGACTAAACACTTTATATTAAGGTAAACAAA